>Ga0180429_10004772_pt1 | contig 10797 bp, 6 predicted proteins | sample SS_ome_FD_132428 | JGI IMG/M metagenome (GOLD analysis project Ga0180429, IMG submission 132428) | Hypersaline lake sediment archaeal communities from the Salton Sea, California, USA - SS_1_S_1 metaG | ecosystem: Environmental > Aquatic > Non-marine Saline and Alkaline > Hypersaline > Sediment ... | reverse complement strand
CGATCGCCTCGCAGTTCGCTTCGCGGTCGTTGGCGAGTGGATCGATCGCGTTCGACTCGCCCTCGATCGCGACGAGGGTGTCGTCCACCGCGGCGGCCGGCGTCGACGGGCCGGCGTAGTCGCAGGGGACCGAGTCGATCGTCGTCTTCATCGAGGCGATCGAGCCGGGATGGAACCGCATCGCCATGTTGGACATCCCCCCCGAGCAGGTGTGGCAGTAGCTCATGATCGTTCCGCCGTAGGCCGACGAGCAGTCGCCGTTGCCGCAGTCGTCGATCGGTGGCTGCTGGGAGTGGGTGTGCGGTGCCCCGAAGTTGTGACCGAACTCGTGGCTGACCACCATGAGATCCCAGTTCTGTCCGGAGTGGTCCTCGATCGGATAGGGGAAGCTTCCGTTCAGATTGGCCGACAGCGCGTAGCCGTACCCGCCGCAGAGTCCCGGCAGCCATGCGACGCCGCCGCCGAGACCGCGTCCGGAGAGGAAGTGGGCGAGATCCCGCTCGACGTCCCCCATCTCCGCCTGCCAGTGGTCGCGAAACTGGCCGAGCTGGCTGCCCGTGCCGCCTTGATCCCACGGGTCGTCGCCTTCCCAGAGGCGCAGGAACCCCACCCGGAGGCGGGTCTCGAGATCGAGGCGAAAGATCTCGCCGCTCGCCCCGATCAGGGCGAGCGCGTACTCGGTGGCGGCCACGGTGTCCCCGTCGAAGAGGTTGGCCGTGAACTCGACGTCGGTCTCGATGGCGAGATCCACCTCGCGGCATACGCCCTCGACGACGCCGGCGAGCCCGCCTTCGCCCGCGCCGGCCCCGGAGTCGCCGGCGGGTGGGGGCACCACGTTGCAGAACGCGGTGCCCTCGGGCAGGAACGATGGGGGCACCGCGGCGGGATCGAAGGCCATCGGCGGAAGGTCGCCGCGATGGGGGCCCGAGGAGAGGTGCCGGTCGCTCTCGGGGAGCCGCACGATCCCTCCGAGGACGTGTTCGCCGACGGCGATCCAAGTCGGATGTCGAGCGCCCGCGGCGTCGATCGCGACGCCCCGCAGCACGCGGAGTGCCGGCGCCGGAGCGAGTCGGGTCCGGATCCTTCCGTCGCCGAGGCGGCGGGCGATCTCGACGCGTGGCGTGACCGGCTCGACGATCTCGACGAGTTCGAGGGCGACGGTCAGGCGGTCGTCGAGCGGGACCGACTCCAGACGCAGCGGTGCGGCGTCGCTTCGAAGGCGTTCGATCAGCTCGTCGGGCCACACCGCGATGCCCGGAGGCGTCCGGACATCGCGCAAGGGACCGGTCCCGCTCCCGGCCGCGGGGGTCGGCGGGTTCCCGGGGGTGGCGAGGGGGAGGCTCGTCAGCAGGCCGAGGAGGACGGTCGGCAATGGATGGGGCATGGCAGGTCGCCTCCGTTCGAGGTGGGTGAACGCTCGCGACCAATGCCTCGGTCGCCCGGCGGAGCAACCCTACATCGTCCCGGTGGCGCAATCCATGCCGCTCTCGAAGACGGTCCGGGCTTCGCACGCGTTCGAGGTCCGGGAGCCTCGAACGACCCGGGGGCCGCCGCGACTGCGCCGGTCTCCGGTTCAGCCCTCGAGCGCGAGGGAGACCATCGCGCGGATGCCCGTCGCGATCGCCCGATCGTCGAAGTCGAAGTGGGGCGAGTGCAGCGGGGGCACCGGCGGTTCGCCGTCGGCCTGAAGGCCGAGCGCGTAGAAGCACGCGGGGACCCGCTCGCCGTAGTAGGAGAAGTCCTCGGATCCCATGGTGGGCTCCGGAAAGGACTCGATGCGATCTCCCCCGAAGGTGCGATCCATCACCTCTCCGAACCGGATGCAGCACTCGGGGTCGTTCACGGTCACCGGGAAGCCCGCCTCGAGCCGGACCTCGGCGGTGCACCCTCGCGCCGCCGCCGCCCCTTCGCAGGTTCGGAGGATCGCCTCGTGCAGGCGATCCCGGGTGTCCCGCCGCAGCGTGCGGACGGTTCCCTTCAGCCGCACCGTCTCGGGGATCACGTTGAAGGCGCGACCGCCTTCGATCGCGGTCACGCTGACCACCGCGCCGTCGGTGGCGCTCGCGGCGACCGCTGGAAGCGCCGCGAGGGCCGAGATCATCGTCGCCGCCGCCTCGAGGGGGTTGCGCAGCATGTGGGGCAGGGCCGCGTGACCGCCGGTGCCCTTCACGAGGATCTCGAAGGCGTCGGAGGCCGCGAGCATCGGGCCGGGTCTCGTGGCCACGTGACCGAGGCGCAGGGTCGGCCAGCCGTGCAGGCCGTAGATCCGGGACACCGGAGGACCGATTCGACTTCCGTCGAGGGCGCCCTCCTCGACCATGAGCCGCCCACCGCCGCCGCCCTCCTCGCCGGGCTGGAAGAGAAGCGTCACCGGCCGCGGAAGTTCCCGGCATCGGGCGATCCCCGCGAGCACGCGGGCGGTGCCGAGCATGATCGCGGTGTGCCCGTCGTGGCCGCAGGCGTGCATGCGGCCGGGATGCTCCGAGGTCCACGCCCGACCCGTGGCCTCCTCGATCGGCAGGGCATCCATGTCGGCGCGGAGCGCGATCGTGTCGTCCCCGCCGCCGGGAAGATGCGCGAGCACGCCGGTGCCGCGGGCGAGCCCCGCGACGTGGGCGACGCCGTGCCGCTCGAGTTCACGGACCACCAGCGCCGCGGTCTCGTGCTCCTCGAACATCAGCTCCGGACGACGGTGCAGGGCCCGGCGAATCTCGGTGATCTCGGGCACCGCCTCGTCCACGAGGCGGGAGACTTCGGCATCGTTCGCGGTGGGGGTGGGCATGGCGGCGCGATGGGGCCTCGGGAGAGACGTGCGGGAGTGCGGCCATCGTGCGGGTCGGTCGATGGGCGCGGTGGGCGATGGAGGACGAGCGGACACGTCCCCGGGATGCGTCGCCATGCAAGCGTATCGCGAGCCGGGATCAGGAGCGAAGGCGGGCGAGGCCGACCGAGGCCCGGCCCTCGTTGACCTTCGAGAACGCCGGGGGGTGCTGCCGGAGGAGGCGTGAGAGCTGGCTCATGGTGACCCCGAGCAGGCCCGCGGCGCCGGCGAGGTCCCACCGTCGGACCACCACGAGGTCGAGCGCCTCCGCAAGCAGCGCCGGGTAGTCCGCATGCTCTGGATTCACCGCGATCCGGGTTCCCTGCCTCCGTCGCTGCCAGAGTTCGCTCGGCCGGAAGCCGCTGCGGGGCGGGATCGTGCGGACCTTGACCGCGAGGCGCAGCCGCAGGCGCTTGATCGCGCGGCTCCGGTTGACCGCCGGGCTCCTGCGTTCGGTCGCCTGGGCCTCGATCCCCGTGGGCCTGTGGAGCAGATGGACGCCCGAGGCGACCGCGGCGCGATGCTGTCCCCCGGGACCGCGGCGACGGCCGAGTTCGAGATCGCACTGCTCGAGGAGTTCGTCGACGTCGATCGTCGCCGGATGCGGCGGATCGACGGTGACGGCGCCCGGATCGATGAACGGAGGGCGGTAGGTCATGACGTTCCGGTCGCTTCCGGGCGGCTCCAGACCGAGAGCGGTTCGGCGGCGAGGTCGAGCGCGTCTCGTTCGCCTCGCGACCGGCGGGCGAACGCGGCCCCCGCGATCATCGCCGCGTTGTCGACGCACCATTCCGGTCGTGGCAGGCGCAGGTCGATGTCGTGTCGCTCCGCGATGGCGACGAGACCGCGACGCAGGCGGTCGTTGCCGAGGACGCCGCCGCCGGCGAGCAGGGTGGGGAACCTCGAGGTGGCCGCGCCCCCGAAGGCGAGTTCGACCTTGGCGAGGATCGTCTCGACCGCGGCGGCCTCGAAGGACGCCGCGAGATCGGCGCGGTCCCCGTCGGAGAGCGTTCCGGCGCGGTCGCGGGGATCGACGGCGGGGTCGTCGATCCCGAGTTCGCGCAGCACGCACCTTCGAAACGCGGTCTTCAGTCCGCTGAAGGAGACGTCGAACCGATGCCGATCGAGCGTGGGCCGGGGCAGGGCGAACCTTCGCTCGTCGCCTTTCCTCGCCAAGGCCGCGAGCTTCGGGCCGCCGGGATGCTCGAGTCCGATCATGGCCGCGGCCTTGTCGAACGCCTCGCCGGCGGCGTCGTCGATCGAGCGGCCGAGGCGTCGCACCACCCCTTCGGGACCGACCTCGAAGAAGGAGGTGTGCCCTCCGGAGACGACGAGGCCGAACGCCGGGAACGTCGCCGGGGCGGCCTCGAGCAGGCCCGCATGCAGATGGGCCTCGACGTGGTCGACCGCGACGAACGGCAGATCGAGTCCCCACGCGAGTCCCTTGGCGGCGCTGGTCCCCACGAGCAGCGAGCCGATGAGGCCCGGTCGCACGCCCGCCGCGACGGCGTCGAGATCGCCGAGGGCGATCCGGGCCTCCGCGACCGCCGCCCGAATCGTCGGCAGCACCCGGTCGAGGTGGGCGCGGCTGGCGATCTCGGGCACCACCCCGCGGTAGGGCCGGTGCAGGTCGTGCTGCGAGGCGACCACGTCGGCGCGAACCGAACGCCCGTCGGCCACGATCGCGGCGGCGGTCTCGTCGCAGCTCGACTCGAGGCCGAGGATCAGCATCGTCGGCGCATCGCGGCGGCGGTCGGGGTCAGGAGTCCGACTTCGGTTCGAGCGGAGCGCCCCGAAGCATCGGCTCGAGCGCCGCGCCGTCGGTGATGCGGAAGGCGCCGAGCACCCGGCCCTCGGCGTCGAGCACCCGCACCTCTCCGCCGGTGGGATCGCCCGCGGACAGCAGCGACTCCGGCGGCGCCCGCTCCGCGAGGCGATCGATGCGGGCCTCCACCGACGCGAGCTCCCGAAGCAGTCGCTGACGGAACGCCCGCTGGTTCCGCAGCTCGTCGTCGGCGACGGCGGAGGTGTCGGAGTCGTCCCCGACGGCGAGCCAGTCGCCGGTGGCGAGCCGATGGTCCAGACTCTCCATCGCCGCGGCGAGTTGCAGATCGCCGAAGGACTCCCGCAGCCAGATCGGATCCTCCCACGCCTCGGTCTCGGTGGCGGACGGGCCGCCGATCGCCTCGAACCGCCGACGCTGGTCGACCAGATCGCGGTACTCCTCGTCGGCCATCGCCACATGGAAGCCCGAATCGGGATCCACGCCCCAGAGTTCGCTCTCCGGGCCGCGGTTCAGGTTGCGTCCGCTCGGCAGGGCGTAGTGCGCGGTGGTCATCTTCAGGATGCCGCCGTTGCCGGGAAGTTCCCGAACCTCCTGCACCGAACCCTTGCCGTAGGTCCGCTGCCCGAGGACCTTCGCCCGTCCGTTCTCCTGCAGTGCGCCGGAGACGATCTCGCTCGCCGATGCCGAGGCGTTGTTCACGAGGATCACCATCGGGACGTCGAGATCCGCGTCGCCATCGTCGTCGGCGGACCAGGAGCGCTCCACGCCGCGTCGGGATCGGACCGAGACGATCGTGCCTTCCCGAAGGAAGAGATCCGCGATCTCGATCGCCGCCTGCAGCGTGCCGCCGCCGTTGAAGCGGAGATCGAGGACGATGCCCGCCGGCGGGGGCTCGATCGAGGCGACGGCCTCGCGAAGCTCCGCGGCGGTCTCCTCGGTGAACTGCGTCAGCCGGAGATACGCGATGCGGGCCTCCGGATCGAGAATGTGCCGCCACTCCTCGCCGTCGCGGCGAAATCCCTTGACGGTCCGGGTGCGGATCGGGCTCCGCACGATCTCCAGGTCCTCCTCGACGCCGTCGGCGTGCCGCACCCGGATCCGCACCGGCGTGCCCGCCTCGCCCATCAGACGCTCCGCGCAGCCGGCGGCCCCGAGGCCGTAGGTGCTCTCGTCCTCGATCGAGAGCACCGTGTCCCCGGCCCGCACCCCCGCCTCGAGGGCGGGACTGTCGTCGAGGGGACTCACGATGGTGAGCCAGCCGTCGACGACGTCGATCTCCGCGCCGATGCCGACGTAGCTGCCCTTCATCGCCTTGTTGAAGTCGTCCTCGTCGCTCGGCGGCACGTAGACGGTGTAGGGGTCCTCGAGCGAGCCGACCATCGCCGCCAACGCGGCGTTCCGCATCTGGTCGTCGTCGACGGGCTCCACGAAGTGGTCCCGAAGCAGGCCGCGGACGTCGACGAGGGGATCGAACCACTCGTAGTCGTTGCGCTGACTCCGGAAGGCGAGCGCGGACTGGATCAGGATCGCCGAGCCGAGCACGACGACGGCGGCGGTGAGCAGGGGGCGATGGGTCCGCAACGGGCGTTCTCCAAGGAGGTCGGTGGATGATACGGACGTGGCGACGTCCGTCGGCGATACCATCCGCGGCCCGGCAGCGGTCCGGGCGACGGAGGCGGCGTGGGCTCGAAGCTTCGTGAAGACCTCGAACTGAGACGGGAACGAGCGGTGCTCGCGACGGTCGTCGGAGACGACGCGCCCGAGGAGCCGCTCGCCGAATTGCAGGATCTCGCCGAGACCGCCGGCGTGGTGGTGGTGGGGGCGCTGCAGCAGCGTCGCAGCCGACCCGACCCCCGGACCTGGTTCGGCAAGGGCAAGATCGAGGAGCTCGCGGCGCTGGCGAAGGAGCTCGACGCCGGAGTGGTCGTGGTGGATCACGACCTGTCGCCGCAGCAGCTGCGGAACATCGAGAAGGCGGTCGAGCGGAAGGTGATCGACCGCAGCGAGTTGATCCTCGACATCTTCGCGAACCGAGCCACCACTCGGGAGGCGCAGCTGCAGGTGGAGATCGCCCAGCTCGAGTACACCGCGCCGCGCCTGCGGGCGATGTGGAGCCATCTCGGTCAGGTGACCGGTGGCGCCCCCATGGGTGTGGGGACCCGCGGACCGGGCGAACAGCAGCTCGAGATCGACCGTCGCCTCGTGCAGCGGCGCCTGCAGCATCTCCGCCGCGAGCTCGCGGAGATCCACGCCCGCAGCGGCCGGCAGGTGGCGCGACGCCGCGCGGAGCATGCGGTGGTGGGGGTGGTGGGCTACACCAACGCCGGCAAGAGCACCCTCTTCAACGCCCTCACCGCGGGCGGGGCACATGCGGACGATCGCCTCTTCGCCACCCTCGGGACCCGCGTCGAACGTTGGAGCCTCGGCGGCGGCGACGAGACGATGCTCACCGACACCGTCGGCTTCATTCGGGACCTTCCCCATCATCTCGTGGCGAGCTTCCGCTCGACGCTCGATCAGGCGATCACCGCGCACCTGCTGCTGGTGGTCCTCGACATCGCCGATCCGGAGGCCGAACGTCGCCATCGGTCGGTGCGGCAGGTGCTCGAGGAGATCGGCGCCGGCGAGGTCCCCGCGGTCGTCGTGCTCAACAAGGTCGATCGCCTCCGAGAGACGCGGGGCGATCGCGAGGCCGCGCGGATCCTCGAGGAGTGGTCCGCGCTCGAACCCGGAGCCGTCGCGATCAGCGCCCGCGGGGGGGAGGGGCTCGACGAACTCCGGGACCTGGTCCGCGATCGCCTGCTGGGAGCGCGTCTCGAGGTCGAGATCGAGCTTCCGCTTTCGGCGTCCCGGGAACTCGATCTGCTCGAGAAGCGGGCCGAGGTCCTCGAGCGGACCTATCCCGACGGCGGGCAGACGGTGCGGCTTCGGGTCCGCCTCGCCCGATCGCATGCCGAGTCGCTCCGCCGCGTCGGGGGCGCCATGCTCGACGGGCGTTCCCCGGCGGAGGCGATCGGGCACCTCTGGCCGGCCGAGCCCGACCCGAGCCCGCCGCGGGTACCCCCGCACCGGTCGCTCCATCCGGATTGACCGATCCGACCCTCCCGATCCGCGGCGCCCCCCTCGGCGACCGCTTGACACCGCCGGTTGCGGTTCTACGCTTCGCCGCTTCAGGGCGACTTAGCTCAGTTGGTAGAGCACCGCATTGAAAATGCGGGTGTCCGCGGTTCAAGTCCGCGAGTCGCCATGCATCGAGAGGTATCGAGACGCATCGAGACGCTGCGAGACGCTGCGAGACCCCCGGCGAGACCCGGGCCATGCCCCCGTGAAGCCGACGGCGACCGACCACCGCCGAGCAGGACCAGCGACCCATCGGGCACGAACGAGACCGGGGCCTCCTGCCGCGGCCGACGCCGACCGGTGGTCGCGTCTCCGGAATCGGGCGAGCGTGGCGGTGCAGGTCCGCCGCTCGCCCGGCGATCGACCTCGGTCCGCTCCCTACGGTCGAATGCCCTGCCGCCGGGAATCGGGGCGGCGCATCCGACCCTCGAGCACGCCCGCGGACATGCCGCCGAGGGGATGGCGACGCGCCAGTTCGCCGGCGAGGGCCTGCGGCTCCAACAGCAGGAACATCGCCGGATGGCGAAGGACCCGGGTCGCGAAGCGCAGCGCTCGCGAAAGACCGTGCCGGGTGGTCGCCAGCACCAGGGCGCCGCCATCGAATGCGATCGGCAGCACCCGGAACTGCCACGCCTGTCGGGGCGTGACCAGCTCGGCGACCGCCGGATCGAACTCGATCTCGTCGAGCGTGAGTTCGCTGGTGAGGTGTTCGTACTGCCTCGCCCAGACGCCTTCGATCGTCTCCGGCGAGATGCCGTGGATCCTTTCGCAGATCGATCCGAACGGCTCGCCGACCTCGCGTTGGATCGCGAGCACCTCGTCCACCTGCTCCTCGCTCAGCACACCTTCGGCGACGAGCATCTCTCCCATTCGAAGCACCATGTTCTCTCTCCTCCGCCCCGTGGGGACCGCGGAGGATCGGCCGGTCCTCGCGACGCCTTGATCGCGGGTGCGATCAACAGGCGTCCCCGAGCAGCCGGGACGACCGGTCGTGCGGTCTGAAGAGGCTGCCGGTTCTGGAGAGGCGTGCCTCCTCCGTTCCGGGACGCGATCCGCGGGCGTCCGGGGGGCGGGGATAGCATCCCAAAAGTGGGAAGACGCCCGACGGAACCCTTCGAAGACCAGGCGACCCGGTCGCCGGCGTCGTGGCGGCCGCTGGTGCAGCGGGTTCGCAAGGGGCTCGAGGAGCATCGGCGGAGCTCCGTCGGCGCCGTCGAGGTCCTGCTGGCGGCGGTCGATCGCACCCTCGCCGGTCTGCCGCGTGGCCAGGGGCCGGCGCTGGGCAGCGCGCGGGCGGAGCGGCAACGGGCGTCGATCCGCCTCGTCGAGGCGGCCCTTGGACTTCGTCTGCTCGAGATCGGTTGCACGCTCCGAGTGGAGGTGCTCGGACCCCGGGGCCGCCGGTGCGACTTCCTCGCCGCCCGCGGAGACCACACGCTCGCCATCCACGTCAAGCAGATGCCCGCGGCGCCACCGTCTCGGACGTTCGACGGTCGGGAGCGGGCCTTCGAGTCGATCACCCGACCGGTCGCGGTGGCGTTGAGGCGGCGGCCCATGACCGACGACCGCTGGCGCCGTCTGCTGCCTGAACTGCGTCGGTTCCTCGAACTCGCCTCGGTCGGCGAGGAGCAGAGGCATCTCGACGCGCGGGGCCGCGAGGTGCTCTCGGCGCGGATCCTCGGACCGGTGCCCGGCGAACGACTCCGTCTCATCCCGGTCGGCGGAGGCGAACTCGATGCCGGGATCGCGCGGTTCCGTCGCCTGCTGGAGCGGGCCCACGGCCAGTTCCTCTCCGAGCACCCCAACCTGATCCTCTTCGGCTCGGTGGTGGAGCGACCGGCGGCGGCGAGCCTCTACGCGTTGGAGGCGGCGCTGCTCGGCACGCAGGTCGAGCGATGGGATCGGTTCCCTCGCAAGGGGCATCGGGTCGCCCACGGCCGCGCCGACGACGGCTTCTGGCACGGGCGTCGCCACGAACGTTCCGGATTCGCCGGCTGGTTCGCTGCCGCGGCTCCCGAGCCGCAGCGTCCCGGAGGATGGTGGGACCGCGACGCACTCCTCGAGGCTCCTCGGGTCGACCGCGACACGCCTGCGGAGGCGACCTCGCCAGACGATGTGCGATCGTGGCTGACGGCGCTGCTCGGTCCGGCACAACAGGCGCTGGGCACCTGACGACTCCGCTCGGAGGGCGCGACGCGACCGGACGCGACCGGATCGTTGGGGCTCGGGGCCGTGCGACGGTCGACGAGACGGTGGCGGGTCAGGTCCCGCTTCCGACACACCTCGCCGTGGACGGGACCGGGGTCGCCAGCGGCGTCGGAGTCGCCCAGTCCAGATGCGCGAGCAACCGTTCGACGAGCCAGGACTCGAGCGAGCGGTGGCCGGCGAACGTGCGAAGCGTGGGAGCGCCGCTGCGTCGGTCCGGAGGCGTCGCTCCGAGACTGCGATGCCGCAGCGCATGGTGGAAGAGGGCGACGAAGGCCGTGGCGTCCGGTTCGGGCAGCCGGCTCGCGGCGGCGCGTCGCAGCGACGGGTCGATGTGGTTCGCCAGATCGGTCCAGGCGATCGAGACTCCTCGACTGCACGCGGTGGCCAGCACCAGGTCCTCGATCCAGACCGGCGCGGCGGCGATGCGGCCGGGCAGCACGGCGCGAGCCGACTCGAGATGCTCGATCACGTCGCATGGCGAGATCCGATATCGCACCGCGAGCCCGCCGGCGTGTGCGAAGAACTGCCGCCGCGCGTGATCGAGGTGCCGCACCGCGGCCGAGCCCCGGGTCCCGCGGGAGTCGGCGACCGCCTTTCCGGTGCCCCGACTCGGTGCAGCGGAGCATGACCGGGCGGCGCCACGCGACCGTCGTGCTCGGGTGGTGCCGGGGATCATCTCCGCCTCGTGTTCGTGGTTCACCTGCTCGTGCCCTTCGTCCCGACCCGCGTCCGGGGCCCGCGTCCCGGGTCCTCGTCCCCATGAGCGATGCCGCTCCGCGTGCCTCCGGCATCGATCTGCGGCGAGTCTAATCGGGCGAGGCGGGTGGTCAACGCTCGACCCGGCGGTCTGCTCGAGACCTTG
>Ga0180429_10004771_pt1 | contig 10798 bp, 10 predicted proteins | sample SS_ome_FD_132428 | JGI IMG/M metagenome (GOLD analysis project Ga0180429, IMG submission 132428) | Hypersaline lake sediment archaeal communities from the Salton Sea, California, USA - SS_1_S_1 metaG | ecosystem: Environmental > Aquatic > Non-marine Saline and Alkaline > Hypersaline > Sediment ... | reverse complement strand
TCTGGCAGAACCGGCGGGCCAACTGTTTATTCCCAATGCAGTTTACAGGCATAATCCCGTGCATGGAAAACTCCCATTCATCAGACCAGCAACGACGCTTCGCTGGCATCTCACGCCTGTACGGTGAAAATGCCTTGCGTCGATACAGCGAGGCTCATATCTGTATTATTGGTATTGGTGGTGTCGGCTCATGGGCGGTAGAAGCGCTGGCCCGCAGTGCTATCGGACAACTTACCCTGATCGACATGGATCATATCGCCGAATCCAACATCAACCGCCAGCTACCGGCCTTGTCTTCAACACTGGGTAAAAACAAGATTGAGATCATGTCTGAACGTATCAGCCAGATTAATCCCGATTGCCGGGTAAACCTGGTCGATGACTTCCTCAGCCAGGAGAATATTGAACTATATATCAAGCCCGAGATGGACTTTGTTATCGACTGTATTGATGATTTTCGCCTCAAGGCAGCGCTGATTCATTACTGTAAAAGCCGTAAAATCAGGCTGATCACCACTGGCGGCGCGGGCGGTAAAACGGATCCATCGCGCATACGACAAACTGACCTTGCGCGTTCAGAACAGGACCCACTGCTGGCCAAAACCCGAAGCCTGTTACGCCAACGCTATCACTTCCCGCGCAATGTACAACGACGATTTCGCATCGCCAGCGTGTGGTCAGATGAACAGCAGGTTTTTCAGTGGGATGACGGCTCATTAAGACACCAGAGACCACAAACCTGTACGAATCAGTCACTCAATTGCGGTGGCCTGGGATCATCCATGCCTGTGACGGCAACTTTTGGTAACATTGCAGCAGCGTATGTATTAGACAAACTGAGATAAAAATGGATATTAAAAATAAACTCACCGGCGAAATCCTCTGGAGCATTGAAGATGACTCTTTACTTGGAGCATCGTTACCCGAAGCAGTACTGGCAAATGCGGACCTTTCCGGCTTGGACCTGTCCGAAGCCGACCTGCGCTATGCCGATCTGACCGGTGCTGACCTGAGCAATGCAAAACTGCGCAATACCGATTTGCGCGGTGCTCATGTCTGTGATGCCGATTTATCTCATGCCGACCTGACAGGCGCCATTGCTGGCAGCGACCGACCATCCGAGGCGGCCACCTTCTGCAATGTCGAATTGAACCATTCGATTCTGTCTTTCAGCGATTTTCGTGGTGTGGATTTAAACGAGGCACAGATGAAAGACTGTATCTGCCAGGATGCCGATTTTTCCAACGCCAACATGAATCGTGTTAATCTCTCAGGTTCACGTGTCACCCATTCGATGTTGACCAGCACCTATTTACGCAGTGCCGACCTGAGCAATTGCATTCTCTCGGGAAGCCATTTCAACGAAGCCAACCTGGTACATGCAAAGCTGGAAAATGCCAACCTGTCGAATGATGAAAACAATCACTCCACCATCCTGGCACGAACACATTTGCGCGAAGCCGTGCTGATCAATGCCAACCTCACCGGCAGCGTGTTACGCATGGCTGATTTTCGAGCTGCGAACCTGCGCAATGCCAATTTCAGTGGCTCATTGATGGGCGGTGCTGTTTTGCGTGGCGCCAATGTCACCGATGCTAATTTCAGCGGCGTCAACCTCGATACAGCAACGGTGGTTAATGCCAATTTCTCACAGGCTAAGAATGTTGATATGCCTGACTTCAAAAAGGACTGGCGTTAATAAAGTAAAGAACATACCCCTGCATTCGTACCTCTTTAGTGGTACACCCACCCTCAAAAAATACTCCTTCATTGGTATAAATTACTTTAAATATCAATAGTTTAACGTTAATTGACGAAGATCAATTTCTGATAATTCTGTAGTGCTATTGTGTGTGCGTGGAAAACCTCAAACTGATTTGAGTATCTGCCCCGGCAGGACCATGTAGTCCCGATAATACTAATGACAAATTCCAGTATCGGGTTGGAGGGTGAATGGCTACTCCCTGCTTTCAGACCTGAGGCGCTTCACAATCCATTGATCAAGGATTCGGTAGTCTATTACCGGCAATTTTAAACTAAGTACTTAAAACACAAGGGAGAAAATCATGAAGAAATGGTTAATGGGGCTTGGAGCCGCCCTGATGCTGACCGGCGGGTTAGCAACAGCGTCGGTCGAGAGAGCCCCGGATGAAATGTCGCAAGAGACGAAAGAATGTGTGAAGTGTCACAAGAAAAACAACCCTGGAATCGTCCAGCAATGGGGCTCGAGCAAGCATTACGGCGCCAATGTAGGTTGTTATGAATGTCATGCTGCAGATCCAAAAGATAAAGACGCATATATCCATGACGAAAAGAAAGTAAAAAAACATATCTCAATTATCGTATCACCTAAAGACTGTGGAAACTGTCACGAAAAGGTTGCAACCGAGTTTGTTGAGTCCCACCATGCCAAGGGTGGACGCATCATCGGCTCGCTGGACAACCTGCTGGCGGAAGTTATTGAGGGTAATAACTCTCTGAAAACTCCAGCTTTCCCGGATGGTGTATCTCCAGCCGCAGTCAGCGGTTGCTGGCAGTGCCATGGTTCACAGGTTAAAGTTATCGGCAACGGTAAACTTGATCCAGCCACCTGGCCTAACACCGGTATTGGTCGTATCAACCCAGATGGCTCCGAAGGTTCATGTTCAGCGTGTCACTCACGTCACAAGTTCTCTATCGCCCAGGCACGTAACCCTGAAAACTGCGGTAAATGTCACATGGGTCCAGACCATCCTCAGCTTGAAATCTACGAGGAATCCAAGCACGGTATTGCTTTCCATGCGAACAAAGACGAGATGAACCTCGACAGTCCCAAGTGGGTCGTAGGCGAAGATTATACTGCTGCTCCAACCTGTGCGACCTGCCACATGAGTGCAACCAAGAAACAGCCTGTTACTCATGATGTCGGCAACCGTATCTCCTGGAACAACCGTCCGCCGGTTTCCATCCGTCCAGAAGTCTCTGACAAGAAATACGGCCTGAAGAGCCAGGAAATCAAGTGGGAAGAGCGTCGTGACAACATGAAAGACGTTTGTATGGCTTGTCATGGTGAAGACTGGATTGAGAACTTCTACATCCAGTATGATGCACTGGTCAATCTCTACAACGAGAAGTACGCCAAGCCTGGTCTGAAACTCATGAAAGTAGCCAAGCCTTTGCTGAAACCATCCAAGTTCTCTAACAAGATCGACTGGACCTGGTTCGAGCTATGGCATCATGAAGGTCGTCGTGCACGTCACGCTGCCTCTATGATGGGTCCGGACTACACGCATTGGCATGGTACTTACGATCTGGCCAAGCACTGGTATTCCAAGTTCGTGCCTCAGTTGGAAGAACTGATCGCCAAAGGCAAGAAAGCTGGTGGTAAGAAAGCGAAAGCAGCAGCAGATCTACAGAAAGCGCTGGATGACATGCTGAACTCGGATGATCACAAGTGGTATCTTGACAAGCTGACTGATGCGCAGAAGAAAATGCGTAAAGCTGCAGTATCACGCTTCAAAGATCAGATGGAAGGCAAAGTGGGCACCAGTAAATAAGCCCTGCCTGCTAACCGCGCTGATAAAGCGTAAGCAAGCAACCCCCGGGGTCCGGGTGATCCCGGGGGTTTTTTCTTTTAAGACCCCAGGAACATTTAAAACTGGTTAATACAAAGGAATAAATCATGAAGTCGATTTCAAAAATGATGACACATTTAATCTTTATCATGATGTTGTCGATCACATCAGTGGCAACGGCCTCCAGCACAGATGCCATGAACATAAGTGAGACAACCAGAATCACGCAAGCAATGGAACTTTATGCTCAAGCTGTACCAATGGATGTAAGTTCAACTGAGAGAACAAAGCTGTTGAACCAGTCCGAATCTATTCTGAATGATGTAATAGAAAAAAACCCAAAATCACTGGATGCGCATCGCAAGCTGATGGGCGTCTACCTGCAGATGCGTGATTACCGTAAGGCAATCCTGACCATGCAGACAGCCATCTCACTGTCACCCGATGATCCGAAGCTGTATATTGCACTGGCAATTTTGTATGACCATCAGGGAGCCTATGAATATGCCGTACCTATCCTGGACCAGGCATTGGAGCTGGACTCGAACAACAAACTGGCACAAGACTACAAAGTGTCCATAGAGCAAAAAATTGAACAGCAACGCCTGGCGATGGAATCTTCCACTGCGCCTCACAAAGCAGCTATACCCCATTCCAAATAAAGCGAGTGTTTTTTAGAAGCTTTGAATACCGGAGGTAGCATACCTCCGGTATTATTGTTTAAACAACCGGGAGAAACATTTTGTCTAATAGTTCAAAAGCCGTCTTATTGGTTGCTATGTGTATATCAATGATAACCTCCGGCCTGGCCCGGGCTGATGAAATTTCTTCCCTCAGGAAGCAGGTTTCTGAACTTGAAAACCGTGTACAGAAACTGGAGAAACTACTGGATGAAAAATTTGCCGATGACCGCTGGAGAGATGGTGTCCTGTGGAGCCGTCTCAAGAGAGGCATGGACTATGAAGATGTACGCAAGTTACTTGGAAAACCTGCCAGGGTAGAAGAAGCCATCTTTACCACCTGGTACTACCATAAAACATCCAAACTACACTCCCACGTATGGTTTGACGAAGGCGAGGTACTGGGATGGGAAGGACTGGAACAGAAGCACAGACCCGTGAGAAGACTGAAACCATGAAATATAATTTGAAAACTGTATTTTTGATGATTGGCTTTGCATTAATATCAAACAGCTTTGCATCTACCCCGGTGGAGACTTGTAAAAAGCTGTTTGATAATGCCGAATATGAAAAAGCCCTGTCTCCCTGCCTGGAAGCCGGAAAAAGCGGCCACCTGGACTCCCAGTCCATCCTCGGTGAAATCTATGACAACAAGGGAAACAGTCAGAAAACCTATTTCTGGTGGATAAGAGCCTCCAATTCCGGATACATACCCGCTAGAAACCAGTTAGCAATGAAATTCTATTATGGGGGTTCAGTATTTGGCCCCGAAGAAGGCTGGCGACAGGACTATCCACGCGCTTATTCAATCTGGAAAAGAGATGCTGTCAATGGTCACGCACCTGCCCAGTTCATGGTGGCTGAAATGCATCACAAGGGACAGGGAGTCAGACAGGATTATGCAGAAGCCTGGGCCTGGTTCACGCTCGCATTGGACGGCGGTTACAAGCTCGCTACAGATTCCCTGCAGGAGATGGGAAAAAAAATGTCCAGGCAACAAAAAGAAGACGCAAAAAGACGTTACCAGAACTATAAACAGCGCCTGGAACACCGTTGAAGTAATCGAGGATTACTTCAACGGCATCTTGCATTACATACTGATATCACTCGTTCAACAAAGCAGCATGTGCTGCTGCCAGCCTGGCAACCGGCACACGTGGACCTGAACAGGATACATAGTTCAAACCAGCCCGGTGGCAAAATTCAATCGACTGCGGGTGTCCGCCATGTTCTCCACAGATACCAAAAGACATTTTGGGCTTAATGTCTCTGCCCCACTCTACGGCCAGTTTCATTAATTTACCCACACCTTTTTCATCCAGCACTTCAAACGGATTATCATGCAGGATTTGGTTCTGGTTATACATGGGCAGGAACTTGTTCTCGGCATCTTCACGAGAGAAAGAGAAAGTCGCCTGGGTCAAATCATTGGTACCAAATGAGAAAAACTCGGCTTCTTCTGCCAGGGAATCAGCACGCATACAGGCGCGCACCACCTCGATCATGGTGCCAAAACGACAGTTCAACTGATGGCCGCTTTTTGCTTCCACGTCGGCCTTGATGTCATCCATCATTTTCTTGACGACTTTAAGCTCCTGTGCAGTACACACCTGCGGAACCATCATCTGCGGATGTACTTCCATACCCTTGCTGGCACATTCAGCCTCGGCTTCAAGAATCGCCCGTAGCTGCATACCGTAGATTTCAGGGAAAGTAATACCCAGGCGCACACCACGATGGCCCAGCATCGGGTTGACCTCGGTAAGTGCTCTCACCTTGTTGAGCATCACCTGCTTGGTTTCAATAGCCTGTTCTACCAGTTCAAGGCTGACCAGTTCTCTACTGGCTGCCGGATTGAATTCAGTACCGGGAGCCGGATGCAGCAATGATACTGATGAAGTCAGCACTTCCATGCCTTTGACAGAATCACGCAAATGCTGCAGCTGATCAATATCATCCATTAACTGACGTTCTGTCGGCAGGAACTCATGAATCGGCGGATCAAGCAGACGAATAGTCACTGGCCGTGGCGCCATGGTTTCAAACAACATCCTGAAATCACCACGTTGGATAGGCAACAGTTTATCCAGGGCTGCCTGGCGTTGTTCCAGGGTCTCTGCCACGATCATTTCGATGACAATAGGCAAGCGATCTACGGCGTTAAACATACGTTCAGTACGACACAGACCTATACCCTTGGCACCAAATTTCAGAGCTCGTGCGGCATCTGTCGGTGTATCGGCATTGGCCATCACGCGCAGGTAGGCGACATCGTCTGCCCAGTCCAGAATACGGTTGAGCTCGGTGGTAAATTCAGGTTCGACCATGGGGACTTCGCCCAGGTAAACATTGCCATTAGAACCATCAATGGTAATCATGTCACCTTCACGAATCACCTGGCCGCCTACAATGGCTTCACGTCGCTGCACATCAACATGAATACCCTCAGCACCGGCAACACAGGGCTTGCCCATGCCCCTGGCGACCACGGCGGCATGTGAGGTCTTGCCACCACGACTGGTTAAAATACCCTGTGCCGCAAAAAAGCCATGAATATCTTCAGGCTTGGTTTCTTCACGCACCAGGATGACGCGTTCACCCCTTTCCTTACCCTGCAACTCGGCACGGTCTGCATCAAAAACCGCACGCCCCATGGCAGCGCCTGGTGAGGCAGGCAAACCCTGGGCCAAAGGCTCAATAGAAACATTCTGATCAAGACGGGGATAGAGCATTTGTTCAAGATGATCAGGATCAATACGCAGCAATGCCTGTTTTTTGTCAATCAGCCCCTCTTCGACCATTTCCACCGAAGTACGCACCATGGCAACCGCGTTCATCTTGCCGTTGCGCGTTTGCAGACAATAAAGCGTGCCGCGCTCGATAGTGAATTCGAAATCCTGTATTTCGTGATAATGACTTTCCAGCCGGTCACGCAGTTCAGCCAACTGCCTTGCCATTTCCGGCATTTCATCAGTCAGTTTATCGATAGGTTTTGGTGTACGAATACCGGCAACCACATCTTCACCCTGCGCATTTACCAGGTATTCACCATAGAGCTTGTTTTCTCCGGTTCCGGGATTTCGGGTGAAGGCAACACCGGTTGCCGAGTCATTGCCACGGTTACCGAATACCATGGTACAGATATTGACCGCTGTACCATTGGCCATATCCTTTGTGATCCCGAATTCGCGACGATAATCAACTGCTCGCTTACCCATCCATGAGTTAAAGACTGCCTTGATAGAAATCTCCAGTTGCTCATAAGGATCCTGGGGGAAAGCCCGACCGGTATGATCCTGAAACACGGTCAAAAAACGTGCACTGATTTCTTTGAGGTTTTCAGCAGACAGCCCCACATCTTCGCTGATGTGCGCTGCCTGTTTTACGGCCTCGAATTCCGCATCGAAAATTTCATCCGGCACGTTCATGGCAACCTTGCCAAACAGCTGAATGAAACGGCGGTAGGCATCATAGCCAAAACGCTCGTCACCGGTCTGTTCGATTTCACCTTTGAGGGTTTCTTCATTCAGACCAAGATTCAGAATGGTATCCATCATGCCCGGCATGGACAAAGCCGAACCGGATCTTACTGAAACCAGTAATGGATTTTCGGGATCACCGAAACCTTTACCGGTCTGTTCTTCAACGGCCTTCATCTGCTCACGCACCTGCTGCATCATTTCTGCCGGTACTGCGTTGTTTTCAGCATCAAGATAATGCAGGCAGGCCTCGGTGGTAATGACAAACCCAGGCGGCACATTCAGTCCGATCTGGGTCATCTCACACAGGTTTGCGCCCTTGCCTCCGAGCAGTTTTTTATTCTTGCCATCACCTTCTGTAAACGCATATACCCATTGATGAGAATCAGTCATAGAGATTTCCCCGAAATTATAAATAAAGAATACCTGTACCGCTTATTAGCGAATCAAGCGGTCATTATGTGCTATTACCCTCTGTCCCCTGGAGAGGGGTTTGTGAGAAGCGGTAAAAGTCCAGCATACCACTTCTCATTCTAACCTGTTATTTCACCTTGATGTTCTTCTTCTTCATCAGGGCTTCAATTTCCATTTCAGCAAACAACCAGTTATCCATATCCTTTCCTGGTTCAAAATTTTGTTTTTCAGACAAATGATAAGCTGCTTCCTGAACCATGCGGTAACGCTGTTCATTGTTAATGTAGGTTACTGGCGGTGCTTTTTTAGCCGCAGCCTTTTTCTTGCTGGTCACTTTCTTTTTGGCTACTTTCTTTTTACTTGCAGCCTTTTTTGTAACGGCTTTTTTTGCCGCAGTTTTTTTGCTTACAGCTTTTTTTGTTGTTTTCTTAGTGGCTGTTTTTTTGGATGCCGCTTTCTTTTTAACCATGGTTTACCTCAAAAGTTTTAAATGGACTGAACGGGTTACAGCATATCCCTGATATGTTAGTTTTCAATGACAAAAAAACATTGATCCTGATCAGGAATATTCCCAAGTGCCCGACAACAAGCAATGGTTTGTTTACATGCTCGAATGCGCCGATGGCTCACTTTATACTGGTGTTAGCAATGATCTTGCCAGACGTGTTGATAGGCATAATGCCGGAAAAGGCGCTAAATATACGCGCTCGCGCTTACCGGTAAAACTGGTTTATTCAGAAACTGCACCAGACAAGGGCGAAGCGTTGAAAAAAGAGATCAAAATGAAGCAATTGAGTCGGGGTGAGAAGCTTGGGCTGGTGAACTCTTCCACGCAGCCGGGGTGAGACAAAATAGTCAGGATAAATTCATCCTTGAAGCATTGCCCAGCTCGGCCATCCACGGCCTCGCGTTCGCGCCTAAAAAAGCCATGTTAAATGGCTTTTTTACCCCGCAGGGTCGGCGCTCACCCACCAGTATGACTCATGAACCTGACCACCTGCACACCATCACCGAGGCGCTCTTCATCAAAATCATGGCCCCTGGGCTTTATCGCAATGCCATCGAGTATGGCCTGTTTTAATTGCTCATTATCTTGCGAATTTCTGACGACCGGCCTCAGGTCGACCATGTCATCCTGACCGAGACAAAGATACAATTGGCCGGTACAGGACACACGCACACGATTACAGCTTTCACAGAAATTATGTGTGTACGGGGAAATAAAGCCAACCCGGGAATCGGTGCCATTTACATGCATGTAACGTGCTGGCCCACCTGTTTTATGGCTGGAACCTGAAAGATTCAAACTGGATTCAAGCGTTTGCTGTACCAGATCCAGCGGCATAAAGTGATCATTTCTGAGCTCTCCGATATCGCCCATCGGCATGGACTCAATAAAGGTCACATCGTGACCTCGTTCACTGGCCCAGTTGACGATATCACCCCACTCCTGGTCATTAATGCCTTTGAGAGCAACCACGTTGAGCTTGATTTTAAAACCCGCCCTGTCGGCTGCCTCAATCCCGGCAAGCACATCCCTTAACTCACCCTTACGCGTCAAGTCCCTGAAGCGTTGTTCATCAAGTGTATCCAGTGAGATATTGATACGCCGGACGCCGGCATCAAAAAGTTCAGCCGCATACTGATCCAGCAGTACGCCATTGGTAGTCAGCGTCACCTCTTGCAGCCTGCCCTGCTCCAGGTATGGTGTCATGGCGCGAAAAAGCTGCATTAATCCCTGCCGCACCAAGGGTTCGCCACCGGTAATGCGTAAACGATTCACGCCCAGTTCAACAAAAGCGCAACTGAGACGAATGAGCTCTTCAATCGACAGAATCTCGGCTCGCGGCAAAAATTCCATTTTTTCAGACATGCAATAGCTGCATCTGAAATTACAGCGATCAGTTACAGAAAGTCGGAGATAGGAAACTTTTCGACCAAATGGATCAAGCAAAAGCGGGTACCTGCAATATGGAGTACATGAATTTTCTCAAATCAGTGCTAATATTTATTTCTACTGCCACTTATACCTAAGTGGCAGTAAAATAAAAATACCCAAAAAGTGGAATAGACTTAAGACCATGCCAGAACCCGAAATTAAAGAAGATGATTTGTTCCAGCTGCTGCGCCATGGGCATATCGATGAATTCAACCAGCGTGTTGCCAATGGGGAAACCTGTGATTTGACAGGAGGTGACTTTCGCGGCTCCGACCTGCGCAAACTCAATGCCAGGGGACTGGATCTGAGCAACTGTTATTTCAGACAGTCTGACCTGAGAGGTATTGATTTTTCTGAAACCAATCTCGAAGGTGCCAGTATCAGCGGAGCGAAAATTTCAGGCACCTACTTTCCGAAAGAATTACGTGCCGAAGAGATTCTGTTATCCCTCACGCACGGTACTCGCTTGCGTTACATGCGCCTGAAAATCAACGTCAGCAAACTTAAAGCTGATTGATCCAGCGACTGTGGGTTGCGTATTGCAGTGGTGACTGGCTGACTGTTCCGAACATGAGTCCGGCTGAGTTTTCAGCTTTTTTCCTGAGTGGTTTATTGTCTGAAGACAATGACAGCTCCATCAGCATCGCATCGGCTGATACTGGCACCTTCGAGATTGGTTTCAGAAAAATCAATACCTCTCAGGTCAGACTGTCTGAAATAACAGTTGCTCAG
>Ga0180429_10004768_pt1 | contig 10802 bp, 5 predicted proteins | sample SS_ome_FD_132428 | JGI IMG/M metagenome (GOLD analysis project Ga0180429, IMG submission 132428) | Hypersaline lake sediment archaeal communities from the Salton Sea, California, USA - SS_1_S_1 metaG | ecosystem: Environmental > Aquatic > Non-marine Saline and Alkaline > Hypersaline > Sediment ... | reverse complement strand
GGCCAAGGCAGACCAGGTCCGACAGGCCGTCGAGCGGAAGCTCGGGCCGTTCAGGGCGGTCGACATCGAGGCCGAGTGTCCCGGCGTGAGCCACGAGTGGGTCCGCAGGATCCTTCGAGAGATGCGCGACGAAGGCCGGATCGAATTCCGCGGCAAGGGGCCGGGCGCGCGCTGGGTCAAGAAACAGGGGAGCGCCGATCCCACGAACTGAACCCCGCGCCCTGGACCCGGACTGCCCTCCCCCTCCACGAACTCCAGGAACTCGTCCCTCTGAACCATGGACCCTGGACTCTGGACCCTGGACCGTTTCTTCTGACTCCGGACCCCGGACTCTGGACCCTGGACCCTGGACCGTTTCTTCTAACTCCGGACTCTGGACCCTGGACCGTTTCTTCTGACTCCGGACCCCGGACTCTGGACCGTTTCTTCCCTTGGCCCGCGTCCTTAGGTTCGTTAGACTTGCCTAGAATGAGCGGGACGGGGGAAGGAGCGCTCAGTGTCCACGTCATACCACTCACGTTATTGGGCAGAGCTTCTCACACTCGACAGCCCAACCGACGACCCAAGCTCCCTCGCACGATCGATCGCCAACTCGCGCCTGGATCTCAACCCTCACCAAGTCGAAGCAGCCCACTTCGCACTTCGCTCGCCACTCTCCCAGGGCGCGATTCTCGCCGATGAAGTGGGTCTCGGGAAGACGATCGAGGCAGGTCTCGTCATCGCCCAGCGCTGGGCCGAGCGACGAAGGAGGATCCTGCTTGTCGTCCCGGCGAGTCTGCGCACGCAATGGCTGCAGGAGCTTGAGTCTAAGTTCTTCATCCCCTCAGTTGTCCTTGAGTCCAAGGCTTACGAGGCTGACAAGGCGGATGGGAGCACGAATCCATTCATCAAGGACGACACCGTCGTCATCTGCTCGTACCACTTCGCTTCAGGCAAGGCCACGGACATCGGGCTTGTCGCGTGGGATCTCGTGGTGATCGATGAGGCTCACAGACTCCGGAACATCTACAAACCGTCGACGATCATGTCGAAGAGGATCAAGGAGGCGACAGGAAGCGCTCCGAAGCTCCTGCTCACGGCAACGCCGCTGCAGAACTCACTCATGGAGCTCTACGGACTGACGAGTGTGATCGATGAGCACATCTTCGGTGGCGTAGACAGCTTCCGCGAGCAGTTCACACGGATACACTCGACTGAGGACACGCGGAACCAGCATCTCCGTGATCGTCTCGCCACTGTCTGTACGCGCACACTAAGGAAGCAGGTCGCTGAGTACATCCCGTTCACTGCCAGAATCGCCATCACACAGGACTTCACGCCAACGCCCAAGGAGCAGGAGCTGTATGATCTCGTCTCGGCGTACATGCAGAGAGACGAGTTGTACGCAATCCCCACTTCGAATCGGGCACTCATCACACTTGTCCTCCGCAAGCTTCTTGCCTCCTCGACGTTCGCAATCGCCGGGACACTGAGGCGAATGGCAGACCGACTTGAGGGACTCGCAGCAGGCGAGTCCGTTGTGGACATGGAGGAGTTCGATGTCCTCGATGAGCTGCGTGACGAATGGGAGGAATCCTCAACCGCAGGCAAAGCGAAGGATGAGGAGAACACAGAGTCCGATCGGGGAGAAGCCTCCCGAAGTCTCCTTGAGGAGCTCGGAGAGCTGCGCTCGTATGCGTCCTTGGCAGAATCCATCAGCGAGAATGCCAAGGGTCAGGCACTGATCCCGGCCCTCGAATCCGCGCTCGATAGGGCTGTCAGTCTGGGGGCAGCCCGAAAGGCAATCATCTTCACGGAGTCGAGGCGAACACAGCAGTACCTCTTCGAGCTTCTGTCGAGCAATGGCTATGAAGGGCAGATCATCACGATCAGCGGTACCAACAACGACCAACGATCGCGCACAATCTACAAGGACTGGCTCGCTCGCCACGAGGAAAGCACGTCTACCACTGGCTCAAAGGCCGTCGATACAAAGACCGCCATCATCGACAGTTTCAAGAATGCCGGCACGATACTCATCGGTACCGAGGCTGCTGCGGAAGGCGTCAACCTTCAGTTCTGCTCACTCGTCGTCAACTACGACCTGCCATGGAATCCGCAGCGGGTCGAGCAGCGCATCGGCCGCTGCCATCGATATGGGCAGAAACATGATGTCGTCGTGCTGAACTTCGTCAATCAGGCGAATGCGGCCGACAAGCGAGTCTTCGAGCTGCTCTCGCAGAAGTTTCACCTGTTCGACGGGGTCTTCGGCGCCAGTGACGACGTGCTCGGCGCGTTGGAGTCAGGAGTCGATTTCGAGAAGCGCGTTGCCTCCATCTATCAATCCTGTCGGACGACGCAGGAGATTGAGCAAGCTTTTGATGAGCTGCAATCCGAGTTGGATGAGCAAATCGAGACCAAGCTTGAAGATACGCGTCGTCTGCTGCTAGAGAACTTCGACGACTTCGTGAGTCAGCGCTTGCAGGTCTGCCATGATCGAACGCTGGAGCGGTTGAACGATCGCCAACGTTGGCTCCTGTCTCTCACGCGCTTCGAGCTCGATGACCGGGCGCAGTTCAGCGAAGAGGAACCTGCCTTCACGCTGGATTCAGGGGTAGTGCACCATCTCGACTGGAGGGAGGCCGAAGAGCGAGATCTCCAGTTCTATCGGCTCGACCATCCCCTGGCGCAAGATCTCCTGCAGCAGGCGAAGAGCCGCAACCTCCCGATCGAGGGGGTCCAGTTCAGGTACTCAGAGCATCCTGGCCAGCTGAGTGCCTTTCAGGAGCTTCAAGGGCAATCTGGCTGGCTTGCGGTCTCGAAGCTGACGGTCACATCTCTCGACTCAGAAGAGCACCTGCTCATGTCCGGCCTGACTGACGAGGGCTTGACCCTGCCAAAAGAGGTCTGTCATCAGCTCCTCCGTGTCGACGGAACGGCGAGCGAGACGCGCGAGGCAGCTCCAACGAGCCAGCTGCAACAGCTCACGGAACAGCATGTCGCGGCGGTACGCCAGGAGACTGAGCGACGCAACGCACTCTTCTTCGACGAGGAGGTCATCAAGCTGGATCGCTGGGCGGACGACCTCAAGCAAGGATTGGAGCGCGAGTTACGCGAACTGGACAAGGAGATCCGAGAGGCACAGCGCAACGCCCGATTGGCACTACAGCTCTCGCAGAAGCTCGAAGCACAGAAGCGTGTCCGGGAGCTGGAGCGAAAGAGGATGCAGAAGCGGCGAACCCTGTATGATGAGCAGGACCGCATCGATCGCCAGAGAGATGAGCTGATTCAAGGGATGGAGAATCAACTAGACATGAACCATGGGGTAGAGGATGTGTTCACGATCCGGTGGAGAGTGCTGTAGTTGCTCGAGGAGCACGATGACCGAACCAGAGCAAGAGAAGAGCCCGAGCCAGGAGCTAGCAGAGCAGGCGGCAGACGCGTTGCTCAAGGCCAAACTCGTACGAAAGAAGGATTTGGCTGAGCTGCGAAGCGCCTTGGGCATCGGGTCGGCAACCGCCGAGGACTGGATCTCATGGCTGGATCTTGCGATGGAGAAGCCAGAGGACGACGGCAATGAGTAGAGCGATCAAGCAGCTGACCCTTCGGTCGTTTCGCGGTGCCACCAAGCCTGTAGACATTCCTCTGGATACGAGCAAGCCCCTAGTAGTGCTCTTCGGCGAGAACGGCTGTGGGAAGTCCAGCCTCATCGATGCCATAGACTTCATCGCCAATGAGTCCTACGGATCGCTGATGAATCGAAGTGTCGGCGGCCACAGGCACCCATTCCTCGCATCGCTGGGCAGCGATCTGGCCGACATAGAGATTAAGCTGCAGACAGAAGAGGGCGGAGCCTGGACCGCGAAGCTGGAAAAGACGCGTGCGACCGTTGAGCGAACAAGCACATCCGGTGAACTCCCGACTGTGCACGTTCTTCGGAGGGCAGAGATTCTCAGAATCGTAGAAGCCAAGCCTGCGGAGAGGTACCAAGAGCTTGGCCGTCTCATTGATGTCTCGTCCTACCAGAAGAGCGAGACTGCGCTTCGAGAGGCACTCCGAACCATAGAAGACTCGCTGCAGAGAGCTGTAGATCGAGTAGATCAGGCCTCGAGCAGACTTGAGGAGCTCTGGGAAGCGGAAGGTTCGCCCGGAGCCAGCGCCGCAGCATGGGGCGCAGCGAAGGCCAAGGAAGCCGTTGCGGAGCTGGAACAGCGCGAAGCGACACTGAAGTCTGTCACTCAGGCGATTGACTCGGTGAAGGAGAGACGAAACGAGTATGGACAGGCGCTCAGGCGCATGCGCTCAGCGGAGCAGCGTCTTGACGGAATCGGCACGGAACTGAAGCAGTTGCCTTCCCTCGAGGGCGCTGACGCAGTCGCTCTCGTCGCTCTACTGCAACGGGCCAAACCGCTGGTCGCTGAGGGGACCAACACGACAGCATGCCCGCTATGTCTGCAGTCGATTCCAGGCGAGGATCTTCGGACATCGATCGAAGAGAGGCTATCCAAGCTTGATGACTATGTGAAGCTGGCAGATCGGATCACCGCGGCTGAGAGGAATCGCGACTCCAAGGCGGCCGTTCTTGATAACTCCGGCACTTCGATGCTTTCGGCTCTCTCCAAACTCGTAGAACTCGCTGACGAGGCGACTAGCGAGGTGGTTGCCGAAGGACAGAGCCACCTAGCGGCTCTTCAGGACGCACTTGGTTCTTGTCCTGAGGAGATCACCAAGGATGCGATTCGGGCAGGCCGCGAGCTGTGTCGCGCGCTTGCCCCTCTCACCGATGAACTGGACGACGTCTCTTCAGACCTCGCGAAGCACAACGCGATTCGGATTCAGCACGAGGCACTCATTGATGCGAAGAAGGATGCACTTCACCAAGACCAGCTTGTCGCCCAGCTCAAGAAGACTCACGAGATTGTCGAGGGGGCTCGGAAGGCACATGTGGACTCCGTACTGCACTCCATCGGGAGCGAATGCGAGGCTCTGTATGCTCGAATCCACCCGGAGGAGAAGCTTGGATCACCCCGCTTGTCCATGCATGAGAGCAAGCCGGGATCAGTGGAGCTCGAAGGCGTGTTCCAGAACCGGACAGACATACCTCCCCAGGGCTACTACAGCGAGTCGCACCTCGACACGCTCGGCTTCTGCGTTTGGCTGGCGATTGCTCAACGCGGCGATCACAAGAGCACCATTCTTCTGATCGATGACGTCTTCACGTCTGTTGATGCCCAGCACATTTCGAGAATCGTTGACCTGATCTCCGATGTTGCGGAAGAGTTCGCGCAGGTGATCGTCGCGACCCACTACCGCAGCTGGAGGGATCGATACAAGAGGGCACACGCACCTGGACTCAAGGCGCAGCTTCTTGAGCTGCATCGCTGGACGTTGGACAAAGGCATCTCCCTGTCGAGCACCAAGCTCGCTGTGGAGGAGCTTGAGGAGCAGTGTGAGACCGATCCGCTTGAGCGACAGGCCGTTGCCTCACAGGCGGGAATCCTGCTGGAAGCCCTTCTCGACTACCTCTCGCTGAACTATCGCCGCCGCCTCCCCCGAAACCATGACAACGAGTGGACGCTTTGGGATCTACTCTCGGCCTGCCGGAAGCTATTCGGAGCACTGGAGATCGAGCGAGACCAGGCCAAGGCAAGCGACGGCTCAGACGACGAAGGCGATGAGGAGGAAGCGCTCGCGACAGTGACAGAAGCAGTCGCCCCTTTCTATGAGGAGACGGGGCGGTTGGTGTTCCTGCGGAACCAAGTCGGCTGCCACTTCAACTTGTCGGGCGACGAGATCTCCAACGACGACGTTCGAGCCTTCGGAGAGGCAACTGCCAAGCTCGTGCGTTCTGTCTCCTGCCACGCGTGCGGCGAGATTCCTTCACGCAACAAAGGAGACCACTTCGCCTGCACGTGTGGGAAGACGAGAATGAGACCGCTGGAGTACGACAAGTAGACATCTGCGCTGGAAGGGAGAAGTTGACATGAGCCGGCGCTCGAAGCTCGAACTGACGTGGATTGGCAAGGAGAACCGGCCGAAGCTGGAGCCTCGGATTCTGATCGAGGATCCCGACAAGTCCTATCACGCACCGCATCGCGTCAGCGAGGACGACGTCTTCGACAATCGCCTCATCTTCGGTGACAACCTGCTCGCGCTGAAGGCGCTGGAGGAGGAACTTGCCGGACAGGTTCAGTGCATCTACATCGATCCGCCGTACAACACGGGCTCTGCATTCGAGCAGTATGACGATGGTGTTGAGCACTCGACTTGGCTCTCTCTCATGCGAGATCGCCTGACAATCCTATGGCGATTGCTGTGTGACAGCGGCACCCTCTGGATCTCGATTGACGATCGCGAGATGGCGTACTTGCGGGTTCTACTCGACGAAATCTGCGGACGAGGCTCGTTCGTGGCATGCAATACGTGGCAGAAACGGTACTCCCGAGAGAACCGAGGGGCGATTGGTGACGCACACGAGTATGTTCTCGTCTACGCACGACAGCCTCTTGTGTTCAAGCAGTCCAGAAACCGGGTGCCGCTAGACGAGAAGAGTCGGAGAGTCTACAAGAACCCCAACAACGACTCGCGAGGAGACTGGCGCGGCATTCCAATGACCGCGCAGGGGTATCGGCCAAATCAGATGTACAGCATCACTGCCCCAGGAGGAGCTGTTCATGTACCACCGGAGGGGCGGTGCTGGAGCATGATCGAGGACCGGTTTGAAGCGCTTCTTGCAGAGAACCGGATCTACTTCGGCAAAGACGGGAACTCTCAGCCAAGTGTGATCCGCTATCTGGACGAGGTTGAGGGTCTTGTTCCGTGGACCTGGTGGCCACACTCAGAGGTGGGACACACAGACGAAGCGAAGAAGGAGTCGCAGCAGATCTTCGGTCGGGAGAACGCGTTTCCCACACCGAAACCCGAGCGTCTCCTGAAGAGGATCATCGAAATCGCTTCAGATCCCGGCGACCTGGTCTTTGACTCGTTTGCAGGCTCCGGCACCACAGGGGCCGTTGCACACAAGATGGGCCGGCGCTGGATCATGGTTGAACTCGAGGAAACCTGCCATACCCACATCATCCCGCGACTCAGGAAGGTCATCGATGGTGAGGATCCGGGTGGCGTTACGGAGACTACGGAGTGGAAGGGAGGCGGCGGCTTCCGCTACTACCGGCTCGGGCCCTCGCTCCTGGAGAAGGACAGCTACGGCAACTGGGTGATCAGCAAGGACTTCAACCCGGCGATGCTCGCTGAAGCCGTCTGCAAACTGGAAGGCTTCAGCTACGCGCCCAGCGATGAGGTCTACTGGCAGCAGGGCCAATCGACCGAGACCGACTTCATCTACGTGACCACCCAGACGATGACGCACGAGCTGCTGGAGCAGCTCAGCGAAGAGGTGGGCGACAAGCGCAGCCTCGTCGTCTACTGCTCCGCGTTCCGTGCCAAGGCGGATGCCTACCCCAACCTGACCGTCAAGAAGATCCCGAAGACGCTTCTGAGGAAGTGTGAGTGGGGTCACGACGACTACAGCCTGGAGATCGAGAACCTCCCTCAGGCGCCGCCTGAGCCTGATTCTGAAGACGAGGCTGCGCCGAAGGCAATGCGATCGCTGTTCGATGGAGGGAGCGAGGAATGAGCCAGATCCTGAACAGCATCAGCAACCGACTCAGCCTTCGCGATCCGCAGCGGGAGTCCCTAGAGATTCTGGAGCGTGTCTGCCAACTCGTGGACATCAGCAAGACGACGGATCTCGAAGAGGCCCTTTGCGTCCTCGGTGACGAGTTCCCAACCGTTGAGGACTTCGAGCGGGACTTCCCATCGCTCTGCTTTGCACTGGCTACAGGTGTAGGGAAGACGCGGCTCATGGGTGCCTTCATCGCGTATCTCCACAGCGCAAAGGGCATCCGCCACTTCTTCGTCCTCGCACCGAACCTCACGATCTACAGCAAGCTCATCCGCGACTTCACGCCCAACATGCCGAAGTACGTGCTCCGCGGCATCAGTGAGTTCGCCACCATGCCACCACTCGTCATCACGGGAGACGACTACGAGGACGGCCGAGGTGCGCGCGCCGACCTGTTCGATGTCGGCGAGGTTCACATCAACATCTTCAACATCTCCAAGATCAACTCCGAAGTACGCGGCGGGCAATCACCGCGCATGCGCCGCCTGAGTGAGTACATCGGCGAGAGCTACTTCGATTACCTTGCTGGGCTCGATGATCTCGTGATGCTGATGGATGAATCCCACCGCTATCGAGCATCCGCCGGCGTCCGCGCCATCAATGAGTTGAAGCCGATTCTGGGTCTTGAACTGACGGCGACGCCGCAGGTCGAGCGTGGCCAGAAGGCTGTCCCGTTCAAGAACGTCATTTGCAGCTATCCCTTGAGTCAGGCCCTGACTGACGGCTACGTGAAAGAGCCGGCGGTGGCGACGCGCGAAAACTTCGATGCCGCCAACTACGATGAGGCAGGCCTTGAGCGCCTCAAGCTGGAAGACGGCGTGCGGATCCACGAGAACACGAAGGCTGAGCTGGAGGTGTTCGCGCGCAACACGGGCCGCCCGATCGTCAAGCCGTTCATGCTTGTGGTCGCGAAGGACACGGAGCATGCAAACGGTCTTGTGCAGACCATCTCCAGCGACGAGTTCTTCGATGGGCAGTATCGAGACAAGGTCATCACGGTTCACTCGGCCCAGCGGGGTGAAGAGAAGGATGACGTCGTCAGCCAGCTCCTAACCGTCGAGGATCCAGCGAACCAGACGGAGATCGTCGTTCACGTAAACATGCTGAAGGAAGGATGGGACGTCACCAATCTCTACACCATCGTTCCTCTTCGCGCCGCGAACTCCAAGACGCTGGTTGAGCAATCGATCGGCCGCGGGCTTCGATTGCCTTACGGAAGGCGTGTGGGAGTTCCTGACGTAGATCGCCTGACGATCGTTTCGCACGACAAGTTCCAGGAGATCGTAGACGCGGCAAACGACCCTGACTCAGTGATCCGCGTGGGCGTCGTCATCGGGAAGGACATCCCCGACGAACGATCGAGGGTCGTTCAGGTCGTTCCGATCGCAGAAGCCAACCTTGTTGGGGGCAATGAGGTAGCTCCTGAGGAAGCGGCGAAGACTCCTCGCTTCAAGCGGGAAGAGGAAAAGCAAGCCTCGCGAGTCACACTGAGAGTCATCCGTGAGTTCGAGCACCTGCCGGACTCCGCCTCGCTTGCTGAGGAAGAGACGCAGCGGGAGATCGTCCGGCGTGTGGAAGAAGAGCTTGGCCTAACCCAGCCGACACTGGAGGGTGTGGACAAGCCGGTTGATGTGGCCGAAGTGGTTCGCGAGACCACGGCAACGTACATCACCGGGTCAATCGACATTCCCCGCATCATCGTTGTGCCAAAGGGGGAAGTCATCTGCCGCTACGATGACTTCAATCTGGATGTGAGCACGGTTCACCTGCAGCCTGTGGAGCAGGCGATCCTTGTCCAACACCTTCACGATCACGAGAAGTTCCGTCTGGAGGATGGATCCGGCCTCATCGAAGAGGAGCGCCTGGAGGACTACCTCGTTCGAGGACTCATCGACTTCGATGACATCGACTACGATGAGCAGGCAGATCTCCTCTACAAGCTTGCAGGACAGGCAGTAGCCCACCTGCGCTCCTACCTCGATTCGGACGACGACGTCCTCAATGTGCTGCAGTACCACCAGAACGTGCTCGTGAACCTGATCCACAGTCAGATGCAGGATCACTACGTTGAGGAGACGGCGGACTTCGATGTTCATCTGAGCCGGGGCTTCACCCCGCCACAGCCGAGCACGCTCTCGTGCCGTGCTGGCGAGACGGTCAGAGATTTCCGTGCGCCGGTTGAGGAGCGACAGCGAATCCGAGGAATGCTCTTCGGCGGGTTCGAGCGGTGCCTGTTCCCGATTCAGAAGTTCGATTCCGATCCAGAGCGTCGTTTCGCGGTTGTCCTTGAGGAAGAAGGCCGTGTTCTCAAGTGGTTCCGTCCTGGTCCTCGGGACATCCGGATACACCTCAACCATGGCGAGGATCGATACGAGCCCGACTTCGTGGTGGAAGCCGAGGATCGGAAGTACCTGTGCGAGGTGAAGCGAGAATCGGATCTTGATGATCCGACTGTCCAGGCCAAGGCCAGAGCTGCAGCGCTCTACTGCGCGCGCGCAACAGAGTTCGACAAGAAACCCTGGAGTTACCTGTTGATCGCAGATCGAGACATCACAGCTGCCAGCACGCTCGACGGCATCGCAGCAAGGAGCACACTCACCCACAAGGAGACCGAGTCGTGACTGACGACGCTGTCTGGCAAGCGCGGGACGTGATCCTCTCGGCTGATGAACCCATTACTGGGTTCGAAGGGCGGTCGATCGGCGGCGTGGATGGAACGGCATCAGGGCAGAGCTACTGTCTCATGACGAACTTCGGCTGGAAGATGCGTCTTGCCTGTCTCCAGTGGGAAAGCGGCGAACGAGAAATGCGCGCACTCGACTGCGATGCGAGAGCGCATCGCATGCACGACATGTGCAATCGCCTGAGGATGTCCGTCTATGCCGTGGACGGAAGCCCCGGCTTCTCGTGGATGGAACTCTCACAGGCCAGGCTGATCGCTGAGACAGATCCAATCCGCACGACGAAGAAGAAGGCCAGTGAGGCTGAGATCATGGAAGGAGCCGGAGGGATCGCGCCGCGTGCCGCCTTTGCGCGGATCGGAGCGAAGTTCGGCACGAGGGAGGAGTTGCTGGGAGACACCGGGAGAAGGCGTAGCTACCTCTGCGCGCTGTTCCCGATAGAGAGTGCGGCAGTACCG
>Ga0180429_10004767_pt1 | contig 10805 bp, 10 predicted proteins | sample SS_ome_FD_132428 | JGI IMG/M metagenome (GOLD analysis project Ga0180429, IMG submission 132428) | Hypersaline lake sediment archaeal communities from the Salton Sea, California, USA - SS_1_S_1 metaG | ecosystem: Environmental > Aquatic > Non-marine Saline and Alkaline > Hypersaline > Sediment ... | reverse complement strand
TACAACCACGTGCTGGAAGGGGTCGTCACCAGCACGGAATTGGAGCGACTGCTCAGCGGCACGGGGCCTCGACAAGGAAAGCTTTCGCATCCCGGCGACGGCCGGGAGATCCGCAAGATCGCCTGGCTCCAATGCGTCGGATCTCGCGACCTTTCCGCAGGGGCCGAATTTTGCTCATCGACGTGCTGCATGTTTTCCATCAAGGAAGCCCTCATGATCCGGGAAATGAGCGGAGGGCGGGTGGACACGGCCATCTTCTACATGGACATGCGCACCTTCGGCAAGGGCCACCAGCGCTACCGGGACCGTGCCGAGAAGGAAATGGGCGTGCGCTTCGTGAGAAGTCGCGTGCATTCCATCCGTCCCTCGAAGGCGGAAGCGGCTTCCGGCCCTTCTTCGCCAAGCGGAGGCCTGGTTCTCTCCTATATCGACGACGGGGGCTCCATCCACAAGGAAGCCTTCGACCTGGTGGTCTTGGCTGCGGGACAAAGGCCCCCGAACGGGACGGAAGCCCTGGCTTCCGCGACCCGTCTTCCCCTGGACGAATGGGGCTTCCCTCTGCCCAAGAAGCTTTCCCTCACGGAAACCTCCGTTCCGGGAATCTACCTGGCGGGCTCGGCCTCGGGCCTCAAGGACATCTCCGAATCCGTCGTCCAGGCGGGAGCGGCTTCCGCAAGGGCTTCGTCTTTCCTGCGCGGTCTGGAAAACGGCATCTCGTCGCCGAAATCCCCTCCCCGCCTCGTGGATTTTTCCTCTCCTCCCTCTCTCTGCACCCCGGGCAGGATGCTGAGGAAGGTGCTGGTGGCGGGGGGAGGCCTGGCGGGCATGAAGGCCGCCCTGACCCTGGCGGACTCGGGCTTTCCCGTGCGTCTGGTGGAGAAGTCTTCGCAGTTGGGGGGACTGTGGCTTTCCCGTTCGCGAGAGCTTGCGGCTCGAGAGCTCATGGACGAAGCTCTTTCCCGAGTGCGAGGCCACCCTCTCATCGAGGTGAGCACCGACACTCGACCCGTGGAATTTCAAGGCACGGCGGGGCGATTCACCACCGTTTTGCAAAAAGACGAGACCCTCGAAGCTTTGGAGCACGGGGCCGTCATCCTGGCCACGGGGGCCCGAGAATGGCAGACCCGCAGCTACGGCTACGGCTCCCGGGAAGCCGTCGTCACCCAGAGCGAGCTGGAAGCCAGGCTGGCCCGAAACGCCCTCGACTTCGATCGCCTGGAAGCCGTGGTCATGATCCAGTGCGTGGATTCGCGGGAGGAGCCGCGCAATTTCTGCAGCCGGGTCTGCTGCGCCGCCGCCCTGGGCAATGCGTTGCGGCTCAAGGAAAGCCGGCCCGATCTGGCGGTTTACGTCTTCTACCGGGACATCATGGCCTACGGGCTTCTGGAAAGGGACTACACGCGGGCGAGGCGAGCGGGGATCGTCTTCATTCGATACGACGCGGAAAACAAGCCCGAGGCCGTCGTGGACGACCAGGGACGCCTTCGCGTTTCCGGGACGGACCCCGTGCTGGGCCGCCCCGTGGAGATCCAGGCGGACCTGCTGGTTTTGAGCACGGGCTTCGATCCCGAGGAAGGAAGGGAAACGGCCGAGATCTTCGGCGTCCGAACCGACGAGGACGGCTTCTTTCTGGAGGCCGACCCCAAGTGGAGACCGCTGGATTCCACCCGGGAAGGGGTTTTCATCTGCGGCTTGGCTCATTCCCCGAGGTCCATGGTGGAATGCGCGGCCATGGGGGAAGCGGCGGCCCAGCGAGCGTCGAGGCTGCTGCACGGGGAAATTCCCGTCTTCAGCAGCTTGACGGCCTCCGTGGATGAAAGGCTTTGCACGGGGTGCAAGACCTGCGTGGAAATGTGCGCCTACGGGGCCGTGGCTTTTTCGGAAGAGCGCAAGGCGGCCTGCGTCAACGCCCTCCTCTGCCAGGGCTGCGGCAACTGCGCATCGGCGTGCCCCGTGGCGGCCATCGGCGTGAAGCATTGCTCGCAGGAGGAAATGTTCCCCCGAATCGAAGGACTGCTGGAAGGAAGCGCCCATGACGGACCATGAGCCCAAGATTCTCGTTTTTCTGTGCAACTGGTGTCCCGCGGCGGCCGTGGACCGACCGGACGTGGCCGCCGTCGCCGCGGAAAAAGGCGTGCGCGAAGTCCGTGTTTTCTGCTCGGGCATGGTCGATCCTTCCTACGTGGTCAAGGCTTTGGCCAGCGGGGCCGACGGAGTGCTCATCGCAGCCTGTCCCCCCGGCAACTGCCATTACATGACGGGAAACGTCCGGGCCCACGCCCGCTACCACCTGCTCCAAAAGCTGCTCGGAGAGCTGGGCGTGGAACGGGAGCGGTTCCGCCTGGAGTGGGTCCCTCACCACGAGTCTCACAAGTATCTGGCGGCCATCGACGAAATGGCCCGGGGGCTGGCGAAGCTGGGACCGGCGAAGGTCGGTCTCGGAAGAGGATGATTCGGCGCGAAGGATCGCCCCGGGCGATCCCTCTGGAAGCTTGGAAGCTAGACAGGAGCGGGGGAAGTGGCAAAGAAAAGGATAGCCGTCTTCACGGCCACGGGCTGCAGGGTCTGCGAGAGTGTTCTGCTGGATCTGCATTACACGGTGAATCCCCTCACCCGTTGGGCGGATATCGTTTTCTGGCCTTACGTTTCGGGAAATTCCCGGGACGAGCTGGAAAAGCTCGACGGGGTGGACGTGTGCTTCTTCGCCGGGGCCGTCCGCACCGAAGCCGACCGGCGGGCCGCTTCGAAGCTGAGGGAAAAAAGCGAGATCGTGACGGCCCTGGGGGCCTGCGCCGCCTTCGGAGGAATGCCCGGCCTGGCCAATCTCGGCATGGTGGAAGGAGAAGAGAAAGAGGAATCCTCCCCCCTGTCTTCCGACTCGTTCCCTCCCCCCCTGCCCGGCAGGGAGCCTTGCGTGCGGGCGCTGCCTCAAGTGGTGGAAACGGATTATTTCATCGCGGGCTGTCCCCCCACCCCGCCCTTGACTTGGGCGGCCGTTCAGTCCCTGCTGGGCGGAGAAGACCGTCAAAACATCCTTGCCTTCGCGACGTCCAGACTTCCCGGGAACGTCGCCGAAGCCGTGGCCTCGGGGGCCCTCCCTCCCCGGGGGACGGTCTTCGCCGGTGAAAAGGCGGTTTGCGCCAGCTGCTCCCGCATCAAGGAAAAGAAGCGGTTCAAGGAGCTACGGAAATCCCGGGACAGGGACGCGGACCCCTCCCGCTGCCTTCTGGAGCAGGGAGTCTTCTGCCAAGGAATCGTCACGAGAGAAGGATGCGGAGGGCTTTGCACGGCGGCGGGCGTTCCATGCCGGGGATGCTTCGGAAAGGCCGAAGCCGTTTACGACCCGGGGGCTCGCATGGTTTCGGCCGTGGCCTCGACCTTCGAAACCCTCGATCCTTTGGAAGTCGAAAAGATCGTGGGCGACTTCGACGACTTGGCCGGGACCCTCTACCGGTACACTCTCCCTTCCCAATGCGTTCTGCGATGCCCTCCCCCGCTGGAAGGACGAGAAGGAGCGACATGCAAGCCATAACCCTGGATCCCGTTCGATGGCAGGAAGAGCCGGCCCGCATCACCGTCCTGCCTCAAGAAAAGCCCAAGACCTGCTTTCAGGTGACGGCCCCGCGAAACATCGAAGAAATGTGCGTGGGGCGGCCGGCGGAAGAGCTGCCCCGCATCCTGTCCATCCTCTCCCCCTCCCATCACCTGGCCGCCGCCCGGGCCCTGGATTCCCTGTACGGCGTGGAGCCTCCGGTGCCCGCTCAAAACATGCGGCGGGGACTCCTGGTCGCCTCGACCTTCGCCCACCATCTCAAAAAGCTGTCCTTCCTCCTTTCTTCCCTGGAATCCCCCTTCGAAGGCCACCACGCGGCCCGCCGTCGCGAGCGCGCTCCCGCCGCCCACCGAATGCTCGACGAAGCCATGCGCCATGCGTCTCTCTCCCGGGAAGCCGCCTCCATTCTGGGAGGGCGCGCCGACCATCCCCTGTCCGCCGTGGCGGGGGGCGTCAGCCGGTTTCTGAAGAAGGACCACTACGTCCGTCTGGAGGAGATCGCCGAGGCTTGCAACGCTTTCGCCGTCCGGTTGGCCGACTATTTCCAGGAGAACATCTGGGAGCATGCAGGCATCCGAAACAATTTGCTCGCTTCAGGCGTAGGTCCTTTGCCCGCCTTGACCCTGGAAGAAGACGGGAAGGTCTTGGTGTACGGAAACGGCAAGGGCATCCACCGTTTTTCACCGGAGGAAACCTTCGAAAAGATCGAGCTTCGCCGGGAGAGATGGTCCTACACCCCTTTCGCCCGTCTCAAGGAGCACGGAGGGGAAGATTTTTCGCCCTTGCCGGAGATCGAGGGCCTCGCCCCCGGGGCCTGCTTTTTCGTCGGGCCATTGGCCCGGTTCAACGCGGGGAGCGTCCCTTGCGGCTCGTCGGCCCGGGAGGAGCTTCAACGCTTGGCGGACGATCTGGGACCTTTCCCTCACCACAGCCCCTTGGCCGCCTGCCGATGCCTCATGGTGGAATTGACGGGAGCCGCCCAAGAAATGAAGGACCTGTACGCCGAGCCGAATTTTCTGGGGCCGTTCACGCGCACGGTCCCGACGGAAAGGGGCCGGGAAGGGCACGGGGCCCTGGAGTCTCCGGAAGGATGCATTTTTCATCGCCTGGAAACGGACGAGAGAGGCGTCGTCCGGGGGATACAAGTCCTGGATGCGGCCATGGCCAACCATGCTCTGCGCTGTTTTCTGGTCCAGAAGACGGCGGAGAGCTTCCTGGGGCGAAGGTCCGGCACGAACACTTTGAAAAAGGCTTTGGAAACTTCGCTTCTCCCGTTTTGAAGGTTAAGCTTGAGTATCGAGCCGCCCGACGAGGCGAGGCGAACGAAGCGAGAAAGGGAGGAAACCTCTTGGCTTTCAAAACCCTCATCATCGACGCCGAGAAATGCACGGGATGCCGGGCCTGCGAATCCTATTGCGCCCTCAAGCACGAAGGGGCCTGCAACCCCGCCAAGGGAAGAGTTCACGTGGTCAAATGGGAACAGGAAGCCGTCTTCGTTCCCGTCAACTGCATGAGGTGCGAGGACGCGGCCTGCGAGCGGTCCTGCCCGCAGGGGGCCACGTACCGCAACTACGCCACGGGGGCCATGGAGGTGGACCCGGCGCGGTGCATCGGGTGCTTGAGCTGCGTGTTCGCCTGTCCCTTCGGGGCCACCTTCGTGGACCCCGAGAACGGCAGGGTCCTCAAGTGCGACCTGTGCGACGGAGACCCCACTTGCGTCAAGGTCTGTCCCACGGGAGCCATAACCTGCGAGGAAGTATCCAGGGAAGCTCTTCTCAAGCTCCTGCAAAACGCCGACAAAATACCCGGGCTGGTGAGAAGGGCCCTGGGGGAGGAAACGGCATGTACGGCTGGGTAGGAAGAATTCTGAACGTCGATCTCACGGAGGGCCGCATCGAAACGGAGCCCACCGAACCTTACGTGGACCCCTATCTGGGAGGCAGAGGGCTGGGCGTGCGCCTCATCTACGAACGCTACCGTCCGGGGACCGACGCCCTGGAGCCCGCCAACCCTCTCATTTTCAACATGGGCCCCCTGACGGGAACGGCCATGGCGGGCTCCGGCCGGGTGGACGTGACGGCCCTCTCGCCCATGAGCAACCTGAGAGCCAAATCCAACTTCGGAGCCTACTGGGGACCGGAAGTCAAATTCGCCGGCTACGACCACATCGTCCTCCAGGGCAAGGCCCCGCGCCCCTGTTACCTTTGGATCCAGGACGGCCGGGTGGAGATCCGCGACGCCGAGCATCTCTGGGGACTGGACACCTTCGAGACCCAGAAGGCTATCCAGAAGGAATTGGGGGATTCGGAGATCAAGGTGGTGTGCATCGGACCGGCCGGGGAAAAGCTGGTGCGCTTCGCCTGCATCATCACGGAAACGGGGGACGCGGCGGGCCGCACGGGCATGGGGGCCGTCATGGGCTCCAAGAACCTCAAGGCCATCGCCGTGCGCGGTACCGGAAGCGTGGGCATCGCCCGGCCCGAGGAGTTCCTCGAGCTTTCCATCCAAATCAACCAGGAAATCCGCCAGAACCCCGCCTACCAGGAGCTGTCCACCTACGGGGTTTCCCGGGGCGTGCAGATGATGTACGACCTGAGCTTCTTTCCCGTGGGATACTTCGAGGACGTGTGCTGGGACGACATTCTGGCCCAGTATCCCAAAGTCACCGAATACGTGCAGGAGCACCAGACGAAAAACATGGGGTGCTACTGCTGTCCCAATCGCTGCATGAACTTCATTTCGGAGCCCGACGTCGGCAAGGGGCTCACCTCGTGCGAGCCCTTCAGCGGCTTCACGGGGGCCGTGTGGAACCTGGACCCCAAGCTGTTCTGGGAAGCCACCCTGGCGGTGAACAAGCTGGGGCTGGACTGCACCGAAACCTCGGCGTCCATCGGTCTGCTCATGGAGCTCTACCACGACGGCCTCATCACCGAGAAGGACACCGACGGCATCCCCATGAAGCGGGGAAGCCGGGAAGCCATCATGGGAGCCATCCACAAGATCGCCGATCGGGAAGGCTTCGGCGACATTCTGGCCGAGGGGCAGATGGAAACGGCCAAGCGGTTCGGCCCCGACGCCGTGGTGAAAGTGGACTTGGTCAAGGGCATGGCCCCGCACGCCTACGAATTCCGGGCCTACAAGGGCACGGGGCTCATGCAGGCCGTGGGGCACCGGGGAGACCCCCTTCCCCTCCGAGGCAGCCTCCTGGAAGTGGACTGGAACCACGCCCCGGAATGGTTTCAACAAGTGGCCAAGGAGCAGTTCGGCAGCGAGGAAGCCGCCATCCCCACCTCCTACAAGGGCAAGGCCCTGTCCGCCGTCATTTCCGAGCACATGGAGCGCATCGCCGACAACCTGGGGGTGTGCAAATGGCTCTACGGCCTCTTCATCTATCAGGACATGGACATGGCCGCCCGCATCTTCAACCTGGCCACGGGCAAGGATTGGGACATCCCTCGACTTCTCAGGATCTCCGAGCGCGTCCGCAACCTCGAGCGCATGTTCGACGTCCGCCAGGGAATCCGCCGCAAGGACGACAGCCTGCCTGGAAAGTTCTTCGAAGAGCCCCTCAAGAAGGGCAAGTTCAAGGGGGAGGTGCTGGATCGGGAAAAATTCGAGGCCATGAAGGACGAGTATTACGAAATCCGGGGCTGGGACAAGGAAACGGGCGTCCCCACCCGCGAGAAGCTGGTGGAGCTGGGCTTGGAGGACGTGGCCCAAGACCTGCCCGGAGCGTGAGGAAGCCAAGGCTGGAGTCGGAAGGATGAATGCGGAAGTTTTCCATGTTTTCGCTTCTTCCTTCCGACTTCGAATAAAGGGGGATTCGGGGGGATTTTTCAAAAGATGCGACGGGAGGCCGTTTTTTAAAGTTGCCCAAACGCTCTCTTTTCAATGGACCAAGGAGGACAAAGCATGGCGGAAAAGCAAGTGACGGTGCTGGCCAAGTGCAAGGCGAAACCGGGCATGGAGGACCGAGTGAGGGAAGCCGTCATGGCCTTGGTGGCTCCCACCCGCTCGGAACCGGGGTGCATCAACTACGACCTGCATCAGTCTGCGGAAGACCCTTCCCGGTTCATGCTTTACGAAAACTGGAAAAGCAAGAAGGACTTGGACGAGCACTTGGCCATGCCTTATCTCAAGGACTTTCTGGGCAAGGCCGACGAAATTCTGGCCGCCCCCGTGGAAATCACCTTGTGGGAGATGGTGAGCGAGGTGGCTACCAAGGAATAGGCCAAAGAACGCCTTATGAACGGAGGGAAGCGGGCATGAGCGCCATCGCGGAGAAAGGCGGCGGCAGTCACCGGGGCATCAAGTTGCTGCTGTGCGAAAACCCGCTCCCCCCACTTGATGAAGCCGTCGCGGCCGCGCAGGCCGAGGCACCTCGTAGCAACTACTACACGGAGCCCTTTTCGGCACCGTTGCGCCGGCTCATCAGCGAGCGGATCGGTGTCCCCGAGCGGCTCGTTCACATCAATGCCGGCTCCGAGCTCATCCTTAGACAGATTTTCGACCGCTTCGGCCGGCAAGCTCACCTGCTGACACCAACCTACGTGTTGTTTCCCGAGATCGCACGGCAGTACACCGAGACGCGCCTGTCGCCGGACCAGGATTTCGCGTTCGACTTGAGCCGCTTGGCGATTCCAGAGGGTACCACTCTCGTGGTCATCGTAAACCCCAACAATCCAAACGGCGGTGTTTTTGACATGGCGCCGCTGCCGGAGCTGTTGCGTCGCCACCCGCAAACGCTCTTTCTGATCGACGAGGCATTCATCGGCTTGGCCGGGGATTCCGTAGCCCATCGGGTGCCGCAGCACTCCAACCTGCTCGTGACCCGCACCTTGTCGAAGGCCCACAGTCTCGCGGGTTTTCGCGTGGGCTACGGTGTGTTTCCCGAAGCCATCGCCGACGACCTGAATCGTCGCAACGATGCCTACCCCCTGGCCCGTCCCAGCCAGGCGGCGGCCATCGCCACTCTCCAAAACGAAGATCGAATTCATGCACGGGCCATGCAGTTGCACGCCTGGGCCGAGGAGCTCGCCGCCCAATTGCGCACCATGGGCGTGCGCACCCATCCCACGCGAACGTATTTCTTCCTCGCCGACTTTGCGCCGCACAATGCCTCCGAGATTGCCGACCGGTTGCGCCACCGTGACATAATGATCAAGCCGCTCAACGACCCGGTGCTCGGTTCGGGCTACATGCGCATCACGACAGCGCTGCCCGAAGACAACCGCCGATTTGTCGATGCCATACGGGAACTGTCGCTCCATGCCTAGATCCGCCACCTTCGACGCTCACCATCAAAGATACGAAGCTTGGTTCGAAAAGCACGAGGCCGCCTATCTTTCGGAACTGCTCGCCCTGAGGCCCTTCGTTCCATGGGAGGGCCGCGGAATCGAGATCGGGGTGGGAAGCGGTCGCTTCGCCGGACCGTTGGGAGTCCCCATCGGTGTGGATCCTTCCCGGCATATGCTGTCGTACGCCGCCGCAAGAGGGATACAGGTCGCGGAAGGGACTGCGGAAGACCTGCCCTTCATGGCGGGCATCTTCGACTACGCACTGGTGGTGACCAGCATTTGCTTTGTGGACTCGCCGGTCAAAATGCTTGCCGAGACGCACAGGGTGCTCAAGCCGGGCGGGCGAGTGGTGATAGGCTTCATAGACAGGGAAAGCCCCCTGGGACAAAGCTACTTGGCGCATCAGGCCGAGAGCGTGTTTTACCGCGAGGCCACTTTCCACTCCGCCGAAGAAGTGGCGCGGCTTCTGCTGCAATCCGGTTTTTCCATCAGCGCCTGGGGGCAAACCCTGGCCCGCCTCCTGCCCGAAACGAGAGAGATCGAGCCCCTGCGGTCGGGAAAAGGACAATGCGCGTTCGTGGTCGTGGCTGCCTGGCGGGAGGGATGACACCATCATTCGCATCGTTTGCCTGACGTTGGCCGGGCGCATCGTACGAGGCGCGCGGCCAGGCCACCCACCGAATCTTGATGGAGAGCCTGGGAGAAGAATCGTCTCCCGAGTGCCGATCGGGCCTTTTCGCGCTGAAAAGGTGACCGAGGACAATCTTCTCATCGTTCACAATGTTGCCTTTGCCTATGCGGATGAAGCGGTCGGTCGTGTCGGAACGGCTCACTACAGCGCCATTTTCAGGCTGGATTTCGACCAGGAAGAAAACTTGGTCAAAGCGGTTTTGATCCATTACGAAGAGCATGATCGAGATTATTACGGCGATCTTCCGGTTTCCTAATCGACCAAACCGTTGTAAGCCGATAGGGCTTCATCCCAAAAGGACGGACGGGCTTCCATGGCCCGTCCGTCCCCCGACTGAATCTAGAAAAAGCACGAGAGGACCGAGAGCATTCAGCCCCTGGAGCCCAGGCGCAGGCCGCCGTGGATGAAAAAGACATCCCCGGCCAGGGCTTCGTTGCGATAGAGCTCGCCGACCAAGGCCGCCACCTCTTCGGGCTCGATGAGCCGGCCGATGGGCACGTCGCCCAGGACCCGGTCGAGGGCCTTCTGGTTCATGTTCTTCACCATGTCGGTCCCCACGTAGCCGGGAGCCACGGCCACGCACCGGATCTTGCCGGCCAGACCGCGCCGGAAGAATTCGGCGGTGATGACTTTGGGCATGACGGACATGGCCGCCTTGGTGGAGGAGTAGTTGATCTGTCCCGCCGTGCCCAGGGAGCCGGTGGAGGAAACCAGGCAGATCAGCCCGCGGCAGTCGTTGTTGATCATTCTCTCGGCGCACTCGCGCACGGTGAGAAAAACCCCCGTGAGGTTGATGTCCACCACGAACTTGAAATCCCCCAGGGACATCTTCTTGCCCACCTTGCCCGTCTCCCGGTCCGGGGAGACCATCATGCCGTCCTTGATGACGCCGGCGAAGGGAGCCACGAGGTTGATCTGGCCGAAGGCTTCGATGGCGGCGTCCGCCAGCCGGGCGCAATCGTCCTCGTCGGTGACGTTGCAGGCCACGGAGACGACCTCCCCTCCCATGGCCTTGATGTCCGCTTCGGCCTTTTTCAACAGCTCTTCGGCGACGTCGGCGATGACGACCTTGCCGCCGTTCTCCACCCAGTATTTGGCGATGGCGAATCCGATGCCTCCGCCACCGCCGGTGATCACCGCCACGGAGCCTTTGATGTCAAGCATGGTTTGTCCTTTCTCTTACGATTCCGATGGATTGTGGGAAACGGGCGGGTCCAGGTCCAGTTGAAACCGGACGGGCCCTCGATAGTTGTTGTCGCCGAAG
>Ga0180429_10004763_pt1 | contig 10809 bp, 7 predicted proteins | sample SS_ome_FD_132428 | JGI IMG/M metagenome (GOLD analysis project Ga0180429, IMG submission 132428) | Hypersaline lake sediment archaeal communities from the Salton Sea, California, USA - SS_1_S_1 metaG | ecosystem: Environmental > Aquatic > Non-marine Saline and Alkaline > Hypersaline > Sediment ... | reverse complement strand
CCGCCTCCTCCATCCGATGGTGCGCAAGGGCGACACCTACGAGAGGATCGGCTGGGACGATGCCATGAACCTCATGGCCGACAAGTTCGCCGCCGCGATCAAGGCGCACGGGCCGAACAGCGTCGCCTACTACGGCTCGGGCCAGGCCATGTCCGAGGAGAGTTATCTGGCCAACCGCCTCTTCAAGGGCGGGATCGGTACGAACAACGTGGAGGGCAACCCGCGCCTCTGCATGGCGAGCGCCGTGGGCGGCTACGTGTCGACTTACGGCAAGGACGAGCCGATGGGCTCCTACGATGACATCGAACATGCCAAGGTTTTCTTTCTCATCGGTTCGAACACGGCCGAGTGCCATCCGGTCATCTTCTCCCAGATCCTCGCCCGCAAGCAGGCGAACCGCGACGTGCTCATCATCGTCTGCGATCCGCGCAAGAGCCCGATCTGTTCGAAAGCCGACGTGCACCTCGATCCGATCCCGGGCTACGACCTCGCCGTCTTTCATGCCATGGCTCATGTGATCGTCAAGGAGAAGCGCTACGACGAGAAGTTCATCGAAAAGAACGTACAGTTCAAGATCGTCAAGGACGGTGCGCCGGCCAAGGTCGACTTCAAGGGCTACGAAGCCTTCCTCGAACAGTTCGCGCCGGAGAAGGTCGAAATGTCGACCGGCGTCAAAGCCGAGCAGATCGTCGAAGCGGCGCGCCTCTTCGCCCACGGTCCGACCACCTCGTTCTGGACGATGGGACTCAATCAGAGGATCACCGGCGTCTGGGCCAACAACCTGATCCACAACCTCCATCTGCTCACCGGCCAGATCGGCAAGCCGGGCGCCACCCCTTTCTCGCTCACCGGGCAGCCCAACGCCTGCGGCGGCGTGCGCGACACGGGCACGCTCTGCCACATCCTTCCCTACGGCCGGGCGGTCAAGAAGGCCGAGCACCGCGCCGAGATGGAAAAGCTCTGGGGCGCCAAGCCGGGAACGATCCAGCCCAAGCCGGGCCTGAACACGATCGAGATGTTCCGCGCTCTCGGCAGGGACGAGGTGCAGGCCATGCTCGTTCTCACCACCAATCCGGGCCACTCGCTCCCCAATGTGACGCCCTATCGCAAGGCGATGGGAGAGACGCGGGCCAACAAACCCTTCGTGGCCGTCATCGACGCCTACCCCACGCGGACGACGGAGCTCGCCGATCTGGTGCTGCCCGCCGCCATGTGGTCGGAGAAGTACGGCGTCTTCGGCATGTCCGAGCGCCGCTACCAGTACCAGCCCAAGGTCAAGGACGCGCCCGGCGAGGCGCGCTCCGACTTTGACATCGTCCTCGATCTCGCCGAGCGCCTCGAAGAGCGCGGCGTCGTGCCCGAGGGTTACATAAAGGGAAAGTTCACCACCACCGACGACGTGTGGAACGAGATGCGCGAGGCGTCGAAGAACACGGCCTACGACTTCATGGGCATGACGCGCGCGCGGCTCAAGAAGGAGCGCGGCATCCGCTGGCCGGCGCCGACCGAGGATCATCCCGGCACGTGCCGCCGCTTCGTCAAGGGCGACGACCCCTGTCTCGACAGCGGTCCCTATGCGGACGACACCGTGGCCGAGGGGGACATCAAGTTCTACGCGGCGCCCGATTTCAGAGCCACCGTCTGGCTGCGGCCCGCCAAGCCGCCCGCCGAACCCCCTTGCAAGGACTATCCCATCGTGCTCTCCACGGGGCGTGTGCTCGAGCACTGGCACACGGGAACGATGACGATGCGCGCCGAAGAGCTCCGCCGCGCCCAGCCCGAGTGCTACGTGGAGGTCAATCCCGAGGATGCCAAGGCCTACGGTCTTCGCACGGGCGATCGCGTCCGGATCACGTCGCGCCGCGGCGAATCGGTTGTCAAGGCACGCGTCGTCGACACGCCGAGGCCGGGGATGATTTTTGTGCCCTGGCATTGGGAGGACGATCCGAGCCTGATCAACAGGGTCTGCATCGACGCCTACGATCCCGGTTCGAAGCAGCCCGAATTCAAGGTTTGTGCCGTGAAGATCGCCAAGGTCTAGCGTACGGACGAGAGGAGACAAAGATCATGACACGCCTCGACTGGATGATCGTGCTCGGCATCGCGGCCGCCCTTCTCTTTGTGACCTGCCAATCAGCCACGGCGCCGGCGCCCGATCGCGCACCGGTCGCATCGGAGCGGACACCACAGGAACAAACGCCCGCTGAGGAGGAGGCGCAGCCCGTGGTTGACGAGGCGGTCGAGCCCGTTCCCGATGAGCCTCCCCATTTCGAGGTGGAGTTTGCCGACTTCGCCTTTCCGCCGACCATCTCCGACGTGGACTATCACAAGGACGCCTGGATCAAGGACGACTGCCTGCGGTGCCACGAGACCGGCGTGGGCGAGGCGACGGTGGTCAAGCACGAGGGCATGAAGCCGATCCTGCTCGCGGCCAAGTGCCGGAGCTGCCACGTGCTGATCCCGGGGCAGGCGCCGATCGAGCCGGCTCCGTCTGAAGAGGATTCCTTCTTCGCCGATTTTGCCTTTCCGCCGATGATCCCTGCATCCGACTCTCACAAGGATGCCTGGACCAACGACAACTGCCTGCTCTGCCACGAGGATGGTGTCAGAGGCGCGCCCATCGTACGCCACAAGGAGATGCCGGCTCTGCTCCTCGAGGCCAAGTGCCGGAGTTGCCACGTGCAGGTTCGGAGCGGGGCGCCGGTCAATCAGTAGGTCGGCGAGGAAGGCCATGACCCCGACGAGACGACAGTTTCTTCTCGCAACGGCTACCGGCGCCGTGGCCGGTGCGACTGGAGGCGCGATCTTCCGCGCAGCGGGCGGCAAGGCATGCAGGTCGTCTCTTCTTCGTCCGCCTGGAGCACTTCCCGAAGACGACTTCCTCGCAGCCTGCGTCCGCTGCGGCCAGTGCGTCGAAGCCTGTCCCTTCAAGACCCTCGAGCTCGCCGGCGCCGATGGGGGAGTCGCGCTCGCCACTCCCTATTTCGACGCGGAAAAGATCCCCTGCTACCTCTGCCAGGGGTATGACGAACTCGAGTGCATCGCGGCGTGCCCGACGAAAGCGCTCCAGCCCGTTGACGGCATCCGGGAGGTCGCCATCGGCACGGCGGTCATCGTCGAGGAGATCTGCCTCGCCTACAACTGCGTCGTCTGCCGCTCGTGCTGGCACGCCTGCCCACTGCCCGGCGAGGCGATCTCCTTTGACTCCATGCTCAGGCCGGTGGTCAACGAGGAGGCCTGCATCGGGTGCGGCCTTTGCACGCTCGCCTGCCCGACGGAGACGACGTCGATTCCGATCAGGCCGGCGTGTGATGGGGGGGGCGCGGGATCATGAAAAAACGGTCGCCTCCTTTTCGACGCTGGACCTGGGCGCGCCGGCTCACGGCGCTTCTTTTTATGGTCCTTCTCGTTCTCGGGACGAAGGAATGGTTCGTCTGGCTCAAGGGATCGACCACGGCGACGACCTTTCTCGAGGTCGTGCCCCTCGTCGATCCCCTGGCGGCGATCGAGGTCATGGCTGCGGCGCGAGCCGTGGAGTGGACCCTCCTCGTCGGTGGGGGACTGCTGCTGCTCGCCGCCCTTCTCTTGGGACCGGTTTTTTGCGGATGGATCTGCCCCCTCGGCCTGCTGCTCGACCTCAATGGATCGCTCGGAGGGCGTCTTCGCCGAATCGCCGGCGGCCTGTGGCCAAAGCAAAGGGGCAATCGATTACCGGGCGGGGCGTCGACGCGCCTTCTGCGCTACGCGATTCTTGGATTTGTTGTGGCTTTTTCGGCTGCCGCAAGCATTCCGCTCTTCCAGACGATCTCTCCGATCAACCTCGTCGCCTGGTCGGTTCTCTTTTTTCACTCTCCCCTGCGGGCGTCGGCGGCGATCGCCGAGCCCGGCTTCTTCGAGACCTGTCGAATGGCGGCGGGCAACGTCATCTCCGTCGCCGGCGCCCTGCTCCTCCTCCCGGCGGCGATCATGGCGATCGAAATCGTTCTACCCCGGATCTGGTGCCGCGCCGTCTGTCCGCTCGGCGCGCTCTACGGATTGGCGGGCGGACGCGGATTCTTTCGAGTGCGCCTCGTTGCCACAACGATGGACCATGGGCTCTGTTCGAGAACGCCCCGCTGCGCACGGAGCCGGACGGGGCGCGGCGCGTGCGCCGAGCAGTGTCCCATGGGGATCGACGTCTCGGCCGAATTTACGAGGGGAAAGAAACGATCGCTCATCCACGAGGCGTGTACGCGGTGCGGAGCGTGCGTCGACGCCTGTCCGCGCAAAGCCTACCGCATCGGCTTCGGCGATCGGAGTCACGGCTGATATTACGGCCGTGAATCAGATCTTCTTCAGCGCTCCGTTGAAAAACTCGACGCACTTCTTCAACTCGGGCAGCGAGTTCTCCCAGTTGTGCTCGTACTCGATGGAGAAGACCCCTTCGAATCCCTGCCGGTTCATCTCGTCGAGCACGGCCTGGACATCGCTCTTGCCCGTTCCCCAGGGTACGTCGTGAGCCTTCTTGACACCGAACTCGTTGAGATCCTTGAGGTGGAAGCTGGCGATGCGCCCCTCGAGTTTCTTGACCGCCTCCACCGGATTGACCCCAGAGCGCGACCAGTGGCCCGTGTCGGCGCAGGCGCCGATCCACTGGCTGCGGTCCTTGGCGACCTTGAGCACTGTGTCCGGATTCCAGTAGTGGGACGGCGTGGGGTGGTTGTGGACCGCCACGTTGATCTCGTATTCGCGGCAGAGCTTGTCGATCACGTCGAAGGCGTCCTCGGGAGGCTCGGACACGATCGTCTCGATCCCCATCGCCTTGGCGAAATCGAAAACCTCCCGGCACTTGGCCTCGTCGTTGGGCAGGCCCACCACGCCGTAGTTGACCAGGGTGACGCCGGCGGCCTTGAGCTTATCCATGGCCGCGATGCGGTCCTCCTCGGGCATGGTGTGATGAAACCGGGCATCCGGCTTTTCGGCGCTGAGCCGCTGGCCGGGAAAGGCCTCGATGAACCGTACACCGATAGAGGCGGTCTTGTCCACGGCCTCGAAGAAGCTGAACCGGTTGAAGGTCCACGCCTGCACGGCGAGACGCCACCTCTCTTCGGGACTCTTCTTCTCGCTGCATTCAGTGCAACAGGCCGAGAGGGTGAAAAGTAAAACTGCGCCGGTCAGCGTACCGGATGTGAAGAGGATGGTTTTAATCACTGATCTTCTCCTTTGGCTCTATCGAGTGTGTATTCTTGATATCGTTTTTCGAGATCTTCTTTTCCCAGGGAGCCGTCGTAGACGATGACACGGAAGGCGAAACGCGCCGACTCGCCGGGCTTCAGGGTGAGCGCGAATGGCTCGGCATCCTTCCGGCCGCGGCTCCGCTCGAAGACCGACTCGCCCAGGGGATTCGCCGCGAAGAGGCCGTAGGCGCGCGCGTGCCAGTAGGTGGGATGGTTAACGCTGCGCGGATGGTTGAGGATCGCCACGCCCGCGCGATGTCCGTCCTTCGCTCCCTCGAGCCGCACCCACTCGGCGCGCGTGCCCCAGATCTGCTTCGCCCCGGCGGCGCTCCGTGAGCTGAGGTAGGCGCCCGTCCCGTTGTCCTCTCTGAGCCAGTGGGCGACGCGGAGTGCGAACATCCCCTCCTTGGTATCGTGGAAAACGACCGTCTCGCCCTGGGCGGTCAGTTCGATGCAGAAGTCGATGATGAGCGCGGTCTCGGAGGGGACGAAGGCCATCTTCCGCCTCTCTTCGAGGTGGAGCGCGCCCGACTTGCCAATCCAGTGGGCGACCAGATCGATGCATCCCGTCGTCTCGTCGCACAGGATGCTCTCGAGCGCGATACGCGGCGGCGCTTTTGTATTGTTCCAGAAACCATCATCGTTGACTTCGTCGTAGGTGAAGAAGAGGCCGGCGTGGTGGGGGTGATCTTCTTTTTCACCCTCCACCTTGTCGAGGGGAAATCCCCTGTTGACGCGCATGCCGCTCGGGGCGCAGAGGGGATGGAGGATCGGCTTGGTGAATTCGGGCCCGTAGCGGAGCGTGGTGAGCGTCGTTCCATCGACGACCACATCGATGCTGTCGTCACCGGACAGGAAGGTCACGGCTGGGCCGGTGGCACAGCCGGCGGCCAAAAGAAGGAGTGACGCCGCCAAGATATGCCGGAAAGGAACGAGCATGATCAGACCTCCATGTTGATTCAATAAATCGGATTTTCGAGGATAACCCGGCCCGGCGGGCGCCGCAAGTGCCGAGCTCAACAATGAGTTCGGTGCCAGCTCGCACTTGATGGGGCCGCTCCGATCGAGTAAAGATGGGGGTTCGAGTTTTGCATTCCGCGCCCTTTTCCACAAAGAAAGGAAATCTCCATGAAGGCGACTCTTTTTGCCGTCGGAATGGCTCTGGCTGCCGCCCTCTGCGCGGCGTCGTGTTTCATGCCCGTTGAAAGGGATCAGGCCTTCACCGGCGCCGAGAACGAGATCAGATTGATCACTCTCGACCCCGGGCATTTCCACGCCGCCCTCGTGCAGAAGGTGATGTACGACCAGGTGTCGCCCTTGGTCCACGTCTACGCGCCCGACAGCTCGGACGTGGACGATCATCTGCGGAGGATCGAGGGGTTCAACGCTCGACAGGAGAAACCCACTTTCTGGGAAGAGCGCGTCTACCGGGGCGAGGACTACCTGGAGAAGATGATCGCCCAGAAACGGGGCAACGTGGTCGTCCTCTCGGGCAACAATGCCCGCAAGCCGCACTACATCAAGGCCTGCGTCGAGGCGGGCCTCCACGTGCTCGCCGACAAGCCGATGTGCATCGACGCGACGGGCCGCGAGATCCTGGAGGAGGCCTTCGAGATCGCCGCGGACAAAGGAGTGCTCATCTACGACGTCATGACCGAGCGGTCGGAGATCACCACAATCCTTCAGAAGGAGCTCGCCCAGGTCCCCGAACTCTTCGGTACGCTCGTGAGGGGCACACCCGAGAATCCCGCCGTGGTCAAGAAGAGCGTTCACCACCTCTTCAAGTACGTGGCGGGCAATCCGATCAAGCGGCCCGGCTGGTTCTTCGATCCCGCCCAGCAGGGCGAGAGCACCGTCGACGTGGCGACCCATCTCGTCGACCTCGTGCAGTGGGAGTGCTTCCCCGACGAGATCATCGATTTCGAGAGGGACGTCAAAATTCTCAGTTGCCGGCGCTGGCCGACGGAGCTCACAGGCGCCCAGTTCGGCAAGCCGACCCGTCTCGACGATTTTCCGCCCTTTCTCAAGAAAAGGATGCAGAACGAGAAAAAGTACAAGTACTACTGCAACGGCGAGATGATCTACACGATCAAGGGCGTCCACGCGCTGGTTCACGCGGCGTGGGATTTCGAGGCTCCCGAGGGCGGAGGCGACACACACTACTCGATTCTGCGCGGGAGCAGGGCCGAGCTCGTGATCGAGCAGGGCGCGGCGCAAGGGTACAAGCCCGAGCTCTACGCACGGCCGGCGCCGGGCGCGGACAGGGACGCTTTCGCGAACGCCTTTGCGGCGGCCATCTCCGCACTCGCGAAGAAATACGAGGGGATCGGCCTTGCGTGCGATGGGGATGTGTGGCGCGTCATCATCCCCGCCGCTCTCCGCATCGGCCACGAGGCCCATTTTGCCCAGGTGGTCGATCGTTTCAGGCAGTACCTCGTGGGCGGCCGGCTTCCTGCCTGGGAAGAACCGAACATGATCGCCAAGTACCGCACGACGACCGGCGCCCTCGGCATGGCCAAGCACCAGGACTTCATGGACGCCGGGCTCGCCGCCACGCGCGACGAGGCCGTGATCCTCTTCGACGGCAGCGGCTTCGACGCGTGGAAGGCCGACAAGGGCGGCAAACCCCAGTGGACGATCGAAGGCGGGGCCATGAAGGTCAAGACTGGATCGGGCAGCATCCTGACCAGGGAATCGTTCGGGGACTTCAGACTCCATCTCGAATTCACGATTCCCCAGATGCCGCCTCTCGAGCCCGGCGCCAACCGGGGCAACCGGGGCAACAGCGGCGTCTATCTGCAGCGGCGCTACGAGGTGCAGATCCTCGATTCCTTTGGAGTCGATCTCGAAAAATGGGACTGCGGCGCCCTCTACCGGGCACGCGCGCCCGACCGGAACGTGTCGAAGAAACCGGGCGAGTGGCAGAGCTTTGACATCGTTTTCCGCGCCGCGCGGTGGGAGGCGAGCGGCAAAGAGGCGAAGAAAAGGGAGAACGCCCGGATCAGCGTTCTGCACAACGGTGTGATGATCCACGACAATGTCGATCTCGAAAACAAGACAGGACAAGGAAATCCCGAGGGCCCCGAGCCGGCCCCGATCCTTCTCCAGGACCATGGCAATGAACTGAAGTTTCGAAATATATGGATCGTTCCTCTGGACGGAACGTCCAGCCGGTTGCAGCCGATTAAGGAGAGATGAGAATGAAACGCAAACCGAACCAGACCTCGCGACGTGAATTCCTGATCCGCGGCACCCAGGCCGCCGCCGGAATCGTCGCTGCCGGAAGCCTCGCAAGCTGCACGGCGACCAAGACGCGCCCCCTCGCCAAGGGGAGCGTGATCGGCGCCAACGAGCGGATCAACATGGCGGTGATCGGCATCCGCAGCCGCGGCATGAGCCACGCCACCGGTTTCGGCGGGATGGAAAATGTGCACGTGAAAACGCTCGTCGACGTGGACGAGAACCTCTTCGCCGAGAGGGTCAAGAAGGTCGAGGGCGTGCAGGGCACGGCGCCCGGCGTCGAGTGGGACATGCGGCGTGTCTTCGACGACAAGGAGATCGACGCCGTTGCCATGGCGACGCCCAATCACTGGCACTCGCTCGGCGCGATCTGGGCCTGCCAGGCGGGCAAGCACGTCTTTGTGGAAAAGCCCTGCTCGCACAACATCTTCGAGAGCCGCAAGATGATCGACGCGGCGCGCAAGTACAACTGCCTCGTCTCCGTCGGCTTTCAGAACAGGTCGATCAAGAACGTGCGCCAGGCGATGCAGTTCCTCCACGACGGCGGCATCGGCGATGTCTACATGGCGCGCGGCCTCTGCTTCAAGCCGCGCAACTCGATCGGCCACAAGGCCGACGAGCCCGTGCCCGAAGGGGTCCATTACGATCTCTGGCTCGGCCCGGCGCCGAAGCGGCCCTTCAACCGCAATCGTTTCCACTACGAGTGGCACTGGAACTGGGACTACGGCTGCGGCGACACGGGCAACCAGGGACCGCACCAGTTCGACATCGCCCGCTGGGGGCTGAACAAGGACGAGCACCCCGTGCGCGTGTCGTCGATGGGCGGATACTATGCGTGGGATTCGGATCAGGAGACGCCCAACACGCAGACATCGACTTTCGAGTACGCCGACGGCAAGGTCCTCGTCTTCGATACGCGCGGCCTCTTTACCAACTCCGACGACGGGATCCGCATCGGCAATCTGTTCTACGGGACAAAAGGTTGGATGCATCTCAACGGCGGCACGTGGAAGACCTACATGGGACGGAAGAACGAGCCCGGTCCGAGCAGCAAGACGGCGGGCGAGTTTGCCGATCCGATGAACCTCGCCGGTGCCGGCGGCGGCGGCCACTATGGCAACTTCATCGCCGCGCTCCGCAAGGGTGACCGCAAGTACCTCACCTGCGACATCTACGAGGGCCACATGTCGACGGCGCTGCCCCATCTGGCCAACATCTCCTATCGTGTCAAGAGCGACCTTCGCTTCGACGGCAAGACGGAGCGGTTCGTCGACAACAAGGAAGCCAACCGTCTGCTCACCCGCGACTATCGCGAGCCCTACATCGTTCCGGAGACCGTCTGATATGAAGATATTTCCGATCCTGATCGTCTGGTTTCTATTCGCCGCGCTCTCCACGGGGTGCGTGTCGATCGCCGACGATTCAGCGCTGATCCATGTCGAGGTGAGCGCGGAATCGACCGACGGAGTCGGAGCGGGCTGCGCGGGATTGCCTCTCTGCGTGGCGATCGAGCTGCCGGAGAAATTTTCGCGCCTGCCGCTCCACGAAATCGCCGCAACCGTCGCGCCTGCCGGAGAAACCGGGGCCGCACTGCGCGCCCAGCTCGAATGCTGCCGCGACGGAAAGATCTGGCTCTGGTGGGTGACCGATCGCGCCGCCCCGAGCAAGAGGACCCAATGGGTCGTGACGCTCGACAGGGGACTCCCCCTCGAGTCACGGCCGGCCGGCGCCGGTTTTGGTTTTTCCTGGCGGGACAGAGCGGGCGAACACATCGACCTGCTCCTCGACGGCCGCGGCGCGCTGCGCACAATGTACGCTCATGACAGGTCGACTCCCGAACGCTTGCACGAGACATACAAGGTCTACCACCACGTTTTTGACGAGGCCGGACAAAATACGCTCACCAAGGGGCCGGGCGGCCTCTACACCCATCATCGCGGTCTGTTCATCGGCTGGAACAGGCTCACCATCGACGGAGTCGAGGGCGACTGGTGGCACATGAAGGGCGTTTCCCAGCAGCTCCGAGAGTTCGTCTCCAATGTGGCCGGCCCTGTCTGGGCCCGGTCGGTCATGGCGATCGACTGGGTCGACGGCGCCGGGCGGACCGTCATTGCCGAGAACCGTTCGATCACCGCTTATCGCCAGCCCGAGCCGGGTCTCTTGCTCATCGATTTTCGCACCAGGCTCAGAGCCGCGGCGGGCGAGGTCTATCTCAACGGCGATCCCGAGCACGCCGGATTCCAGTTCCGGGCGCACAACGACGTGGCCGAGGGCGGCGAAAGTGTCAAGGCCGCCTATCTCTTCCACCGCGACGGCGTCGATCCAAAGAAGGATTTCGATCTTCCCTGGGCGG
>Ga0180429_10004760_pt1 | contig 10813 bp, 8 predicted proteins | sample SS_ome_FD_132428 | JGI IMG/M metagenome (GOLD analysis project Ga0180429, IMG submission 132428) | Hypersaline lake sediment archaeal communities from the Salton Sea, California, USA - SS_1_S_1 metaG | ecosystem: Environmental > Aquatic > Non-marine Saline and Alkaline > Hypersaline > Sediment ... | reverse complement strand
TGCGCTCCGCGGCGCGCGCGGCGCGCTGCGTCCGGTCGCGGATCTTCTCCGTCTCGTTCGTGACGGCGGTCCAGGCGGCATGGACGGCCCGGGCGCGGTCGCGCCGCAAACGCGCCAGCTCGCGGCGCCGAACGGCGCTGACGACATCGATATAGGCGCGTGCCGCGGCGGCGGCGCGCATGCACCGCAGGCGGCGGACGTGCAGCTCCACGCGCCGCGCCTGCCGCTGCGCCATGCGCCGGTGCATGGTGTTCTGCGGAATATCCAGAACGTGCTGACCCAGATCGCCCCACACCGCCGTTTCCATGTCCGCGTCGGTGGTGAAGTAGCGCAACTCGGGCGTGACGTTCAGGTGCGGCAGCGAGCGGGCGCGCGCGGCCCGCAGCGTCGGGCGCGCGATCGCCTCGGCATCGAACACGCCCCGCTCAGCCGCCGCCTCGAGCGCCAGCGCGACGCAGGCGTCCAGGGTCAGGGCGGCGGCGTCCCCGGGGCGTTGGGCGCTGGGCGCCGGATGTTGGACGTTACGCTGCTCCTCCGTCTCGCCGATCAGGGAACCGGCGGACAGAATCAGGACCGCCGCCGCCATCATCACTCTATTCATAACGCAGTGCCTCCAAGGGTTCCAGCCGGGCCGCGACCACGGCGGGGAACAGGCCGGAGAGCAGCCCCACCAGCGCCGCCGTGCCGAACGACAACAGGACGAACTCGATGCGAAAGACGGGAACCCAGCCGGACGTCTCGGCCATGGCGCCGGCGATGATCCCGGACACCTGCGCCCCGAGGAAGACACCGAGCAGCACGCCCAGCGTACCGCCCAGCAGGCACGTCAGCATCGACTCGCCGAGAAAGTAGGCGAGCACATCGCCGTCAGCGGCGCCGACGGCCTTCCAGATCCCGATCTCCCGCGTCCGTTCCCGGACGGAGACGAGCATGATGTTCATGATGCCGATGCCGCTGACGAGCAGGGAGAACGCCGCGATCGCGACCATGAGGATCTTGAACGTACCGAGCGTTTCTTCGTATTGCTCCATCAGTTCATCCTGGCAGAAGACTTGGAACTCGTCCGGCTTGCGGCGGTTGAGCCGCGGCAGGACGGCGTCGAGCAGGTCGCGCCGGAGACGGAGTGCGGCGCCCGTGCCGCGGGCGCCGATCAATACGCCGTTGACGAGGGACAGGCCGGTCCGTTCCTGCAGCGTGGTCAGCGGCATCACGATCAGCTTGTCGTAATCGAACCGCATCATGCTGCCCTTGGGCTCCAGCACGCCGACCACGGTCCAGCGCGCGCCGAGCGCGGAGAGTTCGCGTCCGACAACGTCCGTCGCGCCGAAGAGCTTCCCGGCCATGGCCGCGCCCAGCACGCACACGCGGCGGGCATCGGTCAGATCGAGCGGGCACAGGTAGCGGCCGGCCGCGACGCGCAGCCGGCGCACGACGGCGCCGCCGGGGGTGCTGCCCTCGAGGAGCGCGCCGATCGGCTTCCCGGCCACGGGTCCGATCCGGGTCCAGTGCAGCATCTGCGGTTCCACGTGTTCGGCCTCGGGGAAGCGGCGGCGCAGGAACGCGATGTCGTCCGGCGCGAGGGTCGGCGGCCGCACGACGGCCCGCTCGAGGCCGTGGCCGCCGAGCATGACCGACTCCTTGAACGCAGCCTTCAGCGCTTCCTCCTCCACCGGCATGTTCAGCGCCGTCCCCGGCCGTTCGAGGTCCCCGGGTTCCGCCGCCGCGTCGTGTTCGTACGTGTCCTCGAGATACACCAGGTTCACGCCGAGCTTCTCCAGGTGCGCCGCGAGCTGGCGGCGGCCGCCCTCGACGACCGCCAGCGTGGAAATCACCGCGCCGGTCCCGATGATGACGCCGAGGATCGACAGCAACCGCCGCAGGCGGTTGGTGTTCAACTCCCGCAGCAACGCACCGGCCGTATAGAGAGCGTCCATCGGTTGTCTTACCCGGCTTGCGGTCCGTTCGGATACGTGTCCTGACGCGACGGACCCCCCGCCTCCGAAGCGCGTCCGGGAGGCCGGGACGCCGCCGGCGAGGCCGGGGGTGAGTCGGTCACCAGTACGCCGTCGCGCATGTGCACGATGCGGTCCGCGTACGCCGCGGTCGCCGGATCGTGCGTGGCCATGACGATGGTGATGCCGTTCGAGTTGGCAATGCCGCTCAGCAGCTCCATGACCTGTCTGCCCGAGGCGCTGTCGAGGTTGCCCGTCGGTTCGTCGGCGATGAGCAGCGACGGTTCGACGATCAGCGCGCGGGCGATCGCGACGCGCTGCTGCTCGCCGCCGGACATCTGCGCGGGAACATGACGCGCGCGGTGGGCCAGGCCGACCGCGTCCAGGGCCTGCATGGCCTTCTCGCGCCGCACGCGCCGCGTATCGGGCCGGAAGGTCAGCGGCAGAACCACGTTGCGCCAGGCCCGTTCGCGGGGAAGCAGGTTGTAGGACTGGAAGACGAACCCGATCGAGCGCGCGCGGCAGCGGGCCTGTTCCGTCCGCGACAACGCGGAAACGTCGGTCTCGCCCAGCCGGTAGAGTCCCCCGGTGGGGCGCGCCAGGAGCCCCAGGATCGACAGCAGGGTGGTCTTGCCGCAGCCCGACGGTCCCATGAGCGCCACGCGCTCGCCCGGCCGGATGCGGAGGTCGACCCCGCGCACGGCGCGCACCGGCGCTTCGCCCGAGGGGCGGTACGTCTTGTGGATGTCGCTCAGTTCGATCTGCACCCGCTCACTCCATGACCACGACGTCGCCCTCTTCGAGTCCGGCGCGGACTTCGACGAACCGGTGGTCGGACACGCCCGTTTCGATCGGTACGGGCCGGGGCTTGCCGTGGCCGGTCTGTTTCAGAACGTAGGGACCTTCTTCGCCCGTCCGCACGAACTCGACCGGCACCGCCGGCACGTCGGCGGCTTCGGCCGTGATGACAGTGGTCTGGGCCTTGAGGCCGGGCTTCAGCAGGTCGTTCCGGTTGTCGACGAGCACCTCGACCGAGACGGTGGTGGTCCGCCCCAGCGTCTCGCCCAGTTCGCCGACCCGGACGACCGCGCCGTCGAAGGTCTCGCCGGGGACGTGCATCGACGTCACCACGGCCTTCTGACCTTCCCGGATCCGCGCAACGTCCCGCTCGAAGAACCGGCTCATCACGCGCATGGTCCCGGTATCGGCCAGGATCAGCAGCGGGCCGTAGCCGGGCCGGTACTGCAGTTCGAGTTCGTCGGCAACGGAGCTGAGATTCTTGACGGCGTCGTTGATGCGCAGGATGCGCCCGTCGAAGGGAGCGGCGCCGGCGTATTCCTCCCGTTCCTCGGCCAGCCGGGCGCGGGTGTTGCGGTGTTCCAGAAGCGTGGCTTCGAGCGCGGCGATCTCGGGCGTGACGTCGTGCGCTTCCAGCTCCGCCAGTTCGTTGCGCGCCAGTTCCAGCCCCAGCTCGGCGGCCCGCAGGGCGGCCTCCGCGTCCTGGCGGCCGGTTTCGGGCGCCAGCCCTTTCTCCGCGAGCTCCGCCTGGACCGCGTGGTTGCGCCGCGCCTCCCGCAGCTCCTGTTCGCTGCGCACGAGCCGTTGCCGCGCCTGCGCGGCCTCCGCGCCGCCGCGGCGCTCCCGGAGCAGGGCCCGCTCCGTTTCCGCGGCCTGGATCCGTGCATCGACCAGCGCGCGTCGCGCGTCGATGGTCTCGGTGTCGAACGTAAACAGGGGATCGCCCCGCAAGACGCGCTCGCCTTCCTTCACATGAAGAGCGGCCAGCGGGCTGTCGCCGACCCTGGGGAAGAAACTGTACACGAGGTGCGCCTCCAGGATGCCTTCCTCGCTGCAGGTCTCGACGATCGCGCGGCGCTCGACCGCGGCGGTTGCGGGCGGGGGCGTCGGCGGCCGCGGCGGCGGCGCGCAGCCGCCGGCCCATACGGCGGGGAGCAACAATAGCATCGTCATCGAGCGTGTGATGGTCATCCGTTCCCTCCTTGGCGTACAACATCGCGGACCGCACCGAGCCGCAGCGCCCGCAGCAGGGTCGGCCGCTTGTCCGCGGCGACCGGCCACCGCCGCCAGCCGCGGCGCCAGCCGATCCAGATCGTCCAGTCCGGCGCCGCCCCGTCGCCGGGCAGGTCGAGCGTGTAGACCTCCGTCAACCCGCCGCCCGGTTCCCACATGTGGACGGGATGGAGTCCCTGGCCGGGCATGTAGTCGCGGGCCGCTTGATTGAGCCAGCCCTCCCGGACCTGCACGAAAGGACGGTACTCTCTTTCCGGGGTGCGAAGACAGCGCCAAGTGCAGCGGACCTCGACGGAATCCGCGCAAACCCGCACGTTCCAGTCGGTCAGGGCCACATACCCGCCGAAGACCGCCTCCGCCTCTTCCCCGCTGGCGGAGGCGTTGGTCGGCGGGAGGACAAGGCTGCGTTGCGCGGCCGCGGCGGTGTTGTGATAGAGGCGGCCGCGTGTGCCGTCGGGCAGCGGGTACCAACCGGCCGCGACCACCGAGCCGCCGAGCCGCTGCTCGAGCCACGCGGCGATTTCGCGGCGATGCGGCACGAATCGGGAGGGGCCGTTGTACCCGCTTTTCAGCAGAATGAATTCGCTGCGCGCAAGCGCCGGCGCCCAGCCGGGGCCGCGCACCTGCCATTCCGGCCCGGAAGCGAAGGGCAGATTGCGTTCCATCGCCTCCTGCGCCAGCGCGGCGTGCCGAAAGCGGCGGAGGAAAGGCGCCACGCTCACGTGCAGCAATCGCCCGGGTTCTCTGCGGCTTGCGATCCGGTCCATGACGGCCGGGATGCACCAGTCTTCGGCCGACGGCGCGACGCGCACGGGTCGGCCGGCAACCTGACGGTGCGGCGCGCCGAGACCGTGCATCGAGAGCATGTGCAGGCCGGCGGCAAGGATGATGCCGGCGGCGGCAAGCACGGTTGCCCGCCGCGGCCCGGCGGACACACGGCGCTCGGAAAGCGGTTCGACCGCCAGGACAATGGTCAGGGCCGGATAGATCAACACGGGTGTGAGGAAGCGCCAGCTCTTGCCGCACAGCGCGGTGAGGACGACCGCCGAGAGCACGACGCCCGCCGCGGCCAGCCGCCAGCCGGGGGGGCGCCGCACCGCGAGAACGGCGGCGGCGCCGAGGAAGAGGATACAGAACGGCCAGGTGAGCATCCAGCGGGCGGCGGAGAGGTAATACAGCAGGCCGGCCGCCGAACCGGGGGCGGGATGACCGTCCCGCAGCGCCAGCGCCGCATTGAACTCATGATGGCGGAGATACGCGAGCACATCCGCGCCGTGCAGGACATACCACGGCGCGGCGATGAGCGCCGCCGTCAGGACCGCCGGCACAAGCCGGCGGCATGCGGCGGCGGCCGGCCGGCGGCCGGGTTCGGCCAGGACCGCCGCGCAGGCGATCAGCGCGTAGAGCGGGAAGCTGACCTTGATCAGCGCACCGAGTCCGGCCACGGCGCCGAGCGACAGCGCGGCGCCGCGCCGGGGCTGCTCGCAGAACCGCAGCAGGCAGAGCAGGAAGAGAGCCGCGAACGCCGACTGCGGCAGGTCGAGCATGTACTCGTTGATAAAGGTGTAGGCCTCGTAGCGCGGTTCGACATCGACAAAGTGGTGAAAGGCGAGCAGCAGCGCCGCGCCCGCCGCCGCGGCGAGCGGACCGGCGAAGCGGCGCCCGACCCGCCACGCGCTCCACAGCAGCAGCGCCGCGAACGGCAGCAAGGTCAGGACGGCCACGTCTGCCGTGCAGCCGAATACCGCCATCCAGGGCGCGGAGAACCAGGCGACCAGGGGCGGATAGGGCGCGGCGGGGCCGGCGGCGGGGTACAACGCGCCGGCCGCGTCGCCGCGCATGGCGCGCGCGAGCCGGGCCGCCGCCAGGAAATGCCGCTCCTCGGCGACGGGGCGCCGGTCGACGGCAAGCCAGAACGCCTGGGCGGCGGCGAAGAGGACGAAGACGCCAAGCAGCAGGCCGATCGCAACCTGCCGTTCGGAGAGATGCCGCCGGGCGCACGTCATGCCCTGTCTCATTGACTGATCAACTTTCCCATCGCGCCGTACTGGCGAAGCTTGAAGAGTGTGAATTCGCCGCGAACCGCCATCTGGGCGGCAATGCCGAAAACCTTCACGAGGTCCGCCGCCTGCGCCAGAACGCGCAGCGGAGCGGGGTGCGCCCGCAGGTGCTCGTTCTCCATCAGGCGCCGGATGAGTGCGCGCGGTATGAACGACTTGGAGCTCAGGATCGTCAGGCAGATCCAGAAGACGTCTTCGGGCGGGCGCGGATAATCGAGACTGAGCCGGAACTGCCGGAACGACTTGACGGCGCGGCCTTCGACGTCGTCGGCGGTGATGAGCCCGCGGTCGAGCAGCTCGCGCGCAAGCGCGGTTTTCGGAAAGACGGTCAGCGAGTAGAGGTAGATGCGAAACGGCCGTTCGAGATCGAGCAGCAGTTCGATCATGGCGCGCTTGTCCGCCGGCGAGGCCAGCGGATCGTCAAAGATCAGGTCGAACACCACCTCCACGCCCACGCGGTGCGCCATGGACAGCAGGGCGCGATTGTCGCTCCCCGTCGAGCGCCGTCCGTAGACCTCAAGGACCTCGCGGTCGGAGCCGGATTGAATGCCGGTCTGCAGCTTCTGCAGGCCGGCGCTTTTCAGCAGCCGGAGGTCTTCCTCGTCCAGCTCGCCCGGATACGTGAGGATCTCAAACGGGACGCCGATCCGCTCCTTGTACCCGGCGGCGAACGCTCGGATCCAGGGCTTGGGAAACGCGAACACGTCGCCGTCGAACTTCACGCGGCGGATGCGGAAGAGACGCTGCGCTTCCTCCAGCTCGCCGAGCACGTTCTCGACGCCGCGCACGCGGTAGTACCGGCCGCTGCCGCGGTAGATGTCGCGCAGAATGCTGTTGTGGCAATATCCGCAGGCGTACGGGCAGCCCCGTGTCGGATAGATGCGGTACTCGACGGTGCCGCGGATCGGATCGCCTGCACGCAGGCGGTTCTCCTCGATGAACCATGTGTTCGGACGCAGATACTCCGGATAGGGCAATGCATCCAGGTCCTGCAGGAGCGGGCGCGGCTCGTTGCGGGTCACTGCGCCGTCCCGCCGGACCCAGAGGTTCGGGATCGAGCGCGTGTCCGTGCCGTCGGCGAGCGCCCGGCAGAGATCGAGCGTCGGGTGTTCGCCTTCGCCGACGCAGACGTAGTCGGCCTGCTGGATACAGTCCTCGGGGCAGACGGTGGGATGCACGCCGCCCCACAGAACCGGCGCCGCCGTCGCGCGGCGCAGGCGCGCGGTCAGGCCGGTGACGATGTCCAGGTAGGGGGCGCCGAACCCGAAGGCGACCAGCAGCGGATCGGTCCGCGCGACCAGGTCCGCCAGCAGCTCCTGTTCCTTCGCGGTCGGCGGCGCGATGCGGTTGTTGATCCAGCGCTTGAACAGGACCAGGTGCGGCTCAAAACCGTGGGCGCGCAACGTCGCGGCGATGTACCGCACGCCGCGGTTCTCGATGCCGTAGACGGAAACGAGGACGACGTTCACGCTTTCCCCCCCGTCAGGATCGAGAGCCCCGCCGCGGCCTTGTGTTTCAGCTCGCCGACGCTGCGCAGAGCGGCGAGATTCCGCCAGATCATGGACGGCCGCAGGTAGAAGCGCCGGTAGGCGGTTTCGAGCAGCGCGGACAGCTCGCCGCGATCGAAGAACTCCTCCCAGAACGGGAGCTCAAAATCGGCGCGCGGCGCGCGGACGAACGCCGGCCAGCGGGAGGGATCGATCAGCCCTTTCTCTTCCGCCTGCCGGTGCAGCTCCGTGTGCGGGTAGATGGCGAGGATGTTGAACAGCGCGAAGTCGGGTCCGGCCCGGCAGGCGAAGTCGATCGTGCGCAGCACGTCCTCGCGCTTCGCTTCGTGCGGGCAGCCGATCATGAAGTAGGCCGCCGTCGTGACGCCGGCCCGGCGCGCCCACCGCAGGGCGCGCTCGACGTCGGCGGTGGTGATGCCCTTGCGCAGCCTCTCGAGTCCCCTGTCCGAGCCCGTCTCCACGCCCAGGTTCATCCGCACGCACCCGGCCTGCGCGGCCAGCTCCAGTTCGCCCTCTTCGAGGGTGTCGGCGCGCCCCCGGAAGCTCCACGCGACGGGAAGGCCGCGGTCGAGCAGACACCGGCTCACACGCCGCAGCCGCCCGCGCTGCGCGTTGAACGTGTCGTCCACGAAGTGGATTTCCCGCGCGCCGCCGGCCACGCACGCCTCCATCTCGGCCACGATATTCTCCGGCGACCGGACCCGGTAACGGCCGCGCGGGGTGCTGCAGAAGGTACAGCGATACGGGCAGCCCCGCGAAGACAGCAGGGTCGTGATGGTCGCGCGCTTGCCCAGAACGTAGAAATAGTCATCGGTGCGCACCAAGTCGCGCGCGGGGAACGGAAGCCCGTCCAGCTCGCCGTTTGACGCGTCCGGCGCGTTGAGCCGCGTCCGGCCGCCGCGCACGCACGCCAGGCCGGGAATGTCCTCGCAAGGCGTTCCGTCCTGGAGCGCGTCGAGCAGGCGGACAAACGAGCGCTCGGCCTCGCCGCGGAGGACGTAATCGATGTCCGGCTCGGCGGCGGCTTCGCGGGGATACGCGTCGGCATGCGGGCCGCCGAGGCAGACAGGCAGGCCGGGCGCAGCCTCCTTAACGCAGCGTGCCGTGCGCAGAATGTCCACCAGGTTGTGCGTCGTCCCCGTGACGCCGACCAGGTCCGGCGCGGTGCGGCGGAGCTCACGCGCCAGCTCGGCGTAGCTCGTGTCCGTGGCGGGCATGTCCACGACGCGGACCGCGTGCCGCCCGCCGGCGCGCACCGCGGCGGCCAGGTAGAGCAATCCCAGCGGCGGGAAACGGCCGACTTCCTTCGCGATGTAGGACGGCAGCTCGGTGCCGATCATGTCGTCCGTGCGCGGATTGATCAGCAGCACGTTCATGCCGGCCTCCGCTTCCGGCGCACAAGGCGCCACGCCTCCATGCCGCTGGGCAGGTCGTGCATGGCGTGCGTGACCTCCGCCCAGCAGGGCCGCATGCAGCCCGGGCAATCGGCGCGCCGGCGCTGAACCTCGTCCCGAAACGCAACGCTCCGCAGGCGCTCCGCCAGGTCGGTGCTGTCGTACCGTGCAAACGGTTCGAACCGGTGGCAGATGGAAATGCCGCCCGCCGGGCTGACGGAGAGGTATAGCGCGCCGGCGTCGCATTCCCAGGGGGTGCGCCCGGTCAGCAGGTAATCGCGCGCGTCGCGCAGGAACCGCGTCGAGTTGGCGATCGGCGCGCCCTTGCGCTTGAGGTGGATCAGCGTGTCGTACGACACCTCGAGACGCGCGCGGTCCTCCGCGCGGATGGCCAGGTCGGGCGCGACGCCGGCAAAGCCGTCGGACTGCGTTTCGTCCTCGGCGAGCGCGATGGGCACGAACGAACAGAGAAACCCCTCGCGCTCCGCGAGCGCGACCAGCTCCGGCAGCTCGTCGAGGTTGAGGCGCGAGACGCAGACGTTCATGACGGGCGCCGACCCTTGCCCGGGCAGCAGGGCGCGGAACAGGCGCATCGACCGCAGGATGTCGTGCCACACGTCGTGCCCGTCATAGATGCTTTGCTCCTTCCTCGGATCGACCGTGTCCAGCGAGATCGAGACGTGGCGCACTCCCGCCGCCACGACGGCGGCGGCGCGGTCTTCCGTGATGCCGATCCCGTTGGTCAGCACCCGCACCTCTATCCCCGTGCCGCTGAACGCGGCGGCCAGGTCCGGAAGATCGGCGCGCACAAACGGTTCGCCGCCGCCGAGCGCGACGGCGCGTACGCCCGCGGTCCACAGGTTCCGGGCCAGCTCGCCCGCCTGTTCTACGGCTAACTCCTCGTGGCGATTGGCGCTTTTCCAGACGATGCACATGCGGCAGCGCATATTGCAGCGGTGCGTGACGCCGTAATGCGCGTAGATCGGCCGCGGGCGGCCGAGGCGGGCCTCCAGGACGCGGCGGAGTTGTTCCAACGATGTCATGGGTCATGCAGGGGCGGGGTTGTCCGGGAGGACCGCTCGCCGCGTCAGGTCGAGCGCCAGAAGCTCGTGCGGCTTGTCGGCGAACGCGAAACGGTCGATGACGACGAATCCGAACGAGTGCAGCATGGCGCGCACGCCGTGCTTGCCGCTTTCGATCGACACGTGAACCTTGTCCACGCCGCGCCGTCGGAATTCCTGCAGCGTGCGGCGGATGAGTTGCTGGGCGATGCCGTGGCCGCGAACCGCGGGGGCGACGGTGATGAAGATCATCTCCGCCGTGACGTCGCCCCGGCCCGAACGGGCCAGGTAGCCGGGCAGGCGGCCGACCAGGCGGCGGCAGGCCCCGTTCCGCAGGACCGCCCGGGCGGAACACCACGCGAGCGCGAAGCCGGAGCGGCGGAGCAGCTCCCGCAGGAACGCGGGCCGGTTGCTCGTGGAGGCGATCACCGCGCGGGGGTGTCCGTCCTGTTCGTCGACGAAGGCGACGGCATGCGGCGAGATCGCGAACGCGCGGTACCACAGCTCCAGGAACCGCGGCCCGAACATCGCGAACACCGACTGCTGCATCAGCGCCGCGTGCTGCGCCACCGCCCAGGGGACATGTTTCAACTGCAGAGGTCCGATCAAGCCATTCCGCTCCCGTCTTTTGAAAGCGGAAAGGATAGCGCACCGGCCGCCCTTTTGCAGCCCTGAAAACACCCTGGAAACAACCGTCCTTGCATTGCCGGCGGCATCGGCTACAATGCCGCCGGCATCATGCAACTCCCCGTGCTTCATTCCGCGGCGGCCTACACCGTCCGGCCCGGCAAGATCATTGCCCTCGGC
>Ga0180429_10004759_pt1 | contig 10813 bp, 10 predicted proteins | sample SS_ome_FD_132428 | JGI IMG/M metagenome (GOLD analysis project Ga0180429, IMG submission 132428) | Hypersaline lake sediment archaeal communities from the Salton Sea, California, USA - SS_1_S_1 metaG | ecosystem: Environmental > Aquatic > Non-marine Saline and Alkaline > Hypersaline > Sediment ... | reverse complement strand
TCCACAGCTTCAACCTGTCGCACTCGGCCGCGCCGCGCCCCGGGGGACCGGAGTAGACGCGCAGCCGCTGCAGAGCGACGCCACAGAACGACAGCGAAAGGGGGCCGATCCCTAATGGGGCCGGCCCCTCTTGCTTGGGTCTCTTGGGAGAGAGCCGGGACGATGGGGAGGGAATGCGTCAGCATTCCCGACGCGCGCGCGGGGGTTGCTCGTGAGTCTGCATCCCCGTCCCTTGCGCGCGGAGCGTTCTCGACTCGCGCACGAGGGTCAGCTCAAGCTCTTGCTCAACTTCCTCTGTGCGCGTCAAGCCACCGTTCCACCTCGATCGCCGCCATGCAGCCCGTGCCCGCCGCCGTGATCGCCTGGCGGTACACGTGGTCCTGCACGTCGCCGCAGGCAAAGACCCCGTCGACGCTGGTGGCGGTTGAATCGGGCCGCGTCACCAGGTACCCTGCCTCCCCGATCTCCAGCTGCCCCTCGAAGAGCTGTGTGTTGGGCACGTGCCCGAGGGCCATGAAGACGCCCTGGCACGGGCGCTCCCACTCCTCGCCGGTCTGCGGATTCCTGAGGCGCACGCCGGCCACGCTCATGCCGTCCTCCGAGGCCAGGATCTCCTCGACCGTGGCGCTCAGGATGAACTCGATCTTCGGATTCTCCTCGGCCTTCTTCACCATGATCTTCGAGGCCCGGAACTCGTCGCGGCGGTGCACGACGTTGACCTTGCTGGCAAACTTGGTGAGGAAGGTGGCCTCCTCCATAGCCGAATCGCCGCCGCCCACCACCATCAGCTCCAGGTCGCGGAAGAAGAAGCCATCGCAGGTGGCGCAGGCCGACACGCCGCGTCCCATGAGGCGCTTCTCCGACTCGATGCCCAGCCAGCGGGCCGTGGCCCCGGTGGCGATGATCACGGCGTCGGCCGTGTGGGCGCCGCCGTCCGCCTCCACCGCAAAGGGCCGCCGCGTCAGATCCACGGCCGTGGCCACCCCGGAGACGATCTGGGCCCCAAAGCGCTCCGCCTGCTCGCGCAGCTTGTTCATCAGCTCGGGCCCGGCAATGCCCTCGGGGAAGCCCGGGTAGTTCTCCACGTCGGTGGTGATCGTCAACTGCCCGCCGGGCTGCATGCCCTCCAGCACGAGGGGGGCCAGATCAGCGCGCGCCGCGTAGAGCGCGGCGGTGTACCCGGCCGGTCCGGAGCCGATGATGATCAGCCTGTGATGCTGTGCCTCTGCCATGTTCGCCTGTTCCCCTTGAGGTGTGCCGGTCCCGCGGCAGACGGCGGCGCGCCCTTGCCGCCCCCTCTGCCGCGCCCGCGCCGGTCGAGCGAGTCAATATATAGTCGGCCGCGGCGACCGCCAGCGCCTGGCATACAGGGGGCCCGCCGGCGTCAGTGCGCCAACGGACCCCACGGCGTGCAGAGCACGCTTCCAGCTGTGTAGGTCCCGGCCCTCAGGCCACCACGTCCACCCCGTCGTCGGCCGCAGGCGCCGCGGCCACCGCGTCACCGGACGTTCCCGGCGCACCGGCGCTGGGCGCGGCCGGCGCCGACGAGACGCGGCCGGTGGCCTGGGCCTCCTGGCCCTCGCCGGCCACAATGCCGTCGAGTTCGTTGACCTTGCGCTGCAGGTCGAAGAAGCGGGCCCGCAACGCGGTGCGCTGGGACTTACTGGGAGGGTTGTCGGATCGCAGGCGATCGGCCACCTGCTGCATCGAATCCTTGAGCTCGGCCAGACGCTCCCTCTGGGCGCGCAGGCGAGACTCGCGGACGCCGCCCAGGCCCCCACCCAACGCGGCCCCCGCGCCTACCTTATTGGGCACGGTGCATCACCTCCTTCGACTGGCCGCCGGCGCCCGAATCGCGGCCCCTGACCACGGCGCGGCGCTCTGGTGAGGCGGCCCGGCATTTGAGGAAACGGAAGGGATACCGTAGTATCTAACTCCCTGTACTGGTACAATATAGCCCGATTTCACCCAAGTCCAAGTCGAATTGAGGAGCCGCATGCTGGTCGCCAACCCCCTGGGGCACTACCACTTCCTTAAGGGAATCGAGCCCTACTCCGCCGGCGTCGTCTCTGATCCCGGGCACGAGATCGTCCACGTCACCCTGCGCGAGCCCGTGGAGTGGCGTAAGGGTTTCGACCTGATCGAGGCCCACCTGGGCCGCGCCGACCGCGATCGTCACGCCTTGTGCGGCGCCGAGCTGCGCTCGCCCCGCCCCGTGAGCGTGGAGGAGTTCATCGACTTCAACCGCCGGTACTGCGAGGTGCTGACTTCGTGGGACCTGCTCGTCGATGGTCTCAACCCCGTGGCTCGGACCAATGTCGCCCCCCTGTACAGCCCGCCCGAGACCACCGTGCTCCACGCCTTCTCGTACACCGTCGAGTGCCCCCGCGAGAGCCCGCCGACGCTGGTCACGGCCGGCGCGGGCGAGCTGCGCGACGGCGTGCTCGCGGCCGAGGGCATCATCCGTCGCGGCTCCACCGAGGCCGATGCCATGCGCGACAAGGCCGCCTATGTCATGAAGGTGATGGAGGAGCGGCTCCACGGGCTGGGAGCGCGCTGGGACCTGCTCAACGCCGTGGACATCTACACCGTCCACCCGCTGGCCGACTTCATCGAGGACGTGGTTCTCACCCGGCTCGGGCCGGCGCGGCGTCTGGGCGTGCGCTGGCACCACACCCGTCCGCCCATCGCCGAGATCGAGTACGAGATGGACATGCACGGCGTGCGCCAGGAGTTGATCGTCTAGCGCGAGCGACACCGTCCGGGGAAGTCGCTCCAGGAAACGGCGAATCAGGCGCAGGCGGGCTCCCAGGCGCAGCAGCGCAGATGCCAGTCCCGCCCCTCGGCACAGACCGCGCCGACGTACCCCTCCAGCGGCGCCAGGGCCTCCAGGCGCCAGCGCTCGGGCCCCTCGGCCTGCTCGGCCGCCCAGGCCAGCGCGGCGGGGGCTCCGGGCCCCAGGGTAACGGCGAAGCTCCCCAGAGCCGCGGACAGACCGCGGCCCCGCGCCTTGAGATAGGCCTCCTTGCGGGTCCAGCAGTCGAAGAAGGCGCCGCGCCGCTGCGGCGGCGGCAGCTGGAGCAGGGCTTCGCGCTCGGCGGCCGCGAAGAAGCGGCGCGCCACCCGCTCCCACCCGACCTGGCGCCCTGTCCACTCCACGTCCACTCCGACGCGCCGTCCCCAGGCCACTGCCAGCAGTACGACCTGGCCCGAATGGGACAGGTTGAAGTCGAGGCCGGCCGCCACCTCGGCGGCCAGGTGCGGCTTGCCGTGTTCGCCCAGGTGGAACTCCAGCCGGCGCGCTTCGAGGCCCGTGTACCGGGCCAGCACCTGGCGCAGCACGGCGCGCGCCACCAGGTAGCGGCGCCGGTGGTCCTCGTGGCGCAACTCGCCGGCTCGCGCCCTCTCGTCGTCCGACACCGAGTCCAGCAGACGCTCCAGGTCGCCCACCACCGGTTCCACCAGCACGCGCCACACGTGCACCTGGTCGGACCCGGCCGGCGGCGTGGCCGCCGGATCCCATATGCGATTCTCGGTGTTGTCCATGGGAGCCAGCGCTCGGTGAAGTGGGCCGCCTGGAGGTGTGCCTGGCAGAGCAAGCGCGTCGAGGCGGCCATACGCGGCGATGACGGCTCGACGACTCGATGGAGCAGCAGGTCTAGGATAGCCGGGCGGCCGAGGCCGCGTCAACGCCATCGCCGATGCGATGGGCGTGCGTCTCGCCACGCAGCCCGTGAGCCCGGGTCGCGCGCTGGCGGCCCTGCAGGGCCAGCAGGACCGGAGACGCCGACGACTGAGGGGTGGCCCCCAGGGCGTTGCTGGTCCAGATTTGCCGAGCCCCGGCAAACCCGTCCCGGGGTCCACGTTACCTGCTCTCTCACCGCTCTGCAACGCGGGATGGCTCCGTGACCGATCGCCCCGATCCCCAGGCCTTTGTCGAGGCCCTGCAGCCCGTCGTGGACCAGTGCGCGCGGGCCTCGCTGATCTTCTTCGGCCAGGTCGCCGACCTGGGCAAGGCGGCCGACACCAGCCTCACCGGATCCGAAGCTCAGGAGGCCTCCGGCGTGCTCACGGCGCTGGACTCGGCCTTCCAGGACATCATACTAACCGCCGTGTTGGAGCACTTCCCCGGCCTGCGCTGCATCGCCGAGGAGAACACGCCGGTGAAGCGGCACTTCCGGGGGGGCAGCTCACCCTACTGCGTGATTCTCGACCCCATCGACGGCACCCTCCACTTCCAGCGCGGCGACGCGCCCTATCACATCAGCCTGGGTCTGGCCCGCGACGGCCGGATGGAGGCCGCCGTGGTGGCGCGCCCCAGCGAGAACAAGATCTTTACCGCCGTGCGCGGCGGCGGCGCCTATGTGCAGGTGGGCCGACGCCGGCCCCGCCGCCTGCGGGTGCCGCGGCGCCCGCGCACCAACCGGGCCTTCATCTCCACCAAGGCGCGGGTGTATCAGCCGTTGGCCCGCCCCCGCCTGGAGCCCCGGGAAGGCCCGATCGGCGCCGCCCTGGTGCTGACCCTGCTGGCCGAGGGCGAGCTGTGCGCCTATCTGACCCGCCAGGTCGAGGTGTACGACGTGGGCCCGCCGTCGCTGATCGCCGAGGAGGCCGGGGCGCGCTGCCTGCTGGCCGACGGGCGCTCACCGGTGTACAGCCGACGCCGCAAGTTCAGCCACTTCCTGGCCGCCGCCACCCCCGAGCTGGAGGATTTCCTGCGCGGGGTCGTGCGCCGGGGCCGCCAGCTGGAGAGGGCCACATGAAGGCGCGCGAACACTCGATCAATCCAGGGCAGCCGATCAGGGGCGTGCTGCCCGTCGTCCACATGCCCTACACCGACGGCGGCGCCATCGACTACGCCACGCTGCAGCGCGAGGTGGACTACCTGTTCGACACCGGCGCCGACGGTCTGAGCCTGGCCCTGGTCTCCGATACGCTGCGGCTCACCGCGCCCGAGCGCCTGGAACTGCCCGGCAAGCTGGTGGAGTTCGCCGCTGGGCGCGGGCCGGCCATCATCAGCGTCGGCGCCGAGAGCACGGCCCAGGCGCGCCTCTTTGCGCGCGCGGCCGAGGACGGGGGCGCCGCCGCCATCATGGCCATCCCCCCCCTGTCGGCGGCCCTGCCCGAGGACCAGCTGCGCGTCTACTTCGAAGGCCTGCTCGAAGAGGTGTCGCTGCCCCTCTTTGTCCAGGATGCCAGCTCCTACGTGGGGCGCTCCATGAGCCTGGACTTCCAGGTGGACATGTTCCGCCAGTACGGCCAGCGGATCCTCTTCAAGCCCGAGGCGTCTCCTCTGGGGCCGGTGATCACCGCCCTGCGCGAGCGCACGGCCGGAGAGGCCGCCATCTTCGAGGGCAGCGGCGGCATACTGCTGATCGACTCCCATCGCCGAGGCGTCACCGGCACCATTCCCGGCGTGGAGCTGCTGGACGGCACCGTGGCCCTGTGGCGGGCCCTGGAGGACGGCGATGACGACCGCGCCTACCAGGTCTACTACCCGATCTGCGCCATCATCGCCCTGCAGCTCCAGGGCGGTCTGGACGGTTTCATCGTCATCGAGCGATACCTGATGCACAAGCGCGGCCTCTTTCCCAACCAGCTGCACCGGGGGCCGACGAGCTTTGAGTTGGACAGCCTGACCGCGGCGGAGATCGACCGTCTGTACGACCGCTTGCAGGCCGTGCTGTAGGGCCCGGAGAACAGGGCGGGCAGCCGATGGGTGAGGGGGGGATGACCTGAGCCACACCGCCACTGTGAGGCCGGTCACGGGGCGCGCGCCCGGGCGGCCGTACGTTCATTCGGCGACGAGCCGGGCGCGGGGTCTGGGGAGCGCCTTGCAGCGCCTCCCGACAACCGTTGTGACACCCGGCCGGCCCGGTCGCAATTGCTTCCTGGGAAGTGGGCGCCCTGTCGCGCAGTTCCTCTCAGGAATGGGCCGGGGCCCCGCCCCGGGGAGAAGCTTGACACTCACAGTGCCGTGGAGTATCTTGCACCTCACAAGAGTGACCTGAATTCACAGAGGATTGCCCACTCGGAAGTTTTCCACTTCCTACGAATGTGGAACTTCGACAAAGTAACTACCGGCATTCTGGTGGATTGGTCGCTCTTTTTATGTACCTGACGCCTTCCCAATGATCCTACCGCTCAGCCTCGCCCGTCTCTCAACACTCGGTCTCCTGGTGTCTCTCGCCGCCGCGCGCCCCGTGGCCGCGGCCCCGGTAGAGGCGCCGTCCGCCTGCGACTTCGGCATCGTCAAGGTCGGCCCCGAGGTCATCTCTGCCGTCGAGCTCTACAACCCCGACAACGACGAGGTGATGGTGCATCTCGCCGTCAGCGGCGAGGGCTTCGGCGTGGCGGCCGACACCATCCGCCTGGCCGGCGAGTCGCGCGCCGCCGTCGACGTGGTCTTCCAGAGCCGCTCCACCGGCGCGTACGAGGGCACCCTCGCCCTGAAGATCGACAAGCTCTTCGGCACCGAGACCCTGACCGTGGCCCTGACGGCTGTGGCCGAACGCCCGCGGCTGCGCCTGGAGCCCAGCGCCGAGCAGGGCGTGGACCTGGGCGCCGCCCCGGTGGGCACCGCGGCCAGCGGGGCCCTGCAGGTGACCAACGAGGGCCGCGTCCCCCTCACCGTCGACACGCTGTCCTTGACTGGCGGCGACGGCGCTCTGACGCTGGACGACGCAAGCGGGTTCAGCTTGCCGGCCGGCGCCACCCGCGCCGTGGCCCTGGCCTTCGCGCCACAGCGCGGCGGAGCCCACGCGGGCCGGCTCAGTCTGGCGTCGCCCGACCTGATACCCTCGCCGATCTCCGTGCCGGTGCGGGCCCGCGGTCTGGCCCCGGCCCTGGCCGTGTCGCCCCTGGCCGAGGTGGGCGTGGAATTCGGCCTCGTCGAAGTGGGCCAAAGCCAGGTCCAGCGCGTCTCCCTGCTCAACCGGGGCCTCGCCGACCTGGAGTTGGGCGACCTGGAGGTGAGCGGCGGCGGCTTCACCGCCACGAGCCCGGATTCGGTGGCCGTCATCGCCCCCGGCGAGCGGCGCGACGTGACCATCACCTTTGCCCCACGGTACGAGGGGCCGGCCACGGGCCTGTTGCACTTGACCAGCGACGACCCGGTGGCGGCCGATCTCGAGATCCCCCTGCGAGGCGAGGCCCGCATCAGCCCGCCGCGGGTGGAGATCCTCAACCCCACCACCATCACCTTTGGCAGCGTGCCCATCGGCCGCACCTCGCGCGAGCACCTGTTGCTGTGGAACCGCGGCGGCAGCCCGGTCACGGTGGCGCTCCAGCTCCAGGGAGCCCACGGTGAATTCGGGCTGCAGTCCAACAGCGTGCTGCTCCAGCCCGGGCAGAGCGACAAGGTGGAGCTGAGCTTCAGCCCGGTAGAGGTGGGCGGGCGCGGCGCCGACCTGGCCGTGACGACCGAGTCGGGAGCCCACACCTACCGCCTTGAGGGCACGGGCAAGTATCTGCAGCTGACCCCCTCGACGTGGGACTTCGGGCGCGTGCCCGTGGGCGAGTCGAACAGCGCCGTGATCGACCTGGCCAATCTGGGCAATGCCGATTTCACCGTCAGCCGCATCACCTCGACGAGCGACGACTTCGCGGTGTACACCCAGGTGTCGCCGGAGCACAAGTCCGTGCTGCCGGCCAACAGCCTGCGCACTCTGCCCCTCAACCTCACCTTTGCCCCCACGGCGCGCGGCCTGAGCAGCGCCACCCTGCGCGTGGAGGGCTTCTGGGAGGAGGGCACGGAGACCTTTGAGATCCTGCTCAACGGCACGGGCGTGGCCGCCGAGATCGAACTCCACCCGGCCGGCCCCATCGACTTCGGCTATGTGGTCCTGGGTGAGACCCAGACGCGCACCCTGGTCGCCACCAACACCGGCGACACCGCGCTGCGCGTCGACGCCAACCCCCTCACCCGCGAGGCCCGCGTCGAGCCCGCCTCCTTTGCCCTGGAGCCGGGCGAGTCCACCCAGTTGGAGGTCTCCTTCACCCCGGCGGCCCTGGGCGACCGCTTCGGGCAGGTCCTGCTGGTGAGCAACGACGTGCGCGACAAGGCCCAGCCGATCAAGATCGTCGGCAAGGGCGCCCTGGAGAGCATCGACCTGACCCGCATCACCCGGGTGCAGGCCTCGCGCAAGTCCGTCATCCAGCGGCAACCCGTGGGCTGGAACAACACCCCCATCGTGCTGCTCGACGGCACCAAGATCGACCTGATCTTCGACCTGCCCGACTCCCTGCGCCGGGCCCTGGTGGGCCGGCGCATCGGCATCGAGTGGGTCCAGCTCGACGACAACTACGATCCCAAGGGCGGCAGCAAACAGACCGAGGTGCAGATCTACGGCGACTCGGAGGGCTCGGTCCTGGCCGAGAACTTCAACCTGCGCCTCAAGGAGGACGGGATCCGGCGCGTGCGCCTGCGCATCACCACCCACAGCTACCCCGGCGCGCCGCCGCAGACCATCTCGCAGATCTTCGAGGCCGGCGGCTGGAAGTGGGAGTTCGAGGCCAAGCCCCTGGTCTCCTTCCTCACGGTGCGGCCGGGCCGCACGTACACCGATGGCGACGGCAACCGCGTCCACGGCAAGACCGAGCGCCTCATCGGCCTGCCCGGCATCGCCTTTGCCGGCTGGCACAACTCCGAGAACCCGTCCGTCTCGGGCGTGCACTTCACCGCCATCGGCAATGTCCTGGAGGCCCTGTCCTCGGGGAACGCCATCGCCGTGTCCCTGGGTGTGGCCGTGTCCCTGTACAAGGACCGCGTGCTCATCGGCTTCGGGTACGACATCTACGACTCGCGCCCCAAGGCCAAGCGCAAGGGCACCCAGGACTACGTCATGACCTTCAAATACTCGGGCCTGTTCTGATGAGGCACGGAAGGTGCTCAGAAGGGCACTGAAAATACGTTGACACCTGCAAGTGTGTTCACTATTATTCAAATGTTCACACCTTGCCGGACAGTCGACATGCGCCCAGCTCAGCTCGAACACACTGCCGACCTCCTCGCCCGCCTGCTCACCGTCGCCGCCTCCTCGTACCTGTTCCTGCGCCTGGGTATGGGGCTGGTGTCGAGTCTGGCCTCCGGTCAGCCCGGCGGCGCGCTGCTGGCCTCCATCGGGTAGGTCGCTCCCCGTCGGCGCGCCCGCGGCCCCCATCCGCGGGCGCGCTGTCTCACGTACTTCGCTTCACCGCCTCCGTCCGCCGGCCTCTACGCCCTGTCCGCGGGTGACCGGCAGCCCCCCAGTCTGTCCGGTCGAGCCGCGGAAGATATGGCGGCGCGATGCGTCTGCTGCGTTCTGTCCGGGGCTGACCGGCAGACCCCCAGTCTGTCCGGTCGAGCCGCGGAAGATATGGCGGCGCGAAGCGTCCGCCATATCTGTTTTTATTGACTTTACGCCCCTCTTGGGCGTCATTTGGTGCTATTCGGCCCCACCCCGGACCGGCGCTCGCGCCCTACCCCTTGCGCTGCCCTGGACCGGTGGGACCACTCCACGGCGCGTCCGCCCCCACCAGGCCGCCCCACCCCTTCGGATCACTCGACGAAATCGCACGTGCAGGAGAGGGCGCTCTGGCTTCTGGCCTGCCTGGCGGGAGTCATCTTTCTTATGGTCGGATTGCGGCCCCACCTGACTCCGTCGCCGGAGGCTCCGGTGGCCACCGACCCCCCCCCGACGACGACGCGACTGCGCGTGGCCGTGTACAACGGGTGTGGCGATCCCCAGGTGGCGGCCCGCATGACGCGCCGAGCCCGCGGGCTCGACCTGGACGTCATCCACGAGGGCAATGCCGAGAGCTTCGCCTATGTGCACTCGGTGGTGATCGACCGCACCGGCGACATGGAGAGGGCCGGCGAGGTGGCCCGGCTGCTGGGCATTGAGCACTACGTGCAGCAGCTCAGTGGCGATCCCTATATGCTGGAGGACGTCACCATCGTCGTTGGCAAGGACTACAAGCGCCTGAATCTGCTCGACCCGTGAGCGCCCCTGCTCGCCCGCCGAGCGCACAAGGAGAATTGCACTATCGATCCCGCTCCCGCGCTGCTGACTGAAGAGCCACGCCTGCAGGCCGTCGTCGACGTGCTGCAGGACAAGAAGGGCCTCGACATCGCCGTGATGGACCTGCGTCAGGTCAGCGACACGGCCGACTACTTCGTGCTGTGCACGGGCACGTCCGACGCCCACGTCCGCGCCCTGAGCGAAGATGTGGCCGATCGCCTGCGCGAGTTGGGCGACAGGCCCTGGCACGTGGAGGGCACGCAGACCCGCCGCTGGGTGCTCATCGACCTGGTCGACATCGTCGTCCACGTGTTCCGCCGCGAGGCGCGCGAGTTCTACGCCCTCGAACGCCTGTGGGGCGACGCCGAGATCCAGCGCTTCGAAGACCAGTGGGAGGATCCCACCCAGCCGCTGCCGCTGGAGGGCCTGCCCGGCTGAGCCGGCGCCCATGACCGAACCCAGCGGATACAGCACCCTCGCCTGGCGCGACGCCGGCGAGACGGACGGCCCGGCCCTGGTGCTGCTGGACCAGACCCGGCTGCCCGGCGAACTCGCCTATCTGGACTGCGGCGACGTGGAAACCGTGGCCGACGCCATCGAGCGCCTGGTGGTGCGCGGCGCCCCGGCCATCGGCGTGGCCGCGGCCTACGGTGTGGCCCTCGGCGCGGCCTTGGCCGCGGCGCCGTCACCCGGCGACACAGCTGCCGCCGCCGAGGCTGCCATCGAGCGCCTGGCGCGCACCCGCCCCACCGCCGTCAACCTGTTCTGGGCCCTCGAGCGACAGCGGCAGGTGCTGGCCGCCAGTGTCGGTC
>Ga0180429_10004757_pt1 | contig 10815 bp, 7 predicted proteins | sample SS_ome_FD_132428 | JGI IMG/M metagenome (GOLD analysis project Ga0180429, IMG submission 132428) | Hypersaline lake sediment archaeal communities from the Salton Sea, California, USA - SS_1_S_1 metaG | ecosystem: Environmental > Aquatic > Non-marine Saline and Alkaline > Hypersaline > Sediment ... | reverse complement strand
CGGTGTTCCTTGGGGCCGGGACTCCGAGGTCGGGGACGAAGAGGCCGGTGCTCCCGTCGAGGAGGTCGGGATTCCACGGCGCGGGCCGGGCGCCGGGTTTGCCGGAATCAAAGCTTTCCCACGGGAGGGCCTGGTTGTCGGTGAGGACGTGGAGTTCCAGTTCGCGCCGGCCGCCATCCTTGCGGAGGGCGTTGGCGGCGGCCACGAGGGCGGGCGCCAGTTGGGACGGTCCGTAGCGATGCGGGAGGTCCTTGAGACGGCTGAGGCCTTCCTCCTTGTCGCCGATGGGAGCGGCGACGAGGGCCTCGGGTTGTTCGCGCGCGAGGAAGAGGCAGAAGCGGTCGCCTTCGGGGAGTTCCTCGATGAGGGAGCGGGCGGCGTCGAGAGCCTTGTCCCAGACGGTTTCCCGCCCGGTGTCGTAGTGCATGCTGTAGGAGGCGTCGATCACGATTGCGATGTCGCGGGGCGCCTCGCCGAGCCAACTGAATCCCCGGTTGCGGAGGATCGGCATCGCGAAAGCCATCCCGATCGCGATCATGATGAGGGTCCGGATGAGCCAGAGGAGGAAGTTCTCGATCTTGATCCGCCGGGAGGACTGCTTCCGCGCGGCGCGCAGGAAGCGCAGGGTGGGGAACGGGAGCTTGGCCCGCTTCCGGGTCTGCATGAGGTGCAGGATGAGCGGGACCGCGGCGCCCGCGGCCGCCGCAATCAGGAAGAACGGGGAGAGAAACATGGTTGCTACCTCGACAGCCGGCGCCGCTCTTCGAGGTAGGCGCGGATAAAGGGTTCGAAGGGCTGATCGGTTGGGGCGAGGCGGTAGTCGATGTGGAGGCCGGCACAGGTCTTGCGGTAATTTTCGAGGAACTCGCCGAAGACCTTGCGGTATTCGTCGGCGAGGCCGCGGGGATTGACTTGCAGGCGCTCGTTGGTTTCGAGGTCGGTCATTTCGCAGGGCGACTTCAGGGAGAGGTTGATTTCGACGGGGTCGAGCACCTGGAGGACGATGACGTCGTGGCGTTGTTTGCGGAGGTGGGCGAGGGCCGCTCCGATGGCGTCCTCATCGTCGAGGAGGTCGGAGACGACGACGATGAGGGCGCGGCGGCGGACGGAGTTGGCGATTTCGTGGAGGGCGGCGGCGATGCCGGTGGCGGAGGAGGGGGCGCGCGACTGGAGGGTCTTGAGGAGGTTGTTGAGGTGCTGGAACGAGTTTCGGGCCTCCATGCGCTCCTCGACCTTGTCGGAGTGGAGGAAGAGGCCGACCGAGTCGCGGGCCTTGACCACGACGTATCCGAGGGCGGCCGCGAGGTGGCAGGCATGCTGGTATTTGGTGGTATTACGCGAGGCGTAGTTCATCGAGGCGGAGCCGTCGACGGCGAGGTAAACGCGGAGGTTGGTTTCGTCCTCGAAGCGTTTCACGAAGTATTTGCCGGTGCGGGCGAGGACCCGCCAGTCGATATGCCTCGGGTCGTCGCCGCGGCCGTAGGACTTGTGGTCGGCGAATTCCGAGCTGGGGCCGCGCAACGGGCTGCGGTGGGCGCCGGCGAGGTTGCCTTCCACGACATACCGCGAGAGCAGCACGAGCCGCCCGAGCTTGTGCATTTCCTCCGGGGTGAGGAAGGCGGCGATCCCTTCCTTTTCCGGCGCGGCCCTGCCGGGTGTCTGGGGAGGGGTGGAGGCTTTGGCCATGGGGGGGCGTGGATGGCTACTTCGAGCGTTCGGCCTTGCGTTCCCTATCGCGCCGGGCGACTTCCTTTTCGAGGAATTCGACCCAGCCGTCGGGTCCCTTGCCGGCGACGATGCGCTTCTTGTGCCGGATGAGGTCGCGATCCTTGTAGGTGAGTGTCACGGGGCGGCTGCCGGCGGTGTAGTTGTAGAAGACGGCTTCGGGGTCGACCTCGCAGAGGAGTTCCTTGCCGCGTTTCGGGCTGAGGCGGTCCTTGTGGCGGACGATGGTCTCGCCGAGAGTGATGGTGTTGGTTTCGTCGTCGGCGTCGACGACCTTGCCGGTCACGGCGAGGGCGCTGCCGAGGGTGGTGACGGGGTGCTTTCGCAGCAGGGCGAGCGAAACCGGCTTGGTGACGGTGAAGCGCACATCCATGAGGGAGGCGGGCTCGAAGGCCGTGATTCGGACCGCCTTGCGGCCGTCCATGGTGGTTTCCTCGAGGTTCATGATCTGCAGGTAGCGGAAGAAGTGGGGCCGGCCGCGGGCTTCGTCCAGCAGATCCCGGCGGTCCCGGTCGTCGCGGGCCTCGGAGAAATAGAGGGCGAAGTCGTTGCCGTTCGAAGTGCGGGCCGCGGCGGGGAGGGCGAGCAGGGAGAGGAGGAGCCAGATCGCGGGGCGCGGCGACAGCAGGATCTTCATTGCGTGACGGAGTAGAGGAGGATGTTCTGGCCGAGCTTGATGGAGCTGACGTTGTTGCAGCCGCGGGCGTAGGGGGACTGGCTCATCTCCCAGCCGCCGCAGAGGCCCATGGGGCTGTAAATGACGCCGTAAGGGCCGTTGATCTCGATGCCGAGGAGGTAGGGCCGGGCGTGGGCCTTGCCGAGGTCTTCCATGAGGGCCGGGGTCAGGCCGACGGCGGTGATTTCGTTGGGCTCCCTGAAGAGGGAGGACTCGGGAGGGATGCGGGCCAGTTCGCGGCCCGGGAGGACGCTGCGGATCGTCTTGCGGAAGGCGAGGTCGAACCCCTTGCGTCCGCAGCAAGCCTCCGCGAAGAGGAATCCGCCGTTTTCGAGGTAGAGGCGGAGGGCGGCCTGCTCGTCAGGTTTGAGTTCGAAATGTTCGTGGCCGGTGAGGTAGAGGAGGGGGGCGTTGAAGATGGCGGGGTTGGTGAGGCGCAGCTCCCGCAGGGAGAACTTGACGGGAATCCCGGTGCGCTCGTTGAACGTCTGGAGAAGGACGGAGAGCCCGGCATGGCGCGTCTTCCAGACACCGTCGTAGACGACTTGTCCGATCCCCACGGTGTCGGTATAGGATTTCTGATGGTCGACGAACTTCATGCCCCGGGCGGCGTTCCTTGCCCATGCCCGCATGGCGGAGGCGTAGGTCAGGATGTTCACGCCGAGCCGGAAGGCGGACTTCGGCCGGTAGGCCTGGTAGTTGTCCTTGACGTCGCCCTGCCAGCCGACGGCCATCCCCCAGCGTGAGACGAGGGCCACGACGCGGCAGTTGATCTCGACGGCGTCGAACCATGGCTCGTTGCCGGCGAAGCCGGCCCGGCGGACGGCCGGGGTGTATTCGACGCGGTCGACGTCGTAATAGGAATGGAAGACGGGGTGGTCGGAGGTGAGGCGCTGGACGGGTTGCTCGGGGAAGATCTCGCGCAACTCGCGGACCACGGACCGGTAGAACGGCTGCGAGCCGAGGCCGGTGTTGTAGATGATCATGCCTCCGTTCAGGAGGTAAGTGCGCAGTTTTTCGCGTTCCTCGGGAGTATAGTAGAAGTTGTAGTGGCCGGTGCGGTAGAGGATGGGGTTGTTTTCGGGGTCGACGCTGACCTGCGAAAGCGGACGGATGTCCATCTGGAAATTGGCGTCGACCTGCTGTTTCATGGTCTTGAGCAGGTTGTTGATGTCGTTGGGGGTGGCGTTCCAGTAGATGTCCTCTCCGTATTTTTCGCGTCCGGACTGGGCCGGAGCGGGGGTGACGGCGAAGGCGGCGAAGAAAGCGGCCAGCAGGAGGACCTTGCGGGCGGGCGCTCGCCGGGAAGAAGCGGCCGGAATGCGGAAAATCGTGATCATCCGAAAGATGGGGAGGACGATTGGGGTCATACGGTGGGAGGGACTTTCACCTTGCGTGCGCCCCGATGCAACGATAGCCTCACACACGGAAAAATGAAGGGACGAGGTTCGAGGGAATTCGTGGCGAAGGCCCTTGCCGCCACGCTGTGCTCGGGGACCCTCCTCGGCGGAGGCGACGGGACCAACGAGGAGGGGTTTGTTCCGCCGCCGCGCGACCCCAGGAAACCTCCGGCGCCGCCCCGCACGTCCTCCTCGGCGGAGACCCTCCTGGCGTGCTGCTGCTGCCCGGTGGCGCCGATGGCGCGGACGGAGGCCAAGAAGCCGCCGCAGCCACCGGTCATCATCACCAAGATCAAGGATGAGCGGGCCGTCGGCGGCAAGGAGGAGTGAGGCGCGGATGGCTGGGAGGAATCGAGTCCGGATCGGCGTGTGGCTGGCGTGGGGTGTGTGCGTGTGTTCGCACCCGGTGGCGGCCGCTGAGTCGTGGGGAGACCCGGAGGCGGAGGTCCGGTTCACGTTGCAGCTCACCGGGCGTCCGACACACGCGAGCGCCGGTTATTTCGCGCATCTTCCCGACGGGGGGATTCTCCCCGGTCCGCATCCGGTCACGAAGGTGGTGGTGCGGGGCAAAGGTTCGAAGGAGATCGAAAGCCACACGCTGTGACACAGCGCGGAGGGAGGGGTTTTCATGGTGTTTGCGGACCCGGGGCGCGGGGTGGAGAAAGTGGACGTGTATGTGCGGGGCGGCCGGCGCGCACGGACATGGAGCGCGGAGAGCGGGCTGACTCCGAGCGCGCTCTTGTGTGTCGAGCCCGGGAGGGCGGATCTCGCGGTGTCGCGGCGCCTCGGGCGGCTCGGGAAGGTCGGCGCGACGGTTCACGCGCGCAACAAGGCGGGGGTGAAGCGGGCGCCGTTCAGCATCGGGGGAGACGACAGCGGCCGTCCGCGGCCGGCATCGTTCTACCTTCTTGCCCACGTGGTGGTGAGCGACCCGGGCAAGACGTGGATTGCGCCGTTCGTGCTCGACGGGGAATGTGAAGTGCGGGTTGACGGGCGGAGGCTGGACCCGGAGAAGCGCATCGACAAGTGGGGCGGGACGGGAGACTACTTCAATCTCGAGCGCGGTCTGCACCGGGTGGAGGTCTTTCAAACCGCGGGTGGGAGCGGGCCGTATTCGTCGCATGGCCGGAAGGGGGGATTGATGTATCTGACGTGGAGGACGCCGAACGCCACCATGAAGGAGCTTGGCGGGGTGCGCTCGAAGAAGGCGCCCATGCCGGGGACGTCGCGGATGGAGACCCGGGTCCTGAGGGAGAATGAGATTGCCCGATCCGGGAGTTGCCGGGTCGAGGGCGCCGTGACGCGGGGCGGCGGGCCGGCGGCGTGTGTGGGGGCGCGGTCCACGCACGTGTTCTGGTTCGGGGACGAGGCGCCGTTGTTGGTTTACGAGTTGGAGGCGTTGCGGGCGGGGCATCCGTCCGGCACGAGGTATCGGTGGGCGTTGCCGGGCGGGGCGACGGTGGAGGGATCGACGGTGCGCTGGTTGTTTCCGGGATTCCGGGAGAACGGGGTGAAGCTGACGGCGAGTTCGGGGGGGCGGTCGACGCAGTGCGCGCATCGGTTTTACGGGTTTTGCACGGCTCGGACGAGCCTTGACAACGCGGCGCACCGGGAGGCGTTCCGGGAGGCGTTGACCACGATGGTGGAAGCCTGCCCGGTCGACCCGGACGCGGCGGCATCGTGGGGGCCGTCGCTCTGGAACAACCTGATCCGGACCGCGGAGTTGGGGGAGGGGTATGCATTGTTGCGAAACCTGTTTGCAAAGCGGCTGGACAGTATGCGCGAGAAGCTCTCACCGGCGCAGGCGGCGGCGCTGCGGGACATCTATCTCGACATGCTGGAGCGGCGGCAGCCGCGGGAGGCGCTGCAGATGATCGACAAGCTGATGGCCTCGTTTGACCCGGGCGCCGGCCGGGACAGTCTTCTGATCCGGAAGGCGGAGATCTACATGTATCAACTTTCCGACTACGAGGCGGCGGGGCGGGGGTTGGGCGTATTCTCCGAGCGCAAGGGCGAGCTTGCGGAGTGGGCGCGGATCCGTCTGGGCGATCTCGCATTCCTGCAAGGGGACCTGAACCGGGCCACTGAACTTTACGCGGAGGTCCAGGCAAGGGCGCGCCGGCAGCGCAATCAAGCCGGCGGGTTGATCATCGAGGAACTCCTCTCGGGAGGCGGCGAGGATGGCGGGAAGGCGGGAGAGCCGGAGGCGCCGGAGAAGCGGATCGGAGATCCCCGTCCGTTGGGCGGGAAACGGGAGAAGCCGCCGCCGGAGGGCGCCCCGGAATCCGGGACCGGGGAAATCCTTCCCTACCGCCGGGAATCGGGGTGGCGGGCCGGCGCGTTGCGCGATGTCTCGAACTCCGAGAACATCGCGAAGCTCATCAGGGAAGGATACCTCCTCGAAGCGCGGGAAGCGATGCGCGCGTGGGAGCGGGAGTTTCCTCTCAGCAAGATCGGCGGCGACCTCTTGCTGGTCGAGGCGCGGTACCGCATGAAACTGGAGGATTGGAAGCGGGCCCGCGTCATGCTTGAAGCATACTGCCGGGAGGTTGACGCCTCGAGCTTTCTGCCCGACGCGGCCCGCCTCCTGATCGAATGCGCGGCGAAGATGAAGTCGCCCCGCGACGAGATTCGCGCGGTCATCGAAAAGGTGAAGAAGCGCCTCGAGTATCACCCCGTGGCGAAAGAGTTGGAGGAGTTTCTTACGGGAAAGGAGTGACTGCCGGAATGAAGAGGATGCGGGCCGGAATTTTTGGAGGGCTTGCGGCCGGAGGGATGCTGATCGGCACGATGGCGGCGGGCGGCCAGAGCGCGGGGCGGACCCGGCTCTATACCGACCCCGACCCGCAGAGTCCGGGCGGGATCACGGCGCGTGTGCGGCGGCCGCCGGAAGCGATCGAGCAGGTTCTTGCGATTCCCTCGGACGCGCCGGAGAAGGTCTACAAGGGGGAGGTTTTCGGCGACGGGCGGCGGAGATTTCGCTTTTCCGGTTTGCCGATGCGGAAGTATGACCTGTTGGTGATCTGCGAGAATTCGTTTTACGAGGGGCTGCGGCTGCACCGCGGGGGGAGCACGTTGACGGCCGGCGACCGGGAGAAGATCGACGCCATCGTGCAGAAGTCGGAGCCGTTTTTCACGCACAAGACGATCCACCGGCTCGAGGGGTCGACCGGGAGGGGCAATGACGCGCGGGCGATCTGCACCTTTCTGCGTGCCAAGGGGTCCGAGCTGATGTGGGAGAAGTACAAGGGGCAATGGAAGCGGGATGATTTCCGGCGGACTTTCAAGCTCGTGATTCTGAAGGACGTCGGTCCGGGGTGGCAGGTGGTGCGGACGCGGGACCTCTATCCGGTCTGGACGACTCCCGAGTTCGCGAATCCGGCCCACCACTTCACGGAGGCGCTTTCCGGGATACGGGTTGCGGACACCGTGAAGGACCTTGGGGAACTCGATCTCACGAAGTGACGCGGGTTCGGGCCGGTCGACCGGAGCAACTCATCGATGATTCCCACCAAACGACGACAGCAGGATGGCGGAGCTTGAATTCCTTGCGGGACCCAACGAAGGGAAACGGGTCGAAATCGGGGACGGGCCGGTCGTGATCGGACGTGGCAAGGAGGCCGACGTCACCATCCCGGATCAGGCCGCCTCGACCCGCCATGCCGAGTTCCGGCAGGAAGACGGCCGGTGGCAGGTCCGGGACCTCGACAGCAGCAACGGCGTCCGTGTGAACGGGAACAGGGTCACCTCGAGCTGGCTGGCACGGGGCGACCTGATCGTGGTCGGCAACAGCAGGTTCGTGCTCCATGCCGGAACCGGGTTGGAAGCCCCGGCGCCGGAAGCCGCGGCCGATTCCGAGGGGCTGAGGCTGATCCGCGAGATGCGGGAACGCACGGACCGCATCCGTCTCGAGGTGGGCAAGGTGATCGTGGGGCAGCGCGAGGTGCTGGACCAGGTGCTGATGTGCCTTGTGGCGAACGGACACGCGCTCCTGATCGGCCTGCCGGGGATGGCGAAGACGCTCCTCGTGCGCACCGTGGCGCAGGTTCTTGATCTGAAGTTCAAGCGGGTGCAGTTCACGCCGGACCTGATGCCGACCGACATCATCGGGACGGACGTGCTGGAGACGAACCAGACCACCCGGCAGAAGGAGTTTCGTTTTCTGCCTGGTCCGGTCTTCTGCAACCTCCTGCTGGCGGATGAGATCAATCGGACTCCGCCCAAGACGCAGGCCGCGCTCCTCGAAGCGATGCAGGAAAAGATGGTGACCGCCGGAACCGAAACCTACACGCTCGAAGAGCCGTTCTTCGTGCTGGCCACCCAGAACCCGATCGAGCAAGAGGGCACTTACCCGCTCCCCGAGGCGCAGCTCGACCGGTTCATGTTCAACATCCTGATCGACTACCCCGCCCCCCACGAGGAGGAGGAGATCCTGCGGGCGACCACCGGCGGGAAGCCGCCCGATCCCACGAAGGTGCTGACCCGGGAGGAGATTCTGCAGCTCCAGGAGTATGTCCGCAAGATCCCGGTCTCGGATCATGTCATCAAGTATGTGACGCGGCTCGTCGGGGCGACCCGGCCGGTGAACGAGGACGCCCCGCAGGTGACGAAGGATTACGTTTCGACCGGGGCGGGTCCGCGGGCCGGGCAGTACCTGATCCTTGCGGCCAAGGCGACCGCCATCCTTGAAGGGCGCATTCACGTGGCGTGCAGCGACATCCGCCGCGCCGCCCTGCCGGTCCTCCGCCACCGCATCCTCACCAACTTCGCCGCCGACTCGGAGGGGATGAGTTCCTCGGAGATCATCAAGCAGCTCGTCCAGGACACCCCCGAACCCGGCGCCGAGGACTACCCGCCGCCGGGGGAGAGGAGCGAAAAGGAAAAGACGGTGGGCCGAATGTAGGGGAGGGGCTCACACGAAGGCATGAAGGGGGAAAAGGATTCGCCCAAGCTTTATGGCGGGGTGAGCACCGTTTCGCGCTCCGAGTGGTCCATCTTTCTCCCCTTCGTGCCTTTGTGTGAGCCCTCTCCGGTCCCGCGGCGTGAGGTTTCGCGTGCGAGGACGCGGGGCCGCGCGTCACTTGCTAAAAATCCGAACCGCCGTCCCGCTGGTTGTCGGAGGGCAACTCCAACACGAAACAGGCGCCGTGATCCCGCCGGGCGTCGACCCGCAGCTCGCCTCCCAAGACCCGCGCCAGCCGGCGGCACAGGGCGAGGCCCAGCCCCACTCCCGGCTTCGAGTGCGCGGCATCGTCGGCCGACTTGTGAAAAGGCCGGAAGAGGCGCTTCAGGTTCCGGCGGTCAACGCCCCCGCCTTCGTCGCACACTTCAAGGCAGGCCCGCCGGCTCCCGTTCAGCGCCCGGAGACGGACCACGCGCCGGCCTTCATCCGGGAGACCGTATTTGCAGGCGTTGTCCACCAGGTTGAAGATGATCTGCTCGACTGCCGTGAGGTCGGTTACGACCTTCACCCCGCGGTCCTCTTCGTTCGCCTCCACCTCCAGTTCTGCCCGGTCCCGGCGGGTCCGCTCTTCCAGCCGGGGCCGCAAGCGTTCCACGAGGTCGCCAAGCGTCACGCATTCGCGCTGGGTGCGGGCGCTGCCGCGCTCGATCCGCGAGTAGGCCAGCACGTTTTCGATGAGATGGTTGAGGCGGACCGCCTCGCGACGCATCGTATCGAGGTAGCTGCGCTGCTGCTCCTCGTCCCTCACCATGCCCTCCGCCAGCATGTCCGAGTAAAGGTGAAAGGTGGTCAGCGGCGTTCTCATCTCGTGCGTCACCGAAGACACAAAGGCCGCGCGACGCTCGCTCAGCTTCATCACGCCCCGCACCAGGATGCCGGCCGCCAGCAGCGCCAGGAGCAGGGCCGCCCAGCCCACCGCAAGCGGCGTCCGCAGAACCTGCCAGTCCATGTGCCCCGCCGCCGGAGACTCGCCCGGAAGCAACCGCCACGGGAAGGTCACCAGCGAAAGGCGATCTTCCGACAGCTCCGCCAACTGCGGCTCGAACACCCCGCCCAGCGAAGCCGCCGACACCTCCTCGATCCGTTCCAGCCGCGCCTGCGGCAGCAAATCGCCCACCCCCTCCACCAGGTGGCGCCCCAGCTCCCCGGACCTGAACCACACGCCCTGATGACGCTCCCGCCCGCCAACCGACACCCGGCGCACCGCGAAAAGCTCGCCCCCCAACCACAGCGGCCGGAACGGTGTCACGGCCGTGCCAAGCGCCACCGGCGGCCCGGAGACCGCGGCCGGGGGCGCCGCAGCGTGATCCGCCGCCTCGCCCGCCGGTTGCGGCGCCCCTTCCTGCTGCGCGAGGTTCGCCACCGAATTCGCCACCGCCTGTTCGAGGGCGTCGTTGTAATCCGAGGCCCGTCTCGATTTCTCGAGATATGAGAGGTCGTGCTGGTATTCCCACGACTGCCGCGCCGCGCCTTGTCCGCTGAGACGCCTGCTCGCCACCGAGGCCTCCTTCTTCTGGACCTGCGCCGGCGGCGGGTTGCTCCACGCTGCGGTCTCCGGCGCTTCCGGCGCCCGACAAAAAAGCTCCCGGTTCGTGCGGCCGGAGCCTCCCGGCGCCGGTTTGCCAAGAAGCGTCCGCAGTGTCCCCAGCTCGCGGGCCGCCCCGTCGAGAACCGCCCGCGGAAGCCCCGACTGCTCCGCAAGATCGCGCTCATTGCCGGTCGGAACCTGCGGAGAACAAATCGACCCGTCCTCCCGAACCTCGAAATGCAGCCTCACGAACCTCGGCGCCGCCCCGAGAAGCGGCGACGGCTGCACCACAATCCCCTTGCCCACCACCTGCAGCTTGCTCGTATACACATCCTCCGGTTCGTAAAACGCTTGAAAATGATGCGGTGGGCGTTGGTTCTCAATGACCAGCAGGCCCGCCGCCGCCGTGTCGACCCGCGCCAGGCTCAACCGGATCCGCTCCTCGAGTTCCGCCGCCGCCGCCGCCGCCGCCTGCTTCTGCTCAAGCGCCAGCGTCTTCCGCGTCGCCCACGCCATCACCCCG
>Ga0180429_10004754_pt1 | contig 10817 bp, 4 predicted proteins | sample SS_ome_FD_132428 | JGI IMG/M metagenome (GOLD analysis project Ga0180429, IMG submission 132428) | Hypersaline lake sediment archaeal communities from the Salton Sea, California, USA - SS_1_S_1 metaG | ecosystem: Environmental > Aquatic > Non-marine Saline and Alkaline > Hypersaline > Sediment ... | reverse complement strand
TCCCGCGCCACCCCGTACAGGCCCGGCGCCACCTCCAGAGCGTTGGCCAGCGAGCTGCTTGCCGTCTGCGTGCCGCCCGCAAAAATGTCGATGTTGTAGGTCGCAAGGAGCGTCCCGGCGTCCACCGCAATCATTTCTCCCGCATCGTACTTGTCCTGCACCCATTCCGAGAAGGGCTGCAAAATCCGGAACTCGTCCCCGAGCTTCAGCGAAGGCGGGTCGATCGGCCGGTCGATCACGAACGTGTCACCCACCTCGAGATCCGACGAGAGATCCGCGGCCGTGCGCAGGTAAAAGTCGCTCGGAAAGCGGAATCCCGCAATGTCCTCCCGGCTCCCCTGAAGGTCCCCGCTGGTGAACACCATGTCGTAGTCCGCGATCCGCGGCGCGCTCCCCGTGATGATGGTGGTGAGATCGGTGTCCGTTTCGATGTAAAACCCTGCCACGTCCGTGATGGTGACGGTTTGCCCGACCACCTCGGGGACCAGTTGGTAGGTGTCGCCCACCGCAAGGCCCGCCGAAAGATCGTCCACCGTCCGCAGGTCGAAGTCGGTGGGAAGCCCCGAAGCCGTCCCCCAGTCCGTGACCGGGAATTGCGTCGTGCCACTCAGCGCTCCGCTCGTGACGGTCATCCGATAGGTCATGCCGGGGGTCAGGCAGGCCGCAAGGTCGCGGATCCCGGTGACCTCGTCACCGTTCACGGCGGTGATGGTGTTGGTCAGGAGCCCGTTCGAGAGGTCATCCGGAATCTCGAGGTCCGCAGTGGTCGGGCTGGTCGGCGATATCGTGGCCGGAAACTGCCTCGCAACGGCGGTCCCGGCCAGATCCCCGCTTGTGATTTCCATCAGGTAGCGGCTTCCCGGATCAAGCACCTCGGTCAGGTCGAGATCCGCCGTCACCGTGGTGCAGGCAATCCCGGTCACTTTCGACTCGACCAGAATGTCGGGCGGAATCTCGGACCGCGTCACCTCGATCGTGGTGGTCGCCGTCGGGTCGAGCGGGTCCGGAACCACCTCCGTCGTCACATATTGGTTCCCCCGCAACGAAAACAACAGGTCGTCACTGCTCAAGGTGTTGCTCGAGGTGAGCCCCCCCCAGCGGAACTCGCTGAACAGACGCGGGTCGAACTGCAGCGAGCCGTTGCGCCAGTTCTCGTTCACCACCCGCAGGCCCCTCTCGATCGCGGCCCGGCTCGGGTAGACGTCCGCAATGGCAAGGTGGTCGACCGACAGTTCATACTTCGCCAGCGGTTGCCCAAGCTCCGGAAAAGAAAACGTGTAGACCCCCCAGGCGACGTCGTAATAATACCTCTCAAGCTCCGATTGGCCCCCACCGTAGGTCCGCTCCAGATCGTAGAGGGTGACGACCGATTCCGACGCCGGGGGACTCAACATGTTGTAATACGCCCCCACGCTGCCGTCCACCACCGTGAATACCGCCGAAAGCTCGCCCTGGTTCTCCCGCAGGATCTCGGGGATCCCTCCCGGCGGGCCCGAAAGAAGCCGGACCAGCTCCGGCCGGAACGGTTCGACGAATGCGTTCGGCGTGATCGATGAAATCGACCAGAATGATCCAAAATCGTTGATCCCGTCGCGGTCCACGTCGCCCTGTGCGATGAACCCCGTCGTCCCCAGCGGACACGCGTCATTCGGCGGAACCAACACCAGCGAGCCGTTGAACAGGCAGCCACCATCGTAGAAGATCGTCCCGTCCAGCAGGCGCACCGCCAATTCCGCATCCAGAAAAGCGAAATCAAGCTCGTCGGTCTGCTTCCACCTCGCTTCGTCCGTCCAGAACATCCGGAGCTGAGCGGGCGCCAGCATCGGCGTCAAAATCGCCAGGGCGCACAAAATTCGTTTTCTCATGGCGTCGGATCGTCAGCCCTTGTTGTCGGCCTTCGATGGCCTTCAAGCAAGCAGAAATTCCTCGCCCGAGCCGAAACGCCCTTCCCGCCCCACGGCCTCCGGCACCCGCCGCCCGTTGCGCCCGCAACGCTGCAATCCCCTGAAAACGCGCGGGTTCCACAACCCCTCCCAAGGTCAGATCATCCCCCGGAGAAGGAGTTCGGCGTTCGAGGTGTTCCTCGAAAGCTGCTTCAGAAGGGTCTCGAGGGCCTCCCCCACCGGCAAAGCCGTCAGGTGACGCCGGATCTCGATCACCTTCTGCATCTCATCAGGGTGGTAGAGCCTGTCATCATTGCGGGTCCCGCTCTGCGGGATGTGGATGGCGGGGTAGATGCGGCGCTCCGCGAGTTCGCGGTCGAGCCGGATCTCCATGTTGCCGGTGCCCTTGAGCTCCTCGAAGATGACGTCATCCATCCGGCTTTCGGTTTCCACCAGACAGGTGGCCACGATGGTGAGGCTGCCGCCCTCCTCGAGGTTGCGGGCCGCGCCGAAGAACCGGCGCGACTGCTGGAGCGCGGCCGGGCTGAGCCCGCCCGAGCCAATCGGCCCGCCCCGCTGGGCGTTGTTATACCCTCGCGCAAGGCGCGTCAGGCTGTCGAGAAGGATCACCACGTCCCGGCCCAGTTCCACCAGCCGGCGCGCCCGCTCGAGCACAAGGTCCGAGACCTGCGCGTGACGCTTCGACGGCTCGTCGAACGTCGAGCTGTAAACCGGGGCGTCCACCGCTTCCTCGAAATCCGTGACCTCCTCCGGCCGCTCATCCAGCAGCAGGATGATGAGAGCCGCCCCGGGGTGATTGGCACGAATCGATTTCGCGATCTCCTTCAGCAGGATCGTCTTGCCGCCCCGGGGAGGCGCGACGATCAGGCCCCGCTGGCCTTTCCCAAGCGGCGCCACAAGGTCGAGCAACCGCACCGCAAGGGCATCCTCGCCCGGACGCTCAAGAACGTAACGTTCGTCCGGAAACTGCGAGGTCAACTGGTCAAAGGTCTTCCGGATCTGAAATCCATCCGCGGACTCCCCCTCGATCTCAAGAACCTCGACCGCCGAGAGATACTTGTCCCGCTCACGAGGCGCCCGCAGCTTGACCCGCAACAATTGCCCGACCCGCAGACCGTGCTCCTTGATGACGCGCCCCCCGACGTAGAAATCGTCCGGAGACGTCTTGAAGCTCCGCTGGGGGTCCCGCAGCATGGCATAGTTCTCCTTCGCCTGTTCGAGGACCCCTTCCGCTTCCAAAACGCTCCCCTGCGCCGCGCAGAAGCTCAGGAGGTCGAACACGAGCTGGCTCTTGCCCCCCGCCGCCGGCGTCCGGATCGGGAAGCCCTCCGCCATAGCGAGCAGCTCGCGGAGCGGACGCTCCCGGAACCGGTTCACGTCGATGGCCGGCGGAACGTCGTATTCCGGCTCCTTCGGCTTCGAATCAGCCGGCCGGGCGGCCTGCACGGTCGAGGATTCGGCCGGGGCCTCTTCCGGACGCGGCTCGGATTCTTGGTCGTTGCTCATGAGTTCAAGGGTCTGCAGGAAGCGGAGGATCTGGCGGCGCAGGACCTCCTCCGGCCCTTCGTTCCAGAAAACCACATCCGCCAACGCCATTTTCTCCCCGATCGGGGTCTGCGCCGCGAGCACGGCTTCCGCCAGCGCGTCGTCGTATCCGCTGCGGGCCGCGAGCCGCGCCTTCTGTGTCTCACGGGTGGTGGCCACCAGCAGGCTGCGCTCATGCCCGATCTCGAAACCGCTCTCGAAGAGGAGCGGAATGTCAGCCACGAATAACGGCGACTTCCCTGCCTTAGCATGTTCCCTCATCAACTCAAGACATTCTTCACGCACCAGAGGATGCACGACCTCCTCCAACATCCGCCGCCGGCCGGGGTCGCCAAACACCACCTCCCGCAGCTTTCGGCGCGAAAGCCGCCCATCCTCCGCCACCCCCGGCCCAAGGCGGTCGATTATTTCCCGCCCAACCCGTTCCTCCGCGAGATGACGATGCACCGCGGCATCACAATCAAAAACCACCGCCCGCGGATACAACCCCTCCAACAGACGGCAGAATGTCGATTTGCCCGTCGCCGCACCACCGGTCAGCGCAAACACCCTCATGCCCGCAAATCACGGCGCGGCGCCCGCCGCGGACGGCGCGGGGGACCGCGCCGTCCACATCGAAATGGCGGCGCCCTTAATCGGTCCTGCGCGGCAACACACCAGCTCCGGCAGGCAGTTCCGGGGTCGGGATGGCCTCCGGCTGCGTGAAATCCGCCGGGGCGCCCGGCGGCCGCAACGGCCGGCCGGTGGCGTCGATGATCTGAGCCGTCACGAAGATCATCAGATTCGACTTGATGTGGTTCGTGGCGCTGCTCTGAAAAAGACGCCCGATCAGCGGGATGTCCCCGAGAAGAGGCACCTTGTCTTCCACGTCCTGCACGTCCTCCCGAATCAGGCCCCCGACCGCCACGGTGTGGCCGTCGTAAATCGTGACCGCAGTGTTCACGCGGCGGCTCGAAAACACGGGCATCTCAATCCGGTTCTCCGTCACGGTGACGTTCACCGGGTTGCCAAAGGCGTCCGTCGCCGGAGTCGTGATCGGACTCCCGAAGTTGATGAATCCCTCGAACTCCACGATCTCCGGCGCAAATCGCACGTCGATCACGTACTCGTTGGCTCCCACGTTGGGCTCAATCTCGAGCGTCACCCCGGTATTGCGCGTCTCAAACGCCGTCGGCGTGGCCGGCGTCACCGGAAACGATCCGCCCCCGCCGCCAAAACCGCCGTCGCCGCCCTGGTTGAACCCGACACCCACCGAGTTCGGCAATTCCGGCGGTTCGTATTCGGTCGGGTAGATGAACTCCCGGATGATCTCGATCGTGGCCCGCTGGCCCGGCCGCGTCACCACGCTCGGCGCGGTCATCAGGTCGGCCCCCTTCTTCTGGGCCAGCCCTCGCATGATCATCTGAAACTGCCCCTCGGAAAACAAACCGGTGAGGTGCAGGATCCCCGGCGCCACCGCCTGGTTCTGGGCGCTGCGGTCCGGATTGTTGAGAATGGCGTCAATGTTGTTGCGGGTGACGGCCGCGTCGCCCGAACGCAAGCCCGCCGTCGCGATGTTCGAAACCTGCTCGTTGGGGCCCGCCGGTATGCCCGGGATATCCACGAACCCCACCGGGCTCACGAAGTCGGACGCCGTCCGGCTCGTCCCGCTGCCAATCGTCCCACCCCCGAGAAAAAGATCATCCGAAATACTCCCGAGCCCGAACGGCGTCACGATCCAGTCGAAGCTCAACTCGTCCGTGTTCTCCTGCTGCACCTCGACATACTTGGTCGTGATCTTGATCATCTTCGGACCCCCGATGATCGACTCCTCCACCAACTGGTCCACAAGGTCGAGGTTCGTCGGGGTGTTCGTCACGATGAGAGTGCTCGATCCCGGAAGGAATTTGGCCGACGCCCCCGGCGGAAATCCGATCCCCACGTCCTTCAGGATCTCGGTCAACGGCCGCCGCGGCTCGAGAAGTCCACCGCCGGGTTCCTCGGTCGCAAACGGATCCGTCACTTCAGCCCCCCCGGGCGTTCCGGACTCAAGGTCGGACAGGAACGTCGGAGGAACTTTCCATGTCCGGGTCATGATGTCCTCGCCCTCCGCAGCCCCCAGAGGCAGCAGCGTCACCGCATGCTCATCCACCTTGTAGCGCAGCTTGGCGTTGTCGCAGATATACTGGAGCGCGACCCGTAGCGGGACGTTGCGCAGCTTGAGATTCTCGACCGGCCGCTCCCCCGGGCCCCCGGCCAGCCCGCCTTCCACCTCGAGCTCCTCGTCGAGGGTTTCCGTCGCGCCCTCGATCCGCGGCGACCGAACCACGAAGTTGATTCCTTTCTTCTCCGGATCGAGTTCGAACGTGTCGAACTCGCGCGCCCGCATGCGCAGGAAGGTGATCGCGTCCTCAACCGTGGTCCGCTCGAAATCGACCACCGGCAGAATAATGTTGTCGAGCTTGAAGTTGATGCTCTCGATCCCGCCGCCGCCGCGCCCGAAATCCCCGTAAACATCCGGCCCGCGCACGTCCTCCGCAGGCGGAACCGCCATCTCCCACGCCGCATCAACCTGCGTCAGCAACTCCGCCCGCGTCTCGTCATACGCCGACCGGTAATAGTCCGCCCGCTTGTTGTGCACCTTCTCCCGGCCCCGGCGCGCCGCCCGGTTGTAGGGGTCGATCCGCAGGACCTTGTGGTATTCCGCAAGCGCCTCGTCAAAAAGCCCGAGGTTCATGTATCCCTCCGCCGTGTAAAGCAGCCGGCGCACCTCGTCCACATCCTGCGTGTGCTCGTAGGTGAGACCGGGATTGGTCCGGATCGGGTCGTCAAGATACGACAGTTCCTGCCGCGCGCTCTGGTTGGTCGGGTCAACCGTCAGCACGCTTTCAAGGCGGTCCCGGGCTTCCGCGTAGCGGCCGGTGCGCCGATACTTCTGGGCCAGCGCCACCGTGCCGTCCGCAAGGTGGCTCTGGATCACGCGCCGCCGGTCCTGCGTCGCAAAACCGCCCGGCAGGGTGTTCAACGCTTCGGTGTAATCCTGGACAGCCTCCTCATACTCGCCTTTGGCGTAGGAGGTGCGGCCTTCCTGGAGAAGACGTTCAGCCTCGCGGATGGCCGCCGCCCGTCGCGCCGCCTCGCGCGCCACGATTCCGTTCTCCGCAAAGACGGAACTGACAGGTGCAAGCGCGACAAGACCGAGCGTGAGACCAATGGCGAGGATCTTGCGATTGGTGGGATACGCTTTTTGCATGGTGTGTTTGGGGAGACTCCGGTGTTTGATGCGGGTTGTGAAGCTTTTTTTCCAGCCGATAGTCCAGCCGGGCGAAATATTATTCCTCCTTCTCCGGAACCGGCAACAGGCGCCGCTTCGTCTCGTTCTCCTCCTCCCATTCCACGACCGCCTGCTCGCGATCGTCCGTCACCCCACGGAAGACGTACGGCTTCTCGGCGGCATTCGGGTCGTAAGGTAATGAGAAGGATTCGTTCTCCTCGACCTCGAAATTGACCGCGCCCTGGTTGACGGCGTCCAGAAAGAAGGTCGCCGTGTAGTCACGGATCAGGATGCTTTCGCCCTTTTCCACCTTGTAGATCCTGCCGGCCTTGTTGGGGCGCTTGTCCGCGATGATGGCGGTGTAGACGTCCTTGATCATCCCCCCAAGTTGCGGGTCGGGCCGCCGCTCGAATTTCACCTCGATCAACTCGAAGCGCAGCATGGCGGGGTCCCTCCTGAAGAAAATCGAAGCCCCTCCCGGCGCCCCCGCCTTCATGAAATCCGAGGTGTTCGACTTGGGGCGCCCCGAGGTCCGCAGCCTGAACTGGAAGGTGTCATCCGGCTTCACCGGCCCGTTCGCGGTGTGGCCCGAATATGTCAACCTGTAGAGGACGGTCTTCATATCCGCCAGCCGCAGCTTCCTGATGAGCGGCGGGTGGCTTTCGAGATTGTTCGGGTCCGTCTCGGCCTCGAACTCTTCGAGGTTCGCAAATCCGTCTTCATCGGGGTCCCGCTCGGGAGAATCCGCGTATCCCGGGTCCAGTTCGTGCCTCAGCCACCACTCGTTCGGGATGGGCGGGTGCACCGGCGGATACCGCGGATCACCAAGGTCCACCACGTCGTCCTCGCCCTTCTTCACGAAAAGCGGCCGGCCGGTGAACGTCTGCACCCGCCGCCCCTCCACCACGGACTCCCTGAACCGATGCGTCTCGCCAAGGTCCTCGATGGCCGCTCCGATCTCCCGCTCCCGGGGGTTGTCAGGCGGGGGATTGTTTCCCGCCGGCGCCGGCGGAAAATCCTCCTCGATCTTGCCGGCCTTCAGGTAGACCACCGTCCCCAAACCAAGGGCGATCAGCACCGCCGCCACAAGGATCACTTTCTCGTAGCTTTCGCTCAAATTCGCTGCCATGGCATCCGCCTCCTTGCCTTAACGTATCTCGGGCAAACTCTCATCCGTCCGGAAAAGAAGCAATTCCAGTTGCAGGAACACATCCAGCTTCTCCGCGCCCAGCACCTGGCCGAGGATGCGCTCGCCGCCGGCCTCCTCCCCGGCCTCTCCCGCCCCCTCCGCGGGGGGCGGCGGGAAAAACGCCGGGCCGGGCCCGCCTTCGTCCGGAGCCCCTTCCCCGCCCCCATCCGCCGGTTCCCCTCCCCCGGGTGCTTCCTCCTCCGTCTCCGTCTCCGTCTCGAACAGACCGCCGAAGTCGAACCCCCCCCCGGGCGCGCCGCCGGGGGCCGACTTCGGCTTCTCGAACCGCACGTCGTCCTTTTTCGGAGGCTGCTCGAACTTCTCGTTCCGAATCCGGATGCTGCGCATCGCAAAAAAATACCCCCCGCCCTCGTCCTCCGCGGGGGCCTTGGCGTTGGCCAATGTGTTGAGAAAACGGCGCACCGCCGGTTCCGCACCCCGAAACGTCACCTCCACCGGCAGCTTGTAAAACGGATCCGCCGGCGGGGGCGGTGATCGCCGCAGTTCCCTTCGTTCCCTCGCCGATCTCGGCTCTTCCGGTTCGGGGTCCATCGGCCGCCCCTCCTCGACCGGCAACGGCGGCCGGCGCACGTTCAACAGGGCCGACGGACCCGCCGCCGCCAGCTTCTCGAACAGCCACGTCAGGGCCTCGAGCTGATACTCAAGATAGGCCGTGGCCTCGTCCCGCGGAGGACTCGCGATATACGGCTCGAACCCGAGCCGCCACTCGTCCTCCGGAAACGCGATCCCCCGCGCCTCATACAGCTCCGTCAGCCGCTGGTGACTCGCATTGAGCCGGTTCGTGAACTCCGCCGGCTCGATTCGCTCGAACTCCTTCGGCCGAAAGCTCGCGAGCTCCTTGTGCAGCTTCTCCACCGTCCCCCGGTAGTCCGCCAACTCGTCCTCGAACGCCTGCTCCCTGCGGAGCGTCGGCGCCGGCGCCAGCCTCTGATAACGGACAAGGCTCCTCTGCGCCCCCTCGTGCTCGCCCGCCGCGATCTCATACCGCTCGTCCCATCTGCCGGACAAATAGTAGGCTATCCCCGCCGCCGCCAGCACCGCCGCCAGCAGCGCCGCCTCGAACTTGTTCTCCTTGATCCAGTCTCCCATCAGCTTGAGGCTTGATTCCCTTACTCCAGCGGCAGTGGTTCGGCCAGCGGCAGCACCATGGTGAACGGCGCCGCGAGGAGATTCTCGTCGTCGATCGCTTGCTGGAACGACCGGAAGACCTCCGTGTCCTTCAGCGGCCGGGCCGCCTCCCCGTCCCCGATGGTCAGGTCGAACACCCCTCCCCTGTCCTGCCGGATCTTGTCAACAATCGCATTCACGACCCGCGGTCCGCGCGGATTCTCCCGCCAGAATCCGGCCACCTTCACGGCGTTGATGGCCGGCGGCCGAGGGGCCGCCTCCTTCCTCTTCCCGGGACCCTGCGGCGTCCCGGACGCCCGGGCGCGCACCTTCTGCAGCGCCGTCTCTCCGTACCCAAGCGTCGGGAAGTTCTCCTTGATGATGACCTCCCCGCTCTCCGCCACCCCCTTCTCATGCATGGCGAGAGGCGCGAAATCCCTGACCCACACCGACTCGCTCGCAAAATACTTCCTGAGTTCGTCCAAGGTGACCACCCAGCGGATCCGCAGATTCTCCGCGTCCGCAAGGCGCCCGCCGATCCGCGCCAGAGTCTCCTGCTTCTCCCGCAGGGCCTCGATCCGGTTCACGATCGGGGTCAATCGTTCCTTCTCCGCCACCTTGTCCCTCGCCTCCTCCTCCGCCTCGCTCGCAAGACTGGCCTTGTTCGCCGCCCACACCGCGATCCCCGCCAATAAAATCACGGCCGCCGCAATCAGAAACGGACGCCGCCGCGCCGTCTCGCGCTTTCTCCCCTCCGTCTCGGGAACAAGATCAATGTCCAGCGGCGCCTCCCCCACCCCTCGCAGCCCCAGTCCCACCAGCTCCCCCATCGTGTGCGCCTCCACCGCCAGCTTCTCAACATCAAGACTCCGCGAAACCGAAACGCGCTTCAGCGGATTGAACAATTCGATCGGCAACCGCAACCTCTCCTCGAGAAACTCCGGAAGATACAACAGGTTGGCCCCGCCCCCCGCCAGAAACACCCGCGCCGGAGCGTTGCCTTCATGTTGCGCCCGGTAATGATTCGTGGTGCGCGAAATCTCCGCCGGAAGCCGGTTCATCGCCCCCCGGATCACGGTCGCCAGCCCCGCCGTGGCTTCGTCCAGTTGCTCGGTGTGCCGCCCTCCCAGCGAAACCATCCCGTTGCTCACCTTCTGGTTCTCCGCCTCCACGAAGCTCACATTGTACTCCTTGGCGATGGCTGTCGTGACCGACGTCCCACCGATCGCCACGCTCCGTGTGAACAGGCGCTTCCCCTCGATGTAGAGCAGATTGGTCGCCTTGGCCCCGATGTCGACCAGCAGCACCGGCTCGCCGGCCTCCGGGTAATTGTAACGAAACGCGTTGTAGAGCGCCATCGGCGCCACGTCCACCTCCCGCGTCCCGAGCCCCGCGTCCGCCACCACCTCGTTGATCTCGGTCAGGGCGTCGCTCTTGATCGCCACCAATACCACTTCCTTGTCCGGACCGGCGGAGTCCAGAAGCTGCCAATCCCAGACCACATCTTCGATCGGGAACGGCACGTGCTGCTGGGCCTCGAACGCCACCAACTGGTCAATGTCGCCCTCCTCGAGCGACGGAAGCTTCACGAAGCGCGTGAAGACGGCGTGCCCCGAAAGAGCATACCTCACCCGCTCTCGCTGGACCTTCTGCTTCTCCGCCAGCTCCTTCAGGGCCACCTCGATCTGCGGCAGACGCGCCATCTCCTGGGCCGGATCAGCCAGAATGCTCGATGCCCCGAAGGATTTCAGTATCAGCCCTCCGCCCTTCGCGGGCTCAAAGACCGCCATCGCGATCC
>Ga0180429_10004752_pt1 | contig 10818 bp, 8 predicted proteins | sample SS_ome_FD_132428 | JGI IMG/M metagenome (GOLD analysis project Ga0180429, IMG submission 132428) | Hypersaline lake sediment archaeal communities from the Salton Sea, California, USA - SS_1_S_1 metaG | ecosystem: Environmental > Aquatic > Non-marine Saline and Alkaline > Hypersaline > Sediment ... | reverse complement strand
TCCCAACCACACACCACAGTTGACATGGCCGGGCGCAGCGTGGGATACTGATCGCCTGGGCGGGAACGTCAGGAATGGTGGTGAAATGAAAATGAAGTATAGCGATATTGAAAGCGCGTTCGAGTACGTTGGCTCAGCTCAACCATGTATGCACAGTGCGATACTCGATAAATCTACGGGGCAGATGTATTACCATTCAGATATGTTGGATGATGAAGAGATTCCCGAAGACTTGTGGGACTCGGATTCCGCAGTTGAAATCCCTCACAAAAACGATCTCGATCTGGGAAGACAACTGGTATTTGAGTTTACAGAATCTGTATTGCCCGATGAATGCGGACGCGTTGCGGATATCTTCAGCCGACGCGGGGCCTACTCCAGCTTCAAAGATTTTCTGGAATCGAAGGGCTTGATCCAGGAATGGTATGATTTTGAAAATAAAGCACAGGAAAAAGCCATACGCGACTGGTGCAAAGAAAACGAAATAGAATTGGACGGCTAGGCATGTTGGTCGTTGGCTTCGGTCGTCGCCGTCGCCAAATCTGAGAGCTAACAACTTACAGATAATAGCTTTAAGTCGCTGTGACATACCTCAACGGCGTGGGAACCGGCAACTGGTAACTGGTAACTGGCATAAAGACAGTAAAGACAAGGGTTTACTGCGGTCAGACGGGTCGGTCGTGGAGGCTTGTTGACTTGATGACAGGTTTACAGTGTCGGCGTGTGTGACATATCGCGGCGGCGGATGGCGTGTTGGATGGGGAGATACTGATATGGTGTTAAGTGCCTGGTCTGTTGGATGATAGCGTTGTCATCGATGCGTGTTGTGCGGTCGCAATGGTTTGTCCCCGGTCAAGGGTGAGGGCGCCGGTGTGTGAACCATTTGTGACATGTCCAATCGGGGTCTTTGCAAATTTAATAATCAAAAAGAGTTTAGGTATTTGATATAAGTCAATGTGTGCCATCGGACCGGACCCTAGAATGTGGGCAGACAGGAGAAAAGTTCCATGGAGACTGTCGTACACGGAAAATCGACGCGAAAAATCGTCCGGATTGATGAAGACAAGTGCGACGGGCTTGGCGCCTGCCTGGGCGCTTGTCCTCGTGGCGCTATAACTATCGAAGAGCGTCCGGCCGATGCGTTCGATGAATCCGCGGTCGCCGCGGCGCGGGCTCCCGGTAGATCGCAATTGTCGCACTGGCCCGTTCAACTGGCGCTCGTTGGGCCTTCGGGCGACATGTGGAAAGACGCCGACGTTCTGATAGCCGCCGACTGCGTAGCCTTCGCCATGCCGGATTTCCACCAGCGTCTCCTGGCCGGAAGGGCGGTGGTTATCGCCTGCCCGAAACTCGACGACGTTGGGCCTTATATCGATAAACTGACGCGGATATTCACCAACAACCCGATCCGATCAGTCACCGTCGCCCATATGGAAGTGCCATGCTGCACGGGCATAGTGATGGCTGCGAAGACGGCATTGGAAAACTCCGGGCGAACTGACATATCACTTACGAATATTACCGTGGGCGTCGACGGGACAGTGCTTCCGGATACCGGCGTATTCAATTGACAAAATCAAATAATGTTCCAGACCCGAACAGGCGGAACAATATCGCAAGAGCATCTTCTTCGAAAGGAATGAATTATGAGCATGTTTTGTTTTCAATGCGAGCAGACCGCCAAGGGCACCGGCTGCAATATCTCCGGAGTGTGCGGTAAGAAGCCCGATGTCGCCGCTCTCCAGGACCTCCTGATATGTGCGACCAAGGGACTGGGGCGCTACGCGCACCGCCTGGCCGGTATGGGCGTCATCGATCGCCAAGCCAACGTCTTTATCGTCGAGGCGCTGTTCACGACGATAACGAACGTTAATTTCGACGCTGACTCCCTGGCGGTGCTGCTGCGGAAGGCCCGCGAAATCGGTGAGCGGCTTAAGGGCAAGTACATCGAGGCCTGCGGCGCCGCGGGTATCGAACCGGACGAGATTTGTGGCGGTGACTGCGGACTGCTCGGGTCGGTCGAGGAGATGATCGCCCATGCCCAGGCCCTGCGGATCGACAAGCGAGCCGAAACCGACGGCGACGACGTGGTGGGGCTGCAGGAGTTGATCACGTACGGTCTGAAGGGCGCCGCGGCGTACGCGGACCACGCGCAGATTCTGGACGTAGCCGACGACGCGGTGTTCGCCACGTTCAACGAGATTCTGGACTACCTGGCGGGCAATCCCACCGACATTGGCGAGCTTACCGCCACGGCGCTCAAGGTCGGCGAATTGAACCTGAAGGTCATGGAGCTTCTGGACCGCGCCAATACAGAGGCCTTCGGTCACCCCGAGCCGACGGCCGTCCGCATCACACCCGTCGCCGGAAAGTGCATCCTGGTCTCAGGGCACGACCTGAAGGACCTTCGGGAACTGCTCGAGCAGACCGCCGGCAAGGGCATCAACATCTACACGCACGGTGAGATGCTGCCGGCAAACGCTTACCCCGAACTCAAAAAGTACTCGCACCTCGCGGGCAACTACGGCGGGGCGTGGCAGGACCAGGCCAGAGAATTCGACGAATTCCCCGGTGCTATCCTGATGACCACAAACTGCATCCAGCAACCGCGCGACAGCTACTTCAACCGCATCTTCACCACAGGACTGGTCCAGTGGCCCGGAGTTACGCACATCGCCTACGGCGACTTTACGCCGGTGATCGACGCGGCGCTGGCGGCGGAAGGTTTCGCCCAGGCCGGCGATGAGAAGACCATCACGATCGGATTCGCCCACAACGCGGTCATGAACGTAGCCGGTCCGGTAATCGATGCAGTCAAGTCCGGGAAGATCAAACACTTCTTCCTGATCGGCGGTTGCGACGGCGCCAAGCCCGGGCGCAACTACTTCACCGAACTGGCCGAACAGGTGCCCGACGACTGCGTGATCCTGACGCTGGCGTGCGGGAAGTTCCGGTTCAACAAGCTGGACTTCGGCGATATCGGCGGTATCCCGCGCCTGCTGGATATCGGCCAGTGCAACGACGCGCACTCTGCCGTCCAGATCGCCGTCGCGCTGGCCGGCGCGTTCGACTGCGGCGTCAACGATCTTCCGCTGAGCATCGTGCTGAGCTGGTACGAACAGAAGGCCGTAGCGATCCTGCTGTCGCTGCTGCACCTGGGCGTCAAGAACATCCGGATCGGACCGTCGCTTCCGGCGTTCGTGACCCCGGCGGTACTCAACGTCCTGGTCGAGAACTTCAACATCGCCCCGATAACCACGCCCGAAGAAGACCTCGCGGCGATACTCGGCGCGTGATTTTGCAACTGACGCATGATTCATGCGGCCGGTCGCCTTCGGGCGCCCGGCCGCTTTTATTGGGAATCCGGGCCTGGGCGTTACGTCAGCAGGACCGGCACGTTGTAGCGCTGCAATGTCGCGTCGTGCGTGACCAGGGTCAACTCCTCGTCGAGGCATTGGGCAAGCAGGAGCCGATCGAAGGGATCTTTATGAATCGCGGGAAGTCCCCCCACCATGAGCGCGTGCCGGCAGTCGATCGACAACTGTCGGAAAGGCTCGCGCATCAGGACGTCCGCCCAGTCGTCCGGTAACCGCAGCTTGCCCAGACCGCGCTTGATGACGATCTCCCACAAGCTGACGGCGCTGACATGGACCAGATTAGATGTATCCGAGATTGCAGAGCGGGCATCTGACTTCAGCGCCGGATCATCCGCGAGCCACCACAGAATCACGTGCGTGTCCAGCAGGAGCTTCATGGCGTCTCCAGGTCAAACATTCCCTCGATTTCCGGTGTGAGGGAATCGAAATCATCGGCGATTTGTATCTTACCGCGCAGGGCCCCCGGTCGGCGGGGACGCCTCTCCGCATCGTACGGTTCGAGTATCGCCACCGGTTTGCCCGCACGGCTGATAATCACCTCTTCCCCCCGGCAGACGCGGTCCAGAAGCGATGAAAGATGAGCTTTCGCCTCAGTAACTGTATTCACTATCATAGCAAATCCTTTCTATCGAACCAGACCAGACCAGACCATACTGATTATAGCTACAAATCGGCTGCAAAACAACGCAAAATAGCTCAAATCCAGGCATCTTATTGACGCGCGCCGGTCGCCGGTTTAGCATTTGGGTCCGGATTAACAACTTGAACCTGGTCCGACCAGGCGGTTGCGAGCCTCTGTCGCCCTTGCGGGGCTTGAGATGAATATGGATCGTGATAACCCCGCCCTGCCGAACGGGGATACCGTCGTAACGGACCTCGGGTCCTCAAATTAAAGTTCATAACCTGCTCGCATGTTTTCCCGCTGATATGGCGGATGGATAAATGAATGATCGCCTGATAACAACTCTTGAGGCATTCGGACGGCGAGCTTAGAATGCTAATTCGCCAATTGTCTAATTGTGACTGCGATGGGAACCGGACCTCGATGTCCAGATACCACGATTCCGATTCTTTAACCGATTCGCCGCGGACCGCCCGGCTGCGGATGAGTCGCAGCGGCAGGTTCGCGCTGGCGATTGTGATTATTTACGCGATCCTGCTGGCGGGTCTGTGTTGGGGCGGTATTGTTGGGCACGTTCTGTATGTTGGTTTGCTGTCGTCGGCGTTTCTGGCGGTTTATGCTGCCGGTCCGTTGGCGCTGGTTTTGTGGGCGGGATTTGTGGCGCATCGTATATTCGCCGGTAAGGATCGCGGCTGCCTCTTCCGCTCGGCGCTGAAATCGGGCGTGATCGTATTTGGAACGATCGGGCTGGTGCTGTGGACCGCTGCGACGATCCCGCCGGGCGCCAGGACGTTCAGTGCGGGCTACTGGTTTCATGCAAAGGTATGGGCTGACGTCGAGGAGATACGCGCGTGGGCGGCCGGGCGAACGCCGTCGCCTGACAGGTTCGAGCCCATCGACGCCGATCGGTGGCCCGCTTCCCTGCGCCGCATGCAGGTTTTCGGAGGTACGGTGACGTGCGATCCGAAAAGACTGACCGTGATATTCTACGAGGGTTGCGGATATGGCCACTGGGGACTGACGGTCGCGGCGCCGGGAACACCGCTCCCGCCCGACCGGCACGCGATAAAACTCCAGGACGGCGCGTGGGTATGGCACGAGTAGCGAAGCAGAGGTGTATCTGGAGATTACCATGATGATGCGAAAAACGACAATCGGGACTATCGCAATGTTACTGGCGGCGATTCAGGCGTCCGCGGCGCCGGGCGGAGACAAGACGCCCTTGCCGCTTTCGGACGAACAGATCGAGCAGCGCATTGCTGCACATCGAACGGCGGAAGTCGTGCTGACGGTTACCGACAGCGCGGGCAAACCGCTGAAAAATACATCCATAACCGTCGGGCAGGTGAGTCACAAGTTCCTGTTCGGCGCCAACGCCTTCAAGACCGGGCAATTTTCCGAGGCGAAGCTCAATGCGGCCTACAAGCAACGGTTCGTGGAACTGCTGAACTTCGGTACGCTCCCGTTTTACCTCGGCGCATACGAGCGCCGCCAGGGCCGGACCCGCCAGGATAGCTTGACGACCATGGCCCGGTGGTGCCGACAGGGTGACATCACCGCGAAGGGTCATCCGCTGTGCTGGCACGAGGTGGTCCCGAAATGGCTCGAAGGGAAATCGCCCGCCGAAGTCGAGAAACTGCAGCTTGGGCGGATCGCGCGAGACGTAAAGGCCTTCGCCGGACTGATCGACACGTGGGACGTGGTCAACGAGTCGGTAGTCATGCCCAATCACAAGAATGCCATAGGCCGCCTGTGCAAGAACCTCGGGCGCACCGAACTGCTCAAGCGCACCTTCGCAACCGCCCGAAAAGCCAACCCCAAAGCCACGCTCATCCTCAACGACTTCGACACGTCAAGGCGTTTCGAGCAGGTCATCGCCGACTGCATAAAGTCCGGCGTCGACTTCGATGTGATCGGTATCCAATCGCACATGCACAAGAGATACTGGGGCGCCAGGCGGGCGTGGGACGTCTGCCGGAGATTCGCAAAGTTCAAGAAACCGCTGCACTTCACCGAATTGACGATCCTGTCGGGACCGCTTAAGACGGACAACGACTGGCACAAGCGGCGGACGGACTGGCATACCAGCGCCGAAGGCGAGAAACGCCAGGCCGAGCAAGCCGTCGAATTCTACCGAGTGCTCTATTCCCACCCGGCCGTCGAGGCAATCACGTGGTGGGACTTCTCCGACAACGGCGCATGGCAGGGCGCACCGGCGGGACTGGTCCGCAAAGATATGTCGCCCAAAGGCGCCTACCAGGCCCTGAAGAAACTGATCAAGGGAAAGTGGTGGACCGGCGAGATGAAACTGACCACCGACACGCAGGGGCGCGTCAGGTTTCGCGGAACCCTCGGTCAATATTCAGCAGCAGTAACCCCGGGTAAGGTCGCAGGAGTCTTCTCGTTGACCAAATCGGGCAAGGCGACGCTGGCGGTGAAGACCCGAAGGCAGTAGAAGGCCCGGCCGGATCGTCAACCAAAACCCGTCCGCCGCACCGCAAATAATTTCAGCAATATTATTCAAACTTTCGAAATATTCTGAGCTTCCGGTCCGTTTTAGAAGTAGTGGGAGGCCAGGATCGTGGATTGTAGTGGGGGAAGAGAGATCGCTGTGCTAATGGTAGCTAGAAGAATCGGGATGGTGGCGGTTGTAGTTTTATTTGTATCCGCCGCCTTCGCGGTCTCTCGAGGCAGACCGGGTGGGCGCCCGCGCAAAGGACGTCCATCCGGCCAATCCGCTTCCAGCACGCAGGTCGGTCGGCAGGCCGTTGATTTCGAACTGCCCGTTCTTATCGAGCGACAAGACGATAAGGGCGAAAAGGTCGCGGTTGTCACGACTGATAAGATCAGGCTCTCGAGCTATCGCGGTAAGAGCGTGGTATGTGTCTTCATGTCGAGCTATACGTGACCCCCCTTTCGCAGGACGGCCCCTGAGGCCGAGGCCTTGTACAAGGCGTACAAGGACGACAAGAGAGTCAAAATCATCCTCGTCTACATCAGCGAGGCCCACCCGGTCCGCAAATCACCAAACGCGGAAAACCCAAAGAGCCCGAAAGATATAACGCAGGCAAAAACCGCCAAAGAGCGGATTATTGCAGCCGACGCGTGCATGAAGGGCCTCAAACTCACCATGCCGATTCTGATCGACCTGCCGCCGGAAGGCGGGAAAGGCTCGATGGTAGGCGCGGTCGAAAGAGCGTATCGAGGCAGGCCCGCGGCGACGGTCGTTGTGGACCTCGACGGAAAAATCGCTTTCTATTCTCGAGGCCCGCGCGGAGTCCAGCCAGCCAAGGCCGATCAAGTCATCAAGTCCCTGCTCGCCAAGGGCGGTTTCCCCGAAACCGAAGCCAAAAAGCCCAACCGCTGGGAAAGAAATATCCAGCGATTCGAAGCGAGCGACAAGACCAAGGCCCCGCCCAAGGGCAAGGTCCTGTTCCTTGGAAGCTCCAGCATCGTCCGCTGGAACACCGACAGGCTTTTCCCAAAGCACACGACGATCAACCGCGGGTTTGGCGGGTCGCAGATCTCAGACTCGCTCGAATTCGCCGGGCGCATTCTCCTGCCATACCGGCCGCGAACGGTGGTCTTCTACGCCGGCGACAACGATATCGCCGCCGGCAAGTCGCCAAAGCAGGTCGTCGAGGACTACAAGTCCCTCGTCGCAACCACTCACTCAACCCTCCCGAAAACGAAATTTGTCTTCGTGGCGATCAAGCCGTCGTTGCGGCGGTGGAGTCTCTGGGGAAAGATGAAACAGGCCAACGAGGCAATCGCCGCCTTCAGCAAATCCGACCCGCGCCTCGAATACCTCGATATCGCCACGCCCATGCTGGGCGACGACGGAAAACCGAAAAAAGAACTGCTGGCGAAAGACGGTCTGCACCTCAGCGACGAAGGATACAAACTCTGGACGTCACTGACAGGGCCCCTGATCGGAAAACCGGATAAGCAATAAACAACCGGATTGAATGTCAGCAAGGTTCGCGGGACGAGGGGTATGCTTCGAGTATTCCCTCGACGGTTGAGAAAAACGCCTTTGTTACTTCCGGATCGAAGTGCCGACCGCTGTCGTTGGCGATGATGTCCAGCGCCACGTCGAAGCTGCAGGCGGCCTTGTAGCAGCGGTGGGAGACTACCGCATCGAAGACGTCGGCGACGGCTACAATTCGGGCCGACAGGGGGATGTCGCGTTTGGCCAGACCGTTTGGATACCCCTGGCCGTCCCATCGCTCGTGGTGGTTCAATGCGATGTCGCGTCCCATGGCCAGAACTTCGTCCTCTGGATTGACGAGTATTTCAGCGGCGATAGTTGTGTGTTTCTGCATGATTTCCCGCTGTGCGGGTGTAAGATGTCCGGGTTTGAGCAGGATCGAATCGGGGACCGCGACCTTTCCGACATCATGCATCTGGCTGGCGTGTTCGATCAGTTCGACCAGGTCCTTGTCGATTCCGATCGCGCGGGCTATGAGTTTGCTGGTATGGCTTACGCGTCGAATGTGGTCGCCCGTATCGCTGTCTCGATATTCGGCGACCACCGCGAGGCGATAGATCGTACCGAGGTGGGCCTGGTAGAGTTGTTCCTGGAGGATGGCGTTATGCACGGTCACGGCGGCGGATGACGCCAGCAGCAGTACTCCGCTGTCGGAGGGGTCGTCAAAGACGCCCGTTTGCCCGTCGGGACCGATATGGTTTATCAGTTGCAGCACACCGACACACGTACCGTCGGGGCAGTTCAGAGGCACCGCGAGGATGCTCCTGGTCTTGTATCCGGTAGCGGTGTCGAATTCCCTGTTGATATGGAAGGGCGTTCCCTCGGGCAGGTTGTAGCTGTCGGGGATGTTCGCGATATCCCCCGTCAGAGTCACGAAACCGGCCAGTGATTCCATCGTCGCGGGCATTGTCCGGCCGAGCAGATTCCGGGCGATGTTCGTGGTGTCTATCGCGTCGTTCTGGACGGTGCCGAATTTTAGTTGGTCCCGATTGACCAGGAACATGCTTCCGGCCTCGGCGCCGGTCAGTTTCCTGGCGTGGGTCAGGATGGTATCGAGCATCTCCTGGTTGTCGTCGTGCCCATAGAGTTGGCGCCCGACCTCCAAGAGGCTCGACAGCACCTGCGTGCGCTGTTGCGCCGGATCGACTTCAGTTTTGCCCCGCTTTGGTCCCAACATAAGCATCACTCCCGAATATCACACACGCCCCATCTACTTTTCGGCACGTTCACAGGGCGGGTTTAACAGGAGGGCAAAACAATGATCCAGGGGAAACCGAAAAAATGCGCCGACAAGGCGAAAGCGGCGTTAATTCTTTTTTATGACAGTGTTACAGGCCCCGCCGCCCTCTGCCAATCGGCACCGCGGAAAATATCGCTGAACGATACTGACTGCTCACGTCGGGACCCTGGTTTCTGAGACGTTGGGGGTTTTGGTGGCGATAACCTACACATCGTTGAGGCAGTTGAACATCGCGCCCAAGCGCCGGTTCTACATAACGTTCAAGAGTTCAGCGATTCACTGTTTGCAGGCAGCGATTAGCTATCAGCTCCAAATTATCAGTTGGCGCCCCGTTTACCGGTCGGCGCAATGGGCAGGGCAATCGCATCTGACATTGTCGGGTATCGGACGGTTTGGAGGATCGACACAGAGACTCAGAGGTTCAGAGGCTCAGAGAACGGGAAAAGACGGGACTCATATGGAACATCTGTCTCTTGCCGTCCTCTGTCTCTGGCCGTTGGTGTTGCCGTAACCAAAAAAAAGGTTTTGTCGTTCGCCGTTCTCTGAACCTCTGTGTCTCTGTGTCGCCAACCGACCCGACAAGATCGCTCGGACACAATAAGTATTAAATGCGATTGCCCTGGCGCAATGGGGATTGCGCCTTTCGCCTCGTATCCCTGCGACCTATAATCACCACTCAGTTAATTGTCACCAGGAACGCATTTATGGTTGCCGCGGAGATTGCTGTCGTTTCGTTCACGTCACTGTGCGTACTGGTGTGGGTCGGGCATCTGCTTCGGATGAGGGTCCGCCTGCTGGGCAGGCTGTATCTGCCCTCGTCGGTGATCGCGGGACTGATCGGTTTGGCGATCGTCCAGTGCTGCCGGTCGGCCGGTGCGCCGCTTCCTGCGGGCGTGACGACCGTGTGGGGAAAACTGCCCGGGTTCCTGATCAATATCGTTTTCGCCTGCCTGTTCCTGGGGATGGCGATACCCGGTCTGCGGACGATCTGGCGACACGCCGGCCCGCAGCTCGCATACGGGCAGATCGTCGCCTGGGGGCAATACGTCGTCGGCGTGGGACTGTTCCTGGCGGTCATAACCTGGATGTATCCGGGGCTGCCGGCGATGTTCGGGGGCGTCCTGCCCGTCGGATTCGAGGGCGGGCACGGGACGGCCGGTGGGATGACCAAGGTGTTCGCCGACTACAACTGGGAAGCGGGAAAGGACTTCGCCCTCGCGTGCGCGACGGGGGGTATCATCGGCGCGGTGATCGTCGGAATGATGCTGGTCAACTGGGCCGAGCGAAAAGGCTTCACCACACGCAAACAAAACCCCGAAGACGTGCCCCAAGACGATTCGATAGCCGTAATCCCCATCGACCGACGCCCCGAAGCGGGAAAACTCACCACCTCGTCAAACGCGCTGGAAACGCTTTCGTTCCAGCTTGCAGTCGTCGGAATCGCCATCGCCATCGGATGGGCGGGAAAGCAGGGCATGCTGGGTCTGGCAGGAATGACGGAGTTGACGGAAGCCGAGCAGGCGGCCATACGAGCTGCCGGGCAAACTGTCAAAACGGGCGCCATAATGCAACTGGCCAAAAGTTTCCC
>Ga0180429_10004750_pt1 | contig 10819 bp, 7 predicted proteins | sample SS_ome_FD_132428 | JGI IMG/M metagenome (GOLD analysis project Ga0180429, IMG submission 132428) | Hypersaline lake sediment archaeal communities from the Salton Sea, California, USA - SS_1_S_1 metaG | ecosystem: Environmental > Aquatic > Non-marine Saline and Alkaline > Hypersaline > Sediment ... | reverse complement strand
GGTGTCCTGGAGGATGTGGCCGATATCATCCTGAACCTCAAGATGGTCCTGGTAAAGATTACCAGCGGCCGCGAGGTCACGATGCATATCGATGTGAAAAAGCAGGGTGTCTTGACTGCCGGAGACATCCAGGTCGAGGCGTCGGCCACGATCGTCAATCCCGATCAGCACATCGCCACGCTCACAGAGGAGACCGAGCTCAAGATGGAGCTGACCGCCTCCATCGGCCGGGGATATGTCACGGCCGAGGAAAATGAAGACGAAGAGAAGGAGATCGGTGTCATTTACATCGACTCCAATTTCTCCCCCGTCAACAGGGTGCGCTATGCGATCGAAGATACGCGCGTCGGAAAAATCACCAACTACGACAAGCTGACCCTCGAGGTCTGGACCGACGGAACGGTCTTGCCCGAGGAGGCTCTCGTCGAAGGATCGAAGATCTATCGCAAGCACCTCAATCCTTTCGTCCTTTACGACAGGATGAGCCGCGATATTCCCATTCCCGAGAAGACCGAGACCGAGGCCGAGGAAGAGGAGAAGAAGCAATCCAAGCTGATCGAGTGCCTCTCCCAGCCGATCGACGAACTCGATCTCTCCGTGCGGGCGCGAAACTGTCTCGACTCGATCAGTCTCGTCGCCGTCGCCGACTTGGTGGCCAATTCCGAGTCGGACCTGATGAAATTGAGAAACTTTGGAAAAACATCCCTGAAGGAAATCAAGAAGAAGCTTGCCGATCTCGGTTTGACCCTCGGGATGGATGTTGCAGGCATCATGAAAGGTCAGTCATGAGACATAAAGTACGCGGGCGCCGGCTCGGTAGAAACACATCCCACAGGACCGCGCTGAAGCGCAATCTGATCTCGGCCCTCTTTCAGCACGGCAGGATCGTGACCACTCTGGCAAAGGCCAAGGAATACAGACCTTTCGCCGAGAAGCTGATCACCGCCGCCAAGGTCAAGCCTCTTCACAACGTGCGCAGGGTGGCCCGGGATATCCAGGACAAGACGCTTCTCAAGAAGCTTTTCGACGAGATCGGGCCCTCCTTCGCCGATCGCAACGGCGGCTACACGCGCATCTTGCGCCTCGGCACGAACAGGCTCGGAGACGACGGCAAACGCGCCATCTTCGAACTGGTCACCTACAAGCCTCCCGTTGTGGAGGAGGACAAGAAGAAAAAGAAGAAAGAGAAGAAAGAAAAGACAGACTGAGCGCCACGCACTAGACGGCGCGGTCTGACGATAAAATAAGCCCATCCCCCTCGGGATGGGCTTTTTCAGTTTCTTCCCCATCGGGCTCTCAGCGGATTTCAACGTTGTCCGCGCCGACGACCCGTTCGAGCTCGAGAAGCGCCGCCAGCGTGGGCGCGATCCCGTACTGATGGCCGGCCTGGATCGTGTAGCCCTTCCGTCCTTTACCGTTGAAGAAGAGCAAGAGATCGAAGTCGCCCGGATGCTGCCGGCAGATCTCCCTGATTTCTTCGATCCGCTCGGGAGCGATCTCGTCGGCGCTGCCGAGGCGGAGCAAAAAGGCCGACCAGCGCCCCCTGAGAGCTTCATCCATCGTCTGGATCTCGGAAACCTTGACGTTCGGCTGGTCGCGGGACTGATCGACCGCTCCGTTGAAGAAGAGGATCCTGTCTTCCTGGAGGACGTGGTCGAATTTTTCCTTGGCCTCGGAGAAGAGGACGGCGGGCACGAATCCCTTGATGGTGCGGATCTTGAAGAGTGAGATCCCCTTTCCGGCGTTGCGCCCCTTCTTGACCGTGGTGACCCGGTGCTGCTCGAGAGTTCCGGCGAGGAGGGTCTGCGCACCCTCGTCGTAGTTCTCCAGATCCTCGGGGCCGGTGGGGGCGAGCCGCCTCAAGAGGGGCCCGTACTGCTTGAGCGGATTGGAGGAGAGAATGAATCCGAGCGCCTCCTTTTCACAGCCGAGCTTGAACGCCTCGTCCCATTCGTCGATCGTCTGGGTGAAGGTGTCCTGTCCGTCGCCGCCGCCCCCTCCGCCGAAGAGCGACGCCTGGCCGTTGCGCCTGTCGCGCTGCAATCCGGTCGCCGTGGACAGAAACTGCTCGACGGCGTCGAAGTAGGACGCCCTGTTGATCCCCGTCGAGTCGAAGGCGCCCGATTTGATCAGCGTCTCCAGGCCGAGCTTGTTCATCGTCGACAGGTCGACATGCTCGAGCATGTGTGAAAGACTCTTGAACCCGCCCACCGCCTCCCTGGCGGCGACGATCGCCTCGGCTGTTTTTTCGCCAAGTCCCTTGATCGCGTTCAGGCCGAACCGGATCGAGTCACCCACGATGGCAAAGTCGGGCGTGCTCTCGTTGTAATCGGGAATGAGGACCTTGATCCCCATGCGGTCGCACTCCTCGACCGACTCGGCAACCTTGTCCGAGTTGGACGAGTCGCACGACATGAGCGCCGACATGTATTCGAGGGTGTGATTGGCCTTGAGATAGGCGGTGCGGTAGGTGATGAGCGCATAGGCGGCCGAATGGGACTTGTTGAAGCCGTAGCCGGCGAAATACTCGATCTTGTCGAAAATGTCGCCCGCATCCTTGCTCTTCACGCCATTGGCGACGGCGCCGTTGATGAATTCCTTGCGGAACTTGACCATCACCTCGCGCTTCTTTTTTCCCATCGCCTTTCTGAGCATGTCGGCGTCGTTGAGGGAGAAATTGGCGAGCACGTTGGCGATGCGCATGACCTGTTCCTGGTAGACGATGACGCCATAGGTCTCCTCGAGAATATCGGAGAGCATGTCGTGGAGCATCTCCACCTCTTGGCGGCCGTGCTTTCGCTCCACGTAGAGGTCGACCATGCCGCTGCCGAGGGGGCCCGGCCTGTAGAGCGCGAGGAGGGCGATGATATCCTCGAAACAGTCCGGCTTGAGCTTGACGAGCAGATTGCTCATGCCGTCCGACGACTCGAGCTGAAAGATCCCCTTGGCCTTTCCCGACTGGAGGAGCTCGTAAGTGTTGTGGTCGTCGAGCGGAATCGCGTCGAGATCGAGCCGCTCTCCGGTCGTCTTCTCGATCAGGTCGAGCGCCTTGTCGATGACGGTGAGGTTCTTGAGCCCCAGAAAATCCATCTTGAGAAGGCCGATGTCGTCGAGCTCGCCCATCTGGTACTGGGTGTTGATTTCGTCCTTCACCCGGCAGAGCGGCACATACTCGGTGAGCGGCCTGTCGGTGATGACCACACCGGCGGCGTGTGTCGACGGGTGCCGGTTGAGCCCCTCGATCTTGAGTGAGATGTCGAACCACTCCTTGATCCGATCCTCGTTCTTGTACATCTCCTTGATCGTCGGGTCCGATTCGCGGGTGACCTCGAGGAGGGAGCGCTTCTCGCCGGGCGGCTTCATGGGTGGGATCTTCTTGGCCACCATGTCGACGGTGGGCAGATCGATATCGAGAACCCGTCCCGAGTCGCGGAGCGCGGCCTTGGAAGCGAGCGTTCCGAAAGTCACGATCTGGCAGACGTTCTCATGGCCGTACTTTTCGCGCACAAAGTTGACGACCTTCTCACGCCCCTTGATGCAGAAGTCGATGTCGATGTCGGGCATCGACACCCTGGAGGAATTGAGAAAACGCTCGAAGAGCAGGTCGTACTTCAAAGGATCGAGCTGGGTGATGTCGAGGGAGTAGGCGACGAGCGATCCGGCGGCCGATCCGCGCCCCGGCCCGACGGGAATGTCGTTCTCGCGCGCGAAGCGGATGAAGTCCCAGGTGATCAGGAAGTAGGAGGCGAATCCCATCTGGTTGATCACGCTGAGTTCCGATTCGAGCCGGTTCATGATGTCCGCGTCGAGCGCGTCGTACCGTTCCTTGAGCCCGTCGAGGCAGAGCCGCTCGAGCATCTCGCTCGGCGCCTCACCCTTCTCCGTTTCGAACTCGGGAATGTGGTACTCGCCGAACTCGAGCTCGCACTGGCAGCGCTCGGCGATGAGGGCAGTGTTTTCCACCGCCTCGGGGCAGTCCTCGAAGAGAGCGATCATCTCCTCGCCCGACCGGAAATAGAACTGATCGGTCCCCATGCGCTGGCGTTTCTCGTCTGCCAGGGTCTGGCCGCGCTGGATGCAGATCAGCACCTCCTGAACGAGGGCGTCTTCTTGCTCGAGATAGTGCACGTCGTTCGTCGCCACTAGGGGGAGATCGAGGCGCCGCGCCAGGTCGATCAGGCGGGGGTTGACCTTCTCCTGTTCGTCGAGACCGTTTTTCATGATCTCGATGAAAAAGTTGTCGCGACCGAGGATCTCGCGGCAGCGGGCGCCGAATCGTTCTGCCGCCTCATCCCCCTCGTAGAGAAGGGCGCGCGCCGGGCGGCCGCTGAGGCACCCCGACAGGGCGATCAGTCCCTCGGAGTGATCGGCGAGGAGATCGAGGTCGATGCGCGGCTTGCGGTAGAAACCTTCCACATGGCCGCTCGAGGAGAGCTTGATCAGGTTCTTGTAGCCCCTGTTGTTCCGCGCCAGGAGGGTCAGGTGGTAGATGCGCGACGGCCGTCCGTCGATCTGTTTGACCAGGCGCGACGTTTCGGCGAGGTACGCTTCCATTCCGAGGATCGGTTTGATCGGATCGTCGCCCGACCGCGCCGTGCGGTAAAACTCGAGGAGTCCCGACAGGGTCCCGTGGTCGGTCAGGGCGAGAGCCTTCATGCCGCAGTGCCGGGCTTTTTTCACCAGGTTGGGCACGGTGATCGATCCATCGAGGGCCGAGTAGTGGCTGTGAACGTGGAGGTGGACGAAGTCGTTGGGTTTCATGAATTCTGATCCTGCATGGAGGCTTTGATCGGCCGCCGGAGCTCGAGGTTCCCGACCGAACCGCGCGCATTCAGAGTATACCAGGACGGGCTCCGGCGCAACGAGGCAGGCAAAAAAGGCGCGCACCCCTTTAGAAGTTGAAGATCGGCGGCGATTCTGATTTCATTGTTTTCTTCCGAAAACTCTAGGCGGCAGGACAAATAATTATGGAATGGAAAATCAACCCCGGGAAGGAACAGTGCGGAGCGTGCGCTTACGGCTTCACCGCCGGCGATCCCTACTATTCGCTCCTGAAGCTCGATGAGGCCGAGATCCTCCGCGACGATCTCTGCGTCGACTGTTTCAAGCCGGACGAACATGGCGACGCCATCTTCTGGCGGACCAAGATGGTCGAGAAGGATCTGGAGAGCCGGAAGATCGTCGACTTCGGCGTGCTGCGCGAGCTCTTTTTCAAGATGGTCTCCCACGAAGGCGGCGCGTTCGTGTCGATGGCCTACCTGATCGGGCTTGTGCTCATCCGAAAACGCTACTTGCGTCTCGTCGATTTCGTCACCGTCGATGAGAAGGATCTGATGCGCGTTCAGCGCCGCCGGGGCGAACCGACCTTCGACGTGGAAGTTCCACTTCTCGATGCCGGAATGATCGCGCTCCTCAAGGACAAACTCTCCAATCTGCTCAAGGCCGATCTCACCGACGATTTCGACCTGACCCGCCTCGAGAGAGATTTCGAGGAACCCGCCCTTTCCGAAGAGGCCGGCGGTGAACCTGCCGAGGAAGAACCGACCGAGGAAGAAACAGCCGTGGAAACACCCTGACGATTCTCGATAGGGACAGAAAAGCAATCTGCTAGAGCCCTATGGTGAGGCTGACCCCCAACGGTCGTTCCTCACCCCATTTCTTTTGGCCTCCTTTTTACTCTTTGGCTCTCTCCGCTTTCTTCAATTCTGCGCTCTCCGCGCCGTTGCGAGAGACTCTTCGTTCCGATCTTGGGGAATTTCTTTGTCCTAATTTCTCCTCGACTGAGAGGGGCGCGGGGAAAATTTCGCGATTGATTGTTGAGGTGGGGCGACCTTAGGGCCTTGTTATCAGTAATTGCCGAAATTCAAACCAATTTTCCAAAATGGGGCGCAAAGGACTTGAAAAGTGGTCGATTGGGATATAGAGTGGGCGTCCGTGGTCCAAATTGGGAAAAAGTGGTGTTGGTCATGTTTATCGGACAATGTCAAAGCAAGCTGGATGCCAAGTACCGGATCAAGATTCCGAAGAAGATCTTGAAGCAGATCCAGCGCGTCAGCACCTCGGATGCCCTCCATATTACCCTCGGCCTCGAAGAATGTCTCTTTCTTTTCACCGCCGAGGGGTGGCTCGAGAGGGAAAGCCGCATGGCGGACGTTCCCATCACGGCGGGGGCCAGAAAATTCGACCGCATCTTTTTTGGTAATGCCGAGGAAGTGGTGCCCGATTCAGTGGGACGCTTCCTCATCCCCGAGCACCTCCGGCGCCGATTCGGCGACGACAAGGACCTCGTCTTTGTCGGTGTGAAGAACAGGATCGAGATCTGGAGCTCGCGGAAGTGGCAGGCCTTCAACGACGACAATGAGCAGGACTACGAGTCCGTTGCAGAGGAAATACTGAGATAAGCCGTTCCCCTCGTGGGGATCTCTTTCAAAAAGCGCGTGGTGCTTAAGACCGTCCGGGGCGTGATCCGTGAAGGATAGGAAATTTGACGTTCACCAGCCAGTTCTCGTCGACGAGGTTCTCGAAAGCCTCGAGCCGAAGAGCGGTGGAGTCTACGCCGATTTCACCCTCGGCGCCGGCGGCCACGCGAGTGCCATCCTCGAGAAATCATCTCCCGATGGCATTCTTCTCGGACTGGATCAAGACCCTGAGATTCTGGAAATCGCGAAGGAAAATCTCTCCCCTTTCGGGGAAAGAGTCTTCTTCGAGCAGGGGAATTTTGCCGCCGCCGCCCGCATTTTTGCAGGTCACGAAGGGCGTGTCGACGGAATCCTCTTCGATCTGGGATTGTCGAGCCTGCAGCTCGATCGCCCCGAACGTGGCTTTTCGATCAGGAAGGACGGACCCCTCGATATGAGGATGAACCCCAACAGCGCGGTCACTGCCGAGGACTTCGTCAACAGGGCGAGCCGCGACGAGCTGATGCACGCCGTGGGGGTTCTGGGCGAAGAGCCCCGCGCCAAGGCGGTGGTTAACGCGATCCTCGCCGAGCGCCGGAAGCGCCCGCTGCTGAGTACCTCCGATCTCCGAGAGTTGATCGAGGGAGTCTACAAACGGCGCGGCGGAAAGATTCATCCGGCGACCCGTGCCTTTCAGGGCGTGCGGATGAAGGTCAACGAGGAGCTCAATCGTCTCGGCGGAGGGCTCGAATCCGCCTTGCGTCTCCTCAAGGATGGGGGACGGCTGGTGGTCATCGCCTTCCACAGCGGCGAGGACCGGATCGTCAAAGAATTTCTCAAAGCGCGCAAGGCGGCGGGAGATCTGGCCATTATCGGCGGCGGGATCATCAAGCCCACGGCCGCCGAGGTGCGCCGTAACCGGCGCAGCCGCAGCGCGCGGATGAGAGTCGCCCGCAAGGGGCTCTTCGACGAGGCCCGCGGACGTTCCAAGAGGACGCCTTCATGAAAGCTCTGATGGCACTGGCATTAACAGCGCTCTGCCTCCTGGCCCTGGTGACGGTCAGCCTGCGGAACAGCGAAGTGCGTCTGGGCTATGAGATCGCGAAGCTGGAGTGCGCCCAGCGGCGTCTCACCGACCAGCTCCTCTCCTTTGAATCGGAGGTGGCGCGCAAAACTGCGGCGCCCTACCTCCTTGGCAAGGCGATCGAAATGAAGATTGTCTTGCACCTGAATGGTTTCGATCAGTCCCTCGTGGAACTGATTCCGGCAGCGGAGGATGAGAATGTCTTTGTTGAATAGTGCCGCCCCGTGCAGCACGGCCTTCACAGAGGATTTCAAAATCGTCGCGCCTTTAGATGCTCATCTAGAGAGTCTGCATGGAGGACTCATCGTTGTACCTGGTTGTTGGCCGCCGTTGACACGGCCTTAGCGACTCAAGGCAAGGCCTTGACCCCAAAGCGCCAGCCTTGGCCCAAGGCATCTCGCCACGCTGAGGCCTGGAGGATGAAAGACAATGTTACAAAGAGCCAGATTGCTTGCTTTCGTGATCCTGATCGCGATTTTGACCGCCTTCGCAATCCTCGAGGTTCGATTGTTCTTCATCCAGGTCGTCGACGGCGCCCACCATATTGAAGAAGCCAGGGAATATCAGACCAAAACGGAGGAAATCCTCGCGCCGAGGGGACGGATCGTCGACCGCGGCAACAAGGTGCTCAGCGCCTCGATTCCGTGCCTCGATGTTTATGTTGCCACAAAGGAACTCGAGAATCCCTACACCAAGATCCGGAGTGAGAAGTCGGAGACGATCGAGATCCTCTCCCTCCTCCTCGGCCTCGACAAGCAGCAGCTCTGCACGAGGATCGAGCAGAATCCGGGCGCCTACCTCTGCGTCAAGCGGAAGATCACCGATCAGGCCACGATCGATCGATTCCATCAGTACAAGGATTCGCGGAAGTTTCTCCGCGGCGTTCACCTCGAGGAGTCGTACACCAGAACCTACCCGCAGGGACGGCTTCTCGGCCATACAGTGGGCTGGGTCGACTTCGACGGCCGGGGCGAATACGGAATGGAGGCGGCTGCCGATTCCTTCCTCCGCGGCGAAAAGGGCTCGCGCCTCTTTCGGCGCGATGGGATCCAGCAGGAAATCTTCTGCGAGACCTCAAAGATGTCGCGCTGCCGCCCCGGAGGGGATCTCAAGCTGACCGTCGATTCCACCTTCCAGCTCTTCGTCGAGATGGAACTGGAGAAGGTGGAGGAGAAATACGATCCCAACTGGGCCGCCGCCGTGGTGCTCGAAGCCCGCACGGGGCGGATCCTGGCGTCGGCGTCGATCCCGTCGATCGATCCGGGCGAACGGAGCGTGGGAAAGCCGAACCGGTGGACCAACAACGCCTTCAAGGCAGAGTACAATCCGGGCTCGAGCTTCAAGCCCCTCTTGATGGCCCTCGCCATGGACGCCGGCGTGGTCGGCATCGACGAGCAGATCGACTGCGAAAACGGCCGGTGGAGGGTCGGCCGCCGCACGGTGACCGACGACCACAGTTACGGACTCCTCTCCACGTCCGACATCATCGCCAAGTCGTCGAACATCGGCATGTCCAAGATCGCGCTGCGCATGGTGCCCGGCGACGCGCCTCGCGGCAGTGCGGCCTTCGCTCCCATCTTGAACCACTTCAGGCTCATGGGGCTCGGCAAGAGGACGGGGGTCATGCGCTACGCCGAGGAATCGCCCGGCATCGTCACGCCTCTGGAAAAATGGAGCCGCACCTATACCCTCGTGTCGGTCTCCTTCGGATACGAGCTGGCCGTCACGCCGATCCAGATGGCGGCGGCCTTTCTCACTCTCGCCAATGGCGGCGTTTACATCCCGCCCCGCATCATCGAATCCTACGCCGACCCCGACGGCAACGTGATCGAAGCGCCCCGTACCCCGTCGTGCCGCGTCATCTCGGAGGAGTCTGCCCTCGCCGTGACGCGCATGCTCGAACGGGTCGTCGAGGAGGGGACGGGAAAGAAATCGCAGATCACCAACTGCCGCGTGGCAGGGAAGACGGGAACGGCTCAGAAAGACGGCGACCGTTCGAAGCATACGGCGTCGTTCATCGGATTCGCGCCGGCTGACAGGCCGGCGATCCTGACCCTCGTCGTGGTCGACGAACCGAAGGGATCGATTTACGGCGGTACCGTGTCGGCGCCCGCCGTCGGCGCGATTCTCGAAAAAGGTCTGGCCCATTTCGGAATCCGTTCCGACGACGGAATCCGTTCCGACGAACTGGTCCTCGCCGACCGGAGGAGGGGCGGCGATGCTGGTCGCTGAGATCCCCGCCCTGAAGAGGCTGCTTAGGAGTTTCGAGGTCACCATGAAACTAAAAGAACTGGTCAACGGAGACCCGACGGCGCGAGCCAGGTCGCACGCCGACGTCGAGGTGACCGGCCTCTCCACCGACTCGAGAACGACCTGCGCGGGCGATCTCTTCTTTGCCGTTCGCGGCGAGAACGACGATGGCAGCCGCTACATCGCCGAGGCGCTCGAGAGAGGCGCCGCGGCCGTGGTCGCCGACCGCGATCTCGGCCTCGACGGGTCGGTGCCTTTCGTTCTGGTCGGCAACGAACGGAGGGCCAAGGGGCTGCTCGCCTCCTATTTCTACGGCCATCCGTCGCGGCGGCTCGACTGCGTCGGTATCACCGGTACGAACGGCAAGACGACCACGAGCTACATGGTGCGCGCGATCCTCGAACAGGACGGCCGCTCCACGGGCCTTCTGGGAACGATCAGGCACCTCGTGGGTAACGAATCGATCAGAGCTCACACGACCACGCCCGACGCGGTCGATATCCAGAAATTTCTCGCCCAGATGGTCGACGAGAACCAGGACGCGGCCGTGATCGAGGCCTCGTCGCACGCTCTCGTCCAGTCCCGTTGCGCCGCCGTCGGATTTCGCGTGGCGGTCTTTACCAACTTGAGCCGCGAGCACCTCGACTATCACCGCAACATGGAAGAGTACGCCCGGGCCAAGGCGCTTCTCTTCTCCTCCCTCGACGGGGACGCCACGGCGGTGATCAATCACGACGACGAGGCGGGCTCCTTCATGATCGAATCGAGCCCTTGCCCGGTGCTGACTTACGGCCTCTCCGATGGGGCCGACGTATGGGGAACGATCAGGCGGCAGGATATCGACGGATTCTCCATGATCGTGCACACTCCCTCGGGCGAAATCGATGTGCGGTCGCGCCTGCTCGGCCGCCACAACATCTACAACGCCCTCGGCGCGTCGGCGGCGGCCCTGGCCCTCGGCGTCCCGCTTTCGTCGATCAAGGCCGGCCTCGAGGCGCTGACCATGGTGGCCGGCCGCGTCGAGTGGGTCGAGGCGGGCCAGGACTTCCGCGTGATCGTCGACTATGCCCACACCGACGACGCGCTC
>Ga0180429_10004746_pt1 | contig 10823 bp, 8 predicted proteins | sample SS_ome_FD_132428 | JGI IMG/M metagenome (GOLD analysis project Ga0180429, IMG submission 132428) | Hypersaline lake sediment archaeal communities from the Salton Sea, California, USA - SS_1_S_1 metaG | ecosystem: Environmental > Aquatic > Non-marine Saline and Alkaline > Hypersaline > Sediment ... | reverse complement strand
GTTAGGGCGGTACGGAGATCGGGTAGCGAATACACCCACTTCGCGGTTGCCCCCCAAGCGGGGCGGGCGTACCCGGGGGCGCCATTGACCTTGGCAGGCATGGAAGCCAAACACCACCCACAAATGGCTGAAACCGTCCAACCCCTCGAAAGCCTCCGCCATAGCGAATCCCGGTAGCATTTCCAGATAACCGCGTGCAGCCGGTACGAGGCCGGGTTGACGTGGAACGCCAAACTTCTCCCGGTATGGTGAGATCACCGTGGCAATGGGTTTAATCAGCAATGCGCTCTCAACCGCGCGTGAGGTCATGTAAGATCCCATATGTAATAATCTCGCCAGCAAAGGAACATGGCACTGAACCGTCTGACCCTGCAGAGAATCTGAGCCCCTTCAACTGCAGGTCTCCGCACACACCACAGAGCATAATGCCCCAGTCAAGCCGATCCTATCAGCGTTTCAAAATGCTCATCGCCCTGCTCAGCAGTGTTTTTCTGACGAGCTTGGGCTCTTCCGCGCTGATCCTCCTTTACACAGCTCCCCCTGGGTCTGGCACCACTGTTCTCGGCGCAAGCCTGCTGATCGGTCTCATCACCACGCTGGTCGTTGGCTTTTCTTTCGGCCTGCCTTTGCAGCGCAATACAACAAAGCTCAATTTGCAAATCGCATCTCTGTCCCTGAATCGCAAGCCATCTACCACACGCCCTGCGCTGGGCCTGCTCGACCCGGTGGGTAAGCTCCTACATCGTAAACAACACCAGCTCGCTCGACGCTATTGCAGCCTTCGCGGACTCACGGAACGAATGCGCCGGATCTTTGAACAGGCCAATGATGCTATTTTTCTCATCGATCCTGCCACCCACCAGATCATTGACTGCAATCCAAGAGTAGTTCGTTTGCTTGGGTATACCCGAGAACAGCTGCTTGCATCCCCTATCGATCAGCTGGTTGAACAATCCCCCCTGCTGCACGCGTTCCTGGAGGACGCCCTCACCCAGCAAACGCAACGCCACCAAGTCACCCAATTCAAAGCCAAAGGCGGCATCAGCATCAGCCTGGATTTGTCCTACTCGATGCTCGACAGCGAAGACAACCGCATGATTTTGCTGATCGGTCGTGATCTGAGTGAGCATGAATGCGCCCAACACCAGATCCAGCACCTCGCCTTTCACGACACACTGACCGATCTGCCAAACCGCACATTGCTGACAGACCGGGTCAACCGTGCGCTGAAACGCAGCCACCGCAGCCGTCAGATCGGTGCCCTGCTGTTCATCGACCTGGATAATTTCAAACGTATCAATGACTCCCTCGGGCATTCGGTAGGCGATCTTCTGCTGCAGGAATTGGCCTTTCGCCTACGCCACGGCCTGCGTGAAGAAGACACCATCTCCCGCTTGGGCGGAGACGAATTTGTCATCCTGATCGAGCAACTCGGCACGGTGCAGGAAAAAGCAGAGCAACAAATCCACGAAATCGCCGATAAGGTTCGTTACCTGATGGCACAGCAATATGATCTCAACGGACACGAACTGTATGTCACCGGCAGCATCGGTTACGTAACGTTTCCGCGCGACGGCGAAACCATGGAAACCTTGCTGCGCCATGCTGATCTTGCGATGTACAACGCCAAGCAGACCGGGCGAGACAAGATCACGCGCTTCACCGATGAGATGGACGAACTCGCCGCCAAACGTCTGCGCGTGGAAAGCGAAGTCAGAAACGCCATGCGAAATGGCGAGATGCAGCTGTATTTTCAGCCCGTGCTCAGGATTCGTGACGGCTTCATGTTGGGTGCTGAATCATTGTTGCGGTGGATTCATCCGGAAGATGGTGAAATCGCTCCAAAACGTTTCCTCCCCCAGATCGAAGACAGTGCTTTGATGTTGCAGTTGGCCGACTGGGTTCTGCAGGAGGCTTTCAACCAACAGGCCGCCATCGCGGCAGACCGGTCTTTGCTGCGACCTGACTACCTGGCGATCAACCTCAGCCACCAGCAGTTTCACCAACCTAATTTTGTGGAACAGGTAAAGCGCACCCTTGAGTTCACCGGCGCCGATCCAAAAAGGATTTTGTTCGAAATCACTGAAACGATCATTATGAATGACAGTAATGAGGCCCGAGCACGGATGCTGCAGCTCAAGGACCTCGGATTCCGCTTCGCCATTGACGATTTCGGTACCGGTTATTCTTCGCTGTCTTACCTAAAACAGTTACCAGCTGACACGCTCAAAATCGACAAAGGTTTCGTACAAGACATCACTACCGATCCAGACGATGCCGCCATCGTGAAAACCATTTTAGGTATCGCCGATCACATGGGGATGCAGGTCATCGCCGAAGGCGTGGAGACTTTCGAGCAACTCAGTTACCTGCGCAGCAACGGATGCGCTTATTACCAGGGTTACTTGGGCAGGCCACCGATAAGTCAGGAAGAATTCATTGAGGAATTGCGTCAAAGCCAACGACTTAAGGTGGTCCCTTAAGCGGTTTTTCTTGGACTCAAAGAGAAATCAGTTGGCTTCCAGCCAGCTACGACGCATTGCCACCTGCTGCTCGAAAAACCGGATCATGGCTTTCTCATAGGCGCAATCACCATCATAGCCTATCTCGTTCAACCGGGATTCAAGGCTGGCGATCTCCTCGCGTATGCGTTCCGGATCGATAGAGGGCGGCTGCCCTCGGTGTAATCTTTCAATGTTGCTCATTCTGTTTTCTCGTCTCTTGTGTTCGCCGCCAGTCTAGAAACACAAAATGAACTTTGTATGACAAAAAACCTTTCGATGAGCTAATCGCGGCGCAAGGCATCCGTGACTGCAATTGGCGTCGGGAAACGCAACACCACAACATAGGACGAAACCAGGAATGTCAGCAATGTCGCCAGCTGAATAAGGTAGGAAGCCTCACTGCTGATCACTGACATATCCGCAGCGAGAACGGCCAACAGCAGGGAGAATTCACTCATCTGCCCCAAACGGTAACCGACCTCGTGGGAACGCTTTTCAGACTCGCCGGTACGCAACAGCAGCCGACGGAAAACCTGGGGTTTGAGCAACATCATGACCCCGGCCAGCAGCAGTGCTGGCAGCATGACCTCTTCGATCATCCCGAGATCGAAACCGGCTCCGAGCGAGAAGAAAAACAACACCAGGAAAAAATCGCGCAAGGGTTTGAGATTCTCGGCTATAAACCGGGAGATCGGACTGGAGGCCAGGGTTACGCCGGCGATGAAGGCACCGATTTCCGCTGAAAGTCCCAGCACATGCGCCAACTCCGCCACCCCCAGGCACCAACCTATAGCCATAAGGAAGACGTACTCAGGGATACGATCAAACCGCTGAATCAAGGGCAAAAGAATGAAGCGGTTGAACCACCAGGTTCCCACAACCAGCAAGGGCAGAGTCGCCAGCAATCTGATCATGTCGAACACTGGCATTTCACCTGCCGTCGACCCCTGTACTACCAGCAACAAAACGATGGCCAAAAGATCCTGCAATAACAGGATACTGATGATCACTTCACCCGTCCTTTGGTGATGCAAAATCGTGGTGGGCAACAGTTTCAAACCAATGATCGTGCTGGAAAAAGTCGAAGCTCCTCCGATCAGCAGCGCTTCCATGTGCGAGTAACCAAAGGCATACGCAATCAGATAACCCACCACCGCAAACAAAATGGAACTGAGCACGGTCACGACCGTGGTTTTGCGCACCATGCGCACCAGTTCCTGCGGCTGAAGATTCAACCCCAGCAAAAATAGCAGAAACATAATGCCAAATTCTGATATCCCGCGGACCAGTTCCGGATCATTGACGAACCCAAGCCCCCAAGGTCCGAGCAGAGCCCCCAGAAGAATGTAGGCAACCAGTAAAGATTGACGCGCATACAAAGCCAGCGTGGCAAACAATGCGGCGCCGCTGAACACCAGGAAAATGGTGAAAACGATTGGATCCTGATCCATACCCTGATTCGTCCTGGGAATTCCCAAATACTCCGGGTAATTCAGATTGCGATGCCTACCACCTCGGAACCGGTGATTCGCCCTTAATGCGCGGCCACTAGGATAGCTCCCAATGAAAAATCAATGTAACCGGCTCTCTAGGCACTCTTGGTGAAGTCGCTGGGAAACCCTTTGATGCCCTGCCCGACCTTAACAATTCGAATGGCACAAAAAAAGAACACCTGCCGAAGCAGGTGTTCCCTTTGATCAGCTATCAGCTTTTTTCGGTACTTTTACCAGCTCCGCCGAGGACTTGCTTGGGCGATTGCGGCAATAGGGTTTGACCTCGCGCCCGTCTGCACGCTCATACCCCTCCACCCAGGTGCAGGCGCTCTCCGCTGCGCAGGCATTTTCGCTCATGCCCTTACAACTGGCCGCATGCACGGCAGTAGAACTGAGCGCTGCAAAACCCAGAAAAAGAGCTACAGCTGTTGTCGTGGGGAATCCTAGTTTCATTTTTATCTCCTTCCTTGAGAAAAATCCATGCACTCACTCCGAGTGCATGACAAGCATAGCAGGGCATTTGCCAGGGAAAAACTGTATTTTTCCTTTGAGAAGACGATACTTGATAACTGAAACCCAGAGCCTTTAGATCATGGCTTCATGAAGATCCCTGCAGCCCTACAAGCTTCAACAATAAACGCCAATCTCGACACCAAGAGTCTGTTGGAACTCATGAAGCCGGGACAGCTGTTGCATGCCCGCGTGTCAGCCACCACTCATGACGGACTGGTCAAACTGCTCGTGGGCAAAACTGAACTGATGGCGAAAACCCGTATTCCGTTGCTCCAAGGCGAGCCGTTACAACTGCGGGTTGAAAAAGGGCTACCAAAGCCTGAGCTCAAAATTCTCCGTAGTGAAATAAGGCAGGCGATCCAGGCATTGCAACAGCATGCTTTGACTCGCCAATTGTCACCCAAGGAAGTTCAGCAAAGCCTACGTCAGTTACTCCAATCACCGACTACCAACAGCAAGCCTTTGCAGCAGGCCCTGCGGGTATTGGTGCCTGACGCGCCAACCCCACGTCAGGTAAACGCATCGGCCGTGCGCCAGGCCATGCAGAGCTCCGGTGTCTTTTTTGAACCCACCCTCTTGCAGGGCCAAGTTTCACCGAAGGACCAGAAACTCCAGCTACTGCAATTGCTTCGTTTAGTCACCACGGTGTCCACGAGCACATCGGCAAGCGATGCAAAAACACTCCAATCACCCTCTGTGGCTTCAGCAGAGAAATCTACCGGTAACCCTTTGCTGCAGCGCCTGCTGGGACAGATCGGCCAGAAACCCCAGAATAAGATAGACATTCAGAACGAGGCATCAGCGCAAAAACCGGATGTCAAACTTATCGCTGTTGAGCAACTGTTGAGCCGACTGCAGCGCCTGATCGAAGGCAGCCTGGGGCGCATTCTGTCTCACCAGACCAATAGCCTGGCAAACGAGGACCCTGGACGCCAGGTATGGCAGTTCGACATGCCGATACAATTGAGCGACAAACAGGAACACCTCCAACTCCGGGTACAAAGTGACGACGAGAGCGAAGCATCGACAGGTGAGCCAACTCGCAACTGGAAAGTCGACATCGAGTTCAATTTCGACAACTTAGGAGAAATCTTCAGCCGCATCAACCTGCGCGGAGGCCAGGTTTCCGCAAGTTTCTGGTCGCAACAGGACAGCACTGCCGTCATGATCGAACGCGCAATCCCGCGCCTTGAGGAAGCACTGAAAAAAATTGGCCTGGAAGTAAAAGTCATCAGCAGCCTTCTTGGCGATCCTCCCAAGGCGCCTGCAGCAAGCAGCGGCCTGGTGGACGAACGCGCATGAAAAAATCACGTAAGCAGCGTCATACTGCGGTCAGCGGTAACACCAACATCGCCGTGGCACTCAGTTACGATGAAAACAATGCGCCAAAAATTACGGCCAAAGGTGAAAACCAGATGGCCGAGCGGATCATGGCGCTTGCTGAAGAAAACGACGTGCCCCTCTACCCTAACGCCGAATTGGCAACAACCCTCGTACAAATTCCTCTCGGTGACGAAGTGCCGGAACAGCTATATCGGGCGGTAGCGGAAGTGATCAGTTTTGCCTACATCCTGGCCGGCAAGATGCCGGAGGGGTTTGACCCACAGGCCCGAGAGGAAAAGAGTTAACCCTGCGCTGGCAACAGTGCCAGCAACCCGTCTTCGTCCAGAATCTCCAAACCCAGCTGCTGCGCTTTAGCCAGCTTGGACCCGGCCGCCTCGCCAGCCACCAGGTAATCCGTATTGCTGGAAACACTCCCAGCCACCTTGGCACCGAGCATAAGCAACTTCTGTTTGTAGAAATCGCGGGGCTGTGACAGCTTGCCGGTAAGTACAAAGGTCTTTCCTGCAAGGGGCAGTTGCTCCTCGCCCGAGGGCAACTTTGGACCTGCCCAATGCACCCCGGCGGCACGCAACTTGGCAATCACCTCCCGGTTGTGTGACTGCTGAAAGAAAGTCACCAATTTCTCCGCCAGCACGTCACCCACGCCCTCGATCTTGATCTTCGGCGTGTTCGCTACCTGCTGAGGCGAGGCATCAAGCAGGTCGCCCAGCGTCGGAAACCGCTCGGCAAGCGTAGCCAGGTGGATGGCCTTGCACCATTTCAATTCGCTTGGAGGCTCGATATCGGTCAATAGATGTTGGCGATCCTTCCCCTTCCCCCCTTCAAGGCTTTGCTGCAGGTTCTTTGCCTGGCTTTCCCTGATCTCGACCAAGTCGGACAGGCTTAAGCGTTCAATTTTCTCCAGTGAACCCAGTTCCATGGCCAGGGTATTCGCCATTGTTTCACCGATCCCCAGGATGCCCAATGCGAACAGGAAGCGCCCAAGTGTCGTTTCCTTGGACTTCGCGAGCGCTTCTATCAGGTTGGCTGCTGACTTCTCTCCCATGCGTTCCAGCGCCGCAACTTGTTCTTTTTCCAGACCGAAGAGATCAGCGGGATCATGAATCAAGTCCGCTTCGATCAACTGGTCCACCAGCTTGTCGCCAAGTCCTTCGATATCGAGCGCCTTGCGCGAGGCAAAGTGCTTGATTGCCTCCTTGCGCTGCGCTGCGCAATAGAGCCCCCCGGAACAGCGGGCCACTGCTTCGCCGGAGGGGCGAATCACGGTGGAACCACAAACAGGGCACGCACCCGGTAAACGAACGGAAGTGGTGCTTTCCGGACGGCGCTCCGGCAAGCTGCGCACCACTTCCGGGATCACATCGCCGGCGCGGCGGATGATGACCGTGTCGCCAACACGGACATCCTTGCGCTCAATCTCGTCCATGTTGTGCAAGGTGGCGTTACTCACGGTGACGCCACCGACAAAGACTGGCTTCAGGCGCGCAACGGGGGTCAAGGCACCCGTGCGTCCGACCTGAAACTCGATATCTTCAACAATCGTCAGCTCTTCCTGCGCCGGGAACTTCTGTGCAATAGCCCAGCGTGGCGCGCGCGCCACAAAGCTCAATCTCTGCTGAAAATCCAGCCGGTCCACCTTGAACACGACACCATCGATATCGTAGGCGAGGCTGTCGCGGCGAGCTCCGATCGAAGCAAAATAGGCATGACAGGCATCCAGGCTATCGCACAACTGTAACTCTGGAGAGATCGGCAACCCCCATTCTCGCAACAAAGCCATGTTGCCACTTTGGGTGTCGGTCATCGAAGAACCGATAACCTCACCCAGGCCATAACAGAACATCGCAAGCGGACGCTGCGCGGTAATTCGTGGGTTGAGCTGGCGCAGGCTGCCGGCCGCAGCATTGCGCGGATTGGCAAACGTCTTCTCTCCCAGTTGCCGCTGACGCTGGTTGAGTTTCTCAAAGCCCGACTTGGGCATGAAGATTTCACCGCGTACTTCCAATACTTGCGGCCAACCTTCGCCAATCAACCGCAGTGGCACTGAAGGTATGGTGCGCACATTCTGGGTGACGTTCTCACCGGTACGGCCATCGCCGCGAGTCGCCGCCTGCACGAGCTGGCCGTTTTCGTAGCGCAGACTTATCGCCAGACCATCCAGTTTGGGCTCGGCGGCGTAGACCACCTTATCCACACCTGGCAAACGATTTCTCACACGGCGGTCGAAATCGTCGAACTCTTCGTCACCGAAGGCATTATCCAGCGACAGCATCGGAACAACATGCTCGACCTGGTCGAATGCATCCAGAGGTTCTGCTCCAACCCGCTGGGTCGGCGAATCGACAGTGACCAGTTCAGGATGTTCCGCCTCGATCGCCTGCAGCTCACGCAACAGGCGATCGTATTCGCTATCCGGTATCTGCGGGTCGTCGAGAACGTAGTATTGGTAGTTGTGATGGTTTATCTGGTCGCGAAGAAACTCAACACGATCAGCGGGCACGTCAGCCTGGCTCAATGACGACTCCGCAACAATTGAATCTGGCGGCGATGTTCAAGGATCCCCTCGCGCGTATGTTCGATACTCTGCTTGGTCAGTTTGTGGCGCCGTTCATCCTGCAGCACGGCATCGAGAATCGCTGATAGACGCTCAGCGGTGAACAGCATATCGGCATAGATCGCCAGACCATCCCTTGCCCCCGGCAGCTGGGTGAAAAGCGTCATGCCTGGCGTGCTGAAGCTGTCATCCGTTCCCTTCGGGAAGGTGCCCGGCTCAACCACACTGGCCATGCTGAACAACACCTGACCAGCGTCGGTTTCGCGGTGATAAATATTCATCTCACCGTATTTCAGATCTACCTCAGCAGCCGCCGCCTGGATTTGTGCCGCGGTGAACGGATGCTCCTTGTGCATCACATTGAGCTGCACGATCAGGCGCGGCACTTCGTTCATCAGGGCAGGATCCAGGCTGAGGTAATCGCTATCACCATGCGCGTTGAATTCCAGGTCGAGTGTGAATTGAGATTCCCGGTTTGCCGTCATGCCTTCATCCGGCAAGGCGGTATCCGACTCCATTCCGGCTGACATGGGGTCATCCAGCTGAATGCCCAATTCACTTAGGCTCCGCTTGGCAGGTTTTTCGGCATCGCCAACATCCGGCCTGCTGACTGCGGGCTGCGGTTCTGGCGTTTGCGCTTTCTCGGCCTGCTCTGCATCAAAATCCGGGGCCCCGGGTTCATCCTGGCGTGTAGATGAGACCGGTGTTGATTCGATAAACGGCTCTTCCTTGTGTTCCTGCCGACGGGACCGGACACGGACCTCGCCCACATCGTCGTCGATTTCGGGTAAATCGAACTGCGGCTCTTTAAGGTTTCGAGCCATCTTGATTGGTGGACCATCCCGCCTGCTTCGCTTGTAGCGATCCCACAGATAGATACCAACCACCAGTGCCACGCCTAGCACCAGCAGAACAAGACGTAACTGATCTGAATCCATCTTGATCCTTTACTGTTCAGACCGCAGCCATTGCTGCAGCCGCCTCTACGTCCACAGACACCAGGCGCGATACGCCCGGCTCCTGCATGGTCACGCCGGAAAGCTGGTTAGCGATCTCCATCGTGACCTTGTTATGGGTTATGAAGATGAACTGCACATGCTCGGACATCTCCTTGACCAGGTTCGAATAACGGCCAACATTGGCGTCGTCCAGGGGAGCATCCACCTCATCGAGCATACAGAAAGGTGCCGGGTTAAGGTGGAAAATGGAAAACACCAGTGCTACCGCGGTGAGTGCCTTTTCACCACCGGAAAGCAGATGAATCGACGAGTTGCGCTTGCCTGGCGGACGCGCCATCACCGAAACACCCGTATCCAGCAGGTCTTCGCCGGTCAGCTCGAGATACGCATGGCCCCCACCGAACAACTTGGGAAACAGTTCCTTGAAGCCGGCATCAACCTTGTCAAAGGTTTCCTTGAACCGGGTACGCGTCTCCCGATCGATCTTGCGGATAGCCTCTTCCAGCGTCTCAAGCGACTTGGTCACGTCCTCATGCTGGCGATCCAGGTACTCCATGCGCTCGCTCTGTTCCTTGAACTCGTCGATGGCCGCCAGGTTGATCGGGCCGAGACGCTGGATGCGTGTGGCAAGCTGCTCGACACGTTGTTGCCAGACGTTGATCTCGGCTTCCTGCGGCATCTCTCCGAGCAAGACTTCCAGTTCGAAACCGGTCTCTGCCAACTGCTCTTCCAGGGTTCCGCCGCGCACCACAATCTCCTGCCGTGACATCCGGACCTTGTCAAGCTTGATGCGTTCGTTCTGAACACGTTGCTCCACTGTGTGGCGTCCCTGCTCCAATTCGCGCAGACTGTGATCAATGGCCTCGAGCGCCTTGCGGGCGCTTGCCAGCTGCCCCTCCACCGCGACACGCTCCTCCAGCTTGGCCTCCAGCTCAATCTGTTGTTCTCCTGCCGGCGACTTACTGTTCTCCAGACCATCCCGTAATTCCCCGGCGCGCTTGCGGAGCTGCTGCAACTGCGCCTGCATACGATCTATGCCCGAACGCAAGGAGTCCTCCGAGGTCCGCATCGCCTCCACACGCAGCGCCAGTTCATGCGCGCGGTTGCGGGCATTGCCGGCCGCCTGGCGGGCCTCATCCAGCTTCTGGCGGTGCTGTTCACGCTGTGCGCTCATGCTCTCTCGCTGCCGGCCCAGTTCATCCACTCGCTCGAGTGCCGCATGTAGAAGGGATCGCGCCTCTTCGACCTGGCCCGCACCCTCTTCAAGTTGTGCGCGCAGTTCGTCTCCTTCCTCGACCAGGCCCTGCACACGCTGGCGGATCTGTTCCGCACGCGCCAGTTTGCCACTGAGCAGCGCGCGCAAATCGGCCAGGGATCGGGCGGCACGCTCCTGTTTTTCATGTGCCTCATCGCGCTGGCTCTCGGCTTGCTTAAGTAGCTCGCGACTGGTTTCCAG
>Ga0180429_10004744_pt1 | contig 10824 bp, 9 predicted proteins | sample SS_ome_FD_132428 | JGI IMG/M metagenome (GOLD analysis project Ga0180429, IMG submission 132428) | Hypersaline lake sediment archaeal communities from the Salton Sea, California, USA - SS_1_S_1 metaG | ecosystem: Environmental > Aquatic > Non-marine Saline and Alkaline > Hypersaline > Sediment ... | reverse complement strand
GGCCATCATCATCGAGATCGCGTGCTCGGCGGTGGTGATCGAGTTGCCGAAGGGCGTGTTCATCACGATCACGCCTTTCTTGGAAGCGGCGGGGATGTCGACGTTGTCGACGCCGATGCCGGCGCGGCCGACGACCTTGAGGTTGCCGGCGGCTTCCAGGATGTCGGCGGTCACCTTGGTAGCTGAGCGGATGGCGAGGCCGTCATACTGGCCGATCACCTCCATGAGTTTTTCCTTGTCCTTGCCGAGGTCGGGCATGAAATCGACATCGACGCCACGGTCGCGGAAGATCTGGACGGCGGTTTCCGAGAGTTTGTCGGAGACGAGAACTTTGGGGGCCATTTGGGGCTCCTATCTTGCAGAAAACGGGGGTCTGCCAAACGTCGGCAAAACGTATGGCAAGCGTCGGGCGTGTTGGGGTCAGGCCTGCGCGGCGATCTCGGCCTCGAAGGCCCAATCGAGCCACGGCATCAGCGCGGCGATGTCGGCGGTCTCGACCGTCGCACCGCACCAGATCCGCAGACCGGCCGGGGCATCGCGATAGGCACCGATGTCGTAGGCCACGCCTTCGGTGTCGAGCCGCTTGGCCACGGCCTTGGCAAACGCCGCGCCGTCCTTGATCCGGTCGTCGGTGAACTTCAGGCAGACGCTCGTGTTCGACAGCGTCGCCGGGTCATGGGCGAGGAAATCGATCCAGTCGCGCATCTCGACGAAATCGGCGATTGCCTTGGTGTTGGCGTCGGCCCGGGCGATCAGGCCCTCGAGCCCGCCCACCGAGCGCGCCCAGGCGAGCGCCTGCAGGTAATCCTCGACCGCCAGCATCGATGGCGTGTTGATCGTTTCGCCCCGGAAGATGCCCTCGATCAGCTTGCCGCCCTTGGTGAGGCGGAAGATCTTCGGCAGCGGCCAGGGGGGTGTGTAGCTCTCGAGCCGTTCCACCGCGCGCGGGCTGAGGATCAGCATTCCATGCGCGGCTTCGCCGCCCAGCACCTTCTGCCAGGAGTAGGTGGTCACATCGAGCTTGTCCCAGGGCAGTGCCTGCGCGAAGGCGGCGGATGTGGCGTCGCAGATCGTGAGGCCTTCCCGGTCGGCCGGGATCCAGTCGCCATTTGGCACGCGCACGCCGGAGGTGGTGCCGTTCCAGGTGAAAACCACGTCGTTGGCGAAGTCGATCGAGGCAAGGTCGGGCAGCTCGCCGTAGTCGGCGGTTTTCACCACCGCGTCGAGCCCCAGCTGCTTGGTGACGTCGGTCGCCCAGCCGGCGCCGAAGCTCTCCCACACCAGCATCTCGACGCCACGCGCGCCGAGCATCGACCATAGCGCCATCTCGACGGCGCCGGTGTCGGACGCCGGCACGATGCCGATCTTGTAGTCGGCGGGGATGCCGAGGATCTCACGCGTTTCCTCGATCGCCGCTTTCAGCTTGTCCTTGCCGATGGCGGCACGGTGCGACCGGCCGAGGGCGGCGTCGGACAGCGTGTCGAGGGTGAAGGCGGGATTCTTGGCGCAGGGGCCAGACGAAAAACGCGGATTGGCCGGCCGCGTCGCCGGAGTCTCGGTGACCATTGATGGATATCCTTCCAGATATATGCCCCTCGTTGGGGAGGGGTGTCCCGCCGCCGCAGATACGGGGTATGCCGCGCCTGCACAATAGGGAAAATGTGTCGCATGCGGCCCTTGGATGTCGAAATGCGACGCCCTCTGGAGCGGATCGGAAACTTTGTCCGAGCGGACAGGGCCGGGGGCCAGCCCCCGGACCCCCGGAGTATTTTTGCCAAGATGAAGAGCTCAGAGCGAAATGCTGGCGAGCGTGTCGGCCATCAGCGTGGCGGAGCGGCGAAGCGCTTCGGTTTCTGCGGCATCGAGTGCGGGCATCAGGTCGGCAACCACGCCCGCGCGGCCCAGCACGCGGGGAATGGAGACGGGCGCAGTCTTCACGCCGACCACCTCGGGCGTGAGAATCGAGACCGACTGCACCGACTGCTCGTCGCCGGAAATCGCGCCAACCAGCCGCGCGAGCCCGGCGCCGATGCCGAAGTAGGTCGCGCCCTTGCCCTCGATGATGGTGTAGGCGGCGTTGCGCACCCCGTCGTCGATCTTTGCGCGGACATCGCCGGTGATCGGCGTCTGCATGTTTGCAGCGGCCTCGGCGAGCGACAGCGCGCCCACACGGGCCGAGGACCAGGCGAGCACCTCGCTGTCGCCATGTTCGCCGAGCACGTAGGCGTGCACCGAGCGCGGATCGACTCCCAGATGCTGGCCCAGCAGGTGCCGGAACCGCGCCGAATCGAGCACCGTGCCCGACCCAATCACCCGGGTCGCGGGCAGGCCGGAGAGCCGGGTGGCGATGCCGGTCATCACGTCCACCGGGTTGGAGGCGACCAACAGGATCGTCTCGGGCGCGGCGGCGAGGGTTTCGCCGATCACCGCGCGGAACACTTCGGCGTTGCGGGCGAGGAGATCGAGCCGGGTTTCTCCCGGCTTCTGGCCCACGCCTGCGGCAATGATCACGATGCCCGCGCCGACGAGATCGGCGTAGCCGCCGGCGCGCACGTCGCAATGGCCGGCGAAGGGCAGGGCGTGGGCGATGTCCTCGGCCTGGGCCTGGGCCAGCGCGGGGTTGATGTCGACCAGGACGATCTCGCGGGCCTTGCCGAGCAGGGCCGTGGCATAGGCGGCGGAGGCCCCGACCATGCCGGCCCCGACGATTCCGATCTTCATGGCACCGCTCCTCTGTTCGCGCCGCAGGTCTGGCACTTTTTCGGCGCGCGGTCTATGGGGGCGGCACAAGGAGACCCGCATGCATATCGCCACCCTCATCGCCAAGCCGGGCGCGCTCGAGACGCCGCTCGTTGAAAACTTGCGTAACGCCTGGGGCGGGGGCCGCGCGGTCTGGCTGTCGCCGGGCGAGGCGGCGGAGTTTGAGCTGTCGGCAGCGCCGGACAACCAGTGGGAGGTCTGGGAGGATCTCCAGAAGCTCGGCGTCGATCTCGTGGTGCAGCCGGCCAAGGGGCGGCGCAAGCGCATGCTGATCGCCGACATGGATTCGACGATGATCCAGCAGGAATGCATCGACGAGCTGGCCGACGAGGCGGGTGTGGGCGCCTATGTGGCCGAGATCACTGCGCGGGCGATGAATGGCGAGCTGGATTTCGAAGGCGCGTTGCGCGAGCGCGTGGGGCTTCTGAAGGGGCTGGATGCCGGGGTGATCGACGCGGTGCTCGCCGAGCGGATCAGCTTTATGCCGGGCGGACGTGCGTTGGTGGCGACGATGAAGGCGAACGGCGGCTACGCTGTGCTGGTGTCGGGTGGGTTCACGGCCTTTGCCGAACGGGTGGCCGGGGAACTCGGGTTCGACGAGGCGCGGGCGAACGTGCTTGAGATCGAGGCCGGCCAGCTGACTGGCCGGGTGGTCGAGCCGATCCTCGGGCGCGCGGCGAAGGTCGCGGCGCTGGAAGAGGTGAGCGCGCGTTTGCGGCTATCACATGCGGATGTGATCGCGGTGGGTGACGGGGCCAATGATCTCGGCATGCTGGGGCTGGCCGGATCGGGCGTTGCCCTACATGCCAAACCCTCGGTGGCGGCGGAATGCGACCTGCGGGTGAACCACGGCGATCTGACGGCGCTGTTGTTCCTTCAGGGCTATGCGGTGTCGGACTTCGCCGTGTGATCGGGTGGGCCGTTTTCCCATTGCCGGTCAAGGGGGTCCGATCGCTGCCTGTCGGTTCTGGCAGAATCGACCCCGGACATGCTAGGTTTTGTGTCATGCCCGACGCAGCCCCCCATATGAGCGCATCGCGCCCCGTGATCCGTCAACTCGACGATGCCGCGATCAACCGGATCGCGGCTGGTGAAGTCGTGGAACGGCCCGCCTCCGCAGTGAAGGAGCTCGTGGAGAACGCGATCGACGCGGGCGCCGGGCGCATCGAGGTGGCCTATGGCGATGGCGGCAAGACGTTGATCCGGGTCACCGACGACGGGATCGGGATGAGCCCGGACGATCTGCCGCTTGCGCTCTCGCGCCACGCAACTTCGAAGATCGACGGCAGCGATCTGCTCGACATCCACACCTTCGGCTTTCGCGGGGAGGCCCTGCCGTCGCTCGGCGCGGTCGGGCGGCTGACGATCACCTCGCGGGCCCCCGGCGACAGCGCGGCGAAGATCCGTGTGGCCGGCGGCGAGATCGGTGCGGTGAAACCGGCTGCGCTGTCGGGGGGCACCATCGTCGAATTGCGCGATCTGTTCTATGCCACCCCGGCCCGGCTCAAGTTCCTGCGTTCCGACCGCGCCGAGGCCCAGGCCATCGGCGACGTGGTGAAGCGCCTTGCCATGGCCGAACCTCAGATCGGCTTCACTCTCCGCGACGTGTCCGGCGGCGGTGAGGGCCGGGTGCTCCTGCAACTCGGGCCGGAAACGGGTGACATGTTCGATGCCCTGCACGGTCGGCTCGCGCGCATTCTTGGGCGCGAGTTCGCAGAGAATGCGCTGGCGATCGAGGCCGAACGCGAGGGGCTGCGGCTCAGCGGTTTCGCCGCCCTGCCGACCTATTCGCGCGGCGCGGCGGTGGCTCAGTTCCTCTTCGTCAACGGCCGGCCGGTGCGTGACAAGCTGCTGACCGGGGCGCTAAGGGCCGCCTATTTCGATTTCCTCAGCCGTGATCGGCATCCGGCGGCGGCGCTGTTCATCTCCTGCGATCCGCACCTGGTCGACGTGAACGTGCACCCGGCGAAATCCGAGGTCCGGTTCCGTGAACCGGGTGTGGCGCGCGGGCTGATCGTCTCGGCGCTGCGCCACGCGCTGGCCGAGGCGGGGCACCGGGCCTCGACCACGGTGGCGGGCGCGACGCTGGGGGCGATGCGGCCCGAGGCAACGGGCCCGCGCGTCTACCAGATGGATCGGCCGGGCCCCGGGCTTGCCCGGATGGCCTTCGAGATGCAGGCGCCCGAGGCCCAGCCCGGGTTCGCGGAAGCGGCCGTGCCTTCGGCCCGGTGGGACGCGCCCGCCGAAAGCGAAGACGCACAAGGTGCGGGTGAGCGGCTGCCGCTGGGCGCGGCGCGCGCGCAGGTGCATGAAAACTACATCGTCGCCCAGACCGAGGACGGCATGGTGATCGTCGATCAGCACGCCGCGCATGAGCGGCTGACCTACGAGAAGCTCAAGCGTCAGATGGAGGACAACGGCGTGCCCGGCCAGGCGCTCCTTGTGCCGGAAATCGTGGAACTTTCGGACCCCGAGGCGCGCATGCTGCTGGGCATGTGCGACGAGCTGGCCCGGCTGGGCCTCGGCATCGAACCTTTCGGCGGTGGCGCCATCGCCGTGCGTGAAACACCGGCGATCCTCGGCACCGTCAATGCCGAGAAGCTGGTGCGCGATATCCTCGACGAGCTGGCCGATCTCGGCGCGTCGAACACGCTGCAGGCGCGGATCGAGGCGGTTCTGTCGACCGCCGCCTGCCACGGCTCGATCCGCTCGGGCCGGCGCATGCGGCCCGAGGAGATGAACGCGCTCCTGCGCGAGATGGAGGCCACGCCGCATTCGGGCCAGTGCAACCACGGCCGACCCACCTATGTGGAGCTCAAGCTTGCCGACATCGAAAGGTTGTTTGGCCGGACATGAGCGAGACTGGTATCCCCCTCGATTTCGCCGATCCGCTGGTGCTGGCGGGGCTTGGCGCGGCCGCCGTGGTCGCATTGATCCTTATCCTTCTGATCGTGGTGGTGGTCCGGGCCGGGCGCTCGTCGCGCATGGCCGAGGACCTGTCGCGCCAGATCGGCGGGCTTGGCCACGCGGTGCAACTGCTCGGGCAGGGCCAGGACCAGCTCACCGGGGGGCTGCGCACCGTCTCGGACGCGCAGGCCAATACCCAGGCCCAGGTGATCCAGACGATGGAAACCCGGCTGGCGGACGTTCAGCGGCAGATGCAGGAGCGTCTGCACGAGAACGCGATGAAGTCGGCCCGGTCGCTCAGCGAGATGCAGGAGCGGATGAACGAGACGCTCAAGGGCTCGACGGTGAAGACGACGCAATCCCTCACCCAGTTGCAGGAGCGGCTCGCCACGATCGACAAGGCGCAGGAGAACATCACCCGGCTCTCGGGCGACGTGCTCTCGCTGCAGGACATCCTCTCCAACAAGCAGACGCGCGGCGCCTTCGGGGAGATCCAGCTCACCGATATTGTGGGCAAGGCGCTGCCGTCCGACAGCTACAGCCTTCAGGCGACGCTCACCAACGGCAAGCGGGCGGATTGCCTCATCCATCTGCCGAACCCGCCGGGACCGATCGTGATCGATTCGAAGTTTCCGCTCGAGGCCTACGAGGCGCTGCGCAACGCCGACACCCAGTGGGAGCTGAACGAGGCAGCGAAGGCGCTGCGGGTGGCGGTGCGGGCGCACATCAAGGCGATCAGTGAGAAATACATCCTCGAGGGCGAGACGGCGGACGGCGCGATCATGTTCCTGCCGTCGGAGGCGGTTTATGCCGAGCTGCACGCCAATTTTGCCGAGGTGGTGCGCGAGGGGTTCGAGAAACGGGTCTGGATCGTGTCGCCCACCACCTGCATGGCCACGCTCAACACCATGCGCGCGATCCTGAAGGATGCGCGGATGCGCGAGCAGGCGGGGGCGATCCGGCGCACGCTGAAACAGCTGCACCGCGACGTGGAACTGGTGGTCGAGCGGGTCGACAAGCTCAACACCCATTTCGGCCAGGCGCGGGCCGATCTCGAGGGCATCGGGGTTGCGGCGGAGCGCGCCGGCAAGCGCGCCGCCAAGCTCGATAATTTCGACTTCGAGGAAATCTCGCCCGACGCCGCCGACGGCAGTGTCGTGCCGTTGCCAAAGACGTGAGTGCTCTTGTCGGCGGTGGCCGGTTCGCGGTAGAACGAGCGATGTCTAACGAAGGAACCGAGATGCCCAACGACGCAGACAGCCTGCTCGAGATCAGCCCCTCCAAGGTGGCCCGGATCATCATCCGTGCCCGCACGCTTGATGCGAAGACGGGGCGCTGGGATACGCCGATGGACGATGCCGAGGCGGATTCGATCCTCGAATCGCGGCCCTCGGATGCGACCGAGGACGAGCTGCGCAGCTACATCGCCGACCTGAACGGTGACGAGCAGGCGAGCCTCGTGGCGATCATGTGGATCGGGCGCGACACCTTCACCGCCGACGATCTTGAAGAGGCGATCGACACGGCGAAATCGGAAGCCTCCGCGCCGACCGAGGACTACCTGCTCGGCATCCCGCTCTTGTCGGACTACCTCACCTCCGGGCTCGAGGCGCTGGGCTATGTGCCCGAAGACCTGATCGACGATCACCTGAAATAGCCCGCGCTGGCCAAGCGATCTGAAAATCGCTTGGCAACGCCTTTCGAAAGGCGTTGGCCCGCCCTACGACGACGCCTTGAGCTCGAGATGCCCCGGCGTGCGGGAAAACACCCGCCGCAGCATCGGCTCGAAGAACTCCAGCGGTTTCGTGGGATAGTCCGGGTCGAACGCGGCTTGATCGTACTTGTGACAGAACGCGGCGCAGGCGTCGTAATGCGGGCTGTCCTTGAACCGGTCGCGGGCGTGGCGGTCGCCGCCGTAGTGGTGGTTGTAGTAGTAGCCCTGGAACACGCCGTGGTGCTTGATGATCCAGTGGGTGCGTTCCGACACGTAGGGCTTAAGGATCGCGCCGGCGAGTTCGGAGTGGTTGTAGGGCGAGAGGGTGTCGCCGACATCGTGGATCAAGGCGGCGACGACGATTTCCTCGTCGGCGCCATCCTCCCAGGCGCGCGTGGCCGATTGCAGCGAATGCTCGTAACGGTTCACCGGGTAGGCGGGCGCAGGCACGTCGAGCGACCGGATCGCATCGAGCAGCCTGTCGACCAGCCCGGCGTTGAACTCGGCCTCGTAGTCTTCCAGCGTGAGGAAATCGTCCTTGGTGGCGTTTTCGAAGCTCGTCCAGCTCGGTTTGCGGTGCGTGTCGGGCATGGCGTCCTCCGGGTCAGGCAAGATGGTCCACGAGTTGCATGTGCTGGGCCTGGGTGTCGATCTCGTCGAGCCAGAGCCGCACCAGCCGGTCGTCGGAAGGCGCGGCGGAGACGCCGGGTTTGATCTCGCGGTTCAGCACCGAGGTGACGGCGAGCGCGACGGTGACCGACACCAGCCGGGCCATCGCGGTGCCGCGGTCGTCGCCGTGGGCGTCGAGCGTCCAGGTCTTGTGATAGACCTCTTCGCCATCGCGCGTTGCGGTGAGGCCGACGCAGAGCACGACGCGGTCCGGCTCGCCTTCTTCGTAGGCGTTTTCGGCCCAGAACTGGTCCGACATCTCCTTGAGCCGCGCCTCGCCTGCCGCGCCTTCCAGCGTTTCGATCTCGCGGAACACATCGGCCCAGGCGTCGGCCCAGCCGTTCAGCCGCAGCGTGCCACGCACGAAGTCCTTCACCGGCCAGGCTTCGTCGAACTCGTATTGCGCCATGAACGGGAGCGAATCGCGGTTGGGATAGACTTCAAACGTCTCCGGCGCGGGGAGTGGGGCGGAATAACTCGTGATTGCGTCCCATGGCCGATTCACCTCCAGCACCTCGTGGCTGCGGATCGAGCGCGAGGGCGAGCGCAGCGCCTTCAGCACCCCAAGCGGCGACCAGGAGAACTTGTAGCGAAAGGCGTTGGTGTGCTTCGGCACGCCGCCGCAATAGGAGATGAAGCTGAGCACGTTCTTCGGGTCGTAGGCGGGGGACCGGCGGTAGTCATCCACCAGCCAATGCGCCATCAGGTGGTCGATGCCCGGATCGAGGCCGACCTCGTTCACCAAGGCCACGCCCGCCACCCTGGCCTTCTCATCCAGCGCCCGCATTTCGGGCGAGATGTAGGACGACGACACGAAATGCGCGCCCCGCTCGATGCAAAGCTCGGCGAGCTTCACGTGCCAGTCGGCGGGCAGCATCGAGATCACGACGTCATCGGATTTCAGTGTCTCGCCCAGCGCCTCAAGCTCGAAAGCACGGATCGAGGTGGTGAGGTGGCCAACTGCGGCGCGGGCCTTGTCCGCGGTCCGGTTCCAGACCACGACATCGCGGCCGTCTTCGAGGAGCTTGCGAAGGCCCGGGATCGCGGACAGGCCGGTGCCGCACCAGTGGATGGTCATGGTTCAGATCCCTTTCATGTGTTCGTCGAACGTGGTCTTGGCGCGGCCCCAGACGCCTTCGCCCAGCTTGTCGAGGGTGAGCAGCGACGGCAAGAGCTGGCCCGCGTAGTCTTCGGAGCTTTCGACCGGCAGGAGCGAGGGCAGGTTGTCGATCGCCATCACGTCGAGCGGCGGGGTTTGCGCCACGCGTACGGCGGGGGCATCCCATGAGGTGGCTTCGCTGTAAACCGGCACCGGGTTGTAGTCGCTGTCGGGGTCGCAGGCGATGTCGCCGATCACGGTGAGCTTGCGCGGCGCATCGAGCGCCTCGGGGCCGACGAAGACCGGCGTCCCGGGGCGGGCGAGGATGCAGTTGAGGAAGATGTCGTGCGCGAGGATCTCGGGGAACGGGCCGCCGTGGGCGGTCTCGTCCATGTCCCAGCGGGTGACGTCCATGCCCAGTTCGGCGCAGAGATCGGCGGCGCCGGTGCCGACCCGGCCGAGCGCGCCGATGACGATGGCGCGGGGCAGGGGCCGCGCGGTGGCGGCGAGATCGGCGCGCAGCTCTTCGACGAGTGCGGTCTTGTCGGGGTAAGTGGCGACCGCGTGACAGAGGCCCCCCGCTTCCTGCGCCGTCCACGCCTTCACCGACACCGCGGCGCCGGCGAACCCGGCCCAATAGCCGAACGCGGCGACGCGGCGGCCGGCCTCGTCGACGAGGTATTCGAGATCGTAGAGCGTGCCGCCGCCGGCCCTGAACCGCTTCAGCAGCCTGCGGCCCGAATGCTGGCCCTTGAAGGCATGGCCGAACATGATATGGCGGTGCTCGAGCGGGGTGCCGTCATCCGGCAGTTCCTTGAGGCCGAAAATGATCGCGTCAGCGGGCGCCTGGGGCCAGGAATTCTCGGCGACGATCTCGCAGCCCGCGTCGCGGTAGCCGTCGATCGGGATCTTGCGCACCGAGCTTTCCTCGACGCTCACCGTGAGGCCTGCGGCGATGAGGGCCTTCGCACCCTCTGGCGTGAGCCCCACCCGTTCTTCATTGGGCCGCTGCTCGGCCCGGACCCAGAGATGTGTCATCGCGCTCTCCTCAGATGAAGGTCCGTGCATGGTGCCGGCTGGGCAGGGCGAGGTGCGGCACGGCGTTGAATTGGGTGAGCGTGAGCCCGTCTCCGACCGGATGCAACTGGTGAACGGAGGTGTTCATGATCGTGAGTGCGAGCCGGGCGAAGGCACCAAGCTCCAGCCCCATCGCCACCCGCACGGCCATCGCGATGAGGCCGCCGGATGTGACGACGAGCGCACGGCCGTCGCCGGTGGCAATCTCGTGCAGCACATCGCTCACCCGCGCTTGGAACTCGTGGAAGCTCTCGGATGCGCCTTCGATCTTGCCGTCTTGCCAAGCGGCGAAGACCAGCGGCAGGTGGTCGATGAACTCGTCGCGGCTGGTGGGCACCGGGAGGCCGAACTGGTCATGCATCCGGGTCGAGAGATCGAAATAGGCGACCTCGTTGAGGCGCGGGTCGACCTCGACATCGCCGAACCGGGCGGCGTCCATGGCCGCGCCGGTTTCGCGGTGGCGCATGAGGGCGCCGGTGTAGACCCGCTCGAACGCTTCGTGCGTCTCGTTCCAGTAATCGCCGAGCCAGGCGGACTGCTGGTGGCCGAGTTCGGAGAGCGAATCGTAGCCCGATTCGCTGCGCGCGGCGGAGTTGGC
>Ga0180429_10004741_pt1 | contig 10826 bp, 5 predicted proteins | sample SS_ome_FD_132428 | JGI IMG/M metagenome (GOLD analysis project Ga0180429, IMG submission 132428) | Hypersaline lake sediment archaeal communities from the Salton Sea, California, USA - SS_1_S_1 metaG | ecosystem: Environmental > Aquatic > Non-marine Saline and Alkaline > Hypersaline > Sediment ... | reverse complement strand
TTCTCCAGAGCCCCGTCCCAATCATCACCGCGTCGACGGAGGATCTCGCCGTGATAGTCGACCAGGGGGACTTTCAACTCGCGAGCGATCTTGCGCGCCGCATCGGCGAAGACGGCCGCTTTTTCGACCCGGCCGTGCTTGGGTGGAATGGCATTGAGAATCACGATGGTGCCGTTGTCCAGGCACTTCCGTACGACCTGGCGCGTCTTCGTTTCGTACTCCTCAAGGTCGAGGGAGCCGAGGTCGTTGGTGCCGAACATGATGTTGGCGACCTCAGGATTGAGCGTCTTTAGCCAGGTATCCACGTTCTGATGCGCCCAGCGGATCGTCATCCGCCCCTGGTTGCCGTATTGGGGGCCCTTGCGATCCCAGCAATCAGCGAGCAGATAGTCGTTGACCAGCCGGAACGCCTGAACCATCTCCGCGGGGCCCTTCTCGGCGTGATACCGCATCGTGAACCAGAATGCTCGCGAGCAGGTGATCGAATCGCCGAACTGTGCGAATACGCCTTTTTCGCCGGTGAACTTCGCGTGCGTCTGCTTCATGGCGGCAACCCAGGCACTCTTGTCAGGGCCCGTCGACTGGGCTTGCGCGACGCCGGCAGCGCCCAGTACCAGGATCAGGACGCCAAAGGCCTGCGTTTGTCGGAGACTCGCCCGTGACAGGACTAAGTGCGCTTTCATCGATTCGTTTCCTCCGGGCATGTAGCGGTTACTGTCTGACGATCACCACCCGATGACGGCAAAACGGGAAGGCTGTTCATTCCTCAGAGCCGTTGTGGCATCGGGCAAATGCCGCTCGATCACCCCAAACGGCACGCCCCCGATTGTACCTGCTACAGTGGCGACATTCAACAAGCCGCCCACCTCAAGGCGCCCCGTGTTCACCAAGAGTTCCCAGAGAATCACCAACGCCCTGCACCCACCACCACCTTGCGCTTCCCCATGGCCCGTGCCGACCATCACGTCGCGCATGACGGTGAGCAGGTAGTTCACCTCGGTGGACAGCGACGCGAGACCGCGGGCCGTGGCACCATCTGGGAAATCGTAGTCGACTCACAGGTAGTCGCTGAAGTTTTCAATGTCGGTTTCGACATAGACGTCGCCGAAGATCGTTCCGCCGAGGCGGCCGTTCCCGATGGGGAAGACGTTCTGTTCCCAATGCCGCTTGCTGTACCGCATGCTGGCCGCGATTTCGGGCGTGAACACGACCGGGCCGTCCGACCACAGAACTCTCGGCCGGGCAGCCTCACCTGCAATTGTCGCTTCGGCAGGCAACCCAACGGACGAAAACAACACGAAGTCCAGTGTAATCGCGTAGCGGTTTGGAAGGGACTTGTTCATGGTGATTAACGCCTCGGGTTCCTCGCGTTGCTGCATTCCTTTCCACGTATTCATCGTTTTTCGCGAGCGTGCGAACACTCGCCCTGCTGTGGTTCTTCGTCCAGACAAAGCACCGATCCATCTTTCAGGGCCAAGTAGAGTTTTCCATACGCGGTCGCCATGCCCTCGTATACGGAAGGAGATGGAAGCGGCGTCCGAGACACTTGCTTGCCGTTTTCTGTCGCAAGGCACAATAGTGCTCCGCCTCGCTTTCCTTGCCACTTTTCGAGTGCTTCGACGGTCGTTTCGTTTCGGATCGTCGGTGGACCTGCCACGAAGAGCAACTCCTCGGTCAGAATGATGGCATTCACGTAGAGGTCGGGATCGTGTTGCGACCAGTCGTATTTGATGGTGCTCGATAGCAGGGACTTCTTCAGCCGCGTGAGTTCCTCCTGGTCGGCAGCGTCGGCGTGGATGAGCACATCGTGTGAGGAGAGGTCGATGATGCGCCCCTCCTTCCCCCAGGGCGGATCCCGCTTGCGTTCGGTCTTGCTTGCTCGATAGATGTGCCATTCCAACTCTCGTACCCAACGATGAAGATGCGGCAGACGCGAAAACCCGAAGGCGCGCGTCTCGTTGAATGCCAGCATCTTGCCGCCCGGCGCGTACCGGGGCGGCTCGTGGTTCACCATATCGCCGCCCGAGTAGTTTCTGCCAAACAGCATCAAGGTGCGGTGAAACCCCGAGTCGTCCAGGAACCCACTGTTGACGAACAGGTGAGCGTCCTCGCCGACCTGGGATTTGGCGCTCCGCATGGCCTCGACGGCGGGGCGAGAGCAGTTGAGCGCGAAGCGCTGTGTGTTCATGAAGATACTGTGGCCGTTGAACGACAGGATGTCGGGATTGCTTGCCGGCATGGTCCGGTTGACCATCTTGTCCTCGATCAGGCCGTCGCCGGTCGGGTCGGTCTCGTCGAGGATCTCTTCATGCAGCAGCGTGCCCGTCTTGACGTCAAGGCATGCCAGTCGCATGCCGCCGTCGAGGAAGGCCGAACGACCGGCCACGCAGTAGACCTTTTGGTCGATCACCAGTGGACTGCCATGAACGGGCCAGACGGATTCCAACTGTTCCCGGGCAAGCAGATACCGCTCGATGGGCGCGACGCGGTAGCGCCACATCAGTTCGCCGCTGGTTGCACTTAAGCAATAAAGGTGTCCATCTCTCGAGCCGAACAGCACGCGGCCAAGTGCGATCGCCGGGGGCGAATCGATGCGTGCGCCGGCCACATACTTCCAAGCGTGGTGCCCTGACGCAGCATCCAAAGCATGCAGCACATGCGCGTCTTTGTCGGCAACGAACAGTTTGCCCTGGGCAACGGTCATGGCCGAAAGGTCGTTGCCGATCTTCGTCGACCAGCGCGTCGTCAGTTGGGAGGAAAGCGTTGATTTGGAAAAGCAACTTCTGGCATTGTCATGGCGAAACGCGGGCCACTCGCGTGACGGTCCGACCGGCGGAGGCGACGACGCAACCGGCGTTTCGTAGGCCGGGCCCTTTTGCCGCCTCTCCGGCACCGGAGCCGGCGGCTTGACTTCTTGCGCGGCAGGGGCCAGCGCGTTCAGTCCGCGCAGCAGCGACTCCGCGTAGCAAGCACAAGGGTGCTGCGGCTGGTAGAGCAGGCCGTTTGCCGGCATCGTTCCGTAGATGCAGGCCCCACGTACCCAGTGGTTCATCGATTCCCAGCCGGTCTTCGGACTGATAAACTCGACTCCCGTACGGCCCGAGACGATGTACTTTTCCGTCGCCTTGGAACGGTGACATCGCTGGTGGAACCAGTAGATGTCCTTGTACGGTCTGAACTGGCGCTCGATTTCCCCGGTGCGCAGGTTGCGCCCCGTCCAGGTTCCGGCGTGCTCGCCGCCACCCATCATGATTCCAAGCCAGACCAAGTCGTCGACGACGAGGATGTCCTTGGGACACTCGAAACCGGACGAGAATGGTGGCGTCTGGTAGCTCCAAAGCACCTTGCCATCCACAGCCGAAAGGGCGGTGAATGTACGCAGGTTGTTTGCCGCGGCCGAAGAACCCGATTTCCTGAATCCCGGCTGATCATCGCCGCCCCAAAACAGCACCACATCCTTATGCACGGCCAGCGTTGGGGTGGTCGCGGTGGCGATCACGTTGTCGAGAACAACCGGTTTGCTCTGGAAAACTCCTTTGCCGCTGCTGCAGTCAAGCGCCCGAATGCACTTGCCGTCGTGGAAGAACACGCCCCTGTCCGAAACGGCAAAGGACATCGGCGCCACGGGTGTCTCATGTCGCCAGAGCTCGTTGCCCGATTCGGGATCAACGGCACGAATCCGTTTCTCCTGTCCCGCCCAGGCGTTTTCTTCGGAGTAGCGATGCCCTGTCTGATACAAGGTGGGAGAATCCGTCGTGATGAGATAGAGAACTCCGTTGTGGTGCAAAATCTCCTCGCAGGCAGCGGTCTTCTCCAGTTTTCTGACCGTCCGGCCGCTGGCCGCGTCGACCACCGTGACGCCCTCATCCAGATTGGCGGCAACGAACAGCCTGTCACCCACGGCCACAAGGCGTCGCGTCATTTGCGTCGGCCCGCTTTTGTATCGGAACAACGGCGAGACCCATCGCTTGAAGGGACGCTTCCACAGGATCTTCCCGTTGTAGGCATTGCGAGCGATCAACTGCCAATCCGGGGGCAAAAAGAGCGAGACTTGCGGCCCTTCATCGAGCAGGTAGAAGATTCTTCCCGCGGCCGTGACCATGGTCTGAAAGCCGGAGACCGCTTCATGATGTCGCGTCCATAACGGGCCGCCGGTCCATTGCAGCCTCTCCGGAGGGCCAGCCACAAGATCCTTGCTCACCGAGGAGCCGCTCGCATCGTAAAGCGCATGCGTCCACTCGTCGGTGTTCTGCGGGCGCTGCTTGACAACCTGCCGCCAGGCGCCGCCCTCCTGGAAACAGACCTTTCCCCCGGGACGCAGGGCCCGAGTGCACTCCTCAAGAGCGACCTCTGTGCCGTTATCGAGCAGGATGACGTCGATCGAATTATCGACAAAGGGAAGAACGTCGCCGCGCCATACGGCCACCGACACCGGGCCATATCGACCGGCGTCGACAATCCGGTTTTTGGCTGCCCGAATCTTGTCCGGATCGCGGTCCAATCCGCGCACCACCCAGGCGCCGGCCTGTCCAAGCTTCAGTGTATACTCTCCGTCTTCGCATCCGACGTGGACGACGATGCCGCCGTCCAAGCCGTCTGTCACGGCCCGGGCACCCGGGTGCATGGCACTGGAGACGCCAAGAGCACGTCCCATGAGGACTAAGAATCCGGTGAGGACTAAGAATCCGGTAACGCCCCACCGGGGAAAACTACTCGTCATGCTCTTTTGCTTTCGTAGTAAACGGTGAAGTTGGCAAGCCGCCGGCATTCTCGAGGTAGACCCCGAGCGGGGCCTCTATACGACTCTCTATCTTCTGTTGACGGCCGCTTCGATCACCTTCATCATCTCGGACCAGTTACCAAGTTCGATGCCGGTGCTCTTGCCCTTGATTGCCGCAGGCCGGGTGATCTTCGGCGCAAGCCCCTTGCTCGGGATCGTGTAGAAGAAGTGCGGATCCTCGCCGCCGAACCGTTCCTTCCAACAGTTGGCCAGCGCGGACATCTCCGGGCCGAAGTTGGCGCCCTGGTCGTCTGCAACCATCGACTCGCTCGAGAGAAATACGACGCCGCTGAGTGCCGCCGGCGTGAAACAGTGCACATACACGTTGTATGTCCAGGTCGCCGTTGAATCACCGACTTGCGGCTTCGGCGAGGGATACCCTCCCCACACACTCCCATCCGGTACAGCCTTGGTCTCCATCATCGCAGGGATATGCTCACCCCAGTACTGCTTCCAATCCGCAATGTAGCGCCGAACATTGGCGAGGTAATAGGGGTTGTCGAAATACTGGCTGCCCACCGTCTTGTAGTCTTCCATCAGACTCGGGGCGTCTTTGAGGAAGCCAGCGGCGATCCAGTTCTTGATCGGCACATTCGTCTTGGTCTGCATATAAATGATGCCGACCGGCCGGCCTGTCCTGGCCGCAATGCTGTTGCCGAGTGCGGCGGCCGGCCCGGACGCATCCTTCCAGTAAGAGGCGAAGCGGTTTTTCGGGGTCCGCGAAACACAGACACTGAAACGGCTGGGAGCGTCTTTGCCTTCGCGTTTCGACTGGTTCTCCGACATGCGTACGATTTGGCCGGACGGCTTAACCTCCGGAACCTCGAATTTGCACGGCGGCGCAGCCACGTACCAGACATCACCGAACACGATGCCGGTTGCCACCCGCTCGTGCGCCAGTTCGCCGTCAATGATGAATTTTACCGCCAGCGTATGGGGTTTGGGGCCGGCTTTCATCGGCGGCAGCGTCACCTGCCACTCCTCCATGTCAGGCGTCACGGGTATGGTCTTCTTGATGTCGCCGAACTCGAAGTGCACCTTGCAGTCACCTTGCTCCGGTTCGCTTTGCCATTCCCCATAGTTCCGGACAGATCCCCAGATGGTTACCGGCTTGCCTGCCTGCAACACCGCATTGTCACGGAACTGCACGCTCAGCAAGGGCATCTTGCGGTATTGATAGATCTTCCCGACGGTGGCGGGATCAATGGTCTCACCGGCTATCTTCAGCTTCTCGTCCGGCCAGGTTTTGCTGGTAACCATTTCGTTGTCGAAGTAGATGAACGGCGTCATCGGCAGCAGCGCTTTGTTGTAAAGGTTCGGGGCAAACCCGATTCCTCCGGTGCCATAGGAAATCCCGCGCGGCTTCTTGACGCCAGGAGAGGTGACGATGACTTTTTCGCCATCGAGCTTCATGCTGGCCGGATGCCAGACCCGGTCTTCACCGGCCAGGTAGAAAAACTTCACCTGGTCGTCGCCGTTCTCAATGATCTTCGGGTCGGCAAATCCGGTAACACCTTCCCCTTTGCTCTTGGTATTGGTGCCGGTTTCGGCAACCACCAGGCCACCCTTGGCATGGTCGAACTCGACGATCACCTTGTCGCCCTCAACCTTGTAGGATTTGAACATCGGGCCGTCGGCCACAACCTTTTTGCCATATTGGTTTTTCAGGGCATGCAGGGCCAGGCGCTGACCGGGAACTGCTTTGGCCTGATAGTGGATGGCGCCCTGGATATCGATCTGGCTGGCCATGCCGGTATGGGGAATATCGCGGGCCAGCCAGGTACCCAATCGCATCTCGACGGTGCCCCCGATGCTCGGTGTGCCGTCGTAGGCGCCACCTCCCGGGGAATAGAACTGGTGGAAATAGACCGGGAGTTTCGGCTTGTCCCAGACAATGCGCCAGCCGCGCACCAGGCTGTGAAGGTTGTTGTAGTAAGGAAGCCCTTCACCCGCGTTGGCGTAACCCTGGTTCCAGATGGCACCGCGGATGGCAAAGGGAACCACCGGACTCAAGCGGCCATTGAACAGCCAGTTGGCATCGCGGTTGCCGTGCATGTTGCCGGGAACCGGGGCGCTGATTTTGCTCGCCTTTTCGCCCTTCTTGATCGCAGCTTCGTTTGCGGCAATCTGGTCTTCCAGCGATTTGTAAAATGCGTTCCAGGCCTCCTTATGCTCTGGGGTCGTCGGGTCGGTCATCAGGCACTTCTGGTGAATCGCCTTGCTGTAGTCATCCTCGGCGGTGGCGTACCCTTCACGCGGCACCCATGCCTGGATTGCCGTCTGGATCCAGGAACAGTTGAGAATGCCGATCGGCACATTCAACTCCTTGTAGAGCTTGTGGGCGAAGGCGAAGGCAATGGCGCTGTGGTCACTGTAGGAGCCATCCTTCCAGGAACCGGTCGCCTTCTTGATGGGGTGCAATTGGGACGTCACCGATGTGACCTCATATTCCCGGATCGGAGCAACCTTGCCCTCGGTCTCGGCCGACAACTCAGCCGCCAGCTTGGTGCATTTGCTCTTCCCCACCTTCCACTGCATATTGGACTGACCGGAGGCCATCCAGACTTCACCGACGAGGATGTTCTTGAGGGTGACTTTCTTGCCGGTGCTTTCGGTGATGACCATCTCGGCCGGTTCGAAACCGGCTTCAAGGTCATTCAGCTCAACCATCCATTTCCCATCCTTGCCTGCCTCGGCTGCCTGCTTCTGGTCGGCAAATTCAACGGTGACCTTTGTGCCGGGCTTACTCCAGCCCCAGACGGGGACCGGCATCTGCCGCTGCAAGATCGCGTTGTCAGCGAAAGGCGTACCCAGTTCAATCGCTGCCGTGGATGTTCCTTCCGCCACACACGGCACAAGTGGCGCGACGGCGACGAGGACGCACGCCATGATTGACCAACCCGGTATGTTTGTCATGGTCGTATCTACTCATCTTTCTTGGTTAGGAGCGTGTGTAGGACCGATAACGAATCGCCTCCTATTTCAGAGGCTTGAGGGTGAAATCCTTGATGGTCAATCCCTTGACCGGCTCGTCGCGTGAGAAGCGAAGGACATTGCGGCCCTTGACCAGCGTGACCTCGACCGGCTGAGTCTTGTCCCACGTGCCGACGGTGAAAGGCAAAGCGATGTCGGTCGGCTTCTCGGCACCGTTGACCGCGACCAGTAGGTGCTGCTTCCAACTGGGTGTCACCACCCGCGCGCTGAGCGCGTACTTTCCGGCTGTCGGCACGTCGAAGGTGTATTCGAACTCCTCAGGGTTCCCATTGCGGCTGTAATGCAACTGCATCCCACCCAGGTAGCTCTTCATGAAGACGATCTTCGCTGTGCTGTTCGTCGGTTTGCTGCAGGCCGCCGCGGGAATCGTGATGACCCCGTCATTGCCGACGACGATCTTCCTGTCCTCTTCGGTGATGGTCGCTGCATCAATCGCTTCCTCCACCTTGGATTCGTTCGCCTCGCCAATGTCCTCACCGACCGCGGCTAGCGCCACCGCCTCGGCATCTTCAACAATCGCCCGCTGCCGGTAGAGCGCCACGCCATTCCAGAAGCCGGAATTACCGGCGTGGAATCCGAAAGCTCTCTCTTCGCCCAGGGCCGCGCCCACCAACTGTGCGCGCCGCACTTGCTCGAACGGTTTTCCGGTCATTCTCGCCTGCGCATGCGCGAGGAAATCCCTGTCCTGGCCGAACGAGGTCCAACCCCAGGTCCAGGTTGCGCCAAGGCAGACCACCCAGCCATCGGGTGTCCAGTGGGCCAGCGCGGCGTGACCTCGCTGTGGACGGGCCGTGGTAGGCACGCCGAAGGCGCGCAGGATAAAGCGTCCAAAGAACGCCCGCCGTCCGCACACACCGCCATTCATCAGGATATTCTGGTACTTATGCAGTTCGGGACGGTCGTATTTATTATCCTGCGATCCATACCTAACATCCGTCTTGACTGCTTTCACATAACGCCACCGATAGTCCGAAGTGGAGATGTGATCCGGCCGGTAGTTCCGGAGCATCTCGCGGCCCCAGGCCAGAATATCATCCGATTCATCGCCATTGACGACCAGTCGATAATCCCACACGCTCAGATCCTTGAAGCCGGGATCCAACTCGCCGTCCAGGTAAGCCCTTTCGAATTGCAGGTACCGCTTCGCCGGATCCGCGGTGGCCGGGGCATCCGTCTGCGCCGCAGGGTTGGTCTGCTTAACCGGCACCGCGTGCTCCAGGCTGATGCCCAGCGCCAGCCGCTGCAACGCGCCATCCTTGGCCTTCGCGCTGGCCTTCTGAATATCGGTGTAGATCTTCATCGCCTGGCCATACTTGCCATCCTTCGCGCCATCCGCGATGGCCATCTGCTTCATCAGCTCATCATCCGCCAGCAGCGTCTCGACCAGCGCCTCCTGCTCTTTCCCCTGCTGGGCGAACTCCGCTAGGCCGCGCGGTGTGGCCTCGGCCAAGACCACGTATTTTGCCAGTTGCGAGTCCAGTTTGTTGCTCGCCAGGAACGTCTCCAGGTCGGCCAGCATGGCCTTGGCCAACGGCTGCGCCTTCGTCGCCGCAAGCGTGAGCGCCTCCTTGGCGGTCTCATAGCTCTTCTTCGATGGATGCCCGGCCGGTTTTCGGTCCTGAGCTCGCAACGCCCCCAACTCGCCCGCCATCGCCGCCGCCTCGTCCTGATACGCCTTCAGAAAGGCGGCTTTCTGCTTCTCGTCAAGTTTCGGCAACGCCCTCTCGATCTCCGCCCGCAGGAGTTGGAGTTGATCCGAGTAGCGCGCGAGCAGCTTCTGCCCGGCAGCGTTCAATTCCACTTCCTGCACCGCCGGTTGCGTGGCCGCCCATACGCCCGACGCCCCGATCACCATGGCGATCAGCGCCCCAAAGACAACGGTCATCGTCTTGGCTTTCATCGCTTCGCATCCTCCTTCTCTGGCAGCCGTTCACGGGTCCCAGAACCACTCTGAGTCGAGTTCCCGAAGAGCGGCATGATTGTTGTTCTCGTAAACTGGGATTTCCTTTGTAGATTGAACTTGGTTGAGCCTGAAACTGTTGCAGACGTCATCCGCCCCCGATTTTTCCGAAGCCCCGCATGTTCGACTGGCCCATGAGGATGAAGACCTGGACCGGCTTGGACATGTCGGCCGGCTTGCCGTCGGGGTCGGGCAATTGATCAGGAACCTCGGCGGCAAAGGCAGGCAACGCGAGCAGGGCCATCGCGGCGGCGGCCAGGAGCAAGAACGATCGAGTTCGGCGGAAGGTCATGGCACGCCTGCTGTAGGTGGGGGTTCGTGATTCCGTCTGGCGGCAAGCCCAGCCAGACTCTCAAACACAAACCGTTTCGTGGCGGGATCTTCCGATTGTATCAGACGGCGAAGTCGTTGGCAAGAAAGGGGCTGTCGTTCTTCGGAAGGCCCTTTTCGTGTCAAGACGTCCGCGGTGCCACGCTCTTTTCACTTTGGCAAGGCTCGACACTTCGACTTCCGACGTGCCGGCGGTTCAAGTCGCCTCGGTTCGCCTACGCAGATTCGACGTCCCGCGAAAGCCGCGGTGTACTGGAGCGAAAAGCGTCGTCAAAATGATGACATCGACTGCCTGACCTGCCAGCCCCGAAGTGCATGCGGAGGGCGTATCATAAACTGGCAAACCGCCTCTTACTCTACACACCTGCCCACTACAAGTTGGGCCTTGCGGCAATGTTCGTCGGGGAAATCGACCTCCGCACACTAATATACTCCAGTTTGATGCGTCGCTCGCCCCCACGCACGTGATCGCCTTCGAGACGCTGCCGGATCGTTTCTTTGTGGCTTTCCGCCGCTTCCGGGGAGTGGTAGACTTGGGCATGGTGCCCCTCCGCTGCATGTGTCAGGTGGTACCGTTGACACCCGCTTGGGCGCGCTGGGCGGGTGTCAATCTCTACGATAGTAGGTCTGTCGGGTGTCAAAACGGATGTCAACATGGCTTTCCCAAGAAAGGCGCTGAAGAGCAAAGGACGATGAATACACTATTCTTGTAGGGTATTAATCAGGTAGGATGGGTGGCCGAGTGGTCTAAGGCGGCAGTCT
>Ga0180429_10004740_pt1 | contig 10827 bp, 7 predicted proteins | sample SS_ome_FD_132428 | JGI IMG/M metagenome (GOLD analysis project Ga0180429, IMG submission 132428) | Hypersaline lake sediment archaeal communities from the Salton Sea, California, USA - SS_1_S_1 metaG | ecosystem: Environmental > Aquatic > Non-marine Saline and Alkaline > Hypersaline > Sediment ... | reverse complement strand
AAGTCTCGGTGGAACTCGTCAAGCGCGAAAGACAGGACGCCGGCGTCCTTGCCATCGGTACCGCGGGAGAGAAACTCGTCCGCAGTGCCCTGACCATCATCGATCGCACCAACTCGCTGGGGCGTGGGGGATTGGGCGCCGTCCTTGGATCGAAGAACGTCAAAGCGGTCGTCGCGCGTGGGACCGGCGGACTCCGGGTCGCCGATCCTGCTCGCTACGAGGCAATCTCAGACGAACTGATCTCGCGTGTCGTGGCCTGGCCGCGGCGTGAACACTGGATCAAGTTGGGACTCGCTGCCGGATGGTCGACGTTCAAGCACACGCAGAACCCGGGCGAGTGGCCCAAGGAGCACTGGGACCGGCTCTACGGCGAAGAGAAGCGGCTCGAGTCGCTCCGTGCCGTGATTGCCTGCGCCAGCTGCCCGTTGAACTGCCGCCTTCGCTGGCAAATTCCCGGAGGGGAGTTCGACGGGGAACAGGGCCTTGGATCTCCGTACAGCAAGAGCGCCACGTCCGGTCAGCTCCTCGGCATCGAGGACGATCGCAAGATGATTCATCTTGTCACCGAAGCGAACGCCTATACAGGCATCGATTACTACACGACGATGCGCCTGATCGACCTTCTAACGAGGATGTACGAGGCCGGACGGATCACGAAGGCGGACACAGGCATCGACCTTTCTCGTGACTACGAAACCTACGCAAAGCTCTACAAGATGACGGCTGAGCGCCAAGGGATCGGCGACATCCTGGCTGATGGTTGGTACCGAGTGAAGTCTGAGTTCGGCATCGATCCACAGGAGTACTGGTACGCCGGCATCTGCAAAGGGATCGACTTCATCTACGACGCTAGGCCGTCCCGCTTTCATCCGCTGATGATGACGTTCCTAACGAGGCCTCGGCCGCATCATGGTGGCTCTCACACGAGGACGAACTCCAGGAACAAGACACTCGAGGAGATTCGCGATCAGGTCGAGCACTGGGAGCTGTCCGACGAGACGATGGAGCGCATCTTCCGCGAGACACCCTACTCCGGGAAGTTCAACGTCGGCCGCTACACGGCCTACATGGAAGATCTGATGCGCGTCAAGAATGCGCTTGGTCTCTGCACCATCTACACGTATCAGGCGCTGGTCTTCGCCGACGACATGGCCAGGCTCTACAGCGCGGCCACCGGAGACGACGTCTCCGCTCGCGAGCTCATTTCGCGCGGAGAACGAATCAGCAACATCGCCAAGATGATCAACGTTCGTGACGGGTTCTCCCGTTCAGACGACCAACCGCCAAGCATCTGGTTCGAGCCGATGAACGCACCTGAGGGAACGATCGAGATCGAAGACTACTTCCAGACCAAGACGCTCACGAAAGACGACCTTTCGAAGATGCTCGACGACTATTACGACGAACGAGGCTGGTCCGTCGAAACCGGTCAGCCTACGCCGGAGAAACTCCGGTCGATCAACCTGGACGACCTTGCCTCAAACACACCGCCAACACAAACCGCTGTACCTTAGGAGGTAGGACATGGGAAAGAGGATCACGGGAATCATCCCGCCACTGCTGACCGGGTTCGACAAGGAAGGGAACTACGATCCCGCCGCCCAGAAGGACATCACCGGATACTTGGTCGACAAGGTCCAGGGATTCTACATCTGCGGCACCTATGGTTCGGGCCCGTTGATGACAGCCGACGAGCGGAAGACGGTAACTGAGGACATCATCGCCCAGGTCAATGGGAAGATCCCGGTCATCGTCCACGTCGGTGGTTGCTCGACGCGCTCGGTCGTCGACTTGGCCAAGCACGCGGAAGCGGCCGGCGCCGATGCCATCGCGTCGGTTCCCCCGATCTACTACCACTTCAATGAAGAGGCAGTCCTGAGGCACTTCAAGGAGCTCCGTGCCGCCGTATCGGGCCCGCTGTTCGTCTACAACAACCCGAAGGCAACCGGAGTGACCGTAACCCCGTCGATGCTCACCAAGCTGGTCGATTTGGGCATCGATGGCATCAAGGACTCAAGTTTCGAGATCCTCGTCTTCTGGGAGCAGATGTGGGCCGTCTCCAAGCCGGACTTCATGCCTGTGATCGGAACCGAGGCACTGATCCTCCCGGCCGTCTCGATGGGTGCACATGCCGCCGTCTGCGGCCTTGCCAACGCGATTCCCGAGCCGGTCGTCGAGGCCTTCGAAGCCACCGTCGCCGGCGACATGAAGCGCGCGGCCGAGCTTCAGGAGGTCGTCTCCAAGATGCGCGACATCATGCACTACGCTCCGACGCTGCCGATGATTCAGGCCGTCCTCCGTGAGCGAGGGGTGAACGTCGGACATCCGCGTCTTCCGTTCACGTTCCCTGAGCAGTCCCTCGTCGACAAGGCGATGAACGAGTTCCGGGCGCTCGGCGCATCGTTGTAGGCGGTTTCCGACCCTCGGAGAGGAGGCGGCATGGCAAGGATCCTCGTGAGTTCCAGATCCTTCGGGCAGGTGGCTCCCATCGGGAACAGAATCCTCGAGGAGGCCGGTCACGATGTGGAGAGAGTCGGTCCTGAGTCCAGGCCCCTGGATGCCGCCAAGCTGTCACGCATCGTCGGAGATGCATCACCGCATTGCCTCCTGGCGGGAGCAGAGCCGATCCCGCGCGAAGTTCTCGCCGCGAGCTCTGCGCTCCGCATGGTCCAGAAACACGGCGTCGGGGTCGACAACATCGACCTCGACGCCGCGACCGAGCTCGGAATCGCAGTCGCCAATGCACCCGCGACAAACACGGATGCGGTCGCCGATCTCACGGTCGGCTTCATGCTGGCTCTGCTCCGATCGATCGTCCCTGCGGCCAGTTCGACACGTGCCGGCGAGTGGAAGAGGTTCGTCGGGCGAGAGCTCGGCGCCAGCACGGTCGGCATCATCGGCACCGGCCAGATCGGTCGGAGCGTGATCCGCCGCCTGTCTGGCTTCCGGCCACGGCTCCTCGCGTTCGACGTCTACGAGGATGCCGCTCTCAGCGAGCAGGAAGGGTTCGCGTACGTTCCACTCGATCAACTCCTTCAGCAGTCCGATCTGGTCACCCTTCATGTCCCATTGATGGCCGCAACTCGCGGGATGATCTCGGAGGAGAGGCTACGCCTAATGAAGCCGACCGCCTTTCTGATCAATATTGCACGGGGCGAACTCGTGGACGAGGAAGCGCTCGCGAAGGCTCTCGCCTCGGGCGACCTCGCAGGCGCAGCTGTCGATGTATTTGCGACGGAGCCTCCGCAATCGAGTCCACTGCTGACGCTCGACAACGTCATTGCGACTCCTCACATCGGCGCTTACACATGCGAAGCCATGGAGACGATGGCCACCCGATGCGCCGAGACGGTGGTCGCGGTGCTCGCCGGGCATCTCCCGGACAACGTACTCAATCGCGAAGCGCTCTCCGCCGACGGTCTGACTGCGCCATGACGTCGATCAGCCCGTTCGAGGCCGTCATCTTCGATCTCGACGGCATGCTTTTCCGCGGCAGCACGGCGATCCCAGGCGCGGTCAAGGCGGTTAACCGTCTGAGAGAGCAGATTCCGTGTCGCTTTCTATCCAACAACGGGGAACGTCAATCGAAGGCACTCGCCGATCGCCTTCAAGGACTCGGGTTCGATGCCGAGGATTCGGACATCGTGAGCTCGGCGGATCTGGTGCTCGGATACCTGGCTCGAACGGGGCGGACGCACCGCATCCTCGCACTGGCCTCCGACAACCTCGTTCAGGGGCTGAAGGCGCAGGGGCATCGAGTGGTCGACGACGACAGCGCTAACGTCGTCATCGTCGGAGTCGATCGCAAACTAACAAGAGAGCGCATGGTTCAGGCTCTGCGAGCCGCGCTGAACGGCGCGGTCCTGATCGGCACGAATCAGGATCCGACGTATCCTGGAGAGGACGGTCTTCGACCCGCCGCAGGAGCCTACGTCGGGTTCTTCAGGGGCATGGGAATCGAACCCGCCTGCCTCTGCGGCAAGCCCGACGCTTGGGCGATCCGTCAGGCGCTTGACGCTTGGAACATCGACGAGCCGGAATCCTGCCTCCTCGTAGGAGACAACCTGCAGACGGACATCGCAGGGGCAGCTGCCGTCGGAGCGGCATCCGTCCTCGTTCTCTCCGGGGTCTCTCAGCGAGAGGCCCTGGCGACAAGTCCGAATCGCCCGACAGGCGTGTTCGATTCCGTAGCAGCTCTAGACTTTGCAGCCCTTTGCGAGCTTTCCGAGGCGCATCGAAACGTGCCGGCAGCTTCGGAAGCGAAGCCGCTTACGTCCGGAGGTGATCGATCTTGAGTCCGTCAATCCCCCCGATCATCGAGACGCTTCTCGAGGACCGGGTTGTCGCCGTCGTTCGCCTGTCGTCACAGGAGAACGGCGTCCCTGTCAGCCGGGCCTTGGTCTCCGGTGGAGTCCGAATCATTGAGGTCACCATCACGACACCGGGCGCGTTCGACCTCATTCGCTCTGTCCGTGATCTTGTGCCGAACGCGATCGTCGGCGCGGGAAGCGTCCTTACTTCGGACGACGCAGACCGTTGCCTCGAGGCGGGGGCGGAGTTCCTCGTCAGCCCGGTCTTCGATCCTGATCTGTTGCAGTACGTCAACCAGCGCGGGGCGGCGCTCTGCCCGGGAACATTCACGCCGTCCGAAGCTTATGCCGCCTGGACCCAGGGCGCTCCGCTGATCAAGGTCTTCCCGGCAGCGCGCGTCGGACCGAAGTTCCTCTCCGACCTCAAGGCGCCGATGCCCTTCCTCCGGTTGATGCCGACGGGCGGCATCTCTGCAGAGACCGTGGGGAGCTTCCTTGACGCCGGGGCCGACGTCGTCGGCGCCGGATCGTGGCTGACGCCGAAAGATGCGATCGCAGCGGGCGATTTCGATCGCATCACGGAACGTGCGACGGCGTTGCGCGCTGCCGCCCGCGAAGCGGAGGAGAGAAGATGACGGCGGAGAACCGGCTCAGATCGCCACAGCGCGTTGAGCCCCTTCGAATCGATCCATCCATGCGTACAATACGCGTCGCTTCTGAGAAGGAGGCCCGATGACTACACGGATGACGGACCTACGGAACGGGCTGCTGGAGATCACCCCTTCGATCTGCTCGGAGAGAGCGCGTCTCTTCACCGAGTCGATGAAGGGAAGCGAAGGGCTACCGATCGTCCTTCGTCGCGCGCGAGCCTTCGCGCACGTTCTTGAGCACATGAGCCTCTACGTGCGGGAAGGGGAGCTCCTCGTCGGCAACCAGGCGAGTCGCCCCCGCGCTGCGCCAGTCTTCCCCGAGTACTCGACCGACTGGATCCTCAAGGAGTTCGAAGGCGAGCCCTATCACACATGGGAGCGCCCCAATGATGTCTACGAGTACACCGACGAGACTAAGCAGGACATCCTCGACGCCATCGACTACTGGCAGGACAAGACGCTCTACAAGGTCGTTCGTCAACTGATCCCCGAGGAGGCCGCTCAGGCATGGGACATCGCGGCCATAGACGATGACTGGGTCACGCAGAACGGACTTGGAAACGTCCTGCCCAACTACGCGAACATCCTCGCCGAGGGGCTCGGCGGGCTGATCGCCCGCGCCCAAGGACGACTGGACGGACTCGATCTGACGAAGCCGGGAACCGTCAAGGAGAAATGGTTCCTGGAGGCTGCGATCGTCGGAAACCGTGCCGTGATCTCGTTCGCGCACAGATTCGCCGGCGAACTGGAAGCTCGCGCGAAGGGGGAGAAGAACGCCGAACGAAAGGCGGAACTCGAAACGATGGCCGCCAACTGCCGGCATGTGCCCGAGCATCCGCCGGAGACGTTCTGGCAGGCCCTCCAGGCGATGTGGTTCATTCACTGCTGCATTCAAGTCGAGACGAACGGCATCGCCATCTCGTTCGGGCGCTTCGATCAGGTGCTCTGGCCCTACTACTCGCAGGACGTCAATTCCGGACGAATGACGCGGGAGCAAGCCCTCGAACTGGTCGAGAACCTGTTCATCAAGGTCAACGAGATGAACGTCTTCCGATCCTGGGAAGGGGCGAAGTTCTTCCCCGGATACCACATGGCCATCAACCTCGCCATCGGAGGGCAAACGCAGGACGGCAAGGACGCGGCCAACGAGCTGACGTACGTCGTTCTGGATGCGACCGAAAACATGCGTCTGCCGAAGCCGTCCGTCTCTCTCAAGTGGTTCCAGAGGACGCCTGAGGAACTCATGGATCGCGCCCTCGAAGTCGTGCAGACGCATGGTGGCGGGATGCCCGCCTTCTACAACGATCCGGGCGTCATGCGAATGCTGAAAGGTCTCGGCGTGGAGTCGGAGGACGCGTGGAACTGGGCGCCCGTCGGGTGCATCGAGGCCTCCATCCCCGGCAAGTGGGACTTCGCCTGCAAGGGACCGCGCCTGAACAAGGCGAAGGTGCTGGAGATTGCGCTCAACAACGGCACCGACCCGAGCACAGGCGTCGCGCTTCTGCCCGGCGACGGCGACCTCTCGACGTTCGAGACGATGGAAGACGTCTGGGACGCCTACCGAAAGCAGCTTCACTGGTTCATGGAACAGCAGGTCAAGATCGAGCACGTCAACGACGAAGCGCATCGGATGCTCGACGTCAATGCGTTCCGATCGTCGCTCATCGAGGACTGCATCGGACGGGGGCGAGCCCTGATCGACGGAGGCTCGATCTACTCGACCGACGGCGGGCCAACTGTCGGCGCGATGACGGCGGGGGATGCCCTGGCCGGAATCGAAACGGCCGTCTTCGCCGAGAACTGGGTGACCGGCGAGCAGCTGAAGCATGCCATCGAGACGGACTTCCAGGATCAGACAACCACTCCGACAGGGGAGGAGATTCACCAGTTGCTCTTGAATCGCGCCCCCAAGTTCGGCAACGATGACGACCGCGCGGACAAGTGGGCCGTCGCCGTCACCGACTTCATCGGCTCGACGTACCAGAGCGAGTTCCTTAACTCCCGACACGGCCTCGGCCCGAAGATCGGGACCTACTCCTATTGCCAGAGCTCGGTAACCGCCAATGTCGCGATGGGCAAGCTCGTCGGCGCGCTCCCGAACGGACGTCGCGCAGGAGAGCCTCTGAACAACGGAATCTCGCCCGCAAGCGGCGCCGAGAAGAACGGGGCGACTGCATGCATCAACTCCGTGAGCAAGCTTCCGAGCATCTGGTTCTCTCGAGGGGCCATCTACAACATGCGACTCAGCCCCGAAACGCTGAAGACCAGCGCCGGACGGGGCCGGGCCTATGGGCTGGTGAGAACCCTTTTCGAGAGCAACCAGTATCACGTCCAGTTCAACGTGGTCGGGACGTCCATCCTCCGAGACGCGCAGGCGCACCCGGAGAAGTACCGCGATCTCATGGTTCGCGTCGCCGGGTACAGCGCGTTCTTCGCGCCTCTCAATGCCGAACTCCAGGAGGACATCATCCAACGGATCGCCTTCGGGGAGAACGCATAGCGTGGATTCCCGATCGACCGCTTTAGATACGACGCCCTTGGAGATCGATGCGTCCCTGACGGGAACGGTCTTCGATCTGAAGCGGTTCGCGACGGGGGACGGCCCCGGGATTCGATCGCTGATCTTCTTGAAGGGATGCCCTCTGCGATGCGCCTGGTGTGCCAACCCCGAATCGCACCGACCCGAACCGGAGATCATGTTCCATCGCCGGCTGTGCATGGAGTGCGGCCGATGCATCGATGTCTGCCCGGAAGGCGCCATTCGACCGGACGCCGCCCTCGGCCTCCTGACCGATCGAGATGCGTGCACCGCCTGCGGAGCCTGCGTCGAAGCATGCGTCTACGGCGCGCGGGAACTCGTCGGCAGAACCTGGAGCGTCGGCGACGTCATGAGCATCATTCGCCGGGATCGCCGGTTCTACGACAACTCCGGCGGCGGCGTGACCGTCAGTGGAGGAGAGCCCCTCTCCCAGTGCCCGTTCGTCCGCGAGATCCTGCGCGCCTGTCGCCGGGAAGCGATCCACACGGCCATCGAGACCTGTGGAATGGGGTCATGGGAGTGCCTCGAGTCGCTTCTCCCATGGCTCGACCTCGTCTTCTTCGACATCAAGCACATCGATGAGGAGGGGCACCGGAAGCTGACCGGCGCCTCGAACGCGCCCATCTTGGAGAACCTCGTCCGGTTGGCCGAAGCGTTCGCCCACGGCCGAATCATCCTTCGGATCCCCTACGTCCCCGGATGCAACGATGAGACCGAGTCACTCGAAGGCATCATCCGATTCGCAGCGGAGCTCGAACGCATCGAGCGAGTCGAGATCATGCCCTACCACCGTTTCGGTACATCGAAGTACGACGGCCTCGGGCTCGACTACACCCTCGGCGACCTCGAGCCGGTTCCAGCTCAAGAGATCGGGAGCCTGACGAAGCTGGGGGAGCAATACGACGTCGAGATCCGCATTGACGCTGCGTAAGGGGATGCAGAACGAAGTCGGCTAGCAGGCCTCGCCGCGCACGGCCTTCTCTCTCGGACAAGGCAGATCCCGTGCCGGCGTCGCACCTGCGTCCGGAAGGACCACATTCTTGAAGCTGACGCCTTCCCGGACATGGGCCGACATGTGTTCGACGGGCTTGCCGTTGCCCCCGTATGCCAGTCCGGAGAGAAGAAGAATGGGGGCGAAGAGCGGGAGCGCGAGTAGCTCGGCGATCACTCCGTCGAGCAACTCCGCAACCTCGACGCACCGCTCAGCCCGGGTAATCGTGCAGTCGTACGACTCGGCGAGTGTCTTGTAGAGGCTTCCGGAGATCAGAGCCCGCTTCTCGAGGCCGGAGAACCGGTTCGCCGGAAGCGTCGAGTCGCAGACCATGACCGGTCGGCCGCCGACTGTGTGCAGTCGACGAATCCAAACAACAAGTGCTCCGGGTTCGATCTCAAGAGCCTCTGCGTCGGCCGGAGATGCCTGGAGACGCTCTTGAGCGGTTACTCTGGACGCGTAGTCCTCGTGCTCGGCCATCTCCTCGGCAAAGCTTAAGTGCCGGTTCAGGAGTGCCAGCTGGGCCAGAAAAGACCTCTCTACGAAGGTCCCCCTGCCACGCTCGCGACGGAGCCACTCGCGATCGATCAGCTCCTGAACCGCTCGATTGGCTGTCGGACGACTTACAGAGAACGCTTGCGCGATCGACTCCTCCGCAGGAAACCGATCTCCAGCATGCAGACCCAGATCCCGGATCCTTCGCTGCAAGACAAGGGAGAGCTGATGGTAGAGAGGGATCGATGAGCCCGCAGCGAGCTGAATCCCCGAAGCCATCTGAGCCGCAAGAACGTCAGACAGTGTAGCAGCTTCCGATCTGGCGTTTCCGTTCCCGCGATCCGGCCGCACTCCGTTCACTGCATCCCCCTCTGATCCCCTCAACTCTGGGAGTCTACCGACGTCTTCCGTGACTCGCAATTCGGCGGACGCACTCAAGCCCGGATGAGATGTACTCCGTCGGCCCATTGTGTGTATCCTCACCCCTCGAAGGGAAGGCCAATGGTCGAGAGAGCAACAGACGTACTCGTAGTCGGCTGCGGAATCGCCGGCGCGGCGGCAGCCCTGCGACTCGCAGACGATCCGTCCCGCCGTGTGACGGTCATCACGCGAGAACGGCCGCCGACCGAGTCGGCGACCTTCTACGCGCAAGGGGGCATCGTCTATCGAGGACCGGGCGACTCTGTGGATCGCTTGGTCGAAGACGTGCTTGCTGCAGGGGCCGGAATCGCCTCGCCGGAGGCCGCCCGCGCCGTTGCCGAACGCGGTCCCTCGCTGATCGACGAGCTTCTCGTCGGTCGGCTGTCCATCCCCTTCGACCGCTGCGAGGATGGCTCCCTCTCCCTGGCACGAGAGGGAGGACACAGCCTGGCACGCATCCTGCACGTTCAGGACGCCACCGGCCGCGCCATCGAACAGGCCCTCGTCGACGCGCTTCTCCAAGCACCCAATGTTCAGATCCAGACAAGATGGACGGCCGTCGACCTGATCACCTCGCCCCACCACAACCGGGATCAGCTCACGGTCTATCGCCGTCCTCAATGCCATGGGTGCTATGTCCTCGATCGGGAGACGGGCGATGTCAGACGTGTCCTCGCTCCGGCAACGATCCTCGCCACAGGCGGCCTCGGACAGATCTTCCGGCACACATCCAACCCGGAGGGCGCCCGCGGCGACGGACTGGCGATGGCCTATCGGGCCGGGGCACGCATCGTCAACGCAGAGTACGTGCAGTTTCATCCCACGACGCTCGCGATTCCCGGCGCAAGCGACTTCCTCGTCTCCGAGGCCGTTCGCGGAGCTGGAGCTAGACTTCTCACCCCAACCGGCGATCGGTTCATGGGGCGTCACGCGCCGGAATGGATGGAGCTGGCTCCTCGAGATGTTGTCGCCCGTGCGATGCATCAGGAGATGGTCAAAGGAGGATTCTCCCACCTGTTGCTCAATATCGCGTCGTCCCTCGGCGCCGAGGAGATCGAACGGGCGTTCCCCACCATCGTCGCCGCCTGCCGCGAGGCCGGTGTGGACCCGACGGTTGAGCCGATTCCTGTCGTGCCCGCCGCACACTACCACTGCGGCGGCGTTCTCTGCGATCTGCGAGGACGAACGTCCCTCGCCGGACTCTACGCCGTCGGCGAGGTCAGCTGCACCGGCCTGCACGGCGCCAATCGGCTGGCAAGCATGTCCCTGTTGGAGGGACTCGTCTGGGGAACAGCCGCCGCGGAAGACATCGCCGCCCGGAACGATCTCCCGGACCCACCGGAAGACGACCTGCGGCCGTGGTCATCGGCCACGGAGAGTGAGGCCGACCCGGTTCTCATCCTGCGCGACATGGAGACGCTT
>Ga0180429_10004737_pt1 | contig 10838 bp, 7 predicted proteins | sample SS_ome_FD_132428 | JGI IMG/M metagenome (GOLD analysis project Ga0180429, IMG submission 132428) | Hypersaline lake sediment archaeal communities from the Salton Sea, California, USA - SS_1_S_1 metaG | ecosystem: Environmental > Aquatic > Non-marine Saline and Alkaline > Hypersaline > Sediment ... | reverse complement strand
TGTCGAGCAAACGACTGTGCGCGCCGACTCGAACTCCACGGCCGACCACAGCAAGTTCCAGGAACTGAAAGGACCATTCAACAGCGGCACGGAAGTCACGCAGGCCTGTCTCAAGTGCCACACCGAGGCAGGTCACCAGTTCATGAAGAACATTCACTGGACCTGGGAATACAAGAACGAAAAGACCGGCCAGACGCTCGGCAAGAAGCACCTGGTCAACAACTTCTGTACCAATGCCCGCGGTAACGAGGGCATGTGCGCGCAGTGTCATACGGGTTACGGCTGGAAGGACGACACGTTCGACTTCACCAACCAGAACAACATCGACTGCGTCGTCTGCCACGATCGCACGGGCACCTACTACAAGACCCCGAACTCGGAAGGCAACAAGGCCTGCTCGATCATGTTCGAGGGCAAGCAGCCCATCCAATGGGCGAAAGTCGCCCAGAGTGCGGGCCTGCCGGGACGTGAAAACTGCGGCGGCTGCCACTTCTATGGCGGTGGCGGTGATGGGGTCAAGCACGGCGACCTGGACTCCTCCCTGATCCATCCTGACCGCAAGCTAGACGTGCACATGGACGAGCAGGGCCTGAATTTCGGTTGCACCGAATGTCACCGCACCAACAAGCACGTGTGGGCCGGCAGTCGTTACGACATGATCGCACACGATACCGAGGGCACCGGCAAACCAGGCCAGCGCCGCGATGTGGCTACCTGCGAATCCTGTCATGGCAACGCGCCGCACGACAACGGCAGCCTCGAAGGCATCAAGCTCAACAACCATGTCGACAGCATCGCCTGCCAGACCTGCCATATTCCGGCCATTGCGCGTGGGGGCGTCGCCACCAAAACCGATTGGGATTGGCGCACTGCCGGCAAAACCAGGGACGGCGAAGGCTACAAGGAGAAAAACTACACGCAGGCCAATGGCGAACACCGCGCCACCTACAAATCAATCAAGGGGTCATTCAAGTACGGCGAAAACCTGGTGCCACACTATGACTGGTTCGACGGACAGATGGTCTATACGACCATCGACACCCAGTTTGATCCGAGCAAAGGCCCGATTGATATCAACAGCTTCGACGGTTCTGCTGACGACCCCGACTCGCGCATCTGGCCGTTCAAACGCATGCACACCGTGCAACCTTTCGACACCGGTAACAAGACCCTCGTTTACATGCACCTGTGGGGTAATGACGAGAATGCCTACTGGGGTAATTACGATTTTGCCAAAGCCATTGAGACCGGCATGCAGAAGAACGAACTTCCCTACAGCGGCAAATACGACTTTGTAGACACCTACTCCTACTGGCCGATTACCCACATGGTGGCACCCAAAGAAGATGCTCTCGAGTGTGACAGCTGTCACGCGAAACAGGGTCGCATGCAAGGTATCGAAGGCATGTACGTACCGGGCCGCAATGAAACACCATGGCTTGACCGCGCCATGCTGTGGATCCTGGCCGCCACACTACTGGGAATCCTCGCCCACGTCCTCGTGCGGATGCTGTTCGGCCCGCGGTCCAAAGATTCAGGAAAAGACTGATGAGTATCCGCCCTGTCATGATCTATAGCCGCTTTGAGCGATTCTGGCACTGGACACAGATGGCACTGATCATGCTGCTGATGGTGACGGGTTTTGGGCTGCACGGCACACATGACTTGTTACCGTTTGACAAAGCAGTCAGCCTGCATACCTTTGCAGCATTCGCATTGATGGTACTTTGGATTTTCGCCATCTTCTGGCACCTGACCACCGGCACCTGGCGACACTACCTGCCCACGACCAAAGGCCTGTTCGCGGTGATCCGTTTCTACGCTTACGGCAACCTCAAGGGCGAGCGCCATCCCTATCGCAAGGCCTACTGGCGTAAGCACAATCCGCCACAGGCGATGACCTATCTCAGCCTGAAACTGTTCATGTTTCCTGCGATCTGGGCCTCCGGACTGGCATACCTGCTCTACCCACTGTGGGATGACGTCAGTGGCGCAACCGGACTGTTGTCGGTCGTCGCCATCGTACATTTGATCGCGGCGTTCGCCATCCTGCTTTTCGTCATCGTTCACCTGTATCTACTAACGCTTGGCGGCCCCGTCCTTGAACACATCAAACCGATGCTGACAGGTTTCGACAAGGTCGACCTGTCCCCCGAGGAAGAGGCCTACCTAGAGCGCGATGAACCCGGACATATCCGCTGAAACTGGAGCCGGGCCCACGACCTGGCTGACGGCGCAGCGTTCGCATACCGGGCGTTGGGTAAGTGCCAGTATCGGCCTGGCGTTTGGGAATGGCCTGCTGATGATCCTCCAGGCCTGGCTCCTTGCACGTACCATCGACGCGGTGGTGTTCAAGGACGCAGGCCTGGAGCAGGTCAGTGGCTGGCTGTGGATGATCCTTGGCCTGTTCAGCGTGCGAGCCATGCTCAGCTGGCTGGCAGAACAGGCTGCCTTCCGCGCCGCTGTAAAGGTCAAACTGCATACCCGGGATCACCTGCTCAGACACCTGTTTTCAATCGGCCCGGTTCACTTGGGCCATGAGCGTACAGGTGAACTCGCCACAACCATTAGTGACGGTGTAGAGGCCCTGGAGTCCTACTTTGCACGGTACCTGCCAGCCATGTCACTGATGGCCTTACTACCATTCGCGATTCTGGTGGTAGTGATGCCTGTCGACTGGATCGCCGGCCTGATATTGCTGGTCACCGCACCGTTGATCCCACTTTTCATGATTCTCATCGGCAAGGGTGCGGAACGACTCAACCAGGCCCAGTGGCGCAAGCTGACGCGAATGGCAGCACATTTTCTCGATGTCATCCAGGGGATGACCACGCTCAAGTTGTTCAACGCAAGTCGTCGCGAGATTGCCAATGTGGCTCGCATTTCCGACGAATACCGGCGCAGCACCATGGCGGTATTGCGGGTCGCGTTTCTCTCCTCGCTCGCATTGGAGTTTTTTTCCACCGTCAGTATCGCAATCGTCGCGGTATCAATCGGTTTCCGCCTGCTGTGGGGCGAGATGGATTTCCTGTATGGCTTCTTCATCCTGCTGCTGGCCCCCGAATTCTACCTCCCGCTGCGTAACATGGGCACGCACTACCACGCGCGCATGGAAGCCATAGGTGCTGGAGAAAGGCTTGTGCGCATCCTCGAAATCGAAACGCCTCAACACGCCGGCCAACAACAAACGGCACCAGACCTGCGCGAGAAGCACATTGCCTTGGAGACCATCAGCGTGCGCTATCCCAACGGAACGGTTGCACTGAACAACATCTCGCTCGACATCAAGCCGGGCGAACGCATTGGCGTCGTCGGCCCCAGTGGTTCAGGCAAATCGACCCTTTTCAACCTGCTGCTCGGCTTTGTGACGCCCAGTGAAGGTCGGTTGCTGATCGGTGATACCGCGCTGCAACAGATCGAAAGCACATCCTGGCGAAGTCAACTCGCCTGGATACCCCAACACCCTCACCTGTTCGCAGGCAGCATCGCAGAGAACATACGGATGAGCCGGGCGGATTCCAGCGAACTGGAAGTGGTCCTCGCCACCTGTGCCGCGCATGCGCACGAGTTCATCCGTGCCCTGCCCGACGGCTACGCCACGCAAATCGGCGAGGGCGGGAGCGGTCTTTCCGGCGGGCAGGCCCAGCGCATTGCGCTGGCGCGCGCCTTCCTTCGCAAGGCGCCACTATTACTGCTGGACGAGCCCACTTCCAGCCTCGACAGCGAAAGTGAGCACCTGGTGCAAACGGCACTGGACGAGGTGGCGCGCGACAGCACGCTGCTGGTGATCGCGCACAGACTGAACACCGTGCAACAGATGGACCGCATCGTGGTTCTGGATAACGGAGAGATCATCGCCCAGGGCTCGCATCATCAACTCCGCCAAAGCAGCGAAACCTACCGCCGTCTGCTGGCCGATTTTGGAGACGGCGCATGACGCGTCTGTTGCGGCTGCTTTCACTGTACCGTCCGATCTACGCGTGGATGGCCCTGGGCGTGCTGTTGTCATTGGCCACCGCGTTGGCCAATGTCGCCCTGATGGCGGTGTCCGGCTGGTTTATCACCTCCATGGCTCTGGCTGGCGCCGCGCAAGTGTCGATGAATTACTTCACGCCGGCGGCGATCATTCGCGGCGCCGCGATCCTGCGCACCGGCGGCCGTTACCTGGAACGCCTCGTCACGCACGAGGCCACCCTGAAACTACTGGCGCGCCTGCGCTGCTGGTTTTATGAGGCACTCGAACCACTGGCTCCGGCAGCGTTGCAGCACCACCATAGCGGTGATCTGCTCAGTCGTATCCGCGCCGACATCGATACCCTGGACAACCTCTATCTCCGCCTCCTGGTTCCTGCCGGTACAGCATTCCTGGCCACCACGATCCTGACCCTGTTTCTCGCCAGCTACAGCCTGGCGCTGGCAGGCGTGTTACTGACCCTGCTGCTCAGCGCAGGCGTGGCGACTCCCTTGATTACGTCAAAGCTCGGCAGAAAACCCGGTGAGCGCAAGGTCAGCCTGATGGCAGAGCAACGCAGCCTGCTGGTGGACAGCACCCAGGGAATGGGGGAATTGCTGCTTTATGGTGCCGTATCAAATCAACTGCAAGGGGTGAACGATAACAGCCAGGCATTGGCCGCCGAGCAGGCAAGGCTGAGCGGTATCAATGGCCTTTCACAGGCGGCGCTGCTGTTCTTTGCCAACCTGGCGTTGTGGCTGATCCTGTGGCTGGCTATCCCCATGGTCGAAAGTGGGACGCTGCATAAGGCAGATCTGGCGATGCTGGCCTTGTTCAGCCTTGCCGCGTTCGAAGTCGTCATGCCGCTGCCTGCCGCATTGCAGTCCTACGGGGAAACGCTTGCAGCAGCGCAGCGCTTGTTCGAAATCGTCGAGCACGAGGTTCCCCTCAAATCACCCTTCGCACCGGCCCCGATACCGGACCGTTTCGACATCCGGATCCAGCAGGTCACTTTCACATACCCGGGAACCAAACAACCTGCCTTGCAGAACATTGATCTGACTGTGCCACATGGCGGACGCCTGACCCTGCGCGGCCGTTCCGGCTCCGGTAAGAGTTCGTTGATCCAGCTGCTGGTACGCTTCTATGAGCCGCAGCAAGGCAAGATCAGCCTGGGAGGGCAGCCTTTGAGGGACTGGGATATCGAGCAACTCCGGAGCCAACTGGCCGTGGTGTCCCAGCAACCCCATCTGTTCACCGGCACTATCCGCGACAACCTCCTGATCGCAAATCCGCAAGCCGATGACCAGGCGCTGCAGCAGGCTTGCCGCATCGCCCAGATTCACGATTTCATTTCATCACTGCCGGAAGCCTATGAAACCTGGATAGGAGAGGCCGGGGCCACCCTTTCAGGCGGCCAGGCGCGTCGTATAGCGATCGCTCGCGCAATGCTGAAGGACGCCCCGGTGCTTTTGCTGGACGAGCCCACCGAGGGCCTGGATGCGACTACCGCTACACGCCTGCTCGAGGCAATCAACCATGCCGCGGCTGACAAGACAGTCATACTGATTACCCACCGCGCTATAGGCTGCGATGATTTTGCGCCGACACTGGTAATGGAAAACGGACAGTTGCAGCAAACTCCAATTCAGGGCAGCGAATCTGTTTAACGCCAATCACAGCGAGGACACCAAGGTGCGAAAAATCCGTTTTCATCTCTACCTGCTGCTGGGCATGTGGCTTTTGTCAGCAGCCCCTTCCGCCCAACAAGCCTTTGTTACCATCGGCGATACACTGCCAGCCATCACGCTGACCGACCAGCACGGCGCAACGGCAAGCATTGCAGAAGATACCAGGCTGATCCTGTTTGCGGCCGACAAGGATGCTGCAGATCTGGTAAATGCCTACCTGTCAGGGCAGACAGAAACTTTTCTGCCAGAAAACCGGGCCTACTTCCTTTCAGACATCAGTGGTATGCCGAGCCTGGTGACACGCCTGTTTGCCTTGCCCAAGATGCGCGAGCGTCCCTACAGCATCCTGCTCGCTTATTCAGAAGAAAGTCTCGCTGCACTACCGCGTAAAAAGGGGATGGTGAGCGTGATTCAACTCCTGGACGGATCTGTCCAACAAATCAGCTTCGCTGGCAACAAAGAGGAATTGAATAGACTGATACCCTGAACGCATCGGTTCAGACAACATTCTTGGCACACAGGCTCTGCTCGACCGCGATCACCGCGGCCTCAACCCTCGAGTGCACCTCCAACTTGCGCAGAATGGCCTTCACGTGCAGTTTGACGGTGCCATCAGTGATGCCGAGGTTACGCGCAATTACCTTGTTGCTCTGCCCTTCGGCCAGCAGGCAGAGAATTTCCCGTTCACGCGGCGTCAGGTCGGCAAGGTTCTTCTGTTGATCATCAATCGCTGGCGGCTCGCCCTGAACCGCACGCGCCAACACCATGGTAAGTTCCGGCGCCACCACGGTATTGCCTTTGACGATGCTATCCAGGGCGGTGATCAGGTCATCAGGCTCCATGTCTTTGAGCAGGTAACCGTTCGCCCCACCCTGCAATGACTGTACGACGTCGCTTTCATCGCGGCTGGTGGTGAGCATCACGATCGGCATGCTGGCTCCACCCTCACGCAGCGTGCGCAACACCTGGATACCGGTCATCTCTGGCATACGCATATCCAGCAAAACCACATCGGGTGATGCCTCACTCACCAGTTCGATGCCATGCGCACAATCCCCCACTGCTGCGGCAACTTCGATACCGCGACGTTCCAGCAGCTCCACCAGTCCCATACGAAACAAGGCATGATCGTCGATCAACAGTACTTTCATCAGATAATCCAGCGCCTGTCCGCTGCCTCTTTTCGCATGGCAGGTTTGTAGTTCAGCTCAATACGAGTACCTTCGCCCGGGTCGCTTTCGATACGCAGGCTACCACCCAGGCGCCGTGCACGCTCCTCCATGATGGTAAGGCCAATGTGCTCACCCGGCTGGCCTATCTTGGCGGCATTTTCAAAACCCACACCGTCGTCTTCGATCAGCAACACCAGGCCACCATCACCGCGCATCGATAACAATATTCTCACGGTGTGCGCCTGTGCATGCTTGCGGATGTTCGCCAGCGATTCCTGGGCAATACGCAGGATCTGCATCTCCTCCGACGAGGACAACAGGGGCGCGCGTCCCTCACGGTGGAAAAAGCCCTTGACGGCACTCTCCTGCTCGAACCGTTCCACCAGCTTTTCCAACGCACTGATTAAGCCGCGCTGATCAACCGGTGCCCGGAAGCCGTGCAACAACTCGCGCAGCTCGGTATGTGCCTCGTCCAGGCCATTGCTGATACGCGCCAGATCCTGGCTGGCAGCATCGCTGTCACCGCTCTTGAGCACGTCCTGCAACATACGCACCTGGAAACGCAGACTGGCCAGCGTCTGCGCCAGAGAATCGTGCAGCTCGTGGGCCAGCGCCGTGCGCTCCTCCACGATTGAGAGGCGACGTGCCTCCCGGTCCGAATGCTGCTTGGCCACAGCCATGCCCAGGTGGCTCCCGATGGTATCCAGCAGTTCGATGATATCTTCACGCCCGGACACCCCGGGTTTGCGCGCATAAACGGTGTACTGCCCGAGCAACTCGTCATGGTATTCCAACGGTACCTGAATCGCCTCGACCTCTTCAGTGCCGAACATGTTGCGGCTGAGCTGTTTCGTGCAATGGCGTTCCGGGTGTTCGCACAGGACATCACCCGGTGACAACGCGGTGCCGCATACGCAAAGATCGAGCGGCAGCATCTGTGCCTCTGTCAGAAGCGTATCGTTCAGACCGATCGCTCCAACCAGCCGCATGCGACCATCCTGCTGCACCAGACGCACCGAGGCGGCGAGACCGTTGACCATCTCCTTGAGCACGCGCAAGAAGCGCAGCAACAACTCGTCCAGGTTGTCTGCCTGGTTAATACTGGCGGCCACGTCATAGAGGATTTTAAGCGAGGCCGTCTTCTGAGCCAGACGCGTAGTGTGACGCGCCACGCGACTGTCCATGTCCTCGTAAAGGTCGGTCAGTTCCTCGTTGAGACTGTCAATGTCCTCGACCATGTTGGCCAGCACGCCCGTACCTTCGTGCGACAGAGTCGCACCCGGTTCACCCTGGCAGACCTGCGCTACCGAAGCCTCCAGGCGTGCCAGCGGTTCCAATAGATGGCGTTGCAGTCGCATACCGGTTACCACCAAGGCCACAATGATCGCTGCAACACTGGCCAGGAGTATATGAACCGCTTTTGCCGGCTCCACGATACCCAGTGGCAAGAGTGCTGCGATCATCACCGTGCTACCCAGACCAAGCATCAGTACCGACAACGGCGTAATCAGGCGCGCGCTGAACAGGATGCGACGGACGCGGTTTGCGACCGACGGCTCCGCACGCTCTGGTGCCTGCAAAAGACTGGTATGTTGTTCGAACAAAACCCGTTTGCCTGTTAAGTCTTGGTGAAAAAGCCAGTTTGCGTCCTGTATCCAGGTAAGACAAGTCAAGCAGATGCGCTTCCCTTCAGCACCTCGTCTATGGCCTGCCACCGCTCACGCGCCAGTGCCTGCCCAAGTTCAGGCCCTTTGTAACCTCTGGCCATCAGGGCGTTGCTATCGATACTCAATGCCGCCTCACGGGCGGTTCTGAAAAGCTCCGCACGCTGCAACATCCCCGGTTGTGCCCGAAGGACCTGGAGCACCTGCTCGAAAAGCCCCCCCCTGTGCCAGGCTCGCAGCATCTGAAAAAGTTCCAACCAGGCTTTTGCGTCCAGCGCTTCCTGCAGTACCCGCCAGGCGTTGCGCGCAGCACCAAGCAAGGCGATGGCTTCGGTGCCGGGCGCCAGGCCGGTCTCGAGCATTTCCGGCGCATCCTCTGTCTGCAGGAACAAGGCGGCGAAACGAATCACCGCCTTTTCGCTGGCAACGCTGGCGCGCTGCAGGGCCTCTAATGACGATACGCGCTTGCCGTTGGTGTGCCCTGCCGCCTCCATGGCCAATGCCAGCGATGGTGCCACCCTGGCAAGCGCATCACAGGCCTGCAGCACTTCGAAGAAACGCCAGGGCTGCTCACAGACCAGGGCCTTGGTCATTTCCCGGCCGGTACGCTGGGGTAACCACTCTGCCACCGCGCCCTCTGCCACCATTTGTTTCATCAACCGATGAGTTGCATGCGCAAGCCGAAACCCATGGCCGCCCAGCTTGGCTGCGAAGCGCGCCACCCGCAGGATGCGCAGAGGATCTTCGGCAAAGGCAGGCGTAATATGGCGCAGGCGCCCCTCGGCCAGGTCGGCCTGACCACCAAAAGGATCGATCAGCTTCCCGCCTTCGTCACGGGCCATCGCGTTGATGGTCAGGTCGCGACGCTGCAGGTCTTCGAGCAAGGTCACCTCGGGCGAGGCATCGATGACAAAGCCACGATAACCGACCCCGGTCTTGGTCTCGCGACGCGCCAGTGCATACTCCTCGCCGGTTTGCGGATGCAGGAATACCGGAAAGTCGGCATCTATCTGGCGAAAACCTGCAGCAAGCATTTCCTCGACCGAGCTGCCGACCACCACCCAATCGCGCTCATTGACTGGAAGTTCCAGCAATTCGTCGCGCACTGCACCTCCCACGAGGTAGATCTTGCCTTGCATGTCTCTATCGATATTCCGCTTGGCGTCAGGCTCCGGGTCCATTTGCTGGAGTCCCGGATTCGGCAGACTCACCCTCCTCGCGCTGCAGCTCCCACATGTCGTAATAAGCACCACGCGCAGCATACAAGTCGCCGTGGCTCCCCTGCTCGACGATTCTTCCCTGGTCCATCACAAGAATCCGGTCTGCATCGACCACGGTCGACAGGCGGTGAGCAATCACCAAGGTGGTGTGATCTGCCGCCACCTCGGAAAGTGTTTCCTGGATCGCCTGTTCGGTCCTGCTGTCGAGCGAAGAAGTCGCCTCGTCGAAGATCAGGATGCGCGGCTTCTTGAGAATCGCGCGCGCAATCGCAACGCGCTGTTTCTCGCCACCCGACAGCTTCAGACCGCGTTCACCGACCACGGTATCCCAGCCATCTGGCAACTGCTGCACGAAATCGTGGATGTGTGCCATGCGCGCTGCCCGTTCGACATCCTCGCGTGTGGCCTCCGGGCGCCCGTAAGCGATGTTGTAGTGAATGCTGTCGTTAAACAGCACCGTGTCCTGCGGCACGATCCCGACTGCCGCACGCAAACTCTCCTGAGTCACCTCACGCACATCCTGGCCATCGATGCTGACCCCGCCGGACTGCACGTCGTAGAAGCGGTAGATCAGGCGGGAAAGCGTAGATTTACCGGCACCGGAATGCCCGACCACCGCGATCTTCTTGCCGGCAGGCACCTCCAGGCTAAGGTCATGCAGGATCTGCCGTTCCGGCTGGTAACCAAAATCAACGTTTTCGAAGCGGATGGTGCCGCCGCTCACCTGCAGGACCTTGGCATCCGCTGCGTCCTTTACCTCCGGCTTGGTATCCAGGAGCTTGAAAATCAGGTCCATGTCCGCGAGCGAATACTTGATCTGGCGATACACGATACCGAGGAAACCGAGCGGGATGAACAGCTGCAACAGGAACGCGTTGACCAGCACCAGGTCACCGATACCCATCTCACCAGTGCTTACCGAGTGTGCTGCCAGCACCATCACACCAGTCACCCCCAACGCGATGATTGCCCCCTGGCCGAAGTTGAGCATCGACATGGAAGACTGGCTCTTCACCGCCCAGTATTCCCAGTCGCGCAGGTTGTCGTCGTAGCGATCCAGCTCAAGTCTCTCGTTGCCGAAATACTTGACCGTCTCGTAGTTGATGAGGCTGTCGAAGGCCAAGGAGTTTGCCTGGGAG
>Ga0180429_10004733_pt1 | contig 10843 bp, 9 predicted proteins | sample SS_ome_FD_132428 | JGI IMG/M metagenome (GOLD analysis project Ga0180429, IMG submission 132428) | Hypersaline lake sediment archaeal communities from the Salton Sea, California, USA - SS_1_S_1 metaG | ecosystem: Environmental > Aquatic > Non-marine Saline and Alkaline > Hypersaline > Sediment ... | reverse complement strand
CCGCTTGCTCGCTTGATCCGACACAGGCTCTCCGATGGCGAGGGCCCCACGGTCCGTTCGCAACGCGGGTGAGTGGCGCTGCCTGCGGCGTCGCCACGCCGCGGCGACGCAGGTCCGCAAGCTCGCCCGTCTCGAGACGGCTCGCGCTGTGCTCGGGCACTCGACCGCCGGCGTCACGGAGCAGTACTACGCCGAGGTCGACCTCGAGAAGGCCGCGAGCGTCATCGAGCGGATCGGGTGAAACCGCTGGTTCAACCAACGCAGGCGACGAGGCCGCGGACGATGTCCGCGGCCTCGCTTGCTGCATGGATCGAGATGTTCATCGGACGACACCCGGGAACTCAAGGAGTCCTCGCGGCACGGAACCCCATGAACTCGAAGGCCGCGAAGGGGTTCGCGCCGCCGCGGCTCGACGCACGACCGTCGTAGGAGCCGCCGTTCCAAGCCCCGCCACGCATCATCTTGCTCGAGCCGCTTGTTGGACCGGGAGGATCTGTTTGGGGTGTTGACGGATACGTGCCGAACCAGTTCTCGACCCACTCCCACACGTTGCCGTGCATGTCGTGCAACCCGAGATTGTTGGCCTGCTTCTGACCCACCGGATGGGTCTGGTTCGCCGAGTTGCTGAAGATCCACGCCAAACTACCCAGCAGGCCGTCGTCGTTGGTGCCGTCTGGCGGCAGATTGAACGCCGTCTGCGTGCCCGCCCGGCAGGCGTATTCCCACTCCGCCTCGGTCGGCAGGCGAAGGCCGGTCGCCGTCTCGAAGTCTTGAATCAAGTTCCACGTGACCCGATCGACCGGGCGGAACGGGACCTGCTCAGAAGGCACTTGGGTACTCGGGCTTTGGAAGAAACTCGGATTGCTCCCCATCACCGCGGCCCACTGGGCTTGGGTGACTTCGTACCTGCCGAGATAGAACGCTTGCGTCAGCGTCACTTCGTGGACGGGGATCTCGGTGCTGCCGCAACCATACTGATCCGACGGCGAGCAGCCCATCATGAACGTCCCCGGCGGGACCAGCAGCATCTCGATGCCCGTCCCGAGATCCTGCACGCGCCACGGGAACCCCGTCGCGATGATCCGCTCGCGCCACTCCGGGTCGGTGATGACCTCGGGGTCGGGAAGCACTTCGAGGACGAGGCCCCACTCGAGCTGCGTGTAGACGAACCCAGCCGTCAATGTGGCCGATCCGGCGGAGGTCGTCACCACGACGTCCTTCGGGCCCTGGGACTTGCTCGGCGGCGTCACCGCGGTGATCGTGCTCGCGTCGACGCCGACCACGGCGGTCGCGGAGACGCCCCCGATGGTCACGCTCTGCACCTCGCCAAGCTGCTGGCCCGTGATCGTGATCTCCGTTCCGCCGGAAAGAGGCCCCGACGAAGGCGAGACCGACTCGATCACTGCCGGACAGGTGTTGCCCCAGTTCGCGATGACGATGGCAAGGTCGATCCCATTGACCACGCCATCCCCGTTGTTGTCTCCCTCGATGCACTGTGCGGCAGCCGTGCCGCCCACGCCCAGTGCCACGATGACCGCCGCCGCGGCCCGGTTGATTCGCTTGACTCGCTTGACTCGCTTGATCATGTCGATCCCCAGCGGCCTCGGTATCTCTTGAGCCTTGTTGCGGAGAACCCCGGGGAGGCCGGCCCGGACCCTCAGCCGCAAAACTAGCTCCGATTCGGCATGGGACGACCCGAGAATCCCGGATCCACGGCAGATGACCGGGGGACCAGTCCCAACCGCCCCGCCCCCGCCTCTCCGACCGTGAATAGGTCACAGACCGAGGGGCGCGGAAGAACATCTCGCGAGCGGCTGATCCCACAGGTCTCTGCCATGCAGTGGCGTGGGTCGTCCCCGGCGAGGGCCGCGGCGGCGACCGCGTCCGTCTCGAGCACGACCGCATCGGCGGGCGGCTCGATACGAAGGAGGCGTCGCTTGCTTCAACGAGGCGTTGCGTGCGAAGGGCCCTCCATGCGTCTGCGTCGTCTCCGGACAGCGCGGCGTTCGCCTCGACCTGCCTCCCTCAGGCCTCGCAGGTCGTGTCCTCGTCGCCTCGATCCGATGCCGTGCCCGCCTCCTTCGCCGGCTTCCCGGCATCCTCCGCCTGGCGTGAGGCAGCACCGGCGGCGAGCAGCCATCGCCAACAAGGGACACCCGCCGCGCCGACCACACCCACGGCCACCACACGCATCGTCGGCGAGGCCCCGTGCACCGCGACGGCGAGCGATGCGGTCAACAATGCGCCGATCGATGCGACGGCATTCACCTGGGCTCGACCGATGCCCCGTGCCCGCATCCGCAACGCGAAGTGGTCGGGACTGCCGCGCCAGGGCGGAATGCCGGCGCGGATCCGCGCGACGCAGATGAAGGCCGTCTCGAAGATGGGGACCGACAGCAGGAGGATCGGGATGGTCCAGCCGAAGGGATCGCCCGAAGTCTCGGTCGCCATCCGCAGGCAGAGACACGCCGCGAGCGCCCCGAGGAGGTGGCTGCCGGCGTCGCCGAGAAACACCTTCGCCGGCGGCGCATTCATGGGGAGGAATCCAAGGCAGGACGCCACCACCGCAACCGCGACCCACGGCTCGACCGGCAGCAACGCCAGTGCCGCGAAGATCGGGATGCACAGGCTCGCCAGCAGTCCATCGCTCACGTCGAGAAAGTTGAACGCGTTCACCACCACCACGATCCACAGCGCCGATGCGATCAGGTCGATGGCCTCGATCCCGGTCGCCGGCGCCCGGCATCCGACCCCGACGCAGATCGCGGCCACGGCGATCTGCAGACCGAACTTCACGGGCGGGGAGCAGGTCCGCGCGTCGTCGTAGAGTCCGAGCCCGAGGAAGGCCATGCCGCACCAGAGCGTCGTCCACGAGGCTTCTCCCGGAACCGCGATCCCCGACACCCGGAGCGTGGCCATGCCTGCGAGCACTCCCGCCGCGATGCCGAGTCCCCCGAGGTACGCCACCGGGCGCACGTGGTCGGCGACGATGGGATTCGGCCTGCTGACGAAGCCGATCCGATGGGCGAACCACGCGCTCGCGAGACTGCCGAGCAGCGCGGCCGACGCGGCGGCCGCGGCCACGACGCCGACCGCGGCCGGATCGAGTCCCGACCCGATCGCCCCGCCCGTCGGAGTCATGGCGTGGGCTCCGATCCCATCATCGCGCGGGCCCACTCGAAGCCCTCTCGAAGGCACTGCGACATGCCGCAGTACTTCCACGCCCCGTATCGCCCCCGGCAGTCGATGCCGTGCTCGGCGAGAAACCCGATCGCCTCGTCCACGACCTGCCGATCCCCCTCACCCAGCACCACGTACGCCGGATCGACGATCTCCCGGCGACAACCCACGACGCGATGCGAGGCCCCGATCACGCCCACCCGCCGCGCATCCGCCACCGCCCGCCGACAGGTCTCCTCGCAATCCTCGGGCGGATCCTCGGATCGCTGCGGGATCTCGACGAGAAGGCCCCATCCCGACGGAGGAGCCATCGCCGGATCGAAGGCGTGCATGAACACCAGTCGCGTGAAGCACAACGACTCGTCGGCGTAGTACCGCCAATGTCCCGTGGACCGGTCGGGCCGGGGACCCTCGATGGCCACGAAGACCGAGACCACGCGGTTCCTTCGAAGCGATCGCAGGCGTCGCAACAGATTCGGCGGCGTCTGCAGGCACAACTCGGCGGCGCTCGGCAGTGGAACGCTCGAGAGCAGACCACGCTCGTATCGAACCGTGCCTCGAGCGGTTCCGGTTCCGGAGCCGGAGCCGGTCTCGTAGACGACCACGCGACGATCCGCGTCGATCCGCACCACCGAACACCCCAGGCGCAACTCCGACACCCTCGAAGCGAGGGCATGCGAGAGGACCTCCATGCCCCGGATCGCGGACGATTCGGGAGGCCTCGGGTAGAACCCGCGGGAGTTGTAGGCCGCTCCCTCGTGGTCCTCGTCGATCGCTCCACGAAGCACCTCCCGAAAGTCGGGCCGCTCGATGTTCCAGGCGAGTCCTCGGGCGCTGATCGATCGCAACGGTCGTCGCCACATCTTCCGGTTGTAGGGAAGCATGAAGAGGTCCGACAACGTCGGACCGAACGCCTCCACGAACAGGCGCTCGATGCTCGACGTGGGATCCTTCGTCAACGTCCCCGGCGTGCCCGCCATCTCCTCGATGCAGCGGATTCGATGCTCCGGACGAAGACCGCGCAGGTGCATCTGGATCGGGAAGCGACAGGTCCCGACGGAGGTTTCGACCCACGCCTCCGGGGGACACGCTCCAAGCGTGTCGCCGAGCATCGAGCGGATCTCCGCTTCGGTGTCGGGATCGCGGAAGTAGAGCAGATGGATGACCAGGTCGAACCAGTAGTCGCCGATGCGGCAGGACCGCACGAGGCCTCCGGGCCGGTCGGACCGCTCCAACAGCATCGCGCGGTCGCCGAGTTTCGACGCCGCGGCGAGGCCCGTGAGCCCGGCCCCCACGATCAGCAGTTCCCTGGAATCCGCCACCGACCAAACCTACTTCCGGAATCCCCCCGATCCACGCCTCGCCGACGTCCTGCCCACAGACTCCACCAGCCGAACGAACCGGTCCAGGCACTCCCTGCGATTACAGGACGCGACGACGTGGGCACGCCCCGCCCGACCCATCCTCGCGCGATCGTCGGGGGCGGCGGACCGCGCCCGGCCGATCGCCGCCAGCAGCTCCCCGGCGGATCCGGGCGGGACCACCCAACCCGCGTCCGCCGTCGTCACCGCCACCGCCGCCGCGTTTCCGGCCTCGAGGGCGGCCAGCACCGGCAGGCCGGCGGCCATGTAGGCGAAGGTCTTGCTCGGTGTGCTGGAACGGCGGATGCGGGAATCCAGGGTGACGACGCCGACGTCGCCGGCAGCGAACATGTCCGAGATCTCGGCACGCGGCACCCGGTCCACGAACAGGACGTTCTCGAGCCCCCGGCCCGTCGCCGTGCGGCGCAGTCGATCGACGCCGTAGCCGCCGCCCACGAACACGAACCGAACCGGCTCGGCCGCGAGGTGCTCCGCGCACTCGAGAATCGGCGCCTGGCCTCCAAGCTCGCCCACGTTGCCGCAATGCAGCAGCACGAACATGCCCTCGAGACCATGTCGCCTTCTGAAGGCTCGGCCGTCGCCTCGGTCGTGGATCGCCTCGGGATCGGTCCAGACCGGCACCACATGGACCCCACCCGCGGGTGCCGCGACGCGCCGCACGCGCTCCTTCATCTCGCAGGTCAGGACGCGAACACCGTCTGCGCGCCGGAGCATCCGGCGTTCGAGCCACGCATTGAACCGGGCGGCGATCGAACCGCCGAAGTCGTTCACTCCGTACAGGTCCTCGACGTCGAGCAGCAGTCGAGCTCCGAGACACCGCGACAGCAGGAACGCCGGAAGCGCCGCAACGCTCGGCGGCACGATCGACAGCACGACCTCGGCGCGGCCGCTGCGGAGTCCCACCGGCACCGCGCCCAGCAGGAACGCCCCATAGGTCAGCGAGCGCCGCAAACGGCTTCCGGCGATTCCGAACGGGACCGGAATCCGCGACACCCGCACCCCCGGAGCGTGGGCATCCCCGTTTCCCGCCGACAACGTGCATGGCCCGAGACGGCCGTAGTCGGCCGTCGTGGTCACCACGCGCACGCGATGTCCGGCCTCCGCGAGCGCTGCGGCGACCTCCGCCGCCACCAGTCCGGTGCCGATCGACTCGCCGCCGTAGTAGAGGTTCAGGACCGCGACGTTCACGGCGCTCCCGGCTCGTCGGACCGTGGCGGCGTGCGGCGGCGGCGCGGCTTCGCCGGCACGCCCACGCACACCGTCCAACCCGGCAGGTCTCGAACCGCGACGGCTCGGGCCCCGAGGATGGTCCCATCGCCGATCTCGACCCCGGGCCCCACGAACGCCTCGGCCGCGATCCAGCAGTTCGATCCGATGGTGATCGGCACACGTCGCAACGGGCGGTCCGGGTGATCGAAGTCGTGATCGCCCGCACAGAGATGGGCCCCCTGACTCACGATGGTGTCGCTGCCGATCGAGATTCGACCGAGGCAGTAGACGATGACCCGATCACCCAGCACCACGCGGTCCCCGAGCTCGAGGTGCCACGGAATCGCGACCTGCACCGTGCGCCGAACGAGACACCGGTGACCGATGCTCGCGCCGAACAGTCGCAGAAGGGAGATTCTCCACACGTCCGTGCGTCGCAGCGGAAGCCGGAAGAGCGTCGCCTCGACCACGTACCAGAGGGCGCGAAGAGCCTTGTGACGACGCCCGAAGGGGCCGACCACGGCGTCCCGATCTCCGGCCCTCGTCGGCCGGCCCGATGCCTCGTCTCCCGATGTCCGTTCCATGGTCGCATGATGACGACTTCACCACGGATGGGGCATGCCTCGTCGACACGGCCCGCCCTCGCGGCGACTTCGAGGAGGCCGTGAGCCCCCGCCGGCGGCCGCCTCGCGGAGTTCCGGTCGGTGGTGGTTTCTCGTGTCCGACGACCGGCGTGACATTCGGCGACGTCGTCGCGGGTTCGTCGAGCCTGTCGATGCCGTCGACAGCTTCGTCCCCATCCCGCGCGAGTCCGCCTCAGATCGCCTCCATCGCCTGCTTCAGCCCGGCGCGACGGCGTTCGAGGGCCTCGGCATCCCCGTCGGCACGCTGCTCGAGCCACGGATCGAGCTCGTCCTCCACGAGATCGAAGAAGACGTTGTAGTCGAGTTCCGCATCGGACTGGACGAGGATGCAGAACCTTCCATCGGGGCGCCGTGCAATCTGTTCGACCGCATGCTCGGCTGGACCACCATCGGTGGGAACGGCCTTGCCGCGGAAGAACTCCTCGAACACGACGATGAGTCCGCCTTCGCGGACCGCGCAGCGGACGCCGTTCAGGACGAAGACCTGTCGGGGATCGGTGTCGTCGCCGTAGTGGGAGGCGGACCTCCGGTAGTACTCGATCATCTCGTCGAAGTCGAGATCGGCCGAGATCTCCTGATTGAGACCACCCAGGCCGCAGACGGGCGAATCGGTGAACGCCTCCTTCAAGGTGCGGTGCACCGAGAAGTCGCTCTCGGGCATGTATGCGAGGAACTTCCCCTGCCACTCGTAGATGCCGTCGTATCCGCTGCCCCCACCCATGCCGTAGTCGTCGTAGGTGCTCGACGCGACCAGCGTCGCGTCATGCCGATCGATGGCGTCCATCAGCGCCTCCTCGACGCTGCCGAACCACTCGTCGTCCCACTCGAGCTCGTCCACCGGGGCCGTCTTCGGCGGCGGCGTCGGCTCCGCGTCCGAACCGCCGTTGCGGTCCTGGGACTTCGATTCTCGTCCGTCGTTCCTCGCCATGCTAGTCGCCTCGTCTGGTTGCCCGCCTGATTGCCCGCCTGGTTGCGTGGTGGGATCGAACTCCGATTTCGATCTCCGATTTCGATCTCCGGTCGTGCCGTTGGTCGTGGATGGCTGTCGCTGCGGATCGTCCTCGGACACGATGCCGAGGTGCCTCGCCCCCGGACAAGTGTGCCATCCACCGCCGTCGGGACCACCGCGATCCGACGCAATCTCCGACGATTCCCATTCGCACTGACATGATGTCGTCAGTGGTCGGCCCGTCCCCGGTGGACGAATCGCCGAAACGAAGCCGATCATGAGAGACGGGAGGCGATGCGCCCCCGCCGGCCGAGCCTTTCCGGGAACGACCGACATCTCGAATCCGCACTCGCCGAGGAGGGGAGCCCGGCGGCACCACCGACGGTGTCGCCGGGGCGGCGGCTCGCGACGCCTCGGCGGACTTCCGGAGGACCAGCGGATCCCGCCCCCCCCGGCCATTCCCCGTCCGATGTGGGCCACGAGCTCGAGGCGTCGGGAAACGGTCCTCGCGACGAACTCCCGCGCACGAACCGCGGTCCCGTACCGATCGGGAAACCATCGCTGCAACCTCGGGATGCGACCGGACGCAGGAGCCGGTCCGGTCGAGCGCGCGGCGCCTCGCCATGGATCGAGACCGGCACCATGCCGCTGGATCCCGAATCGTCGGCAGGCCCGCATCCCGCCAGTCGCCGAGGGTTCGGTGCACCATCGCCGGGGCTCCCGATTGGTCGAAGACGCTCGGGCCGAGGCCTCTTCGAAGTTCCGCCCCATGATTCGGCGGATCGGTCATTCGCAGACCCGGCTCGCAGCCCGACCGCTGACGACCGCCGGCACGGTCTGCGCAGGACGAGCGCGGTCCGTACCATCCGCCACGACGGCGGCGGCGCAGAGAGCGACGACCATCTTCGTACGCGTTCCCGCCCCGTTCCTGCGGCACCATGCCCGCGGACCGGCTGTGGCAGAACCCCCGCCCCCTCAGGCCCCCCGGACCCATCGGAACCCCCAACCATGCCGACCCTCATGCCACGTCGTCGCGAGTTCCTCGCCCGCACCGCGATCGCCTCGATCCTGCTCGCCCTCGTCGGAGTCGCCGGGGCCCGTCGCGGCGACGCCTGCACCGGCATCCGTCTCTCGAACCTCGACGGCAGCGTGGTCCACGGGCGGACCGTCGAGTTCGGGATTCCCATCGAGATGGAGATCGCCTTCGTTCCGCGAGGCCATCGCTTCGTGGGCATGACGCCGAAGGGCGAGGGCCTGTCGTGGACCGCGAAGTATGCCGCGGGTGGGGTGGTCTGCTTCGGCAACCTCGGCATCATGGACGGCGTCAACGAGAAGGGGCTGACCGCCGCGGCCTTCTACTTCCCGACCTTCGCCGAGTACACGCCCACCACTGCCGAGAACCGCGACCGCTCGATGTCGCCGGTGGACTTCTCCAACTGGATCCTGACGAACTTCGCCACGGTCGCCGAGGTGCGGGCCGCGATCGAGGCGGACGAGGTCGCGGTCGCGCCGACGATCGTTCCGGGGTGGCCGCCGACGCCGCAGCCCTTCCACTGGATCGTCTACGACCGCGACGGCACCGCTCTGGTGATCGAACCCCTGGGCGGTCGCCTCGTGCTGCACGACAACCCGATCGGCACCTTCACCAACTCCCCGGAGTTCGACTGGCACCTCACCAACCTTCGGAACTACATCGGTCTCCGGGCGGAGGATCCGGGCCCGGTCGATCTCGAAGGCGTGAACCTCTCCGGGTTCGGCCTCGGCGGGGGCATGCTGGGCATCCCCGGCGACTTCACCTCGCCCTCCCGCTTCGTCAGGGTCTCCTGGTACGCGGCGACCGTCGACCCCGCTCCGAACGCCGCGGCGGGCATCCTCTCGGGCTTCCACGTGCTGAACCAGTTCGACATCCCCCGCGGCAGCGTTCGCGCCCTCGACGACGGACGAACCGAGACCGATCGGACGCTGCTGACGGTCATGCGGGATCCCGCCGCGTGGCGCTACCACTACCGCACCCACGAGGACCAGACCCTGCGCGCGGTGGACTTCTCGAAGTTCGATCCCGACGCGAACGAAGTGCTGATCCTGAACACCACCGGCCCGCAGCCGATCGTCGAGATGAACGACTCGTTCGCGGTGTGGCGAGGTCCGCGGTAGACCGACGCGCCGATCGCCGGGATGCCCGCCCGGGAGCACGAGGTGAGGGCCGAGGCGATTCCCGCGAGCTTCACCGACCCGAAGACCGGGCGCTCGATGGCGCTCGATCGCCTCCGTTGAGCGGCGGCGGCATGCGCGTGTCAAAAAGGCCGCGGGACGGGCACGTGGCCCGTCCGCGCGGCTGGAGACATGAGGAATCGGATGTTCGAGACGCGAAGGGTCGAGGTCGTTCGACCCCGATCCGTCCACTCGCTCAGCAATCCCCCAGGCGGCGAGCACGATTCCGAGGTCGATGCCGTTGACGATGCCGTCGCCGTCGAGATCGCCGACGAGTCCGGCACCGGTCGCGCCCCAGTCGGCCAGCACCGATCCGAGGTCCACGCCGTCGACGGTCCCGTCGCCGTCGATGTCCGCCGGGCAGACCGGGCCGCCGCATTCGTCGGGCACGCCGTCGCCGTCGATGTCGGAACTGGCGGGCGTGTAGGGAACCTCGAGCAGGCGATCGGTCGGCAACAGGCCGCTGGAGATCCTGACTTCGTCGACGAAGCCCCGCAGCAGCTGGTTGACGACGCCGTTGGCGTTGGGATGCCCGCCGATGGTCAGACGCGATCCGGTCTCGTTGAACTCGAGCCAGTCGAGATCGACCTCCTCGATCTGGTCGTCGACGACGAATCGGGCGATGCGTCGCGCCGGGTCGATGCCCGCCGAGACGAAGGTCCACTCGTTGTCGTCGACCTCGAGGGTCGACACGATCGCCCACTTCGCGTTGCCGTCGTTGCTGCCGTAGCCGAAGGTGAGCACCAGTTCGCGACCGCTGTATCCCCCCGGCTTGCCGACGACGGCGTCGCAGGTGCCGGGATAGTTGCCCGCCTGCACCAGCATGCCCCAGTCGATCCGGCCGTCGCTCTCGGCGCCCTTCTTGACCGCGAGCCACTGGCGTCCGGCGTTGGAGTTCGGGTTGCCGAGCTGCTCGAGGCGCACCCACGCCTCGACCGTGAAGGCGTCGTCGTAGGTCGCCAGCGCCTCGCCCGCGGCGGGCACATCGACGTGCCCGGCACCGCCGGGATGGATCGAGCCGAGATTCGCGGCGCCGGTCGAGGGCACCGGATCGACGGGAACCGACACGCTTGCCGGCGTCGCGACGGCCGTGCCCGAGAGCCCCAGCGGACCACTGTCGAGCCCGAGATCGCTCGGATCCTCGAACCGCCAGTAGGCGAGGGTCGTCGAGGTCGGCACCGCGGCGACGTCGCAGTCGTCGGGCACGCCGTTGCCGTTGCAGTCCTCGACGAGGCCGGCGGAGATCTCGAGCTCGTCGCCGATTCCGT
>Ga0180429_10004730_pt1 | contig 10853 bp, 10 predicted proteins | sample SS_ome_FD_132428 | JGI IMG/M metagenome (GOLD analysis project Ga0180429, IMG submission 132428) | Hypersaline lake sediment archaeal communities from the Salton Sea, California, USA - SS_1_S_1 metaG | ecosystem: Environmental > Aquatic > Non-marine Saline and Alkaline > Hypersaline > Sediment ... | reverse complement strand
TACTTGGCCGACAGATCGCTGAGCGTCTGTTGGATTTCCGCGCTATCGGGCATCGACTTGCGGGCAAGGTCGCAGGACTGGATCGCCTGGGTAAACTCATTGATCTGGCTGTAATTTTCTGTGAGCATCATCAGCAAGCGAACGTTGGGCTTCTTGGCCAGTCGCTGGGATTCAAGGAGCACGTCGCATATCCACTTGATAACCGCCTTCAGTTCGAGCTGCACCGCACACTGGCGCACCTGGTTCATGAACTGAACCGAACCGGGTTCCTTGGCCAGCAGGAACGCCGCGTTCACCAGGTTCGTTTCCGGGTCCTTGCCCGGGCGGTGTTTGAACTTGTCGCCTATACCGGGGCCCTTTCCGCCCTGGGCCTTGCGATTCAGCGATATGTCACGAAGGCGCTGGTAACCCTGTTCGACGTTGCCCGGTTCGCGTTTGAGTCCCTCTATGTAGAGTTCAATAGCAAAATCCCAGTTACCGGTTTCCGCCACTTGTTCGGCACGCTCGAAAAAAGCTCTGCCCTTACCCGATTGGCCCGATTCGGCGGGAGGATTCTGAGTGTCTGCATCGGTCATACCGGCATCCTTGTGTTATCCGCATAATATCAAGCTACATACTTTACACGAAACGAGCGCCCGAGGCAAGCAACTTATCCCGCCTGGCAGGTGTGTGCGATACAAAAAATGGCGCCTCAGGCAACGACTTTGCCGTTGCCGCTTTTTTATGTCTCACACCGGGCAGGTGGTCGGGGCAATAGGCTTGACATGGTATCAGGGACGTGCTAATAGTCGGTTAGCAGATTTTACTTTCGGTGTTTTGCGCTATCGAGCGACAACATGAAATCTCGCAACACAATCAGGGCGGCCCGTATCCTCGCCTTTGCAGCGATGTTCGTTGCGACTCTTGGGATTCATCTGTTACATCCCCTGGTGCATTCGTCGGGCCATCAATTCAACGACCATCAGAACGACAGCGCGGCGCACAAGTGCGCGGAGGCGGGCGCTTCGGATCACCATCACGGTGATGACCCGTCGGGGCAGACCGCGCTGCAGGCTCGTGGTGGGGCGATGCTGAACGGATCGTGTCCCGTCTGCGAGTTCCTCAAGATCCGTCCGGTGCAATCGTGCTTCGAGCCCGCCGACCATCAAGAGGTGTATCTTCCTCCGTCGGCGCCCGTTGTCCGAACGGATACTCTCATCGATCGCTATCATCCTCTGCCCCGTCATTCACGGGCGCCCCCCGCGGTCTCTGCAACTCATATCGTGTAACCGCGGCGCGGGCGTGTCGGCATGAGGTCTGAAACCGGCCTCGTCCACTGGATAATCCGCTGCCGCAAATGCTGCCGCTGCTCCACCGGTTTTGTGGTTTGTCTCTGCAACTGCAGCGGGCACGTTATCAATACCGACGACTCGGACTTCTTCCCGGTTGGAGACTGTTGGTCGTATGGGAACAACTTAAGTGCAAAAGAGGTGTATAAATGGGATTCAAACAAGTGAGTTTGATCGTGTGTGTAATTCTCGCGTTGGGTTATCAGGTCGTTTCGGCCGCGAACGCAAAACAAGAACCCGGCGCCGCAAGTGACGAGTTTCAGCAACTCAAGGCGCAGTTTCAGGCGATGCAGCGTCAAATGACCGAGATGAAGAAGCGGCACGCCGAAGAGATCGACAAGTTAAAAGAGCAGATCCAGGCCGTTCGACAACTCCGTGCAGGCCCCGCCACGATGCCCGCCAGGACCGAGGAAAGCGAACTGGCGGAACTGCGAAAACTCGCCGAAGCGGAAATGATCGCCGAGGCGGAAGATACCGAAACCGCTAAAGGGGAGACTTTCCTGGATTTCAAGGCCGGTTGGTTGAGCCTTCAGTCCCTGAACCCGGAAATCAGTGTTACAGGTGATATTGTGGGTTCTTACAGGCGTCAAAAGGATAACAGGGAACGGTTCGATGACAACTTCAGGGGCCTGGGCCTGCATTTCGAGTCATATCTGGATCCGTATACGAAATTCAAGGCGGCGGTGCCCGTCAACAACGATGGGGCTTCACTGGGTGAAGCTTACATGACGCGCTTCGGCGTGGCTGACGGTCTGAACCTGACGATTGGCAAGTTCCGCCAGCAGTTCGGCGTGGTCAATCGTTGGCACCGGCACGCTCTGGACCAGGTTGACTTCCCGCTGGCCTTGCGGCAGATCTTCGGCGACGGGGGATTGAATCAGACGGGTTTCTCTCTCGATTATGCGCTGCCGCCGCTTTTGGGCTCGGTGCATGATGTGACCCTGCAGGTGACCAGGGGCAGCAATAACAGGCTGTTCGGCGATAACACGCGGGGTACCCCGTCGGTCCTGTGCCATTACAAGAACTATCGAGACCTTACAAAGAACACTTACGCCGAATGGGGCCTGACGGGCCTCTTCGGGTGGAACGACACGTGGGAAGTGCAAAGGGGCGGATTGACCGCCAGAGATCATAACAGCCTCAGCACCCGCGTTTTCGGGACCGACTTCAGCCTCCTGTGGGAACCGACAGACCGCATGCGACACCGCAACGTCGAGTGGCGAACCGAGTTGTATCTTCTCAACCGGGACATTCTCGCACCGGACGATTCCGGAAGGGACACTATCAATGCCTGGGGCGCCTACAGCTACCTTCAGGCAAAGATCTCGCGAGAGTGGGACGTGGGCCTGAGATTCGATTACTTCAAACCGGACAGCAAAGACTACGCCTCGGTCGGAAGCACGCTTGCGCCCCTGGCGTTCACTGACAGCGGCGCCTATCGCTGGCAGGCCGGTCCGTATATCACGTGGGCTCAAAGCCCGTTTGTGAAGTACCGCCTGGAATACAATCATGCGGACGGCCGGGGAATGGAAAGCCCCGAGGACACTGTAATGATCCAGGTGATATTCGCCGTCGGACCCCACAAGCACGACCGCTATTAAAAACAGCGTTGGATCGCCCCGGTCTTTGCGACCGGTTTTTGCGAAACGAAAGGAAAATCATGATGAAACGCAAACTCTTGTTAACAGGCATATTCCTGTCGCTCTTTCTCGCCGGCCAGGCTTACGTATCGGACGCTCTTGCGGAAAGGTCCCGACCGCTCCAGGTCGTGGCGACCCTTCCGGATTACGGCGTCCTGGTCCGGACCATAGGCGCAGAGCGGGTATCGGTGCAAACAATCGTCCAGGGCGATCAGGACGCCCACTTCATTCGTCCCAAACCGTCTTTCGTGGACATGGTTCGGCGGGCGGATCTCCTGATAACAACGGGACTGGACCTCGAGATGTGGCTGCCCACGGTGATCGACAAGTCCGGGAACACTCGCATCAGGAGCGGAAAACCCGGTTACGTCGGCGTCGCGCGAGGCATAACCTTGCTGGACAAGCCCAAGAACCTCTCGCGGGCGGAGGGGGGCGTCCACATCTACGGTAACCCGCACCTGACATGCAGCCCGATCAATATGCAAACGGTGGCCCGCAACATCACCGTCGGCCTGGTCAGAAACGATCCGGAAGGAAAGGATTACTATCAAACCAACCTCAAGAAACTTCTCGATCAGTTTAATGAGCGCCTTTTCGGAAAGGACCTGGTAAAGTTCCTCGGCGGGCAGACCCTTTCCAGGCTGGCGGAGAAAGGCGCCCTGCTGGCGTTTCTGGAATCGCACAAATTCAAAGGAAAGGCGCTAATCGAATACCTGGGCGGATGGGCAAAGAAGATGCTTCCGCTGCGAGGGGTTCGCATTGTCACCTATCATAAGAACTGGGACTATTTCGTTCGATTGTTCGAACTCGATGCCGTCGGAACGGTCGAGCCGAAGCCCGGTATTCCACCTTCGCCCAAACACGTCGCCGGACTCATAGATCTGATGCGGAAACAAAGTGTTCGCATCATCCTGGCGGCAAACTACTTCGATCACCAGAAGATCAAGACGGTGGCGGCGAAGGTGGGCGCCGCTCCGGTTATCGTGTCCATTTATGTCGGTGGTGCGCCCCGGACGGATGATTATTTCATGCTCGTCGATTCCTGGATCGACGCCCTGCTGTCGGCGGCGAGGGAAAAGGGAGTCTTGAAAGCTCCTCAAAAAGGAACATCCGATAAGTAAATGACGCCAACGCGATATCAGATTCAGACGGCGTGAAACAGGAGAATATCATGTCGGAAACGGCGCAGTTTTTCGTGATTCAGCTCAGCCTGTTGGCTGTCGTCCTGATCCTGCATACGTATATAGGCCTGCACGTGATTCGGCGCACCCTGATCTTTTCAGACCTGGTGCTGGACCAGCTCGCCGCTTTCGGCGCATTGCTCGGGATCGCCATTGGCGTGGAGTACGGGACGCCGAATTCCTACATGGTCTCGATGCTGATCGTGCTTGTCGGGGCGTTCCTGCTGGCGGTGATCAAGCCCGGTAACCGGCAGATTCCCCGGGAGGCCGTCATCGGAATCATGTACGCCATGGCGCTTGTCGCCTGCCTTCTCCTGGGAGACAAGCTTTCCGGCGGGGAGGGGCATGTAACCAAAACACTTTCCGGATCCATGCTGTGGGTCACCTGGCCGCTCGTCAGCGTTACGGGAATCGTTTACGCCGCGCTGCTGATCTTTCACTATGCCTTCCGGCGCAAGTTTATCGCACTTGCCGCCGGTCAGTGTCGAAAGGCGAAGCTGTGGGATTTTCTGCTGTTCACCACGCAAGGCGTCATTACGGTTCTCATCGTTCCGATCGCCGGGGTGCTGCTTGCGTATGCATTCCTGATGATCCCGGCGGCAATTGCGGTCATGTTCGTCAAGGGTTGGGGGCGAGGCGTTCTGTTGGGCTGGTCGGTGGGGTTCCTCGCCTGCACGATCGGGGTCGTCTGTTCGTATCTTTTCGCGCTGCCCTATGGTCCGACCCTGGTCCTGTCGCTGGGCGCATTCTTCGTTATTGCGATATGTGTTCGCACAATGCTTTCGAGACCGGTTCGGCGTTAACAGAAAGGTGTTGATCTCATGGAGCACTTTATACAGCTTCTTGGCCTGCCGCTGCTTTCCTGCGTTATCATCGTCGGAATCCTCGGATACCTCGGTATCCACGTTCTCAAGAGAGAGGTCATATTTGTCGACATAGCCCTTGCACAAATGGCCGTCGTCGGCGCAATCATAGCTCATCTCGTCTTTCACGCGCACGGGGAATCCTGGATTGGTTACGCCTGCGGGACCGGTGCGGTCATTGCGGCCGCGGCGTTCTATTCTTTTGCCAGAAAGGCCGAGCAAATCCCACTGGAGGCGGTAATCGGAATATCTTATGCAATTGCGGCCGCGGCGACCCTGTTCCTGGTTGGAATAGCACCCGGCGGGCACATTCACGTCCATGGTATGCTCGCCGGGAGCATACTCTGGACGACCTGGGCGCATGTCGCTGCCTGTATTGTCGTTTTCGCCGCCGCGGGCCTGGGCCTCTACCTTTGCAGGAAACCCTTCCACCGAATATCGGAAGACTATCAAGCCGCATTATGCGGCGGAGTTAATGTCGCCTGGTGGGACTTCCTCTTCTACGTTTTCGTAGGTATCGTGATCGCCCTGGCCACCCGCATCGCCGGCGTGGTTCTGGTATTCGGTTTTCTGATCGTTCCGGCGACGGTATCGGCGATGTTTTCGTCTCGATGGGGCGCCCGCCTGCTGATCGCCTGGTCCACCGGTATCCTGGCGTCAATAATGGGCTTGATATTCGCCCACAAGCTCGATTTCTCCGTGGGGCCTTCTGTCGCGATGTTTCTGGGTATTATCCTCATCCTGGCGGCGGTTTCCCTGAAATCCCGCCCGATTGTAACGATAAGCCTGGGTTCCGCGGTCTGTCTCGGATTTATCGGATTGCTGTTTCTGGAGAGCCCGTCGGCCGCCGAATGGTCCCGCGGCGCCGCGCGATCCGCAACTTCGCCCGAGCCAACGTCATCACCGGCCGGCACGGAAAACGCAATACCCGCGCTCTCGCACGACGATGTTGAGAATCTCATACAAAACGCCAGGGACGCCGGCGAACTGGCGGACCTTATGAAGAAGGTGTCCGATCCCGACCTGCAAAGCCAAATCGTCTGCCGGGCGCTCGATCTTGACCCCGAACGGGGAAAAACCATGGCGCTGGAATTCCTCTCGCAGGAACCACCGCTGTTCTTTCGCCAGATCGTGTCGGACAAACTCGAAACGTTCGATTCAAAAACGGCCGGGGATAACCAGCAGCAGAAATGACCTGTGGTCTCAGCTCGAACCGCGCCCACCCGCAAATCCGCCCACATGGTGGAGACGCGACGATGTTGAATGTTTGAAATTTGCGGGCGTTGTCCTATAATCCAAACCCCGGACCCGGACCGGCCGGACCACTCGCAAGAGGAAACCAAACCATGCTTACCGATAACATACTGGACCTGATCGGAAACACCCCGCTGCTGAAACTCGCCGACGAGAACATCTACGCCAAGGCCGAGTTCCTCAACCCCGGCGGGTCCATCAAGGACCGCGTCGCCATGGCGCTGCTCGAAGGCGCCCGGCGCGACGGACTGATCAAAAGCGATTCGATCATCGTCGAACCGACCTCCGGGAACACGGGGATCGGCCTGGCGCTCGTGGGGCGACTCAAGGGATATACCGTAAAGATCGTCATGCCCGCGGGCATGTCCGAGGAGCGGAAGAAACTCATCACCGCCCTGGGCGCCGAATTGATTCTGACGCCCGACGAAGAGTCCATACCCGGCGCCGTGAAAAAGGCCCGCCAACTCGCCGAAGAAGACCCTCGAGTGTTCATCCCCAACCAGTTCGAGAACCCCGATAACCCCCGCGTCCACTACGAGGAAACCGCCCACGAACTGTGGCGCCAGACCAGCGGGAATATCGCCTGCTTCGTCGCGGGAGTCGGCTCGGGCGGGACGCTCCAGGGTGTGGGCAAATTCCTCAAGGAGCACTGCCCGACCGCCAGGATAGTCGCCGTCGAACCGAAGAACGTCTCGGCGCTGCTCGGGCACGAACCGGGCCTCCACCAGATACAGGGAATCGGCGACGGGTTTATCCCGGGCGTGCTGGACGTCTCCATGGTCGACGACGTGATCGAGGTCACCGACGAAGACGCCATCGAAACTACTCGCCAACTCGGGCGCGACATGGGCCTGCTGGTGGGAATCTCCTCGGGCGCCAACGTGTGGGCGGCGCGCCAACTGACCGGCACGATCGACGGCCCCATCGCAACCGTCCTGCCCGATCGGGCGGAAAGATACTTCAGCACGGCGTTGCTTTAACGGCTTGGCAACTGGCAACTGGGAACTGGCAACTGGCAACGGCAAAGAACAAACGACCTGCCATGCCTTACAACACAGGAGACGAAAAATGAAACGACGAGAAGTTGTGAAGATTGGACTGGGACTCGGAGCCGCAAGCGCCGTCGGGGGCGCGCTGGGTATTCCCACCGCTCAGGGCGCCTGCCCGTGCGTCTCTTGCGATGCAGACGCGATGACCAAGTCCGCGATCAAACACTACATCCCCGGAAAACTTACCTGCGGTGAGGCGATCATCCTGACCGGACTCGAATCGCTGGGCCTCAAGACCAAACTGGCGCCCGATATCGCGCTGGGCCTGGCCGGAGGCGTCGGGCTGCAGGGAAAGACCTGCGCCGTGCTGACCAGCGCATCGATGATTCTCGCCCTGGCCGTCGGAGTCGTCGAAAAAGACTACAAGAAGAAAAAAATGGCGACCTTCAAAGCTGTCGGGCAGTTCTCAAAGGCCTTCGAGAAGGAATTCGGATGCACCGAATGCCGCAAACTCTCCGGACTGGACCTGACCACAGCCGCAGGCCGAAAAAAACTCATGACGTCGGTCAAGGCCCAGCGCTGCTCCAAGCTGGTCGCCTTCGGCGCAAAAACGCTTGCAATGTCCCTCCAGAGTCTCGCAAGAGACTACGCCTGAGACCGGCGTTCACCTTACGTCTAAGATTTGTTTCGCGTGCGGCGATCTGACAATAACCGCTCGATACTCGCTGTGGAATCGGACTCCAAAGCCGGAAGCATCCGCACGGATATCGAACCGTAAAGATCGCATACCGCGGCGCACAGGTCTTCTCGAACGATCAGCAACAGCAGGGAATCTCCCGTTCCAATCAGGCGATCAACGGCGTCTCGCCACCCGCGACCGGTAAGTTCAAGGGGTCCGAACTCGTCGATGACAATCAGTTCGGGCGGTCGGCGGTTTGACGCGGCCAGCGCGGATCGACCGAGGCGCAGACCTTCTTCTCTGAAGGCGAACGAACCCACATCCGCTGGTCGGCCCAGGCGAAGCAAGGGCGCTCGACGATCGGAAAACAGATCTATGACGTCGAAACCTACAAGGCGGTCACCGCGATACAAAGAAGGCGCCAGAATCCCCCCAACGGCGTACCCTTCGGTCCTTAGACGCTCAACCATATCAGACGCTGCGCTCGTCTTGCCCGAGTGCTTCGGTCCGACCCACAGGACAATTTCGCTGGCGGACAATCTGCTCGCCGGCCTCAGATCACCATCAGACCGCGGACGACGGCGAAAACCCAGGCCCCCGCGCTCGCCGCCGACAGGACAGCCCAGTTCGGTATCGCCAGCTTCCGCGCCGGATGCTCCTGAAGTCTTCTGGCGAACAGGTCGGCCAGGGGCACTGCGACCGCGCTGAGCGCCGCGGCGATCGAACCGGTGACTCCCACGTAGTTAAGCGCCTTTGACCAGCCCGGATTCGTCCACCACGAGTAGCGGAAAACGAGGATCATCATCGCCGCAAAGACGGCGAATCCCGTGTACGTTGCGGCCAATCCGATCAGGGGCTTGTAGCGTCCGCGGGTAAGGGCGTAGACGACCTCGAAGCTGATCCCCAGCAGCAGGATCGCCAGCAGGTGGCAGGCGAAGAAAGGCTGGTTGAGGAACTTGTACAGCATCGCCAGCGCCGCCACGGCGATCGCCGAACCCGCAATCGGGACGTAGACTTTTGCGATCGCCATTATGCCCATCGCCGCGACCGTCAGGATAACCGCCGGCGCCAATTGCATCCCGGCGCCGTACATCCAACCGCCGAACAATGCTTCCGACAGGCCCCATACACCGCTAAGGAACAGGATAGCCAGGATGTGCTGTTTTTTCATGAGTCAATCTTTCCTTTCCGTGTTTGCCGTTCGAATTCGCGGCTTGAATCACTATTATTCTTTCGAACAATCGCCTGTCAAGCAGATGTTTCCGATACTACGCCCGTTTTCGTCCGCGTCTGAGCATGAGCCCGGCGCCGCCAAGCAGCAGCAGGCCCATTGACGCCGGTTCCGGAACCACCAGGCTGTCGTCGGAAGTCGTGAGCAGTTGATAGTAATCCCATGCCCATGTCGGTGGGTTTGAGCTGCTGATCTTGGTGTACTGCTCGAAGATTCCCGTTACGCTCTCAAAGTGCTGGTTCATCGCGATCAGGGAGTGGTAGTCCACCAGACCGCTCTTGTCTTCATTCATGTAGTCGCTGGCCCAGCAGTTTCCCGCGGTGTTGGACAGAACGTAGTTGTCCAGATTCTTGCCTTGATCCATTCCGCTGACCGTCACGTCCCGGACCTGGACCAGCATCGACTCGTACTGTTCCGGCGACGGGGCATGGTTGGCGACAAGCCAGAATTCCGCCGGATTTTCAACCGGCGCGGCGATATCGGCGGTTGTTAAGACGATCGGGGAGGGTAGAGCATTGCCCGTGCTTTCGACTTTGTAGGTCGGTGAAGTAGCGCCGTCGTATTGAAGGAAAGTTCCGCCCCGATACTCCTCGACCACTACGTTGGTAAAACTCACCCAATCTCCGACCTGGACATTTTCGTAGGCTTTTTTTGCGTACGATCCGCCCGCCGTCCAGTCCTTGAGCTGGATTCCGCCCCATCCGTCGGAATGCGCGGGGTCGTACAGCGCCAGCCTGGGGCGGCTTCCGGCGAACTTGTGAATGACAATGCCCCCCGCGAAATCGGCGATGGTGGCTCCGTCAAGCGGGCTGTCGCCGGTGGCGACGGTTGTGTACTGGATATCGTATATCGTCGTGGGGTCCGCCGATGCGCTGTCCGGCGCGATCGCTGATACAACCAACATCGCCGCCAACACCAATACCAGTCCTTTGAGTCCAAATGCCTGTCGTCTCTTCATCTTTCTGCTCCTTTCTCGTGTTTTCCTCTTCTGTTCCATCACCTGGGGGTATCTTCCGGGGGATAGGGAAACCAATCTTCATCATCTCGCGGGGGACATTTCATTCCCGCGGGCCAGTGATCCTTCCATACGCTTTCCACCCATCGTACGCTGTAGTCACAATACAGAATCGAACCGCCCTGTTCGCTTGCGCCCCGGCCGTGCCGAACGGCGAAATCCTTCGGATAGCTTCCGCAGTGTTTTCCAGCGCTCCGGTTTCGCGTAGCGCCGCCGTAGCCGCGGGACGGGTCCAGCAACTGGTCGAACAACAGGACCGTTCGCGCTGGTTTGGCGATTCGACCGACCTTCAGGAAACTGGGCATGACCCGCCCCTGGTCGCCGGGCGCCCGGTAGCAGTCTTTGTCCAGTTCCAGGCAGGAGTTCATCGCGTAGGAGAAGAACCCGTCCCGCTTCGGCCGGTATCCGTAACGCCCGCCTTCCACCAGTTGGGCCGCGGGGCACTGGAAGACAGTTCCCGGGCCCGGGTACTTCCAAAGCGCATGATCCCGCCAGGGCTTCTCGTTCATCAGTGGCGGGAGCACGTCCACCCACCCGAAATTATCCGCCGCACCGTTGTCCCGATCCAGCCCGTCAATATGCGGGTAGACCTCGTTGTTCAATGAAGCATACATGGCGAACGCGTTTCCCCATCCGCGGAGCTGCGTTTTGCAGAGCGCCAGCCTGGCCTGGT
>Ga0180429_10004728_pt1 | contig 10858 bp, 9 predicted proteins | sample SS_ome_FD_132428 | JGI IMG/M metagenome (GOLD analysis project Ga0180429, IMG submission 132428) | Hypersaline lake sediment archaeal communities from the Salton Sea, California, USA - SS_1_S_1 metaG | ecosystem: Environmental > Aquatic > Non-marine Saline and Alkaline > Hypersaline > Sediment ... | reverse complement strand
GGCCAGACGGAGGCCATCGCCCCCTCGGGCTACGACTCGACGCTGGTGTGGAACTCGAAGTCGGACACGGACATGCTGGACCTGTTCGAGGTTCAGTTCCGGTTGACGCCGAGCGACAACGACGTGGGGACCCTGGACGCGACCGCGAACTTCCAGGTGGACAACTCGGACGTGCCGGCGATAACGCTGACCACGCCCTCTGGCGAGCAGACCGCAGACGTGACCATCGCCTACAACCTGACGGACCGTGAGGGAGACCCCATCAGCCTGGTCCCGGAGTACTCCCCCGACGGCGGGAGCACGTGGAAGGCCGCGACGGTGAGCGGCGCGGTGGAAGCTGTCAAGACCGGCTCCGGCTCGCTGACCTGGCAGACGAAGAGCGACGTGGACCAGTTGGACGGTGAGTACCTGTTCCGCATCACGCCGTCGGACAACGATGTGGGCGAGACGGGTGCGACCACGGCGTTCCAGGTGGACGACTCCGATGTGCCGGCGATCACGCTGACCACGCCCTCTGGCGAGCAGACCGCAGACGTGACCATCGCCTACAACCTGACGGACCGTGAGGGAGACCCCATCAGCTTGGTCCCGGAGTACTCACCCGACGGTGGCGGCACGTGGAAGGCCGCGACTGTGAGCGGCGCGGTGGAAGCTGTCAAGACCGGCTCCGGCTCGTTGACCTGGCAGACGAAGAGCGACGTGGATCAGCTCGACGGCGAGTACCTGTTCCGCATCACCCCGTCGGACAACGATGTTGGCGAAACGGGCCAGACCAGCGCGTTCCAGGTGGACGACTCCGACGTGCCCCGGATATCACTCGATCCCGTCACCGGCGAATTCACCGCCGAGGTGGCGATATCCTTCAACCTCGAGGACCGGGAAGGCGATCCGTGCAGCCTGAAGGCGGAATACTCCACCGACGGTTCGACCTGGAAGCCGGCCAACGTGACCGGCCAGACTGAAGGTGTGCGCCCGGGGCGGGGGCAACTCACGTGGAACACCGCCGGGGACCTGGACCGTGTGGACCTCGATACGGTGTACTTCCGCATCACCCCGGCGGATAACGATACGGGCGAAACGGTGCAGACGGGGCCCTTCCAGCTGGACAACTCGGAACCGCCGTTAATAGACCTGGACACGCCGTCTGGGGAGCAGAGCGGCGCGGTGTCCGTTGGGTACAATGTTTCCGACCGCGAGGGTGACGCGGTGAATCTGGTCGTCGAGTACAGCCTGGACGGCGGTTCAAGTTGGATGCCCGCGACGGTGACCGAATCGACCGCCGGAATCAAGCCCGGCAAGGGCAAGCTGACCTGGCGGAGCGATACCGACGCGCCCGGCGTGGACGTGAACGCGGCAATGCTCCGGGCCACGCCCTCGGACAACGACGAGGGGACTTCGGGTCAGACGGGCATCTTCCCGCTGGACAACAACCAACCGCCCGCAGCGACGGTTAGCGTCCCGTCGGGCGTGATAACCGGCCCCGTAGAGGTGACGGTCACGCCGAAGGACCCCGAGGGCGACCCGGTGGACTGCGATCTGGAGTACGATGCGGGGGCGGGTTGGACGCCGGCGAGTTATACCGGGAGCCTCGGTGGGATAACCGGCCCCGTCACCGTCATTTGGGACGCCCCGGGTCAGATCGGCGCCGTCGCGGCCGGCGGCAAGCTGCGCGTCATCCCCGCCGACAACGACACGGGCGAGCCGTCCGAGACGAGCTTCAGCGTGGACAACACTCCGGCGCCTCCGCCGGAGCCCGAACCGGAGCCCAGTCCGGATTCTACGCCGACGCCCTAGGGATTCGATGCGTAAAATACCTCTGCTTCTCGTCTTGATGCTGACCGGCGCGGCGCTCGGCGCTCCGCGAGTGGCCGCGTTGCCCCTGGAGAATGAGGGGATGCCCCAGGACGCCTGGTACCTCATGGGGCTGACCGACTCCCTGGCCTGGCGGCTGAACGGATCGAATTCCGCCGTCGGCCTCGACTGGCGCACCGTGCATCAGGCGCTTCAGGCGCTCCAGATGGGACGCCAGCGTAGCTTCAGCGAGGGGGATCGGGAGAAAATTCTGGAGAACCTTAAGCCAGACTACTACCTCCGCGGCTCCTACCTCATCGAGCAGCCCGAAGACCCGTTGGGCGACGTGCGCTACTCGGTGGAGGTAGCCTGCCTGACCTACCCCGCAGAGAGGGAGCTCTTCAACATCCGCTTCACGGGGGTGGACCTCTTCGCCATCGAGGTGGAGATTTTCAAGGAGGTCCGTCTGGCCATCGGCGAGCCACTGACGGAGGAGGAACTGAAAAAGGCTCAGGGCTTGATTACCGATGACGCCGTCGCCTACCGGTGGTACTGCCGGGCCGTCAGCACCGTGGCCAACCCGGCGCAACAGGCCGACTACCTCATCGAAGCGGTCAAGCTCAACCGGGGTTTTCTGACGGCGCGTCGGGAGCTGGCCCGGGCGTACCTCCAGTCCGGCGACACGCCGCGGGCGCTCAACGAGATAATCACCGTCCTGCGCGAGGCCCCCGACGATTGCTGGGCGCTCAAGTACTACGGGGACATCCTCGACGCCCTGGGCGAGGGCGGTAAGGCCATGCGCATCTACCGCCGGGCCGGGATGGCCGACGAGCGCGAATGGAGGCTGCACCTCGAGCTGGCCTGGACGCTGGAGGAGAAGGGTTCCTACACCCTGGCCGAAAGCTCCTACGACAAGCTCCTGGTTAAGGACAACCGGTTCTACGAGGCCTACCGCGGACTGGCCGTTATCCTCTTGAGCCGGGGGGAGTACGCCGATGCGCTGGACCTCCTGGAACGGGCGCGCAGCCTCGGCGAGGATTTCCCCGAGTACCGCGACCTCCTCGGCCGGGCCTACATCTACAACGGGCGCTTCGAGGATGCCGTGCGCGAACTGCAGGTTGCGGTGGACCTGGCCCCGAAGAACGGCGAGTACGCCTACGACCTCGGTTTTGCCTACTACCGGGCCGGGGATACCCGGATGGCCGACGAGTGGTGGAGGACGGCGTCGCTCCTGGGTTACAGCCACGAGACGGAGATGGAGTAGTGGGCGCCGAGAGCATGACCGGCTACGCCGTGGGCCGCTGGTCGGACGGTGACGACCTCCTCGTCCTCGAGGCCCGGAGCGTCAACGGCAAGCACCTCTCGGTAAAGCTTCGCCTGCCGTCATCACTGTCGGCTTTCGAACAGCGGCTCACGAATCTGGTCAAGGAGAAGGTCGTCCGTGGCAGCGTTACCCTGACCTGCCTCGAATTCTCCGGTTTCGCCGAGGCCGGGGCCGCGCCGAAGGTGAACCTCGACCTGGCGCGGGGGTACATCAAAGCGGCCGCCTCTCTGCCCCCCGAGGCGTCGGGCGGCCTGACGGCCTACGAACTCTTGCGCCTGCCCGGCGTGGTGACCGAGCCCGAGGGCCGTCTCGACGCGGGGCGTCTGGAGCGGGCGCTGGACGCGGCGGCCGGTGAAGCCCTGGGTGGTTTGGCGGACTCCCGCCGCCGGGAGGGGGAGGGACTTGCTAAGAAAATCCTCGCGATGTTCGATCAGCTCGCGGGCGACCTCAAGACCCTGAGGTCCCTCGCCGATGCGGTGCCGGCGAGGCTCAAGGCGACGATTGACGAGAGGGTGTCCGAGCTCGCCGGAAACAGTCTTGACCGCGAGCGGCTGGAGCAGGAGGTGGCCTACCTGGCCTCCAGGGCCGACGTGACCGAGGAGCTGGACCGGCTGGAGGGGCACATCGCGGCGTTCCTGTCGGCCCTGGATTCCCCGGAGCCCCAGGGGCGCCGGCTGGACTTCCTCTGTCAGGAGGTCCTCCGGGAGCTCAACACCTGCGGCAGCAAGGCCGCCGGAACCGACATCACCCCCCTCGTGCTGGAGATGAAAGTCACCCTGGACCGGATTCGGGAGCAGGCGGCGAACATCGCCTGAGGATTCGATGGAAGAAAAACCGCGTGGCATCCCCATCGTCATCTCATCGCCCTCCGGCGGCGGCAAGACGAGCATCTACGACGAACTGGCGAAGAGACACCCCGAGTTTTTCTACTCCGTCTCGGCCACCACACGCCCCCGGCGGGCCAACGAGGCGGACGGCGTCCAGTACCACTTCCTCACCGAGTCCGAGTTCATGAGGCGGCGGGAGGCGGGGGAGTTCATCGAGACCGCCCGGGTGCACGGCCACTGGTACGGCACGCCGCGCGGGCCCCTGGAGGGGACGCTGGGGGAGGGGAGGGACGTGGTTCTCGACGTGGACGTCCAGGGGGGCGACTCCATCCGCGGTATTTACGGGCGTGAGGCGTTGCTCATTTTCATCATCCCCCCCGACATGGCGACTCTGCGCGAGCGGCTCGTACACCGCCGCTCCGAGGAACCGGCGCTCGTCGAAAGAAGGATGATGAACGCCTTGGACGAGCTCCGCCGCGCCCCGGACTATGACTACATCGTGGTGAACGACGTCCTGCTCCGGGCCGTGGACGAGGTGGAGGCCGTCATCACCGCCGAGCGCCTCCGCAGCACCCGTCTGTGCGGAATCCTCAATAAACGCTTCCCCGAGCTGGGGGAGGGATAGATGGGACGCCTGTCGGTTCTCTCGCTTATCGCGGCGGCGGTTCTCCTGGTCGGCTGCGAGCCCGCCGAGCCGCTGCCCAATCCCATGGCCGACATCGAGGTCACCGGGTACGCCTCGGACCAACTCTACCCCGACGGCTCCACCGTGCCCTACGAGGACCGGGTGGTCATCGTCCACGGCACGGTGACCGACACCGACCCCCTGAACAGCCCGGACGCTTGGGACGGGTACGTGGAGATCGTGCGCAACAAGAGCGAGTCCTACGTCCTGTCGGAGCCGGAGATGCAGCAGGTCCTCGATGACGAGGGCGCGGGGACGTCGCGCTGGGAGTTCTACCGGCGGGTCCGGCTCTTCAACAGCTGGAACACCCTGGAGATATACGTCCGCGCCTTCCCCGGGGGGACGGTCCTGGAGTACTCGCCCGTGGTAAGCCTTTCGGGTAATTGGAGCGCGGGTCGAGACCCGGTCATGTGCTCGGTGGAGTGGCCCGGGTCGGACCTGGCCAACCTCAACCTCCACATGGTGGACGACCTGGGAAACGACTGCTCCGAGGACGACCCCAACATCGGCGGGATGATTCTCGACGTCCCCGACTCTTACGGGTACGGTCCCGAGTACATCACCGCCACCGAGACCCGGCGGGCGACGTATAAAATTCTGGTCGAGTACGCGAGCGACAACGGGCTGGATTCCCCGGTGAACTGCAAGGTCCACGTTTACGTCCGCGGCGCCGAGCAGCCCCAGAGCCCCTACCGGTACACCTTCCAGCCCGACGACGCGGGCGGCGACCCCTGGGAGGTCACCGAGGTCGACTACTACCCGTAAACGAACGGTTCCAACACCACGCAGCCGCGTTCTTTAACGAGGTTCCCTTACCCCCGTTCGTTGACATAAAATAACCGCCGTACGGTTCAGCCGGGGCCGCCCCGACTCGATGCGGAAATCCACCCCCCGGGAAGCGCGAGGACAGTCATGCAGGTCTATCTGGATAACAACGCCACCACCCGGACCGCCCCCGAGGTCGTGGAGGCCATGCTCCCGTTTTTTACCGAAATCTACGGGAACGCCTCGAGCTTCCACCAGTTCGGCCAGCGGGCGGCGAAAGGGATAAACGAATCCCGGCAGGCCGTGGCCGATTTTTTGGGTGTCACCGCCGACGAAATCGTTTTCACCGGCTCCGGTTCCGAATCGGACAACTACTTCCTCAAGGGGGTGGCGGCCCGTGTGGGCCGGGGGCACCTGGTTACGAGCGCCATCGAGCACCCTGCCATCCTGCGCACGGCCCGGTTCCTGGCCAAGAACGGCTTCGAGCTCACCGAGCTGCCCGTGAACGGCAACGGGGTGGTCAGCCCCGACGACCTCCGGGCGGCGCTCCGTTCGGACACGATTCTGGTCAGCATCATGCACGCCAACAACGAGGTCGGGACGGTCCAGGACATGGATGCGCTGGGCGCCGTCTGCCGCGAGGCGGGCGTCCCCTTCCACACAGACGCCGTGCAGGCGGTGGGAAAGCTCCCGATGAACCTGCGCGAGTCGCCGGTGGATTTCCTCTCCGCTTCGGCCCACAAGCTCCACGGCCCGAAGGGTGTCGGCCTGGCCTATCTGCGCCGGGGGGCTAAGGCGCCCTTCAACCTCATCCACGGCGGCCACCACGAGAAGCGGCGCCGGGCCTCCACGGAGAACGTGCCGGGCATCGTCGGCTTCGGGAAGGCCGCCCAACTCGCGCCCGAGGAGGGTTACCACCGTGAGAGGATTCTGAGCCTCCGAGCGAAGCTGGAGGAGGGGATTGGCGCCATCCCCGAGGTGACCATCCTCGCCCGGGAGGCGGAGCGGCTGCCGAACACCTCCAACGTGCTCTTCCACCGTCTGGAGGGCGAGTCCATCGTGATGAGCCTGGACTTCGAGGGGATAGCCGTTTCCACCGGCTCGGCCTGTTCCTCGGGCTCCCTGGAGCCCAGCCACGTCATCCTGGCGTTGGGCTACGACCACGCCCACGCCCAGGGGTCCATCCGCTTCTCCCTCTCCCGCTACACCACCGGGGAGGAGATAGACTACACTCTGGAGAAGCTCCCACCAATAATCCACAGGCTGCGCAACATTTCCGCCCTATGAAGAAGAAGGTTCCCCAGGCCACGGTACACCGCTTGTCGCTCTACGCCCGCTACCTCGGCGAGCTGGAGGCCCAGGGCGAGGATTACGTCTCCAGCGAGAGGCTGGGGGAGGGCGTGGGCACGAACGGGGCCCAGGTCCGCAAGGACCTGAGCTTTTTCGACCGCTTCGGCATCCCCGGGCGGGGCTACCCGGTGAGCTTTCTGCGGAAGCGGCTGGCGAACATCCTCGGCGTGGGGGACCGGGTCTGGCGGGTGGCGGTTGTGGGGGCCGGGAGGCTCGGGGCGGCGCTGGTGGGCTACTCGGTCTTCGAGAAGCAGAGCTTCCACTTCGTCGCCATCCTGGACAACGACCCGGGGAAAATCGGCACACGGGTTAACGGCCTCGAGGTCGGCGACATCCGGGACCTCCGCGGAATAGTGAGTTCACAGAACGTGGAGGTCGCCGTCATCACCGTCCCCGTGCACAGCGCCCAGCAGGTGGCCGACATGCTGGTGGAGGCCGGCGTTCGGGCTCTCTTGAACTTCGCCCCGGCAAAGCTCGACGTTTCACCGCACATCGTGCTGCGCAACGTAGACCTGGCCGTCGAGCTGGAGGGGCTCTCCTTCCACCTCATCAACAGCTGACGATTTGTAGGGGGTTTCTTGGAGGGACGTTCGAATGTGCCGCTGGCCGATCTTGCCGCGGCTCACCGCGAGAACGCCGCCGCCCTAGAGGATGCGGCGCTCGTGGCGCTGCGCTCGGGACGCTACATCCTGGGACCCGAAGTGACCGCGTTCGAGGAGGAGCTAGCCGCCTACGCGGGGGTGGGGCACGCCGTGGGCGTGGCCTCGGGCTCCGATGCCCTGCTCCTGGCCTTGCAGGCGCTCGACCTGCCCCCGGCGTCCAGGGTGGTGACGACGCCGTTCACCTTTTTCGCCACGGTATCCTGCATCGTCCGGCTCGGTCACCGGCCGGTGTTCGTGGACATCGATCCGGTGAGCTTCAACCTGGACGTCGGCCGGACGGGCGAGGCCGCCGCCGACCCCGAGGTGCGGGCGGTCATCGGGGTGGACCTCTACGGTGATCCGCTGGACTACGACGCGCTGCGCGGGGCCATCGGGCGCGACGACGTAAAAATCGTCGAGGACGCGGCCCAGAGCTTCGGCTCTGAGTTACGTGGTCGGAGGGCCGGCTCGCTGGCGGACGCGGGCACCTTCAGCTTCTTCCCGGCGAAGAACCTGGGCGCTGCGGGGGACGGCGGGGCGGTGGTCACCGACGACGGCGAGCTGGCCGACCGGGTGCGCATCCTGCGGGTCCACGGGGCCCGGCCCAAGTACCGGCACCACGTCGTCGGCTACAACTCGCGGCTGGACCCACTGCAGGCCGCGATGCTGCGGGTGAAGCTGCGGCGGATAGAAGGGGATATCAAGCGCCGCCGCCGCATCGCGGAGCGCTACGCCCCCCTGGCCGAGGTCGCGGAACTTCCCGATCCGCCGCCCGACCACCGGCACGCGTACAATTACTTCGTGATTTCCGTGCCGCGCCGGGACGAGCTGGCTACGCACCTGACCGGCAGAGGCGTCGGGAACGCCCTGTACTACCCCGAACCGCTCCACCTCCAGCCCTGCTTCGCCGGGTTGGGTCACGGCGATGGCGACTTTCCCGTGGCCGAGGCGGCCTGCGGTCGCGTCATCGCCCTGCCCATGTACCCCCAGCTCACCGAGGCGGACCAGGACTACGTCATCGAGACCATTCTGAAATTTTACCGCTGATGGGACCGCCGGTGCTCAGCGTTATCGTGGTGAGCTACCGGAGCCGGGAGTATCTGGCGGGTTGCCTCGAATCCCTCTTCGAGCGCGGTGGGGTGGCCGACCCCGAGGTCGTCGTGGTGGACAACGGCTCGGGGGACGGGTCGGTGGAGATGCTGCGGAGTAAATTCCCCGGCGTCGCGGTTTTTCCCAACCCGGACAACCGGGGCTTCGCCCGGGCGGCCAACCAGGGTCTCCGACGGGCCGCGGGGCGCTACCGGATGCTCCTCAACCCGGACATGGTGGTTCAGGAAGGCGCCCTGGCCGGGCTGGTGGGCTTTCTGGAGGCGAACCCCGACTGCGGGATGGCCGGTGGGAACGGCCTCGACCCCTCGGGCAGGCCCCAGCCGCAGTTCACCCGGAGCATCCCGACCCCCATTACGGCCCTCTACCACTTCTCGGGGCTGGACCGCCTGTTCCCGAAAAGCCGCCGTTTCGGGCGCTACAACTGCACCTATGCCGACCGGGAGACGAGCTTCGACGTAGAGGCGCTGTCCGGTTCGTGCATCGTCGTCCGTTCCGAGGCGCTGGAGCGGGTCGGGCTTCTGGACGAGCGTTTCGGTATGTACGCCGAGGACCTGGACTGGTGCCTGCGCTTCGCCCGGGCGGGCTGGCGCGTCTCCTACGTCCACACGGCCCGGTTCGTCCATTTCCACGGCCGGTCCAGCCGGAAGAACCTTCTGTGGACCAGGCGGCAGTTCTACCTGACCATGCGCTCCTTCTATAAAAAAAACCTCCGGGATTCCTATCCGGGGGTGGTCAACCTCCTCGTGGACGCGGCTGTCCTGTTCGCCCTGGGCCTCGGCCTCCTCCGGGCCCACTTCAGCCGCTCGTGAGCTTTCAGTGGGGTTATCGGGGGAGCGGGTGCGGACCGTCCGCCTTGAAGTTCTTGGCGTTCAACGCGTTGTGGTCGACACCCTTCGTGGTTTTGAGCGCCCATTTGGCCCAGCGATGCTCGGCGGTCAGCAGACACTGCCGATGTTGGAAGATGAGGTACTCGGAGAGGCTCAGGTCGCCGGAGATCGCCTTGTCCCGCCACGCGGCCTTGATTTCCTCCATCTCCTCCTCGACGGCGCTCTTGCGCTTCCCGATTAAAAGCTCCATCTTGCCGGGAGGCAGGAGGAGTGCCCGGGCGAAGGCGATGACGATGTCGAGGGAGAAGAATAGGCGCTGGGTGTGGACGTCGAGCTCATCGAGCCCGGTCTTGAGGGCCGTCTTCCCCTGGTCGGTGAGGGCGTACACGTGGCGGGGAGGGCGGTTTCCGGTCTTGGTCGTCTTCTCGTCCACGTATTTCGATTGCTTCAGCTTTTTCAGCGTGTAGTAGAGATGCCCGGTGGAAACCTCGCTCCACAGGTCGGCGTGATTCTCGTCGAGGACGCGCTTGAGTTGATAACCGTGCATCGGCTTTTCGCTCAAGAGGCCGAGAACCATTAAATCCACTTTGGTCACGGTCGCCTCCTCCGGTGTGATTTATGAAAATTCGCTCTTTTACTAATCCTATATATATTATAGTGATTTAAGGGGTATTTGTCAAGACGGGCGGTTGCGGAACGGCTTTACGAAAGGCTGGAGGGTGGCATAATAATATGACTTACAATAAGTGTACAATAGGGTAATGATTCGTTTCGGTCGTGTGCTACTGGTCTGGCCGTCCGTGAACGGCGGGGTGAAACCTTGACGGGAACCGACGTCATCGTGGTATCGGGCCTGGTAAAGCGCTTCGACGACCTCGTCGCCGTGGACGGCGTGAGCTTTACGGTGCCTGCGGGGGAGGTCTTCGGCTTCCTGGGACCCAACGGGGCCGGAAAAACGACCACCCTTTCGATTCTGGCGACGCTTCTGCAACCCACATCCGGGTCGGCCAGCGTCGCGGGTTGCGACGTGCTGGAGGATCCCGCCGGCGTCCGGCGCGAAATCGGCATCGTGTTCCAGGAAAGCTCCCTGGACACCAAGCTCACCGCCCGGGAAAACCTGGACTTCCACGCCCGCATCTACGGTGTGACCGACCGGAAGGCGCGCGTGGCCGAGATGCTCGCCTTCATGGAGCTTTCCGAGTGGGGTGATAAACTGGTCGAGCGGCTCTCCGGAGGCATGCGGCGCCGGCTCGAGGTGTCCCGGGCCCTGCTGCACCGGCCCCGGGTCCTCTTCCTGGACGAGCCCACCCTCGGCCTCGACGTGCAGAACCGGCGGAAAATCTGGGACTACCTCCTCGAAGGCGCCCGCGAGGAATCGACCACCGTTTTTCTGACCACCCACGACCTCCACGAGGCGGAGCGGTGCCACCGGGTGGGGGTCATCGACCGGGGCCGGCTGGTCGCGTGCGGCACCCCCGCCGAGCTCAAATCCTCTCTCGGGGGGAGCGTGGTCCGGCTGCGCTGCGCGGACCCGGAGG
>Ga0180429_10004727_pt1 | contig 10859 bp, 10 predicted proteins | sample SS_ome_FD_132428 | JGI IMG/M metagenome (GOLD analysis project Ga0180429, IMG submission 132428) | Hypersaline lake sediment archaeal communities from the Salton Sea, California, USA - SS_1_S_1 metaG | ecosystem: Environmental > Aquatic > Non-marine Saline and Alkaline > Hypersaline > Sediment ... | reverse complement strand
GCATTTTTGACTCTACACAGGGGCTTACCCAGCCTTCGCGCTATCGGGCCCGGCGTTCAGGTGACATACGGTTGCGTGGCGATCCCCAGCCGCCGGGCCAGATCCGCGCCGCCGTATTCGGTGATGAACCCCGGGTCGCCGCACACCACGAGTTGGTCGCGGGCCCGGGACAGCCCGACGTACAACCGCTCCCGGGCACGCTCAAGCGCGTAGCGGTCGTTGACCACCAACACCACGGCACGACGCTCCAAACCCTTGAAACCCAGCACATGGCCGTAGAACACCTGCTCGGCGTCCCAGAAGCTGTCCCAGTAGGCCTGGTTGCCGGCGTCCTGCCGGTTGATCTGTTCGGGGTGACGGCTGCCGGTGGTCAACAACGCGACGTCCTGAGCCCGCCAACCCTGCTCGAGCAGCGCGTCGACCTGGTCGTCACCGACGCCGATCGCCTCGTCGCTGCCGCATTCCACGAACCGCACCTCCGGCCCGTCGCCGCCGAGAAACCGCATCGGATGGTCGACCAGAGGTTGAAACGCGTTCGCGATCTGGCGGGTGTTGCGGATGTTCTGGTCCAGGATCAGCGGCACCAACGGCACCGGCGGGGTGCCCTGCCGGTCGAAGACCCGCTGACCCTCGTCGATGAACACATACAGCCCGCCGGCGTAGGGATCGCGCAGCGCGGCCAGGATCGGCTCCCACCAACTGTCGGCGAAGTCCTGCGCCTCATCGACGACGATGGCGTCGAACTTGTGGCCGTCGGGCAACGCGGCCGCCAGGTCGAGCATCTGCGCGGGCAGGTCATGTTCGAAGAACCGGCTGGCCTGCTTGCTGCGCTCGTTCTCCGCCGGGGCCGCCGAGGCCCCCCACTGGATGCCGAGGCTGTGGAACTCGCCGACATAGCCGGGCTGCTGACGGCGCGGCCAGCGGTCGGAGATGCGACGGAGGTAGGAGGCAAGGCCATGGGAGTAGCAGATCAGCGCCACCCGTTGCCCGGCAGCGGCAAGTCGGCGGGCCTGCTCCATGGCCATGAAGGTCTTACCGCTGCCGGCGCCACCGCGGATCTGCACCCGCGGCAGCAGTTGGACGGCGCTGAGGATCATCGCCTGCTGCTCGTTGAGAATGTCGGCGGCATCCTCGTTCTCCAGCGCACGGGCGACGACGTCGCGCTGCGGCAGACCACGCCCGCTGAGCGCCGTCCGCAGCTGCTCGATACCGGCGGCGGTGAGCAGCGGACGATCCAATTCCTGTTGGGTCAGAACATCTTTGAGCCGGGAGGCCAGGGAGTCCAACTCGTCGCGGTCGGTGACCTTCCAACGCGGACAGTCGGGCAGGTCGAACTCCTGCGGGAGAGTGCTGTTCGGCAGCACGATGGCGTGATCCCAGCGCAACCGGCCCTGGGACCAGCGCGGGTCGGACTCGATGAAACTACGCAACGCGTAGCAGGCCTCCCGGGCCTGGCGCACCGGTTCGATGGCGTATTCCCGGCCGCCGCGCCGCTGCCGCCATCCGGTGTCGTCGTGCCACACCTCGCCGCCCTTGACCTCGACGCTGATGATGCCGGCTCCCTCGATGGCCACCAGGAAGTCGATCTCATGGTCCTTGAGGTGATCGGTGACCCGCTTGCCGGCGATGACGAGGTCGCGCTCCCCGAGTTGTTCGGTCAAGGCCGCACAGATCCGACGCTCGGCGGGATTGGCCAGGCGCGGCTCCTCGGGAAGCAGAATCGCCATATCAACACCTCCCCCGAGCTCACGGACCCCGGAGGCATCGTAAGGTCCGCGAAGCCCAACTCGCGGGTACGGTCCGGTGCGTCGGTTGATACAGCCACGCGTGTAGCATCGCCCCTAGGAACGGTCGCTCTCTCCGCCGTCATTGCACGCGCGATGCGATCTCCACCTCTGATCCCGAAGTCTCCGTGTGGTCAGACCTTGAGACGAAAGAAAACTATGGACGACGAACTTTTTTCCCACCCCGCAGAGTCAGAGCACGTAGCAACCAAACAGGACAGCTCCGCCGAACCGGTGCAGAACCCGGTGTTCTCCGACACTCAGAAGTCACACCGACACTGACGAAGTGACATCCGAAGTCACATCGGCACTGACGCGGCCACTGGCCCACAGCGCATTCGGTTTGAGTGATCCCTTTTCCGCTCCGGGCATGTAGTCTTACGCGCGGGTGCTCGATCTCGGCGCTCATTCGAAGAAATGAAAGAAGTACAGAATGGCACAGGGAACTGTGAAGTGGTTCAACAGCGAAAAGGGCTTCGGCTTCATCGCTCCCGACGGTGGAGCTGAGGACGTTTTCGTCCACTACTCCGAGATTTCCGGAAGCGGCTACCGGTCGCTGGAGGAAAATCAGCGGGTGACCTTCGATATCGGTCAGGGCGCCAAGGGCCCCCAGGCCACCGGAGTTCGCCCCGAGTAACGTCATCCGAACGAGAGTATGGGCCGGCAGGGAAACCTGTCGGCCCATATTTCGTTCTGAGCGCGGATTGCGCCGCGAATCACGTTGGGGCAGTTGGCGTTACGCGGGCAGCGGCGCTTTTTCGAACAGGTAGTGGAACACCATCCACTCGTTGCCGTCGCGATAGCCGAAAACCTCCGAGCAGAACAGCAGGAACATCCGCCAGCGCTCCAGGGCGACAGCGGCCGATGTGGGACCGCCTTCCAGGGCCTGCAGGCATTCGTCCCGGTTGGCGTCGAGGCGCTCCAGCCAGGCGTCGAGGGTCCGACTGTACTGACGGCCGTCGACGTCCCAGACCCGGCTCTGAATCAGGTCGGCGGGCAGGAAGTTCTCGAACAGGTCGCGACTGGGCATGGTGCCGCCGGCGAAGAAGTATTTGCCCATCCAGTCGGTGGTTTTGAAGTCGTAGGCGAAGCGCCGGTTGCCCAGAATCTGCACGATCATCCGGCCGTGCGGCTGAAGCCACGAACTGACCTTCGCCAGCACCATCTCGTAGTTCTTCATGTGTTCGAGCATCTCGCAGGACACGATCACGTCGAAGGCGCCGGCGAACTCCGGGGGGTCGAAGCTGCTGGCGTCGGCCTTGACACAGGTGAAACGGCCCTCGTGCTTGGAGTTCCGGGACTTGATGTAGGCCTGCTGGGTGGCGCTGTTGGACAGGAATGTGACGTGCACGTCGTCGTAATTGTCCAGCACATAGCCACCGTGGGAGCCCCAGCCGCAACCGAGGTCGAGCAGCCGGACCGTTCCGCGCTCCTTGAGGAGCTCGCCGAGTTGGAGCCGCTCCTCCAGGAACGTGTGCAACATGGCAACCTCCGCGTCGGCGAGGCTGGTGGAGGTCTGCGGGAACAGGCAGCAGGAGTACTTCAGGTAGGGGCCCAGCATGAGGTGGAAGAACCGGGTGGGCACCTCGTAGTGCTGAACGTTGGCGTCCTCCTGGTGCACCGCCCCGGCGCTGGCCCGCAGCTTGTCGAAATACCTCTTCTTGTAAAAGGCCTGCTTGGCGGGGTCGCCGCCGCATTCGAAGGTTCTCACCCACTGGGCGCACATGAGGCGGACCAGCGCTCGCATCACCGCATCCGGTAGCAGTCCGCGTTCTTTGAGGGCCAGGACGGTGTTGAAAAGACGCTCCACGACCGTTATCCAAACACACCAGGTGGCCCCGGACCGCGATCGGTGCTGTCACCATGGGGAGACGATGAGCCCGCGAAACGATCCCTGTCGCCCCCGTCAATTCCTGCCCGTGGCCGGCCCGGCGGTGACGCCGTGACAACCGCCCGGCTGCTGTCGGTGAATGTGACCGCACACCTGCACGAGGATGAAAAGTGGACCGGGAAAATGGGCCGCAGCGGGATCGACAAGCGACCGGTCAGCGGTCCGCGACTGGTCGCCGATCATTGCCGTGCAGGGCGACTCGGTGATCGACCGCGTCCACCACGGAGGCCCCTGGCAAGCCGTCTACGCCTACGCCCGCGAGGATGCACTCTGGTGGGAACACCAACTGGGCATCCCGATGGACCACGGCCGATTCGGTGAGAACCTCACCACCGAGGGGCTCGAGATCACCAACGCGGTCATCGGGGAGCGGTGGCGGATCGGTTCGGCCACCCTGGAGGTGACGGTGCCGCGGATTCCGTGCCGGACGTTCGCCGGCTTCTGGGCGCGGCCCGGGCTGATCAAAGATTTCACCGCCGCCCGACGGCCCGGTGCCTACCTGCGCATCGTCGAGGAGGGCCAGGTGGCCGCCGAGGATGCGATCGAGGTGGTCAACCGGCCGGCCCGGGCGGCCACCATCGCGCAGGCCTTCGCCTGCCGAACCGGGGATCGGGAGCACCTGGAACTGCATAGGGGCACCGCCGGTCTCGCGCCCGCGTGGCGGGACTGGCTGGCAACGATCGGGTCCTGATCGGGTCCTGATCGGCTCCTGACTGCGGCTGGCCGGGGGTGAACGATCGGGCGGCCGACGGCGGAAATAGGCCGCTGAACAGGCAATACGCTTGGTGGCAGGTACAGGATTCGAACCTGTGTAGGCTTGCGCCGACGGATTTACAGTCCGCTCCCATTGGCCGCTCGGGCAACCTGCCGTGGTCAAACCGAACAACCCGGTTTGATGCGTCTAGCAGGGTACAACGAGGATGTACCCCGGACACAAACCGGCCGATCACGAGGGAGAGAAACCCAGTGGCTGATTCAAGCTTCGACATCGTCAGCAAGGTCGACCGCCAGGAGGTCGACAATGCGTTGAACCAGGCCGGCAAGGAGTTGAGCACCCGGTTCGACTTCCGCGGCACCGACACCACCGTCGCCTGGAAGGGCGAGGAGGCCATCGAAATCGTCTCCTCCACCGAGGAACGCGCCAAAGCGGCCGTCGACGTGTTCAAGGAGAAGCTGGTGCGCCGCGATATCTCCATGAAGGCCTTCGACGCCGGCGAACCGCAGGCCAGTGGCAAGACCTACAAGGTCAGCGGCACCCTCAAGCAGGGTATCGACGCCGAGCAGGCGAAGAAGATCACCAAGCTGATCCGGGATGACGGCCCCAAGGGCGTCAAGGCCCAGATCCAGGGCGAGGAGATCCGGGTCAGCTCCAAGAAGCGCGACGATCTGCAGACGGTGATCGCCTTGCTCAAGGGGGCCGACCTCGACGTGGCGCTGCAGTTCGTCAACTACCGCTGACAGGGACCAACGGCCGCTGGCCGACCAACCGGTGGAGTGCCTAAAGTGGGATTGGTCACCCCACCGTGCTCAGCAAGGACAGCGATGACCGTCACGCCCACCGAAAACGCCCGGCCCGCCGAGTCCGATGTCGAGGACTACGACGTCATCATCATCGGCGCCGGTATCTCCGGGATCGGCGCGGCCTACCGGCTGGCCGAGGCCGATCCGTCCACGCGCTACGTCATCCTGGAGCGCCGCGACCGCGTCGGCGGCACCTGGGATCTGTTCCGCTACCCGGGCGTGCGGTCGGACTCCTCGATCTTCACCCTGAGCTGGCCTTGGGAGCCCTGGACGGGCAAGGAGTACGTGGCCGACGGCGATGTCATCCGCGATTACATGGAGCACAGCGCCAAAAAGCACGGCATCTTCGGGCACATCCGTTTCCACACCACCGTCGTCTCCGCCGACTGGGACTCCGCGACCGACACCTGGACCGTCCACGCCCGGGACGCGGCGACGGGCGCCTCAGCGACCTACCGGGGCCGCATGGTGTTCTTCGGCTCGGGCTACTACGACTACGACCATCCCTACAACCCCGAGCTGCCCGGTGAGACGAACTTCGACGGCGAGGTGGTCCACCCCCAGCACTGGCCCGAGGATCTGGACTGCACCGGCAAGAAGGTGGTGGTCATCGGCTCCGGGGCCACCGCCGTCTCGCTGGTGCCCGCACTGGCCCGCAAGGCCGCCCACGTCACCATGTTGCAGCGCTCCCCCGGGTATCTGTTCTCCATGCCGCGAGTGAGCCGCTGGCTACAGCCGATCCGAAAGCTGTTGCCCACCAAGGCTTCCTACATTTTCGCGCGCACGGTCGCGCTGTCCTTCGAGAAGATCACCTGGGCGTTCGCCCGCGGACTGCCTGCCGGGATGAAGAAACTGGTGCGCTGGCAGAACACCAAACAACTGCCCGCCGGGTATCCGGTGGACCGGGACTTCAAGCCGCGCTATGACCCCTGGGATCAGCGCCTGTGCCTGGTGGCCGACGGCGATGTGTTCACTGAGATCGCCAGGGGCCGCCTCGAGGTGGTCACCGACCATGTCGACCACATCGACCAGAGCGGTATCGCGCTCGCCTCCGGCCGTCACCTCGACGCCGACGTGATCGTCAAGGCCACCGGATTGACCCTGCTGGCCCTGGGCGGGGTCCGGATCAGCGTGGACGGCGCGGAGGTCAAACCGCAGGACCGGTTCTCCTACAAGGCCCACATGCTCGAGGACGTGCCGAACCTGATCTGGTGCATCGGCTACACCAATGCGTCCTGGACGCTGCGCGCGGACATCACCGCCCGCGCCACCGCCAAACTACTGAGCCACATGAAGGCCCACGGGTACACCCACGCCTACCCGCACCCACCGCGCGGGCCGATGCCAGAGCAGCCGACCTGGGACCTGCAGTCCGGCTACGTGCAACGCAACCCGCACGCGCTGCCGAAGTCGAGCACCAGGCGACCGTGGGTGGTGCGGCAGGACTTCCTGGCCGACGCCCTGGACTACCGCTTCGTGGACAAGATCGACGAGGACATGGTGTTCGGCCGGGTTCGCAAGCCGGTCGAGTTGGCCGGCTAGCCCGACCGGGTTCTGGTGCGAACATCGCCACATGCCGCCTGGCCGAACTCCCGGTAAACGCGCACCCGCCGCACTACGTTGGTCGCCATGACATCTGATCGCCGCGCACCCAAAGTCGTCGTGCTCGGCGGGGGCTCCTGGGGAACCACCGTCGCATCCATCTGCGCCCGGCGCGGCCCGACACTGCAGTGGGTGCGCTCAGCCGCCACCGCCGAGGACATCAACACCAACCACCGCAACAGTGATTATCTCGGCGACGATGTCGCGCTGCCAGACGGCCTGCGCGCCACCAACGATTTCAACGAGGCCGCGCACTGCGCCGACGTCATCGTCATGGGTGTGCCCTCGCACGGCTTCCGCAGTGTGCTGACCGAACTGGCCAAGGAGCTGCGCCCGTGGGTGCCGGTGGTCAGCCTGGTCAAAGGCCTCGAGCAGGGCACCAACATGCGGATGAGCCAGATCGTCGAGGAGGTGCTCCCGGGCCATCCGGCCGGCATCCTGGCCGGCCCGAACATCGCCAAGGAGGTGGCCGAGGGCTACGCCGCGGCCGCAGTGCTGGCCATGCCGGACCGCAACCTGGCCGGAAATCTGGCCAGCATGTTCCGCACCAAGCGGTTTCGCACCTACACCACCGACGACGTCGCCGGTGTCGAGATCGCCGGGGCGCTGAAGAATGTCTACGCCATCGCCACCGGAATGGGCTACGCGATGGGTATCGGCGAGAACACCCGCGCCATGGTGATGACCCGTGCGGTACGTGAGATGTCCAAACTCGGCGAAGCCATCGGCGGCCAACGCGATACCTTCTCCGGCCTGGCCGGAATGGGCGACCTGATCGTCACCTGCACCTCCAAGCGCAGCCGCAACCGCCACGTCGGCGAGGAACTGGGCTCGGGCAAGACGATCCAGGAGATCATCGCCGGCATGAACCAGGTCGCCGAGGGCGTCAAGGCCGCCAGCGTCATCATGGAGTTCGCCGAGAAGTACGGCCTGCACATGCCGATCGCCCGCGAGGTCGACGCGGTGGTCAATCACGGCGCGACGGTTGAGGACGCCTACCGTGGACTGATGGCCGAGAAACCCGGTCACGAGGTCGACGGCACCCGGTTCTAACCCGGCGGCATCGCCGGCATCATCGGCGGCAGACCCGGTAGCAGCGCAGTGCCCTCCGGGCGGTCCGTCATCGGGTTGACGGCGTTGATGTAGGTGCCGTCCGGCCCGACCACAAACCCCACCTGATCGCGGCTGTTGAAGCAGGCAACCGCCCCGGTATCGCCTACCCCGCAGCTGACCTGCCGGAAACTCAGCCTGGTGTTCGGTGGCAGCGGACCGACCTCACCGGCGTCGGCGAAGATGGGCTTGTCGGTGGTGGAGAACGTCGGCGCACCCACCGGGCCCCCGCTGACCAGGTTCACCCCGGCCGGGGCACCGGGGAGTGGTCCGCTGCACCCGTAGTCGCCGTTGAGGTTGTCCAGGATGCACACCACACCGGGCGGCCCGGCGAACGCGTACCATTTTCCGCCGTTGGCGGCGTAATCCGCGGGATTCAACGGGGTATAGGCGTTGACGTCGGGAATCGGCGGAGGCGGAGGCGGATTCGGATCGGCCCAGGACGGTGCCGAAAACGCCACACCGGCACCTGCGGCCACAGCGGTACTGATCAGAAACCTGAATAACATCACATAACCGTACCGAACTCGAACCCGCAGCACCCTGAGGGTTTCAAACCCGGTTTGATGACCTAATATCGGCACTAACTAGGCGTAGCCTGAGAGGAAACGCGGAGGGAAGGAGGCCTGAGGACATGGATCGGCGCATCGGAAACGCGCTGCGCGCGGGCGCAGCCGCCCTCGGCGTGTCCACCGGTCTCATGGTCGTGGCCTCCACCGCCCAGACTCCCGACGGGTTCGTCCATGCCGGCCTCGGCGGGCCGATGGACATCCTGGGCACTTCGTCCAGCGATGTGCTGAATATCGGGGACGGCGCCGACGACGCCACCGAACTGGCCGCGTTGCTGAACCACCCGACCAAGACGACCACCGGCAGCCCCGGCTCTCCAATCCGGGTGAACGCCGGAGAGGGTTCCGCCGCGGGCGCCTCGGCACCGACCGTCCTCCCGGGGTCCGATCCGGCCGGCAGACCCTCCGCCAAACAATCGCTGGAGCAGATCTCCAAACCCGTCGTCGACTCCAACGGACGGGTGGATTGCACCGGCTCGGTGAGTTGCGCTTTCGATCCGGCCACCAAAATCACCACGGTGACCTATCCAGACGGTGTCGTCGCGATGGTTCAGAAGGTCAATGACCTGACGGTGGTCGCCTATAAGACGGCGGCGGAGAACCTGCGCACCCAGGTTGAGGCATTCCTGTTCCCGGCGGCCTCGACTGAGGCGCCCACGCCGCTGGCGGCCGCAGCGGCACCGGCGCCCGTTCCGACCACCGCACCCGTGCTGCCGCCCCCCGCGGCCGAGACCGCGGCAACCGCCGTCAACCCGGGCCCGCCCGCCCCGCAACCGGTCCTGGTCGACCCGACCGACGCCCGCCCGGGCCCGAGGGTCAATGTGACGCGGCCCCCGATGGACTTCACCCCGGGCCGGGATACCGATCCCCGCCTGCCCAGCGGCGGCAACGGATCGACACCGAAACTGCCGAACCTCGACACGGTCAGGGACGCGTTCGATTCGGTTGCCGACGCGGTCGGCGATGCGGTCGACAAGGTCGGCAAGGCGATCGGGGCGGGGGCCGCGGAGAAGCCGGACAGCGGTTCCCCCGCTACCGACAAGCCCGCTACCGACAAGCCCAAATCCGAACGCTGAGATGGTCTGCGCGACTCGACCCCTGCGGTTCGGCTAGCGACCCCCGGCCATCTTCTCCAACCGGGCGATCCGGTCTTCGATCGGCGGATGCGTGGCAAACATCTTTCCCATCCGTTCACCCGCCCGGAACGGGCTGGCGATCATCAGATGTGCCTGATCGGCCAGTCTCGGCGAAGGCGGCAGCGGAGCCTGCTGCACGCCGCCGCTGATCTTGCGCAGAGCTGAGGCCAACGCAAGCGGATCACCGGAGAGTTCGGCTCCGGACTCGTCGGCCTGATACTCGCGTGACCGCGACACCGACATCCTGATCACCGTCGCCGCCATCGGTGCCAGCATCGAAACCAGCAGCATGGCAATCGGGTTCACGCCACCCTGCCGACCGCCGCCGCGCATGCCGGTGAACAGCGCCATCTGGGCCAGCCCGGTGACCACCGCGGCCATGGCACCCGCCACACACGAGATCAGGATGTCCCGGTTGTAGACATGGGAGAGTTCGTGGGCGAGCACCGCGCGCAACTCGCGTTCGTTGAGAATATTGAGGATGCCGGTGGTGCAGCACACCGCGGCATTACGCGGGTTGCGACCGGTGGCAAACGCATTGGGGTTGGCCGTATCGCTGATGTAGAGTCGCGGCATCGGCTGGTGGGCCGTGTTGGCCAGCTCCCGCACGATCGCGTAGATCTCCGGGGCCTGCACCTCGTTGATCGGCTGGGCCTTCATCGCCTTGAGCGCCAGCTTGTCGCTGTTGAAGTAGACGTAGATATTCATCCCGACGGCCATCAAGACCGACAGCCACAGCACCGAACGGTTCTGGAACAACCCGCCGATGAACACGATCAGCGCCGACATTCCGACGAGCAACACGAAAGTCTTCATCCGGTTGGCGGTGGGATGCCACGTCATCCAGGTCCTCCTCAGAGCTGTTGTCCGGCAGAGTAACGCCCCGGCGCAGTGCGCGAGTTCCGGAACGGATTAACCGTGGCGGTTAACCGTGTAGTCCATCAGCGACGCCAGCGCGCGAGTGCCCGGGACGTCAGGCAGTGCGGACAGCTCGGCGCGGGCCTGCGCGGCATATTGCTGAACGGTCTCCTTGGCGGCGGGAATCCCGCCCGAGGCCCGCAACAGCGCCAGTGCCTCGGCCACATCGGCATCATCAGTCACCGGGCCCTTGAGCAGTTCACGCAGCCGCGCGGCGTCCGGACCCTCTTCGCGCAGTGCGTAAAGCACCGGCAGGGTGTGTACTCCCTCGCGCAGATCGGTTCCGGGCAGCTTGCCGGACTCGTCGGGGTCGCTCTCGATGTCGATG
>Ga0180429_10004718_pt1 | contig 10863 bp, 9 predicted proteins | sample SS_ome_FD_132428 | JGI IMG/M metagenome (GOLD analysis project Ga0180429, IMG submission 132428) | Hypersaline lake sediment archaeal communities from the Salton Sea, California, USA - SS_1_S_1 metaG | ecosystem: Environmental > Aquatic > Non-marine Saline and Alkaline > Hypersaline > Sediment ... | reverse complement strand
CGGGTTGAGAAGCGATCCGTCGCACGCCAGATCCTGACCTACGTTATCAGCATCGCCGTGCTCTTGCTCATCTGGCAGATCGCGAGCATGGTGGTCAACCGAGACGTGCCTCCGCCGACCGACGGGGTGCGGCATGCCAAGATCCTTCCGGGACCCTTCGATGCGCTGAGTCAGCTGACAAAGAGCGCCAACGAGCTGCAGCGCCATTTCCGGTCCAGTGCGTGGAGGCTGATTCTTGCGATCCTGATTGCGCTCGCGATTGCCGGTCCGATCGGGCTGCTCATCGGGAGAGAGCGATGGTTGGATCGGTACCTCTCTCCGATGATCTACATCACCTATCCGATTCCCCAGGTGGCGCTGATCCTCTTCTTCTTCGTCGTTTTTGGGACGGGGAGTGCGACCAAGGTGGCTATGGTGGCGTTCGTCCTCTTCTTCCAGATCCTGGTCTCGGCCCGCGGCGCGGCCAAGAACATCAGCGAGGAGCACATCACAAGCGTCTTGTCTGCTGGAGCGACGCGTTGGCAGATCTACCGCCATGTGATCGTTCCCGCGGCGCTTCCGGAGATCCTGACGAGCCTGCGCGTGAGCATCGGTCTTGGGATGGCGTTCCTCTACATCGCAGAGACCTTCGCGGCGACCGGCAACGGACTTGGCGGATTCATCAAGAATCGGATGCTGTTCCAGCGAGAGCAGGCGTTCGCCGGCATCGTGGCGATGGCGCTCCTCGGTCTCGTGCTGTACATCGCGGTGGACGTGCTGGAGCGGCTGGTCTGCCGATGGAAGCATGTGAAGCGACGACCGTCTTGATGTCCGCCGGGCGCGCGGGCTACTATCCTGCATCATGAAGCCCTCGTGTATCCACGTGGTTGTCAACGAGACCAAGACCGGCGCTGACGAGGCGCTTCACTTCGTGACCGCGTGGGGCAGGAAGAACGGGATCCGAATCCTTCGTTATGCCGAAACTGTGGAAGCTGGCGGCAGCGATGCGGTGGTGTTGGCGCTTGGAGGCGACGGAACCGTCCTGCGAGCTGCAAGTCAGTTCCTCGACGCGGGTCTGCCGATCCTCGGCGTAAACCTTGGGAGCCTCGGATTTCTCACGCAGATCGCTGCGGATGATCTGGCCATGGCGCTCGATGCGCTGGCTTCCGGGGCGTTCATGATCGAGGAACGAATGCGGCTGGCCTTCCGCACAGGCCATGTCGCCGAGTCTGTTCTGAACGACCTGGTGTTCACCGGCGCCTCAGCCTCTCGCTTCTGCGAGCTGCAATTGTCGTGGCGCGATGGCGTTGTTTCGAGCTTCCCGGGGGACGGACTGATCCTCTCGACGGCCACCGGTTCCACCGCGTACAGCCTGTCGGCCGGGGGACCGGTCATCGTGCCGCCGGCTGCCTGCATTCTGGCGACCCCGCTCGCCGTCCACAAGCTGGGTCTTCGCCCGGTGATCTTTCCGCCGGAGGAGGTCCTCGATGTTCAGGTGGCGACAGAGATCCAGTTGATCGCCGACGGTGACGATGCGGGATGTGTCGAGCCAGGGACGACAATTCGTATCGAGCGATCGTCCCAGGTGACGCGGCTGATCCGAATCGTCAATAGCCGACCATTCTTTCACGTGCTTGACGAGAAGCTCAACTGGGGCGATCATCGCCGCCGGCTCCAGCCGGATGAGCGATCCTGATCCCCTTCCATAGCCTGCCCTTTCTGACACGGAAACGCGGAAGAGGACCAGATACAATGCGGCCGAATGATCAGCATGCGGGGTGAATAGAATGGAAAAAGGAACATACCGAGTAAAGAGTGGGCTTGCCGAGATGCTGAAGGGTGGCGTCATCATGGACGTGACCACGGCCGAGCAAGCGAAGATCGCCGAGACCGCCGGGGCGGTTGCCGTCATGGCATTGGAGCGCGTGCCCGCGGACATTCGCGCGCAGGGTGGCGTGGCGCGCATGGCCGATCCCACGAAAGTCAAGGAGATCCTTGAAGCGGTCACGATTCCCGTGATGGCCAAGGCGCGTATCGGGCACTTCGCCGAGGCGCAGGTTCTTCAATCCCTCGAGGTGGACTACATCGACGAGTCCGAGGTCCTGACGCCGGCCGATCCGGACTTCCATATCGACAAATGGGCGTTCACGGTTCCCTTTGTCTGCGGTGCGCGGAACCTCGGGGAAGCCTGCCGTCGAATCGCCGAGGGCGCTGCGATGATCCGGACCAAGGGTGAGCCGGGAACCGGAAACGTCATCGAGGCCGTGCGTCACATGCGCCGGATGAACGAAGAGATTCGTGAGGTTCTTGCCGTGCCTGCCGAGGAACTGATGACCATGGCGAAGGATCTCGGCGCACCGTTGCAGATCCTCCACGCGATCCGCGAGTTGGGCCGCTTGCCGGTGGTCAACTTCGCCGCCGGAGGCATTGCCACGCCGGCGGATGCCGCCTTGATGATGCAGCTTGGCTGTGACGGCATCTTCGTGGGCAGCGGCGTCTTCAAGTCCGGGGATCCCGAGCAGCGAGCCCGGGCGATCGTCGAAGCGACGACGCACTTCGATGATGCGGCGGTCGTGGCACGTGTCTCCGAGGGACTCGGAGAAGCGATGGTCGGCATTTCGATCGATGAAATCCCTGAGCACGAGATGATGCAGACCCGCGGCCAATGATCGTTGGGGTTCTTGGGCTGCAGGGTGCGGTTCGCGAGCACATCCGCAGCCTGACACGGCTTGGGGTCGAGACGCGGACGGTTCGCCGATCCGAGGAGCTGGACGGGCTCGCCGGGCTCATACTGCCCGGCGGCGAGTCCACGACGATCTCCCTCTTGGCTCGTGATGGGCTGTTGGATCGCCTGCGAGCGATGGCTTCGAAAGGGTTTCCGATGTTCGGAACCTGTGCCGGGATGATCCTGCTGGCCTCCGAGATCGCTGGTGGCGAGTCGCCGCATATCGCGGCGATCGACATCACCGTGGCGCGGAACGCCTCGGGACGTCAGGTGGACAGCTTCGAAGCCCCTCTCTCGATGGATGGCATCGGCGACGATGTGCCGGCGGTGTTCATTCGAGCACCGTTCATCACCCGGGTCGGTCCCTCCGTTCGTGTGCTGGCGGAGTACGACGGCGTTCCCGTGATGGCCTCCTCCGACAACATCTTGGTGGCAAGCTTCCATCCGGAGCTCACCGACGACTTGCGGATTCATCGCCACTTCCTCGGTATAGTAACGAGGAACCAAGAAGGAGGAGACTAGAATCATGAAAAGAGTGGCAATCAACGGATTGGGACGGATTGGGCGTGCCTTCTTCCGCCTCGCCTTCGGGAACCCCGATGTCGAGATTGTGGCGATCAACGATCCCTTCATCTCAGTTGAGTCCGCACGGTATCTGTTGTTGCGAGACTCGGTCTACGGGAAGTACCCGCGGAAGGTCGTTGCCAAGGACGGAGCGCTCGAGGTCGACGGAACCACGATCCCGCTCTTGACCGAGCGGGAGCCGGACAAGCTGCCGTGGGGCGAGATGAACATCGACTTGGTGATCGAGGCATCCGGCGTCTTCCGTGCCCTTGACGGTCCCAAGGGATCGAAGCGGCATCTCGATGCAGGCGCCAAGAAGGTCCTGCAGAGCGTCCCGAGCAAAGGAGACGGTGCAGACCAGATTCCGCAGATCGTCTTCGGCGTGAACAACGCAGAAGCCGCCGGCCATGATGTGGTCAGCGCAGCCTCCTGCACCACCAACTCCCTGGTACCCGTGATGTACGTCCTGGAGAAGGAGTTCGGCATCGAACAGGCTTCGCTGTCGACCGTCCACGGGTACACCGCCGACCAGCGCCTGGTCGACTCGGCGCACAGCAATCTGGCCCGGTCGCGCGCTGCTGCGGTGAACATTGTTCCGACCTCCACCGGCGCGGCGAGTGCCACCGCCAAGGTCATCCCGTCGCTCAAGGGAAAGATGGACGGCATGGCGTTCCGCGTTCCTGTCCCCACAGGCTCGGTGAGCGACATCACCATCATCACCAAGTCTTCGGTGACCGCCGAAGCGGTGAATGATGCGCTACGCAGGTATGCGGCGGCGGAGCTGAAGGACATCCTCGCGCTCAGCGAGGACCCGATGGTTTCGACGGACATCATCGCAGATCCGCGCGCCAGTGTCGTCGACCCTTCGCTGACCAAGGTGCTGGGCGAGCGAATGCTGAAGGTCGTCGCCTTCTACGACAATGAGTGGGGCTACACCAACCAGCTTCTGCGGCTGGCTCTCTCGCTGTAGACTCGGTGCCGCCATCCGGCGGGGAGTCCGCGCCGTCTTGGCCGTCTTCTTCCCGCCGGAATGCGTGCTGTGTGGCCGTCCGCTCGATGACGTAGGGCCGGTCTGCGCCCACTGCGCACCGGACATCTCAGACACTGTCGAACCCCGTTGTCGCGTCTGTGGCGACCAGCTGACAGAGGATGCCGATCTGTGCCTGGCGTGCGCGACCCGGGATCGCGGATTCTCCCGAGTCATCAGTCTTGGCGCCTATGGCGAAGTATGGGGAGACCTGGTATCCGCGCTCAAGTTCGATCGGGAACGGGCGGTGGCAAGGTATCTGGGAGCCCGGGTGGCGGATCACCTTCGTGACCTCGGCCTGGCTGGGAGCTTCGATCGGGTGACCTTCGTTCCGATGACCCGGCAGGAGTTCCGGCGACGCGGGTTCAACCCGGCCCGGGATCTCGCCGCGTCCGTCGCGAAACGCCTCTGCCTCCCCCTGTGTACATCCTTGCAGAAGACACGGAGCACCGCGCCGCAGCGAACCCTGACAGCGGCGGCACGCCGGGAGAACTTGCGGGGTGCTTTCCGAGGGCTAAGATCAAGGGGACGCCGCGTCCTTCTGGTCGACGACATCTGTACAACAGGCTGGACACTCGAGCGCTGCGCCGAGGCGTTGCGCCAGGACGGAGCCACAGAGGTCGTCGGGGTGACCGTGGCGCGAGCCTGAAGGGAGAGCGGAGATGCGTATCGAAACGGCCTGCTTGGGGCCACTGGCGACCAACTGCTACCTTGTCGACACCGGTTCCAGTCGACTGCTGATCGATCCTGCGGAGCCAGGTGACGCATTGGAGCGATTCGTTGCCGGACGGAAGATCGATTGGATCGTCGATACCCACGGACATTTCGATCATGTCGGGGGGAACTGGAGCTTGCCGGGAACCCCGGTGGCGATGCACATTGATGATCTTCCGTACGTGGATCATGCTGTGCCGGGCCATCCGCCGATTGACCGGGAGCTGAAGGAAGGCGACGAGGTTGCCCCGGGGCTCTCCGTTCTGCACCTTCCGGGTCACTCGCCGGGGAGCATCGTGCTAATCGGCGAAGGCGTGCTGATTGTCGGCGATCTCTTGTTCGCCGGCTCCATCGGGCGGACAGACTTTCCGGGTGGCTCGATGTCGGCGATGGAAGCGTCACTGAAACGGCTGGCCGCGCTGCCGGGTGACTACCGCGTACTTCCTGGTCACGGCCCTGAGACAACGCTTGAACACGAGCGGCAGAGGAACCCCTTTTTGCAGCCTCTGTTCTAGGAGTGAAATGGAGCGACAGCGAACCGACATCCGGGAGATCAAGGATCGGGCCGATATCGTCTCACTGATCTCGCGCTACGTCTCGCTATCCAAGTCTGGAGCCAACTACAAGGGCCGTTGCCCGTTCCACAAGGACGACACGCCGTCGATGATGGTCAACGCCGAGAAAGGGCTCTGGCACTGCTTCGGATGCGGTGAAGGAGGCGACATCATCGCCTTTCTGATGAAGATCGAGAGGCTCTCCTTCCTCGATGCCGCGCGGCGTCTGGCCGCCGAAGTGGGGGTTGACTTCGAGTCCGGCGAGTCTGGCGAAGCCGAAACGCTCCGGGCGATCACGGCCGAGGTCGCGGAGTACTTCGCGAAGAAGCTCACCGATGAAGCCGGTGGACGGAAGGCGCGCGAGTACCTGGTCAACCGTGGGTACCCGGAGTCGTCGTGGACCGAGTATGGGCTTGGGTACGCTCCGCCCGGTTGGGAGAATCTGAAGCGGCGATTCGCCAAACATGGAGAGAAGACTCTGCTTGATCTCGGATTGCTCGTGGAAGGGCAACGCGGAACCTACGATCGATTCCGTGACCGGGTGATCTTCCCGATCCTCGATCTGAGCGGGCGTCCGATCGCCTTTGGCGGCCGCGCATTCGACGGAGAGCCGAAGTACCTGAACTCGCCGAAGACCGAGTTGTTCGACAAGAGCCGGGTGCTGTACGGCCTGTCGTGGGCAAGGGACGCCATGTCCGCGGTGCGGCGCGCCATCTTGGTCGAGGGGTACACGGATGTGCTGAGCCTCCACCAGGCGGGCGTCCGGAACGCGGTAGGCAGCATGGGAACGTCGCTGACTCAGGGACAGGCACGAATCTTCTCGCGATTCGTCGACGAGGTGGTCATCGCCTACGATCGCGACGCGGCGGGCGGCGCAGCCTCTCTGCGTGGCATGCAGATCCTGCGCAACAACGGACTCAGTGTGCGGGTGGCACAGCTGGCCGAGGGCGAGGATCCCGACGGCCTGGTGCGAAGCGAGGGACCGGATGCGATTCACGCGGTCGTGGATGCCGCGATTCCCTTCCACCGCTTCTACATGGAGTCGCTGGCCGCCGAGCACGACACCAACTCGATCATCGGCAAGGAACGGGCGCTGCAGGACGCGCGGGAGTTTGTGCGGGACATCCGGAGCTTGCCCTTGAGGCACGAGATCGCTCGTCAGCTGTCCGAGTTGCTCGATCTCCCGGTGGAGAGCGTCCAACGTGAGCTCAAGCGCCGCCGTTCAGCCGCGTCGAGCGATTCAACCGATGATGAGGCGACGAGGATCTGGGGGCCGGAGGAGGTCATCCTGGCACTCCTTCTGCGTGGGGAGATCGAGTGGGACCGAATCTCAGCCCATGTGAAGGCCGAGCAGTTCTCGCAGGAGAACCGCGCGATTGCCGCCGAACTGGCATCTTCTCCGAAATCGCCTACTATCTCTGACTTGATTGAACGCCTTGATGAGGATTCGTCGCGGCGAGCCAGCTACTACGCGCTGGCGCCGGTTGAGTTCAGTGACACCGAGCTCGCGGTTCGCGACGCCCTTTCGAGGATGGTCGGCGTGCCAACGATCGACCAGCGCTTGCACGAACTCGAGGTTGCCATGCATGCGTGCGAAGATACGGGGGATTGGGAGAAACGCGACGAGCTTCTGCGACAGAAGGTTGAGCTGATTTCGCAGAGACTCGCACGAAAGGGGATGAATGGCCAAGCGAGAGTCGAAGACTAAGGCAGAGGAAGAGAAGAAACGACGCGCCGTGGACCTCCCCGCAGAGGATGAGGAGAAGAAGGACGCGACGCTTGAGGCCGAGGACGCCAAGTCCGCTGAGACTGATGACGATCTGACCGATCCTGAGGATCTCCTGGAAGACGAGGAGTCCGAGGACGCCGACGACGATGATGGCGAGGAGTCCGCACCACCCGCCCCGGAGAAGCGGGTGGTGCGGAAGCGGCCGCGGAACCGTTCGTGGGATGTCCGCGATGCCTCGGCGCGTCGAGAAGATCCGGTCAAGACTTACTTGCGAGAGATTGGCAAGGTCCCGCTGCTGACCAAAGAAGGCGAAGTCGAGTTGGCCAAGGCGATGGAGATTGGCGCCTACGCCGAGTTGTCGTTGGCGACCGGGGCAGGGGATACCGCCAAGAAGCGGCTGAAGAAAGAGAAGGACCTTTCCCCGGCTGAGCAGGTACGGCTCGAGGAGCTGATCGAAAAGGGCGACGAAGCGGGCGAGCTCATGGAGACCGCCTCGTTCGAGGAGAACCTTGGCGATGAGCTGCCAACCGGCGCCGCCGTCGAGGAACTCGAGTCACTGGTGGTCGCCGGACGTGCGGCTCGCGACCGACTGACTGTCTCCAATCTCCGGTTGGTTGTCTCCATCGCCAAGCGGTACATGAATCGCGGGCTGTCCTTCCTCGATCTCATTCAGGAAGGCAACATGGGCCTGATGAAGGCGGTCGAAAAGTTCGATTTCACCCGCGGATACAAGTTCTCGACCTACGCCACCTGGTGGATTCGCCAGGCGATCACCCGCGCGATCGCCGACCAGTCTCGAACGATTCGTGTACCGGTCCATATGATCGAGACGGTGCGCGAACTCAATCGGATCAAGCGTGAGTTCATCCAATCGCACGGCTCGGCGCCGACACTCGAGGAGCTCAGTGAACTGACCGAGATGTCGATCGACAAGATCAAGAAGGTGGAAAGCGTCTCCCAGTACACCGCATCGCTCGAGCGTCCGATCGGCGAGGAAGACGAAGACACGCTGGGCGACTTCATCGAAGACCCGTCATCGCCGTCGCCGACCAAGGAGACCTTCCGGATGTTCCTTCGTGAGCAGCTCGGCCGGGCGCTTGATCAGCTCGATGAACGAGAGCGGGAGATCCTCAAACTGCGATACGGCTTGGAGGATGGTCACCCGCGTACGCTCAAGGACGTGAGTCTGAAGTTCAACATCACGCGCGAGCGGGTTCGACAGATTGAGATCAAGGCGATCGAGAAGCTGAAGCATCCGAGCCGGAGAGCCGAACTGAAGAAGTTCCGCGAGCTGCTTCTCGCTGAGGAGTGAGCGTGCCTTCGGCGGCCGGTCCTCGCGTACTGGCCATCCTCGGCGCCACGGCGACCGGCAAGACAGCGATTGCGGTCGATGTGGCGCAACGAGTCGGCGGTGAGATCATCAACGCCGACTCGCGTGCCTTCTTTCGCGGTCTGGACATCGTCACCGCCAAGCCCACCGCAGACGAGCAAGCCGGCATTCCTCATCATCTCATCGATTGCGTGCCGATCGACGGAGAGTACGACGCGATGTCCTTCCGCCGTGACGTGGAGCAATTGGTCCCCGAGATCGCATCGCGTGGCCGGGTGCCGATGCTTGTTGGCGGCGGCACGCTGTATCTCGGCGCTGTGTTGCGCGGGCTGTTCGAGGGCCCGGCCAAGGATCCGAAGCTTCGAGAGCGGTTGCGAGGCGAATCGCTGGAGACACTCTACGAACGCCTGGCTCAGGTCGATCCGCTGGCCGCCGAAACCATCCACGCACGTGACCGACAGCGAATCGTTCGGGCACTTGAGGTGTTCGAGAAGACAGGCCGGCCGATCAGTGCCCTACAAGCCGAGGCCCGCCCGCTGCCGTTCGCATCCTGTATCGTGGGGCTATCACGTGAGCGTGACGCGCACCGACAGGCGATCGCCAAGCGCGCCGAGCGTATGATTGTCGACGGATTGCTTGATGAGGTGAGCGCTTTGCGTGTGCAGGGGCTACGGCAGGGGATGCAGGCCTACCGGACGATCGGGATTCCCGAGGCCGTTGCCGTGCTGGATGGAGACGCGAGCCCCGAGGGGCTCGCCGAGGTCCTGGCGAACCGAACGTGGGCGTTGGCTCGCCGACAGGTCGCGTGGTTTCGGCGAGACAGCGACGTGGTGTGGGTGGATGTCACCGGTCGATCCGCAGCCGAGATCGGCGAAAGGATTGTCGAGCGATGGGAAGAGCGCGGAACGTAGACGGAATCCATTCCGATGCAGTGGTGTTGCAGGCCGCTGACCAGCGAGCGCTTGACCAAGCATCCTACGTTGCCGGCGTTCCCCACGGAGCTTTGATGGAGTCGGCTGGGCGCGCAGCCGCCGAGTGGATTCTCGAGCACGTTCGTCCACACCGGGTTCTCTGTGTGGCTGGACCGGGCGGCAACGGCGGAGATGCCCTGGTGGTCGCGCGATGCGTGGCTGACGCCGGCGTCGATGTGCGCGTCCTGTTGCTGACCGAGCCGGACGGTCTGTCGTCGATGACAGCCGAGATGCTGACACGACTTGAGCCGTTGTCCATCTCGGTGCGAAGCCTTGCCGAGCTGGGCCCGGAGGAACGGACGGAGATCCTGGCGTGGCCGACCCACATCGTCGATGGGCTGTTTGGCAGCGGACTGAATCGTCCGCTGTCCGACGACATCGTTGAGCTTGTCGAGCGGATCGACGAGACGGATGCGCTCCTCATCAGCCTCGATGTCCCCAGCGGCGTGCACGCGGACGGCGGCGTGGATGCTCGCGGCTCGCTGACGGCTCAGATCACGCTGGCGATGGAGTTCCTGAAGCCGGCCCACCTCCTGTATCCGGCGGCCGGTCAATGCGGCAACACCGCGATCGTCCGCGTTGACTATCCGGAGGAACAGCGATCCCTCGTGTCGCCGTGGGCCGTGGTCCCCACCCATGACAGTACGTGGACTCGACTGCCGGCTCGCATGGCGACCGGGCACAAGGGAAGCTTCGGGCGTGTTCTTGTGGTCGCCGGATCTCCGGGGATGACGGGTGCAGCGGTTCTTGCCTGCCAGGGTGCGTTGCGGGCCGGAGCCGGGCTTGTCTATCTGGCGTCGCCGGACTCGCTACGACCGGTCTACCAAACGGCGCTACCGGAGATCATCTGCGTTTCCTGGCCCGGAGAGCCTGCTTCCGATGGCGTGATGTCGTTCGATGCGTGTCATGAGATTGCTGACGTTGTGGCCGTCGGCCCGGGGTTGGGACGGTCGAGATGGGTCGAAACGCTGATGCAGGATCTGACGACCAACTACCACGGGCCGTTGGTGGTCGACGCAGACGGGTTGACGCCTCTTGGCAATGCGCCCGAACTGCTTGGCCGGTTGTCAGGTCGAGCGATCCTGACGCCGCATCCTGGGGAGATGTCGCGATTGGTCCACCGGCCGTCCGCAGAGATCGATCGTTGCCGCCGAGATGTGGCGGCGGAGTTCGCAGCGAAGCATGGCGTGGTGACCCTGCTCAAAGGACTTCCTACCATCGTTGCTGTGCCCGGTGAGCCGCCGGTCGCCAATCCGACGGGCCATCACGG
>Ga0180429_10004715_pt1 | contig 10868 bp, 8 predicted proteins | sample SS_ome_FD_132428 | JGI IMG/M metagenome (GOLD analysis project Ga0180429, IMG submission 132428) | Hypersaline lake sediment archaeal communities from the Salton Sea, California, USA - SS_1_S_1 metaG | ecosystem: Environmental > Aquatic > Non-marine Saline and Alkaline > Hypersaline > Sediment ... | reverse complement strand
GTGACAGAGACCAACATGATGTACATGATCCCGATACCGCCTACCAGCAGCGACACCGCGGCGATGAGACCCAGGAAGGCGGTCAGGACTGTCGTAAGGCTGCCGAGTACAGACGCGACATCGGCTTGGGTAAGGACTGAGAAGTCGTCTTTGTCCGAGCTGTAGAGGAGGCCGTGCTCCCAACGCAGCACCTCAGATATCTGCGTCCGGGCCTGCTCAAGCTGTGACTCGTCCGCTACATTGGCGTAGATAACCGAAACACTGTAGTCACCGGAGGCAGTCCGAGCGCCGAAAAGCTTGGCTTGTGCCGTGCTAAGCGGAACGAAGATGATGTCATCCTCGTCGCTGAAGGCGGAGCCGCCCTTCTTCTCCATAACGCCCACGACCTCGAAGGTCAACCGGTTGATCCTGATCACCTCACCAAGCGGATTTGTCCCCGCTGGAAAGAGATCCTCCAGCACGGTTTGACCTATAACCGCCACGGCGTCAGCGTTCTGCAGGTCGGCTGACTCGATGAAGCGGCCGAGGATCGGGTAGAAGCTCCGCACGTCTTGGTAGTCGGGCGTCACGCCGCTGATCGCCGTCTGTGTGTTGTTGCTACCGTAGATCGCGGTCCCGTTCCCCACGAACTCTGGCGCAACGCCGGTCACCGCCGGCGCGTTTGCCGGGTCGGACAGTGCCTCGGCATCTGAGAGCGCGAGTGTGGACGTGTTGGTGCTTCGCAGGAAGTTGTTCTTCATACTGGCGTTGCTCTCTTCGAGCTCGCCGGGCATGATGAAGATCAGGGTCGAGCCGATACCCATCATTTGCTCGGACACCATCGTCTGCACGCCCTGGCCTACCGAGACCAAGATAATCACCGCGCTGATTCCGATGATGATGCCCAGCATCGTCAGGATCGCCCGCATCTTGTTGGCCATCAGCGCCCTGAACGCGATCCCGATGTTGGCAAAGATGTGCATGGATTGCCTCCGCTACTCGGAGCCCCCGGTCATCGTCGCGGTCATCATCTCTCGAAAGCGGTCCCGCATGGACGATGAGCGTAGCACGAGTTGGTCGCCTTCCTCCAGACCCTCCTGGATTTCGCTGAGTTGTCCGCTTGTGATGCCCTGCTCCACGTAGACGAACTCGACGTCCTCACCGATCTGCCTCTCCACAAAGGGTCTACCGGAGTCGGGATCGATCCAGATCGCCCGGCTGGGTACCACAAGCACGTTCTCGCGCCGCTCACGTGTGATCACCAGGTTGGCCGTCATACCGTCGCGTAGGTCTACATCCGTCTCACCGATCTCCACCGTCACCTCGTAGGAGACCAGACCGCCCTCGAATGTGGCTGTTGGTGCGATGGCTGACACGTAACCGGGTATTTCCTGACCTGGGTAGGCGTCCAGGCTGAATCGGACCTCCTTGCCGACGCCGATCAGACCGATGTCGGCTTCGTCAATGCTGCCCCGTACCTCGTACCTCTGGTAGTCCGCAATGCGCAGCACGGGTCCCTGGGGGGCGACCAGTTCTCCGGGTCTCTTGTTCACGGCGACGACGATCCCGTCGGTCGGCGCAGACAGAGTCGTGCGTTCGAGGGCCAGTCTGGCGGTGTCGAGTGCGATCTCGGCCTGTGTGATGTTGGCCCTAGCTCCCGCGATCTGTGACGGTGATGCCCCGATGCTCAGGAGCTCAAGCTGGGCTTGGGCGACGTTCCGTTGAGCAACCGCAGCATCGACGGCGGCCGCTGCGTTGCGCAGGCGCGCGCTAGCGCCCTGTGTCACGGCGTCGAGCTGTGCCTGGGCGGCGGTCAGCGCCTCGTCCGCGGCGAACATACGGAATCGGGCCTCTTCCTCCGGAGCCCCCAAGCTTGGACAGATCCGCTGTGCGCCACCAGGCATCTCTATTGTCTCGCACTTCATTGTGCGGTTATGGAGAAGGAGGGCGGCTTTCTGTTCCGCGGCAGCCGCTGCGAGACTCGCCTGCGCCGCGGCGATGTCCGCCTGGGTAATACCAGCACGTAGCTGGTCCCTTGCGGCAACGGCCTGTGCAAGCGACGCCTCAGCTGCCGCCAGCTGACCTTCTGCAACCGCTACCTGCTCAGCTGACGGTCCCTCTTGCAGTTGGGCCAGCTGTGCTGCCGCAGCAGCAAGTCCTGCTTCCGCGCTCCGTACCTGGAGTTCCAGGTCAGCGGTATCCAGGTGCGCCAGCGTGTCGCCCTCCTGGACGAAATCTCCGGATGAGACCGCCATGTCGACCAATCGCCCACCGATGTCGAAGGAGAGCGTGATTTCGTCGCCGTAGTAGACGCTCCCCGCGGCGGTGATGTCGGTCGTGAGATCACCTCGCCTGACGGCCACGACGTCCACGCTTTCGGCTTCCCCCGCTGCCTCCTGCCCTGTGCAGGCCGCCGACCCGATGATCGCTATGGCTAGAAGTAACACTGCGGATATGCTACGCCGAAGGTGTGCCATAGGGTTCCCTCCCGTCTGCGCTCCGTCATCTACATGACGGAGTTTGGCAGTATTGTAGTGTAGGCCAGGCGAAGCGGCAACCGATGGTCAGCGCTACTCGCGTGACTATAATCTTGCAGTGTACCTTCAGTGTGGTTGCGGCTAGACTACCGGGGTGTCCTGGTCGTTGCGAGGGAGGGGGTGTATGCGATTCGAGTTTGCGACAGCGGGACGCATCATTTTCGGGCCGGGTACGGTCAGCGAGGTCGGCGAGCTGGCCAAGGGACACGGCACACGGGCACTGATGGTCATGGGCCGCAACACCGACCGCGCGGCACCAGTGCTGGAGGCCCTGGCGGCTTCAGGCGTGACGTGTGAGCCCTTCGAGGTACCCACCGAGCCCACCACGCACTTGGTCCAGGCCGGTGCGGTGCGGGCGCGTGAGGCCGGCTGTGACGTGGTTGTGGGTTGTGGCGGCGGAAGCGTGATCGACGGCGCGAAGGCCATCGCCGCGCTGCTGGCCAACGGTGGCGAGCCGTTGGACTACCTCGAGGTCATCGGCAAGGGTCAGCCCATCAGGCAGCGATCCGTGCCCTACATCGCGGTTCCCACCACCGCCGGCACCGGCGCAGAGGTGACGCGCAACGCGGTACTGGCCTCCCCTGAGCATCGCGTCAAGGTGAGCCTCCGCAGCCCGCTCATGCTGCCGCACGTGGCCCTCGTGGATCCGCTGCTCACACACTCAATGCCACCGGCTGTCACGGCGAGCACGGGCCTCGACGCGCTGACCCAAGTGCTGGAACCCTACGTATCACACCTCGCGCAGGCGCTCACCGACACGGTCTGCCGCGAAGGCATGACACGGGCCGCCCGCTCGCTGCGACGTGCCTTCGACGACGGAACCGACGCCGAAGCACGGCTGGACATGGCCCTGGCGAGTCTCTTCGGCGGGCTGGCGCTGGCCAACGCGAAGCTCGGTGCTGTGCACGGTTTCGCCGGTGTCTTGGGCGGGATGTATGGTGCACCTCACGGCGTCATCTGCGGTCGGCTGCTGCCTTTCGTCGCCGCTGCCAACGTCCGCGCCCTGCAGGATCGCGACCGCGACAACCCCGCGCTGGCCCGTTATGATGAGATCGCGCGCATCCTCACCGGCCATCACGCCGCCGTCGCCGACAACGGCATCGCGTGGATCCAGGAGCTCGGCCAGGCGCTGGAACTCCCTGGCCTGGCCACCTATGGCATGTCTCCCGCCGACTTCCCCGCGATCATCGCGAAGTCCTCCCGCTCCAGCAGCATGCGCGGCAACCCCATTGCGCTCACGCCCGCGGAGCTGGCGCACGTACTGGAGCAGGCGCTCTAAGGGTCGGTCCCCAACCTCTATCCCTGCCGGCGGAGCCACGCCACAGTGCGAGCCTTGGCCTGCGCCATCGTGAACTGCGGGGCGTAGCCGAAGTCGGCCCTGGCGGCTGAGATGTCGTAGAAGTGGTTCTGCGCCAGCTCACTGGCGAGGAACGGTGTCAGGGGCGGTTCTCCGGATAGGTTGCCCGCGCGGTACACTGTGGCAAGCGCGCCTCCCGCTGCTCGCGCCAGGCCCAGCGGGATCCTGAGCCGTACCGGCGGGATGTCGAGCCGGGCCAGGAGGTCCTGCACCCAGGGCCACAGCGCCACCGGTTCGTCCTGGCTGATGAAGTAGCACCTGCCGGCTACCGGCGAGCCCGGCGCCAGCGCATCCGCCGCCAAGAGATGGGCTCGCGCGGCATCCTCGACATAGGTGAGATCCACCATGTTTGTGCCGTCGCCGACCTGAGGCACGCGCCCCTGTCTGGCCTTTGCCAGCAGAGAGGGCAGCAGGTGGTTATCGCGCGGGCCGAAGATCAGGTGTGGCCGCAGCGACGTCGTGAGCAGGGTGTTGCCGTTGCCTGCGATGACGCGCTGCTCGCCGATGGCCTTGGTCTCCGGGTAGGGACTCTCGTAGCGGTCGGGGTAGGGGGCGGACTCGTCCACCCCAAGCTGGTCGCTGCCGTCGAAGATGACGCTGGGCGAGCTGGTGTAGACCAGCTTGCGCACGCCCTGAGCCCGGCAGGCGGCGATCACGTTCTCGGTGCCAGTGACGTTGGCGCGGTAGAAGTCGTCCCAGGGCCCCCACAGGCCGGCCTTGGCCGCCACGTGATAGACGATGTCGCACCCGTCACACGCCTCGCGCACCGCGCCGGCATCGGCCAGGTCGCCGCGGATCACGCCAGCCCCCAGCTGTTCCAGGCCGGGATAGCTTCCGCGGGAGAAGACCGTGACCGCGTCGCCACGTGCCAGCAGCTGCTCGACGATGTAGCGACCCAGGAAGCCCCCGCCGCCGGTGACCAGCGCGCGCTCTGCCCCGGCCATCCCGCTAGGCCTGCTTGTCCCTTCGACCGAGACGCTTGACCAACAGCGCGATCGAGACGCCCAGGGTGGTGAGGACGCCGGCTGCAATGCCGAGGACGCCGACCAGGTCGCCGATGCGCAGTCCGCGGGCGCCCTGACCGGTGTATGAGACGTCCTGGGCCTTGGCCGCGGACTGATGTGAGCTCGGTCTGGCGCCGGCCAGGCCGGGATGCTGCTCTGCGGCCCAGACGGCGAGTTTCTCCCTCTGGATCTTGACGTTGTGGCGCACATCGGTGGGGAAGGCCTCCGGATAGAAGTCCACCTGCTCGATGGCGCGCGTGTGCTCGTGCTCGGTGCCCAAGGCGAGGAGCTCCATCGTGAAGCGCTGGCGTGCCAGAACGTCGGCCGGGAAGCGCCCGGGGCGTGGCTCCACCAGGAGCACGGGCTGCTGCGCGCCCTCTGGCCCCAAGCCGACGAGCGCGGTCCTAGCGACATCGGGGTGCTGGTTGAAGATGATCTCGCAGAGGACGGGGTACATCGGTCCCAGCGGCGTGGTGACGCGATGCGCCTTGCGCCCGCAGAACCAGAGCCTGCCCTGCTGGTCGAAGTATCCCAGGTCGCCCATACGGTGCCAGACGTCGTCGCCTTGATGGATCTTGGCAGCCGCGGTCTTCGAGGGCCTGTTGAGATACGTGCGGGTGACCACGGGGCCCTTGACCGCGATCTCGCCGATCTTGCCCACAGGCAGGACCAGATCGTCCCGCCATTTGGGTATCGGAGCGTCTGAGACCTCAATCACACGCACCGTCACGGCGGGCAACGGCGTGCCCACGCACATGCCCCGGCCCACGTTGGTGAGCGCGGCGGTCTCACGCAGAATCTCGCGCCCGCTCATCGCCGTCAGCGGCATTGCCTCTGTAGCGCCGAAGGGTGTGAGCACGTCGGCGTCATCCGAAAGTACATCGTCGAACATGGCCTGGATCAGGTCCGGAGGCACCGGCGCGCCGGCCATCAGCACGCGCTTCAGCGAGGGCAGCCGGATGCCGTGGTCGCGACAGTAGGGCGCCACGATCTTCCAGATGGTGGGTGAGCCAAAGGCATTGGTCACACCGTGGGTCTGAACGGCCTCGACGACGTGCGCCGGGTTGATCTCGGCCGACTTGGTCGGGTCCATGTCCGGGATGATCGTGGTGACCCCCAGGGCCGGATTGAAGAGCGCGAAGATGTAGAGCAGGGCAAGGTCGACCTCGCCGGTTGCCATGCCGATGGCGTCCTTCAGTAGCCCGATCTGGGCCTCGAAGAGCCCGTGGTGGAAGACCACGCCCTTGGGCGTGCCGGTGCTTCCCGAGGTGAAGGCGACCGCGGCCTCGTCGTCGGCAACTGTCTCCGACAGGGCAAAGGGTCCACCGCGGCCATGACGCACGGCCTCCAGAGTGTTCTGCGCCAGCAGACGGGTCAGAGCCACGGGCCAACCGGGCTCCCGCGCGACCACCGTACAGCGCACGGTGCCGAAGGCCTTCCGGGCGGCCAGACGCATCAGGTGGGCGGCTGGGACCCCGATCATCGCGGTCGGCTGCGTTTCGGTCACGCACTGGAGGAAGGCCTTGCCGCCCATCCCCGGGTCGATCAGCACTGGCACGGCACCCATCTTGAGCAGGCCGAAGACCGTGGCGATGAGCTCCACCCCGGGATGGAGCAGCATCAGGACGCGCTCGCCCTGCCGGATGCCCAGTCTGGTCAGGCCGTGGGCATAGCGGTCGGTTTCCTCGTTGAGTTGCTTGAAGCTGAACTGGACGGTCCTGGCGCGGCCCGCGGCGTCCCTGCCGGCGGGGAAGACCACGGCGGGCTGGTAGGGCTCGCGCGCGGCCATCTCGGGAAGTGCTGCGGCGATGTTGTGGGTAGTCGGCATGGGGGTTGTGCTCCGTGGCGCGGTCAGCTATGAGCTGTCAGCTTCGTCTCCGCAAGGAACGGTTCCACGAGTGCCAGTATCTCTCCCGGCGCATCCTCGACCACGTAGTGACCGGCGTCCGGGAGGACGTGCACATCGGCATCGGGGAAGCGGCTGCGCCAGCCGGCGAGGAAACTGCGGACGGTGAAGACGAAGTCCTTCGCGCCCCAGATGATGAGCATCGGGTGATCGCGGAAGCGATGCAGCTTGGCGTCGATGCCGTCGACTGTGGCCCGGGTGGGGTGGTCGGCGGCCAGCGGGATATCCTGCACGAAGCGGTAGATGGCGACGCGGTTTGCCCACGAGTCATACGGGGCCAGATAGCCGGCGCGGGCTGCGCGCGACATCGGGCGCCAACGGCAGATCCAACGCCAGATCGCGATGCCGGCGAAGGCGTTGAGGCCCCGTAGCAGTACCTCTCCGAAGCCCGGGCTGCGGGCCAGCTTGAGCACGAGCGGCACCGCGGGCAGGTAGAAGGCCGATGTGTTGAAGATCACAAAGCCGTCGACCGTGGTCGCATGGCGCGTGGCGTAACCCATGCCGATGCCGCCGCCCCAGTCGTGGAGCACCAGCGAGATGTGCTCAAGGCCGAGGTGGACGATCAGCGCTTCCAGATTGCGGATGTGCCGGTCGAGCGTGTAGGTGTAGTCCTGCGGTTTGTCCGATAGGCCGCACCCGACGTGGTCGGGCACGATGACTCGGTAGCTCGGGCTGAGCGCGGCGATCAGCTTGCGGTATGCGAAGGACCACGTCGGATTGCCGTGACACATCACGACCACCGGCGCATCTCGTGGTCCCTCGTCCACGTAGTGCATGCGGACGCCGCCTATGTCCAACCAATGGGAAGCGAAGGGGTACTCGGTCAGCGCGAGACGACCACGCCGGGACGCGCTCAGGGTAGATCTCTCGCGGGGCGCTGCAGGCGGCGCCGTCGCCTGCGAAGGGTCAGCTACCACTGAATCCCCAGGATGGTGCTGTTGATCCCGCTACCGACGCCCAACAACACGACCTGGTCGCCCTCGTCGACGGCGCCATTGTCGAGGCCTATGGCCATCGAGATGGGTGCCGCCACCGAAGCGGTGTTGCCAAGGTAGGAGAGCGTAGGGTAGTCGGTCTTCTTTGAGAAGCCCAGTGCGTTGAGGACGACGCGGCGCTGCGGTTCGCTCACCTGGTGGGTGAAGAGCCTGTCCACGTCCTTCACGGCCCATCCCATCGTCTCGCTGAACCGCTTCCAAGCCTCCAGGACGACGTTGGTGCCCTCTTCGAGGAGCCGGGTCGACTTCGTGCGCATCCAGGTGTTCTGAGCCACGCAGAGCTCGCAGTGCTGAGTCTGGCTGTAGGTGGCGCCACCTAGAATCCGCTTGCCGGTCCTCGATCTGTCCTTGTGGCGCAGGACCATAGCCACCGCGCCCGCCCCAAGGGTGAAGGACGCCATATTGTCCTTCAGGGTCTCCTTGTCCAGCTCGCCATGGGTCAGGAGATAGTCGATGGTCGAGAGCTGCCCGATGCGCGGCGATTCGGCCGCGACCACCAGGCCGGTGTCGATCTGTCCAAGCTCGATCATATTGGCCACGACGACCATGCCATTGAGGAATCCCAGGCACGCGTTGACGATGTCGAAGCTCATCACCGAGGGGCCAAGCCCCAGCTTGTGGTGGACAATGGAGGCGGTGGCGGGCTCGATATAGTCGCGGACCACTGAGGTATTGATCAGACACTGGACCTCGTCGCGGGAGACGCCGGCGTTGCCGAGGGCCTTCTCGCCGGCCATCGCGGCGCCGTCCGACACTCTCATGCCCTCGTCCCACCAACGGTGTTCCTTGATGCCGCTCAGCCGCTCGATGAACCCCCTCGGCACGCGGTTGGCCTTGAAGACTGGCGCCAGCTGCTCCTCGAACCAGGCGGTGGGGATGACTTTATCAGGGAGGACATAGCCCAGGCTCTCGATGCAGACACTATCGAATCGCATTCACCTCATCCTTGTCAGGTCTCTTCGTCACGGCGCATTGTACCATTAAACCTTGTCCCCTGCCATCGGCTCCGAGCCTCGACGTTGCACCAGGAGCACGCCCGAGAGCACAATCGCAAGGCTGACGCCCACCATCGGGCTAAGCTCCTCACCCAGAATCAGCGCGCCCAGCAACAGGCCGTTGATGGGGACGATGTAGGTAACCATCGTGGTGAACGTGGCACTGGTCCGGTCGAGCAACGTGTAGTAGATCGCGTAGGCGATGACCGTGCCCAGAACGGCGAGCGCAACCCAGGCGGACACAGCCCGCGCTGAGGGCGTGATCCGCAGCGGCTGCTCCAGGAGCATGGCAAGCGGCAGCATATAGGCGAAGCCCATCGTGAATTGGCCTGCGGCCGAGGCCAGTGGGTGCTCGCCGCTCAGCCGGCGGCGGGCGAAGATGCTGGCGAACGCGTAGCAGACCGCGGATCCGACGATGGCCAACATGCCCCACGCTGAGGAGCCGGCACCCGACTGAACCTCTGGCCACATAAGGAGCCCCACTCCGAGGAAACCCAGCCCGATCCCGGCTGCCTTGCGCTTGGTCATTCGGTCGTCGCGCGTGAGCACCTGCGCCAAGAGCATGGTGCAGATGGGCGTCGTCGATTGCAGCAGCGCGGCCCAGCCGCTTGGGATGAACTGCTCTCCCCACGAGATGAGATAGAAGGGCAGCGCTCCATTGAGCAAGCCGATAATGGCGTAGGCAGCCCAGAGGCGCCTGGTCTTGGGTATGGGCACCTTCGCGGCACGCACGATCGGCCACATCAAGAGTGCAGCGAGCCCCAGTCGACCGGCCACGAGCGTCATCGGACCAACCTCGGTCACGACGATCTTGATGAAGAGGAACGAGGTGCCCCAGATGGCACCGAGGAGAAGCAGCAGTACTAGATTCATTGTGTCCTTCGCATGCCGATGACCAGGCCAGTGAGGATCAGCACGCCACCGGCGACGGTCAGGAGTGTCGGTGGCTCGTTGAGGATGATCCACGCCAGGAGTGTGGAGCCGATGGGTTCGGCGAGGACGGCCAGCGCCACGTAGATGGCGGGCAGGTGTCCCAATGCCCAGTTGTACGACGAGTGTCCGATGATCTGCGGGAAGATGGCCAGGAGAGCGAGCCAAAGCCATGCCTGCGCCGGGTAGCCTGTCAGGGGCACGCCTGTGACCAGGGCGACGAGCATCAGGGTCAGGGCCGCGGTCCCGTAGACTGGGAAGATATATCCCAGCAGCGAGAGCTGCTCGCGCTGGCGCCGGCCGATGAGGATGTAGACCGCCACTGACGCCGCACCGGCGAGGGCGAGTAGGTCCCCGGTCAGCTGGTGGGCCCCGGTGCGCCAGTCCCCGAGCGCGATCACGGCCGATCCCGCTACGGCGATCGCGATGCCGACCAGCATCTGCCGTGCGGGCCGCCGGCGCCATACCAGGTATGTGAAGAGCGCCACGAAGAGAGGATTTGTGCTCACTAGCACCGTGGATGCAGCGACCGATGTGGCTTCGAGCGAAACTATCCACGTGTAGAAGTGTATAGCAAGCATGATGCCGGAGAGACCCAGCCAGCGCCACGATCTGGCGTCGAGCCGTCGCCATTCCCGAAGGCACGACGTGAGTGCAAAGGGGGCCAGAAGGGCCGATGCGATGGTGAGGCGCCACGCGGCCACGGCCAGCGAGGTGACCGATCCCTGGGCCAGGCGGATGAACGTCGATGCCGTGGAGACGGCCACCATCCCCACGCCAAGTACCAGGGCAGGCGGGATGATGGGCATCTGGTGATCGGGGCGTGGGCCCTGGGACTCAGTCGCCGTGGTGAGCTCTCTCGGTTGGGTGTGGGACACAAGCGGGCATTATAGGGATGAACCGGGCGCTGCCAACTGCGAGCCGCTCGGGCTGTCGAGGACCGTCGGACAACGCCCGCCACGGCAGCGAGGGGTGAGACGCGACGATGCCCAATGTGCCATCCGGCAGTTCACGTGGTCCAGGCAACTGTGGTATAATGCCAACGAGGGGATTGTCTTCGACGAAGGTTGCTCACTGTCGCGCTGTACGTTCGATCTATGTGGTCGTCCTAACCCCTAAGGAGGGACAGCATGGCTGAACCGGCGAAACATCTGTACCTATCGAT
>Ga0180429_10004710_pt1 | contig 10873 bp, 10 predicted proteins | sample SS_ome_FD_132428 | JGI IMG/M metagenome (GOLD analysis project Ga0180429, IMG submission 132428) | Hypersaline lake sediment archaeal communities from the Salton Sea, California, USA - SS_1_S_1 metaG | ecosystem: Environmental > Aquatic > Non-marine Saline and Alkaline > Hypersaline > Sediment ... | reverse complement strand
TTTTCAAGGAAGCGGGAAAAGGAGGGAGCCCCGCTCGCTTCTTCGACGCTTTCATGGACTTGCTGATCCCTCCCCTCTCCCTGCTTGTCCTGGTGCAATGCGCCATGATCGCCGGAAGCCTCTGGATGGCCCCCTCCCTGGTCCCGGCGGCTCTGCTCTGTCTGGCGGGCTCCGTTGTCTACGTGTTCTCGGGGCTGGCCATGAGAAAAGCGCCCCTGGAAGTGTGGTTCTATCTGCTGACCGCCCCGATCTTCGTCCTGTGGAAAATCCCCCTCTATCTCCGCATGATGGCTTCCCCGTCCAACAAGACCTGGGAAAGGACCCGGAGGCGCTCGGAGCTTGAGAAAACCGATGGGAAGCGGTATCGGTAGGAACGAAAAATCTTCATTCGAATTCAACCCGAGGGGAGTTGACCGAAGCATGGATGGACAAGCGACCGCCGGGGGGCGAGACCCCGGACCAAGAAGGCTGGTGGTGATCCTGGGGGTTCCCTTCGACAACATGACCATGGAAGAGGTCGTGGCCAGGATCGAGGATTTCGTCCTGGCGGGGGAGCCCCGCTACGTGGCCACGGCCAACGTCAACTTCGTGGTCAAGGCCATCCACGACCCCGAGTTCATGGAGATCGTCCAGACGGCGGACATCATCACCGCCGACGGCACGCCCATCCTGTGGGCGGCCCGCTGGCTGGGAACGCCCCTGAAGGAGCGGGTGGCCGGGTCCGATCTGGTCCCGCTTCTGGCCGACGCGGCGGCGCGAAAGGGCTACAGGGTGTTCCTGCTGGGCGGGGCTCCCAGCGTGGGGGAAAAGGCGGCGGCGAACCTCCGCCGCAAGTGGCCCCGACTGGAGGTCCATCACTACGCTCCCCCCTTCGATCCCTTGCTGGAAATGGATCACCAACAGGTGCTGGAGCGTATTCGCGCCGCTCGGCCCCACCTGCTGTTCGTGTCTCTGGGAGCCGGCAAGCAGGAAAAGTGGATTCGCATGAACCTCAGGGACTTGGGCGTCCCCGTGTGCGTGGGCGTCGGGGCCACCGTGGACTTCCTGGCCGACGTGGTCCCCCGCGCCCCCGTGTGGATGCGCAAGTCCGGCCTGGAATGGCTGTTCCGCATCGTCCAGGAGCCGGGACGCATGTGGAAGCGCTATTTTTTCGACTTCTTCTCTTTCTTCCACTACTTCCGGCTCCAGTGGAGCGCCTGGAACGCTCACCGAAAGCTTTCCGGGGGCCAGGGGACCGACGAGCCCCCTTCTCAAGAAAAGGAGCCGGCAAGCGAAGACCTTCCCTATGCGACGATGGCCGTTTCGGGCAGGCTGGACCTTTCCCGATCCCAAGAATTCCTGGAGAGGGCCAAGTCTCTGCGAGGAGATGAAAAGCCGCTGATCGTGGACCTTTCGGGGATTTCCTTTCTGGACAGCAGCGGCATGGGGGCCCTGGTGGCCCTGGAAAAGGAAGCCCGCTCCGGCAAGCCCCCCCTCGTGCTTTGCGCCCCCTCCCCCCAGGCTCGAAAAACCCTCGAGACGGCCCGCCTGCAGGATTTCTTCAAAATCCGCCCGGACGCGGCCCAAGCCCTCGAGGCCGTTCCGGCCCAACCGCCGCGGGAGGTCGTCCCGGCGGAAAAGCCCGGGGCCGCCTCCGCGTTCACCGTGACCCTGTCCCTTCGCCAGCGATTGGACGCCGACACGAAGGATCGCTTCGAAGCCCTCATTCGGGAAAACATGCAAGGGGCTCCTTCTTTCCAAACGCTGGAGCTGGATTTGAGCGAAACGGATTTCATCGACAGCTCGGGCCTGGGGCTTCTGATCAAGCTGCACAAGGAGCTGCAAGCCCAAGGCAGGGGCCTTCGCATTCTTCGCCCTTCGCCGCGAGTGGCCAAGCTTTTTTCCATGGTCCGCATGGACCGTTACTTGAACATCGAAAACTGAGAGGACGGGACCTTGGAAACGCCGGAAGAAAAGCGCAAGGCCATGATCGACAGGCTGTACCATCGCTACGGCCGTGGAGGGGCCCGGTTTTCGCGCTGGAGGCTGCAAGCGGGCTATCTGCGCAAGAAGTGGCTGTGGGTGGCCGTGATTCAAGGAAGCTACTTCCTCAAGCGCTGCATGGACATGGGGGGGGCGGCGGCCGCCCTGGTTCTGCTGTCCCCCGTTTTCGCCGCCACCGCCCTGGCCATCAAGCTGGAAGACCGGGGGCCCGTCTTCTACAAGCAGACTCGAGTGGGCAAGTGGGGCGCGACTTTCCAGATTTACAAGTTCCGCTCCATGGTGGTGAACGCCGACAAGATGCTGGACCAATTGGCGGACCGCAACGAAGCGGGAGACATCCTGTTCAAGATGAAGCGCGATCCTCGCATCACCCGCACGGGGAACGTCATCCGCAAGCTCAGCATCGACGAATTCCCCCAGTTCTGGAACGTGCTCAAGGGGGACATGTCCCTGGTGGGGCCGCGTCCCGCCGTTCCCAAGGAAGTCGCCCAGTACACCCTCGAGCAGCGGCGGCGACTGGAGATCAAGCCGGGCATCACCTGCTTCTGGCAGGTGGGAGGACGCAGTGAGCTGGACTTCCACCAGCAGGTGGACTTGGACATCCAATACATCGAAAGCCCCTCCTTCTGGACGGACATCGTCCTGCTCCTGAAGACGGTGCCCGCCGTTCTTCTGGGAAAAGGGGCTTACTAGAGAAGGATTTTCCGGTCAATGAGGGAATTCGAGATGCCTTCCGCATCCTACGCGACCCTTGAGATCATGGCGGACGTTTCGTTCCTCGAAGCCATCCACGCCTTCGTGGAAAGCTTCTTTTCCAAATTTCCGTCCATCGCTCGACGGGAAGACAATGTCTCCTACACGTTGCATCTGGCGGTTTCCGAAGCCTGCACCAACGTCATGAAGCACGCCTACAAGGACAAGGGCTCCGGTCCCGGGATGCTCCGCCTGGAAATGTGGGTCACTGCGAAGCGGGTCGTCATTCAGGTGACCGATCACGGCTCGGGGTTCGACACGGAAGGGATCGTGGACCCGGATTTCGACGGACCGCCCCGGGAGGGAGGGAACGGACTGTTCATCATCAAACAGAGCATGGATCGTCTGGAATACCATTCCCAGCCCGGCTTCACCGTCTTGCGGTGCGAAAAGGAGCTTTAGGAGAAAAAATGGATGCGGTCGTCCTGTGCTGCAATCACGCCCCCCTTCCCTCCTCGCTGGCGGAGCGGCTCCCCCTGTGCCTGTGGCCCGTGGCCGGCAAGCCCTTGATCGAGCACATGATCGAAAGCTTGGCCCGGCACGATGTCCAGCGCATTTTCCTGGTGGTCGAGGATTCCCCCTTCAAGGTGGAGCAGGCCCTCGGCAAAGGGGAGAAATGGGGCGTCTCCCTGGAGCTTCGCCTGGAAAAGAGCTTCCGGGGCATGGGGGAAAGCCTGCGCAAGTTTTCTTCGGCCTTGTCTTCCCCCTTCCTCCTGCTTCCCCGGCTTTCCCTGTGGGACGCCCCCTGGCAAGCCGTCCTGAAGGAGCATTTGGACGCGGACCGGGAAGCGACCTTCGTCCCCATGGAGGAAGCCTTGGCCCAAGAGGAAGGGGAAGGACCTTTCGGGGAGAAGGCGGACCTTCTTCAGGGCCTCTGCATGAAAAGAGAGGTGCTGGGCAAGGAGTGTCCGGAAAAGACCTTCGCGTTGGGAGACTGGAAGGACGCTTTCGAGGAACGAGACATCCAGGCAGCCCTTTTCGCCGAGAGCTTTTCGGGCTGCGTCGTCAGCGATCTGTCCGGCTACCGGCGAGCCAACCGGCTGGCCCTCGACGGTCGCCTGCCTTTTCTGCGAATCCCCGGAAGGGAATGGGCCCCCGGAGACCGCCGGGGGGTCCGCTGCCGGGTGCATCCTTCGGCCCGCATAAGCCCGCCCGCCGTGCTGGGCGACGGCTGCGAGATTTCCGCCGGGGCCTCCGTGGGTCCCCGCGCCGTGCTGGGGGAAGGCTGCGTGGTGGACCGGGGGGCGCAAGTGCGCCACTGCGTGGTGTGGCCCTTCACCTACATGGGTGCGGAAACTCGCGTTCGTGAATCGGTGGTCGACGGGAACCTCATGGTCCCCTTTTCCACGGGTCAAGGGGTTTACGTGCCCGACCCTTTCATTCTGGGGGACAGCCGACAAAAAGGCCCGGGACAAGGGTTCAACGACGCCGTCCACCGCCTGCTGGCGCTGGCGGGCCTGGTGATTTCCAGCCCGGTCCTCCTTTGCCTGTTGGCTTATCACAAGTTGCGTCCCGGCAAGGGCTTCTTGCGCAAGGAGGCCCTGCTGGGAGAGGAAGTCCTGGAAGATCTCCGGGGACGCCGGGCCCCTCGCCCTTTCACCCTGCACGCTTTCTCCGCGCGGAGCCCGTTGCTGCGCTATCTGCCGAGCCTTTACGACGTCCTTCGAGGAGAGCTGAATCTGGTGGGGGTGGAGCCTCGAGCACCCGGGCAAGCGAACGAAGGGGACGAGGAGTGGCAAAGACCCGGTCTGCAAGGACGCCCCGGGCTGGTGCAGCCCTGGCACGCCCTCGAAAAAAAGGAGTGGGACCCCGTGGAAAAGCGGGTGATGGAAAACTACTACGTCCAAACCCGTCGAACGGGGGAAGACTTGAAAATCTTGTGGAAAGCCCTTGTTCGCTTCCTTCGCGGCTGACGGCTCGATCGACAAAGCCGGAAGCCGGGAACGGGAAGCGAGAAACCGACGATCAGGAGATTCATCCGCCATGCACCAAGCTTCCCCGAAAAAGCGCGACGCCTTTTTGCAAAAGATGACTTCCATTCTCAACGGCGGGGCCTTGAACCTCGCCATGGCCCTAGGCTACCGCACGGGCCTTTTCGACGCCATGGACGGCTTTTCGTCGCCGCGGTCCCCCGCCGCCATCGCCAACCAGGCGGGACTGAGCGAGCGCTACGTGCGCGAATGGCTGGGAGTCATGGTCACGGGGGGCATCGTCGAGCTGGCTCGCGAAAACGGCGAAGCCCTCTACTTCCTTCCTCCCGAGCACGGGGATTTCGTCGCACGCCGCGCCGGGGATTCCAACCTCGCCGTTTACGCCCAGGAGATGCCCCTGCTCACCACCTGCGCCATGGAGCCGGTCCTCGAGGGCTTCCGCACGGGCGACGGGGTTCCCTACGACCGCTACAAGGGGTTCCAGGCCTTCATGACGGAGCTTTCCAACGCCAAGCACCGAAAAGTGCTGGTGGATCGCTTTCTGCCTTCGGTGGACGAAGGACGTTTGGCGGAACGGTTGAAGGAAGGCATCCGGGTTTGCGATTTCGGGTGCGGCGAAGGCGTGGCGGCCATCCTCATGGCCCAAGCCTTTCCCCGAAGCCGCTTCACGGGCATCGACCTGTGCGAGGAGGCCCTGGCCAAGGGGCGCGAGGAGGCGTCTTCCAAAAAGCTGGAAAACGCGCGGTTCGAGGCAAGGGACGCGGCCAGGCTGACCGAAGACGCGAGCCTGCGGGGGACTTACGACTACATTTTGGCCTTCGACGCCATCCACGACCAGACGGCCCCTCTGGAAGCTTTGCGAAGCGTCCGTCACCTGCTGGCCCCGGGCGGGCTTTTCTCCATGGTGGACATCGCCGCCGGGAGCGAGCACCGGGACAACTTGGACCATCCCATGGGGCCCTTTCTCTACGCCGTGAGCCTTCTGCACTGCATGCCCGTGGGCCTGGTGAACGGCGGCGCGGGGCTCGGAATGATGTGGGGCAGGGAAAAAGCCTTGGAAATGCTGAAGGAGGCGGGCTTCCACCGCGTGGAGGTCCTGGAGATGGAGCACGATCCCTTCAACGTCCACTACCTGTGCCGCGCGTGAGGAAGGAAGGCGACGACGGCGCGGGGGCTCCTCCGTCTAAAAGGACGGAGATTTGCGCATTATTGAGGCTTGTTTTGCTTAAAGCCTATCCGCAAGCCCGGAGCTTCAACGGAGGAGGGCGGAGCCGCTGAAGCACCGGGTTGGCGAGGTTTATGCCGTTTTCTACAGTTTATCCGTACTCTTGCCCCCCGGGTGAACCGCTCTTACTCCTTCTCCTCCGCCACACAGTAAATCCCTTTGCCTTCCATGGCTGGACCAAAGCAGAGATTGTCGGATTTGCATTTGGCCGGAGAGGTATCTCCGGACTGCCACCTTTTGATCAGCCCCGGCTCGCGGATAAAGGGCCGGCACATGGAAATATAGTCCGCAATCCCATTGCTTATGGTTTGCTCGGCAACAGTGAACGAGCGCATGCCGCCTACCAGGATCAAAGGCAAATCGATCTCCTTTTTATATATGACGGCGGCTTCCTTGAAATAGGCTTCTTTTTCTTCCTTGTTTATTCCGACCCGAGCTGGGCCGAGTTTGCCGGAAGTGGAGGTCCCGCCGGAAAGCTCGATGGCGTCGAGTCCGGCATCCGCGAGCATCCTGGAAACAGCGACTGAATCTTCCAAGGTCAGTCCATTTTCAATGCAGTCTTCACTGTTGATCTTGATCAGCACCAGGTACTCTTTGCCAACGACCTCTCTGATAGCATTGTAAACTTCCATGTGAACCCGGGCTCTGTTTTCTATGGAACCGCCATATTCATCTTCCCGCAGGTTGTACGCCGGCGACAAAAACTGATTCAGCAGATATCCATGGGCCGAATGAATCTGAACTCCGTCAAAACCAGCTTCTTTGGCGCGTCTGGCTGCATCGCCGAATGCTTTTGCCAATTTTTTGATATCTTCTTTTGTCATCTCATGGCGGGGAGACTTGGAAAGCCCTTCGAACACGGAAGCCACATGCGGGACTTGACCGGTCGCGTCAACGGCAAAATGCCCGGCATGGGCCAGTTGGGCCACGATTTTTCCACCGGCGCCATGGACCCTTTCGCACATCGACTTCAACCCGTCCACCAATTCATCTTTGTGAATTCCCAATTGCCAGGGACCGGCTTGACCTTCGGGACTGACATACACATGCCCGGTGATGATCAAGCCCACACCGCCTTCCGCCAAATCCACCATGGCTCGAGTCAGCTTCGGGGTGACCGTCCCGTCGTCTCCCGCCATGCCCTCCCATGTGGCGGATCGAACGAACCGGTTGGACAGCTTCATTCCGTTTATTTCCGTTGTCTCAAACAGCTTGCTCATTGTCGTCTCCTTTCGAATTCGATGAAATCGATGTTTTCGGACGCCGCTTCGAGCTCCCTCTCCGGTGTCGGATTCCCGATATTCGAATTCCCCGGGTGGCCCATACCGTTCCAATTCTCCTTGCAGGTAAGATTCGTTTTCACGCTTGATTCCCTTTGTTTTACTTTGTAAAATCCATGCCTTCGATGAGGAACGGGCCGTCCGGGAACCGACTCGATCCGTACCGGACGGTACGATTTTAACGGAGAAGGGGCTCCTGTCAAGAATAAAATACCGAAGGGTTCAAAAAAATATGCTTCGGACTCCCCCGAAAAAGACCCGCGGCAGGCCGAAGAAGCTTGACCGCCAGGGCGCGATCAAGCTTGCGATGGAGTGCTACTGGCGAGACGACCTGAACGCCCTCTCGGTGAACGAGATCTGCCGCCGCATCAAGATCTCGAAGCCCGGACTCTACCGTGAATTCGGGGGAGAGGACGGCCTGATGGAAGCGGTGCTCGACCATTATCGGGAGGTGGCGGTGGGACCGCTCCTCTCGATTATTTCAGCCGATCGTCCCTTCGCCGAGGTGCTCGGCGACCTGGTCTCCTGGATGACCCGGGACCATGGCACCCCTGCCGGATGCCTCTTCGTCAAGATGCGCTCCTCCCCTTCTCGCCTCGGGCCGGCAACATCGGCGCGAGTGGAAGCCATCAAGGACGAGTTGCGCGAAGCCTACGAGGCTTGGTATCGGCGGGCCCTGGATCGCAACGAAGTCAACGCCAAAGTTCCACCGGACTTTGCCGCCTACTACCTCGATACGCAGTTGACGACAGTGTTGGCTCTGGTGGCGGCGGGTGAGCCGCCCGGCCTGATTCGGGCGCAGGCGCGGCTTGCCTTTGAAAGCCTTCTGCCAACATGAAAGGCCGGAACAGCGAGCTTGTACTCAGGGAAGGAGCACCAGGAAAAAGTCAACGCCTTTTTCATATTTTTTTCAAGGCATCGTGTTTCTAAGCAGATTCTCACAAATCGAGCAAAGGAGAGCGCAATGACGACTTCAACCATCGGCGGGATTCGGGGCATGGCGGGCTTCAAAGGTTTTGTCGCGGTCCTTGGCTTCCTGGCGTCTCTCGCCTTCGCCGCGGGCGCAACCGGCCAGCCGCTTGCCGGCAAACCGGGAGTCGAGCCGGCCTTGCCCGACTTGGCGACCGTCGTGAAGGGAGCCGTCGGTCCCTTCGACAAATACTGCGACGGCTACGGCAACAACGGGGCCAGCGGCGCGGGCTACATCTGCGCCATGACCCTCGGGATCGGGATGGTCGAAGGAGACATGGACGCCGTTCTGAACGGCATCGTGGCTTACGACCGAGCGGAGGCTCAGGGGGCCTACATCGGGCAGATCAACATGCTGGTCGCCTCGTCGTTCTGCGGATTGAACGGGGCGCTCTGGGGATACCACCTGGCCAAGGCCGACGATGTCGCTTCCGGCAAGGCCCGCCCGCTTTTCGAGGTCGCCCGGCACGACGGCCAAGCCATTCCCGTCTATTCCGCCGACCCCCTGCTCGATGCCGCCAAAAGGCTTCTCGGCACGGAAAAACAGAGGCGATTTCCCCTGCTTCCCGGGGCGCAGGTGATCTGCGCCGAGAAGGAATACGTGGCGGCCGGTCCCAAGTACATCTGGTCCGCCATCGCCATCGCCATCGCCGAGGACCGCACGGTGGATTCGTGCCTCTTCATCGAGGACGCGGGCGAGGTCGCCGTGGAGGATTCCGACGACCTCGACAAGTTCAGGGACGGCCTGCTGCGGAAAATCGCCAAGTGCGCCGTCCGGTGCGGAGAGGACAACAGCGCCCTCTACAAGGAGATATGGATCGGGTACCGGATCGAGTGGATTCCGGAAGGCAAGGTCGGATGCGCGCTGGTGGCGGCCCCCTATCTGGTGCTGGCACGCGACGCCGTGCCGGACGGCAAGCCCGAAAGCCTGCTGCGCATGACGATATCGGACTGGGAAAGGAAGATGTCCCTGCCGCCTCAGGGAAAGGAAACCGGCACCTTCTGAATGCCGCACCCCGTCCGTTTTTTCCGCCGCCTGCCGACTCGCGAAGCGGGCTCATAAGAATTCCGCACGGGAATGAATCCCCACGCTATGCAGTGGAAAAGGACGCTGAAGCGCCCTCTTTCGGCAAGGGAAATCCGGACACGAAATCGAACTTGACAGGGTACTAGGCTCTGTCTGCAAACCCCGCCCAAGACCCGCTAACCGCGTTGGAAAGATGTACTCCCAAAAAACCGGGCAGCTCATTGAGGTGGCGAAGGCATCCTGGCCCATGGCAACTCGTGCCAGAACGAAAACATGAATTTTCGGTAAACCGGAGCGGTCAAATGTTTTTCAAGTAACGGTAATAGGCGTCAATCTGATATACCGCGCCCAAAGGATTGTGGGCCAGCACCCGGTCTTTGACCGCCAACACTGTCACCGGAGCCTTGGCCTGCATGATGAAAAGGGATTCATGCCCAACGCACAAGCCCAGGAGAACATTCAGCTCGACTCCGGAGTCGTTGGCCACCTCGGCCTGAAATACCGGGTTGCACATGGTTTCAATCTCGCAGGTAGCGTCAACATGCTCGGCTTGGGTCAAGCCCAGTGCGGACTTGGGAACCCGTCCCGCTTTGCAGACCACCGAAGCCACTTCGAATCCGGCGGACTCGAACAACTCGTGCACCACCTTGGCCTCGGACCGAACGCCAACGCAAAAAGCCAACCCAAGGCGTTTATAGTTCATGCGCCTGGCGAATTCGATAATCTCCTGAATACGCGGTTTGCAGGGCTTGACCTCGGCGTATCCCTTGTCGCTGTTGGCATACCCGTCTCCTTCTTGTCGGGAAGCCTCTCTGGCAAACGGAAGCATGGCTTCGCTCAAAGTGGCGGCGCTAGCGCGCTCCAAGGTGTCTCCCATCCGGATAGACGGACAGTTCTCGGGGCCTTTGCCCCCCGGTTTGCGGCAATAGCGTTCGAGCCACTCGTAAGGGCACAAGGCGCATTGAGGGTAGGACCGTGACATGGAATCTCCTGTTTGCATAACAAGCTTATTATGTTGAGGAATCTTTCAACCTGCCGTTGCGGATCTGCGCAGGTCGGAGTTGCTCTTGGCACCGCGGTTGCGTAGGGAATTTAGCAGGTCTGGCACGAATCATCAAACAAAACGAGGAGATTTCCCCATGGATCCTTCATGCCCTGAGTTCAATCAAAGGGGTCGGGCCACGCCATCCGCCCGATTCGACTCGACAAACGCTCCGAAGCCACGGTCCAGGGAGGCTTAAAGGACTGTTTTCGCCCCCGAAAAAGCCCATGCAAGGAAACCGGGGCCCCGGCGGTTGTCAAGCCCCCGTCCGTTTCATCCACCCTCCGCCCTTTCGCCCCCAGGCCGCCAGGCCGAGTCGCTTCTCGATTCTTGCCCGCCCCTTCGCTTCCCGCAGCGACGATTTCCGTCCACCCGCCGCCCCAAGCGTGGCTTTCCGTCCCGAGGCGCTCCCGGGGCGATTCTCCAACGGAAAAGCCCGGGCAGGCATTTTTACGGCGAAAACGCCCCTCTAAAGGACGAAAAGCTCTGTTTTCGGCATCCTTTTCCTGAAATATCAGGATATTGGCTTGGCCCGACCCCGTTTTCCTTTGCTCCGCAGGCGAAATGCTTCATAATGCATCGACGAATTCGTGCGGAGAAGAACCCGGGGGCCGTTTCGACGAGCCCGGAAACCGGCCGGCTCAAGCCCGCCTTCGGGAACGA
>Ga0180429_10004709_pt1 | contig 10874 bp, 8 predicted proteins | sample SS_ome_FD_132428 | JGI IMG/M metagenome (GOLD analysis project Ga0180429, IMG submission 132428) | Hypersaline lake sediment archaeal communities from the Salton Sea, California, USA - SS_1_S_1 metaG | ecosystem: Environmental > Aquatic > Non-marine Saline and Alkaline > Hypersaline > Sediment ... | reverse complement strand
GCACCTCGACGCCGCCGCCGTGGCCGAATTCGGCGGCAGCGGCCACGTCCTGGCCAGCACCCCGGACGGCGAGCTGCTGGCCGTCGCGGCCTGGGACGGCGTCGGCTCGGTGACCCTGACGGCCGAGCACCAGCTGGTGGAGGCGCTGGTGACCGTGGTCGCCCACGACGGCACCGACCTGCTGACCCTCTCCGAGCCAGACCTCTGCCGCCTACGCGGCAACGAGATCGCCATGATCTTCCAGGAGCCGATGACGGCGCTCAACCCGGTTCAGACCATCGGCGAGCAGGTCGCCGAGACGCTGACGATCCACGGCAAGGCCCTTGCTCGCTTCATGGAGGTCGCGGCGCAGAAGGCCGGTTTCGACATTGACCAGATACTCGAAGACGCCATGCTGGCCGAGGAGCCCGTCGACAAGGGCGACCTGGCGTCGATGACCGACGAGAACTTTGCACGCCTGCCGCACTACAAAGAGATCGAGCTTGCCAAGGAGCTTGGTAGCATCCGTCAGTTGGCCCAGAAGGACGAGGAGCGTGCCTACAGGGTCTCGCTTCGTTACGGGTCGGACTCAACGTGGTCCTACTACTGGGACGAGGTGAGAACGATCACATACGGCGGTCCTCTCGTTCTGCTTGATGCTTACGCAGACCCGAAGCTGGCCGAGAGGCTTTGCAACCGTGAGGTCGAGGTCCGGGACGTTCACTGCAAGGTGCGCGAGAACGTCATGGTCGAGCACTACCCCAAGGTCTCGACCAGTCGCTCCTCCATGGATGACCCGACATACAAGAAGAATCTGTTCGAGATGTGGATTGCTCCTGCGCTTCGTCGCAGCAAGGGCAAGAAAGTCCTGATCTACACCCAGAAGCGGTACGCCGAGTGGATCGAGTCCGAGGTCGAGAAATGGGACTTCGGCCTGAAAGCGTGCGTTATCAAATGGTTCTGGATGGACCGGGGTGATGATTCATACGGTGACTTCGACGACATTTTCGTCGTCGGCACGCCGTACTCGAACATCGTGGGCGAGCGGCACTTCGTCAACGCGATGTTCGCAGGCGACGAGCCCATCGACTTCAGCAAGGGGCCTGGATTCAAGGCCAAGGACGAGCGTGTCCAGGCCATGCAGGAGATGCGGCAGGACAAAGAGCTTTTGCAGGCCCTGTTCCGCATCAGGCCATCGAAGCCGCGCGAGAAGCCACAGCGGATCGTCGTATTCTCCAAGATGCCGCTCAATGTGAACATCGAACTCAATGGCTCGACGTCTTCGGTCATGAGCAAGCCAGACGTCGACAACGACGAGGTTTACGAAGGCCTCTACAAGCTGATGAAGCGCTTTGGGTTCTGGTCTCACGCCATGGCGGCGTTTGCCTACGATGCAGACCGCTTCATCGAGTGGGTCGAGGGCGGCGGTGCAGATAACCCCGAAGGGCCGTTCTTCGACCATCACTACATTCGACTTCACTACAGACTTATTCGTAATTCCAACAGATACGCCTCTTTTATCAAGTACGTAGGCGCTGCAAAACCAATCAGTTCCAAGATCTTGTACCGTGGTAAGCAGGTCGCCGTGTGGGGCAGCACAGAGGCTGCGCTCGACCTGTTCGATCACATCCATGACGCGCTGCGTGAGCCTGGGTGCGACGAAGAGGTTTACGACCCGAAGGCGAGCGAGCAGATTGTCGCGACGACCGAGTTGGACCCCGCTGACGACGATCAGGTCGCCAGCGAGGTAGTCAGCGAGGAGATGGGCGACGAGCTTGTCGACCCCCAGATGCCCTCGGACGAGGACATGGAGGCTGAAGGGTGGAAGCCCGTGGCCGTTGGTGGCGACGAGCCGTGGTTGGAGGAGGACACTCCACCACCAGACGATGATGAAGTATGAGGGGCACCGGGCGAGAGCCACCCGATGCCCCTCGTGACAGGGCTCGACGTTTCGTGATGGTCACGACAACTGTTCGCTGGCCTCTGACCGTATCTCGCTGACGCACTTCGGGCAGAGTCCAGGCTCAGCCTCATCGGATGAGTCCTCCCAGCAGAACCAGCAAAGGAAGTTGTCGCAGTTCTCCGACGCACATTTGATGTCTGCGTCGCCACCGCACCGAGAACACTGCGCTGGGGTGTCGACGGGGACTGCGCCCTTTTGTTGTGCAGCACCGCCGAATGTGTTCATGGTGTTCTTCGTGTCTGGAATCATGTCTTCGTAATTGATCACGACGTTCTGTGAGCCTCCGAGAGAGACCTGGGTGGGTTCTGGCACCTCCGAGACCTCGGAAGAGGCTGACAGGCGCTCTGCCCGTTTTGCCTTGCGCTTTTCAGCCGCCTTCTCTCGCTTCGCCTGCTGCTGCTTCTTGTAGTCGGTGATGGCCTGTGCTCGGACGCGACGGACAAAGCCGTCCATGCCCATGTCGAGCATGTCCTTGTAGGTCGAGTATTCGCCCTCTGACAGAATAATCATCCCCGCCTGCTTGGCGGCGCGTCTGGCGATGCCTTCCAGAACTCGCCTGTTGTTGCGAAGCTCGTTTTCGACTTCTGATAGATTCGCAGCGAGGTCGACAGACTTGGTCGGTGTGCCCTCCATGTCGCAGGCCGATGCCAGGGCAACCCGGCAGATCGCGCTGACGTTGAGGTCTTCGCGATCTGCCAGAGCCTCGACAATCTCCTTCGACAGGTAGATCGTTCGTGTGTTGCTGTTCTTCTTCGACCGGCCCATGTTTGCCTCAAGACCCCGCTGTGTTTTCGAGCGCATTCACCATGGCCTGAGTCTGCCACGTTTCGAGCGAGGCCGACGACTCGATGTCCCACAAGGCCTTGAGCCAGTTGCGGATCTGCTCGTCGGTGTAGCCCATGGCGCGAGCCTTGCGGAAAAAGTCCTTCCGCAGATCCTTCGACGCCTTGGAAGTGTCGGCGCCCTCGGGCTTGGCGGTGACAAATGACGGCTCGGGCGGCGGCTCCTCCGACTCTTCTTCCTGATCGGCTCCCTCGTCTGCGATCTCCGCATCGTCCGGCGGCGTTTCTTCGATCTTGTCCGTGACGTCCTCGCCTGCGTCGTCGGCCACCACGTCGTCGGGTTCGACGTCTGTGGCGTAGAACTCCTGGGCGACCCCGATCTGCTCGATGGCCGTCTCGCGACCGGGCTCGGGCAGGCTGAGAATCTCCTTCGATGCGATCTGCTGACGCATGGCCTCGCGGTCACTGGTCAACTGGGCGACGTCGCGGAGGAACTCGTTGATCGAGGCCTTGTGGGTCAGCGTGACGGTGTAGACCTTCTGGTTGGGCTTGTTGGGCTCGGGCTGGACGTACTTCGTTTTCATCTCGAAAACCAGGGGGACGCCAGCCAGGGCACCGCCGGTGATCTCGCGGACCTGATCCATCGCGGCGAAAAGCTGACGGATCGAGTTCATCGAGGTCGTGCGGAACTGGTGGATGCCGCCCAGCGTTCGTGCAGCCGCGATCATCAGCCGAAGGTTGCCGTTGGCCTTGCACTTGTACTTGCCGCCAGCGGCCATGCCCTGCTCGGCGAACTGGTGGGGTTGCCTCGTCGTCACGTCGTCATGGTCACCGAGTTTCGACATGAAAAGGTTGCAGGGGCACGAGATGGGGTGGACCTCGCCGGTCTGTGGGTCGATGTACTCCGCTTTGTCGGCATCGCCCCGGCACCGGCACCCGTTCCGGTCGTAGGTCGCCAGTGACGTGACGAGGTTCTGGTCGGGGTCATCGAAGGGCAGAGCGACCAGGATGCGCGTCAGGGTCGGGTTCTCCTCCTCCAGATCGGCGGTCGAGGTGGTCTGGACGGTCCTGACCAGTTTGTTGTGGTCGTCGTAGATCTTCTCGGTGTGCTCGGAGATGAGGATGCGAAGCTGCTCGGTCATGCAGCGCATCGTCAGCGCGCGGTCCTCGATGTAGCCGAGGTCGCCCTGCTCGGTGGTCGTGATCTTGAAGTGGTCGTACTTGACCGGGAGCGTGTACTCGCTGCCATCCTGGCGACGGCGCTTCTCACGCCCCCCGATCTTGATGTGTCCCAGAACGGCCATCCGGCGCTGAAGTCCTTTGATCGGCATTTTCTTTCTCCTTTTCTGTCTGAGTCGTTTCTTTGAGTGTGAACTCGCCCAGGCGGCAGGGCGTGTCGAGAGAAGCTTCGTGCTGAACGTGGCGGAAGCACGGCGTCTCCTCGTACCAGGGGCGGTCGTGGACCGCGCACGAGTATTCGCCGGGGCCGGGGCCCGTCAGGTGCTTGCAGGGCGTTCCCTGCCCTTCGTGGAATTCGAGATTGTCTTCTCGGATTCCAAGGTCGGGGTCGTTGACGATGACGACCATGTAGTGGGTGCAGCAATACCCGCACCGTAAACAAATCACATCACGGCTCCTTTGCTTTTTATGTCGGTTGTGCTAGCTTGGGACTGCTGCGTGACTGCATAGCAGTCCCATTCTTTTCCCCCACTAGGAAGCCCCGGTTTGGTCACCGGGGCTTCCGCCTTTAACGTTTGCAGTAGGCCCTGACGAAGAGGCGCATGATTTTCTGGACGATTTCAGGGCGGGGGTGGGAGTTGTCGTCCAGATATCTCTGGTCGTGGGCTTCAAGGATTTCGTAGCTCGGCCAGTAGAAGACGTCGGGGTCTTCCTTTTCTCGCATGTACTCGTCGATTGCGGCACGGAGGATGGCCTTCGATGCCGAGTTTGCGGTGACGGCTGAGACGGGCCTGAAAGTCGCCCGCATCCTGACCGGCGAGAGCGTCAGGACGACCCGGCAGGCAGGGTTGGCTTTCTTGCAGAAAGTGACGATTCGCTCGATGTTTGACTTGTTCTCCGAGACGGTCGTGACGCGGAATCCGTGATGCCTGGGGTCGAATGTTTCCGCAGGTACGGCTCTCCAGAAGACGGTGCCCGTCTTCTTGTCATACCAGACCTCTGATAGACCAAGCGTGACGACGAACAAGTCGATGTCCTCGAAAGCACTTTTTGTCTTCGACCTGTTTTTCTCTGACAGATCCGGCCTTTTCGCCAGGTCGGGTATCCAGACCTTCTCGGCCATGTCCAGGCCGTCGAATGCCCACTCGAACTGCTGGGCAATCGTGTAGGTGTTGACCATGCCTGAGCCAAAGAAGCTAATGTTCTTGGCTTGCATCGAGACGTTGTAGCCGATTTTGAGCAGATGGGACCGGATGTTGTTGGCGAAACAGCTTCCGAACGGCATGATTGCCGTCTTCTTCGTCACGAATGGCTCGGGTGGTTGCCAGCCCTCGACCACGTTGCGCCACAGCCATCCCATGTTGTACTGGTCAGGTTTTCTCGGGTAGAAATTGCAGTTCTCTCCTCGATACCAGTGACCGGCTGGGCTGACCACTTCGCCCTCGACCTTGGCCGAGATCACGGTGCGCCCCTCCTTGGTCTTCCACTTCGCGACTTTCTTGGACATGACGAGACTCTAGCGGTTCTTTCGGCGGCTTTCACGCGCCATCTTGCGCCGGTTCTTTCCGCTGGTGATCTGTCGGCGCTGCCCCTTGGTGATGGCAAGCTCGGGGTGGGCCTTCATGACGCGGTGGGGCTCGTGGGCCAGTTTGAAGATCTGGAGGTTGAACTCCTTGGCGGTCAGGTAGCCGTGGTTGTAGACGAGCCAGATGGCCTCGATGGCCTCCGGGCTGAACTTGTCCTCGTTTTCGGACAGAAACTCAGCGATCTCCTCCATGTTCTTCAGGAGGACTGCCAGGCCCTCCTGCTGGCGCTTGCACACCGGGCAGCTTGCATAGACGCCAAGCTCGGTGCTGACCTGGCCCTCCAGCCACTCGCCTTCTTCCTGAATGGCCTCGTCGATGTAGTTGAAGTCGATTTCCGGTCGCTCGGTCTGATTCTGCTCGTCGCTCATTTTTCAGGTGCCTTTCCGTCGATGCTGATGATTTCGTGGTAGTTGACGCCGTCGACCACGCCCATGGTGAGCCACTGGTCGATGAAGTCGATGTTGGTGCCGATGAATGCGCTCGACGCCTTGCCGTCGAGGCCCCTGCAATCGGTGCAGAGACCCTCTTTGTCGTATGTGCAGATCCACTCGACGGCATTGATCTCGCTTTCGGGGCTGTTTTTCTTTTTGAGGTGATAGGTGGTCACTTCTTCGATGCCTTTTCTACCAGATTCGCGAGAACGCGGCACTGGCGCTCGAACTCGCGCTTCCTGGCGGCTTCCTGGGCGTCTGTCGCCCGGTCGCCAGCCTTCCAGTAAAGGTCACTTCTGTGGCGCGTGCCATTGATTTCTTTTGAGTATTTCTTGTTGTATGCGATCTCGCCAATCACCTCCGCTGCCGTGTCGAGGACGGGGTAGGGCTCCCATCCCTGAAAGGTGTAGGGCATCGAGTCTCTCTCTTCCCTGCCGCAGAGTGACGCCACCATCGACCCGGCATCGCATTCGTGAGTGGTGTAGAAGTCGTGATTCCAGATGTATTCGCACTCTCTGAACGAAAGCTCGATGTTCTTCTGGGCTTGCTTGCTGCCTGGCGAGCGAGCGAACGCTCGGGCACGCTCGATGCCGAGGAAAAGGCGGCGGTCGAGCGAGCGCTCGCCGTCGAGGCTGTTCGCGCGGTCGATCCGTCGCAGGGTCAGCGCGGCGACGTTGGCGCAGAAGAGGCGAGCCATTCGTTCGGTCAGAAAGAGAGTATGAAGAGCGACCCACAGTCGGTCGTGGGGCGGGATGTGCTGGAGGCGAAGAAAGTCACTGATCCGTGTTTGAGAAGGGAGCGCAGCCTTGACCCGCTCTTCGGGCCAGTCGCTGCACGGATTGAGCTTCATGACCGTCCAGTTGTTGACGGTCTTACGCAACCGTTGTCGTTTCATCGTTTCTTGTTGTCCTCGTGCCACTTTCCGATCAAGCGGCTGGCCTCACCCTTGGTGATTCCGTCTCGGTAAGAAATGCCTTTCCACTTCATGAAACCGATCTGCTTCTTGGTCGCGGGAGAGCGGGAGCGGACGATCTTCTCGACCAGCATGGCCGTGATCATGTTCGTCGCCTCGCCACGGTTCTTCGGCTTCTTGTTCACACGGGCGAGCGCCCGAAGCTGTTTTTCGGTCGGGTCGAGTGTCAACCAGTGGGCGTCCCGGTCGATGATGGTCGTCTTCGCCATCTTGCGACCCTTGCTGCGGGTCTCGTGAAGCTCGCGGCAGGCGTCCTCGGCCAGACCGAATGCCCACTGGTGATCCAGGGGGGCGCTGGTCAGTTGGTGCTCGGTGTACTCCTCGGCACGGGGGTTCGACTTCTTGTCCTGGTCGAAGTCGGTCTGGGGTGGCTCCAGATGAAGTACGTGATAGCCCTTCTGCTTTTCGCCTTCGTCGGCTTCACGGATGATCATGAACCCGTGATTCGACCCGATGCTCAGGCAGAAACCGACATCGCTCTTGGCCCAGCGGAACCCGGCGCGGGGTGGCGGCTTGGTGATGTCGACCTTGTTCGCTTCCAGAACGGCAGCGAGGATTGACGGGATGTGCTTCTCCTGGGCCTCGGTCTCTTCCTTCGGCTTGGCGGGGCCCATCTTCGCCATCGCGTCCATGCCGAAGAGGTGAGGAAGCTGAACGATGTGATGTCTTTTCGAGTTGAAGGAGAAGTCGAGCACCAGGCAGTTGTCTTTGCCCGGTGAAAGCCGCGTCCCGCGTCCGATCTGCTGGATGTACAGGCTCTGAGAGAGCGTGGGTCGAGCGAGCATGATGCATGCGAGGGGAGATGCGTTCTCCGTCGCGATATCATCGAAGCCCTCGGTCAAAATCATACAATTTACGAGCACTTGGAGCTTGCCAGCCTGGAAGGCTTCCAGGCGAGCGGTGCGTTTTTCTGTCGGAAGCTCTCCGTGGATGACGGCGCTCTTGACGCCGCCGTCGTGGAACGCCTTGGCAAGCTGACGGGCGTGCTCGACGTCGACCGCAAACGCGATGGTGCGCCGGGGATGAGCGTACTTCTTCCACGAGGAGACCATCTCGCCCATGATCTCGGGCTCGGTCAGCACTCGCCTCACCTCGGAGGGCTTCAGGTCGCCTGCGCTCTTGGGGATGCCGTCGAGCGAGATATCGAAGCCGACTTGCTGAAGCTCGATATCTGCCAGATAACCGCCCTGGATCAGTTCGAGCATCGTCTTCTGGTAGGTGACGTCGGAAAAGACGTTCGACATGCGTGTGCCGTCTGCACGGACGGGAGTCGCCGTCAGTCCGACGATGGTGATGTCGGGGTTCGCCTCGACCAGTGCGTCAATGATACGCACGTAGCTGTCGGCGGTAGCGTGATGGGCCTCGTCAATGTACAGGAGCGAATACTCCTGCGCTTCGACCAGTTGTTGAAGCCGCTTTTCACGCTGAATCGTCTGCACGGATGCGACGGTTACGGCCTTGCCGAGTTGATTGTCCTTGGCTTTGACTCGACCGATTTCAGCATCGTCCCAGACGAGCGGAATCTTCGCCGCTGGCTGACGGATGAGTTCGTCGCGGTGTGCCATGAAGATCGCGCCTTTGCCCGATTGCTCCACGACCCGTTTGATATCGGCTGCGGCGACGATGGTTTTGCCGCTGCCGGTCGGCAACACGACGAGTTGACGGCGCTTTCCATCGTGCCGACCCTCGTCCAACGCCTCCAACGCCTCACGCTGGTAATCGCGCAACTTGATAACTGCCATGGTGCCTCGCTATGGGGAGAAAATAAGAACCCGGCGCCTGAAAATCAAGCGCCGGGTTCACCTGTTTTCTTGCTGAAAGGCGGCTAGAAGCCGCCGTACCGTTCGTCTTCGTCGTCGTCCTCTTCGTCTTCGTCTTCTTCCAAGACTTGCAGGAAAACGCCGAGTGCAGCTTGAAGCTGCTTGGTGGCCTGAACGAGCGTGGCTTTCGCCTCTTCTTTCGTGTACTCGCGCCGCTTGCGCTCGCGCCTGGGCCTGACGACCTTCGGAGTTTCTTCTTCCTCTTCTTCGTCGTCCAGAAACTCCTGCGGGACGTCGAGCATCGCGTCATCGTCGAGCAGGTCTTCCAGGGCGTTGGCCTCATCGTCCACTTCCGCGCGTGCTGCGCGTGCAGACGAGATCTTCCGCAGACTCGCGTTGGCCTCGTCGTCGCCCAGGTCGAGTTCCTCGTAGACCTCGCCGGGGATATCGACAGATTCGAGGCCCTTGACCATCCGAACGAAAGAGAGGTCGAAGTCGGCCCATGTTCCGCTCTTGACGTTGCCAAGGGCGAAGTAGACCGCTTGCTTGACCGAGTGGATGTTTCGCTTGACCTGGGGCAATCGGTTGATCTTCTCGAAAGCCTTTTCGGTCGAGAACCGCCGCTTGTCGTTCGCCCGGTGGATCGCCAGACCCGAAGCCTCGATCAGCTTCTGGTTGTGCGGGTCATCGAGGAACATTTCCCAGGCTTCGCCTTTGTTCCTCCACGTTGCTTGTGCAAGCGCTTCTGACTGAGAAAGAAGAGGCTCCTCGCCCTCCTCCTCTTCCAGAGGCGGCGGCAGGTCGTCGGGGAGATCTTCTTCTTGCACCACCCAGACGTAGTGTCCGCACACGCCGCAGATCGAGTCGTCGTCGCAGATGAGGTGCATCGCCCGATCCTCGGGCTTGTTCGCGGCTTCGATCAGGTCAAGCTCGAACGGGGTGTAGATATCGCCCCACCAGGGAACCTCACCGTTCGCGATCCGCTCGGGCGTGACGGGCTCGACGCCCCCGCCGTGGTGGACGCAGCAACAACGGCCCCAGTTGTGCCGCCACATATTGGGGCTCTTGAGCGTGGCGAGGGTGTCGGACTTCTGCGGGGCCTCGGGGCGCTTGGTCGGCGCCTCCTCGGGGGACTCGTCGATCTCGATGTCCTCGTCTGAGGTGCGAACGATGCAGCCCTCCAGCGTCTCGACCTCGTTCTCTTCACAGAGCCCTTGGTATGCCTCGTCGTAGAGTTCGACGGTGTAGATGACGCCGAAGTCTCGGCCTCGCTCTGACGAGCAGTGAAGCCGCCACTCGTCTTCGGCGCCCGGATTACGGGTCACCAAGTGGATCATTCCAAGCTCTTCACCGATGCGCGAGTGGTGATAAAGCGTGATGCCCTTGCTCATGGGTTTCGGTCTCCTGAGTGTGTTGAAAGTGTAGCTATTCTGGCAGAAAGGGCTACTTCTTCTTGCCCTTGGCTTTTTGCTTTTTTGAGTAGAGACGCGACGAATAGGTGCGCTCGGCGCGGTTTTCGAGCGCTCCTCGCGCCAGTTGCACCGGGCCGACGCCCTGCTTCTCGCTGACCTCGGCAAACAGCTTGTCGAGCTTGCCTTTCTGGACGACAGCGACAGCGTCGAGCACATCGCGCGGCTCCAGTCCCAGGCGAACAGCGAGAATGTCGAGGACATCGGACGGAGCGAAGCTCTTTTTCTCGACGCTGGAGAGCTTGAAAAACCAGTCGTCTTCGCCCAGGTCGACGGCCTCGCCGGTCATCGACAGAAGCGCCTTGATCGCGTTGTCGATGACCTCCAGACGCTTCTTCACGATCTTCTTTCTGATAGAAAGACCTTCTCGTTCGACCGCGAGCGCCCGGATGTCTTCCATGTCCTCGGTGTAGGGAGGAAGCTCGCCCTTGACCGCCTCCAAGAACGCTTCGCAGTTCTTTCTGACGTGGCAGTGGACGCACTGGGGATTGAGCTTCGGCTTCCACTCTTCCTCGCGGTCGATCTGCTCGGCGGTCGCGACGATGTATCGCCGCCAGGATTCGAGGTCTGCGTTGGTGTGCCGGATGCGAATCTTGTCGCTCGACCGGAGCATGTAAAAGCACGTTTCGTACTGATCGGCGTCGTAGGTCAGCCGCATCGCCATGTCGTAGATGGCAAGCTGGATGCTCTCGGCGGCGTCACGGGTGGTCAGGAATTCGCGCGTTGTCTTCCAGTCGAGCACTTCGATCTTG
>Ga0180429_10004708_pt1 | contig 10875 bp, 9 predicted proteins | sample SS_ome_FD_132428 | JGI IMG/M metagenome (GOLD analysis project Ga0180429, IMG submission 132428) | Hypersaline lake sediment archaeal communities from the Salton Sea, California, USA - SS_1_S_1 metaG | ecosystem: Environmental > Aquatic > Non-marine Saline and Alkaline > Hypersaline > Sediment ... | reverse complement strand
CGCGGGCTCGGCCGCCTGGGCCGCCGAGGGGTTCAGCTCGAGTGGCTTCATCGGCAACAACCCCCGCACCTTTGCGGGCATCGATCCCAACGGCGTCAGTCATCTCGGCACGGTGGACGGTCGACGCTCCAACGCCGCGGGCATGTCCCTCGACGAGCTGGCGGCCTTCGTGGCCAGCACCGAGGTGGGGCTCAGCGAGGCGGTCAACCTCGACGGCGGGGGATCGACGACCCTGTGGATCGCCGGCGCCACGCCCAACGGCGTGGTGAACTACCCCTCCGACGACGCCAACCAGGAGGTGGCCACCCATCCGGGCTCCCGGCCCAACAGCGGGGGCTTGTTCGTCTTCGCGCCGGCGTACAACCACCCGCCTCGGTTCCAGACCGAGCCGGTGACCGACGCCGTGGCCGGCTCGCCCTACGCCTACGACGCCGATGCCATCGATCTCGATCCGGCGGATGTGGTCACCTACGATCTGCTCGCCGCCCCGGATGGGATGACCATCGATGGCCAGACCGGCGAGGTGACCTACGACCCGACCTCCGAATCGCCACCGAGCGCCACGGTGACCATCGAGGCGGCTGACGATCGGGGCGCCGCCTCCGAGCAGACCTACACCCTGACCATCGAGGGCGGGCTGGGGGGCGGCGGCGGTGCCGGCGGGGCAGGGGGTGGCAGCGACGGCGGCGGCGGACCCGGTGGGGCGAGCGCCGGCGGGTTGACGGGGGAGGATGATGGCGGCTGCGGCTGTCGTAGCGCTGGCCGGCGGGTCGAGGACTGGCCGGCGTGGCTGGTCGGGCTGGCCCTGGTTGGTCTGTCCCTGGGTGGACGGGCACGGCGCGCTGGCCGAGGGAGGACGAGACCGTGAGCGACGTACCGAAAGCACGCAGACTGGTGATGTTCCGTCACGGCGTGGCCTACGTGGAGCGTGGTGGGCCGGCCGAGGGCTCCTTCGAGATGTCCTTCAAGCTGCGCGAGATGAACGACGTCCTGAAATCGTTGTCGGTATGGGTCGCCGCGGGTGACGCGCGGATCGGGGCGGTGGCCTTCGAGGGGGCCGAGGATCCGCGGGAGGCGCTGCAGGAACGGAACCTGCTGCTCGACGACGATGCCGTGGCCCGGGGCCTGTTGCTGGTCTTGCGCGGCCGACGGGTGGCCGCCCAGGTGGGCGAGGAGTGGATCGAGGGCGAGGTGCTCGGTCTGGAGGAGACGCCCAACAGCTACGGCCCGCCGCGGCGGCAGCTTCTGCTGCGCGCGGACAGCGACGAGGTCACCCTGGTCGACCTGGCCCAGGCCACCGGCTTCAAGCTTGCCGAGGCACCCTCCCGCGCCGACCTGGCCTTCCTCGTCGACCGGTCTCGTGCCGTGTCCACCGGGACCACGCGCAGCGTGCAGGTGCAGCTCAGCGGGGCCGCCGAGGATCTGCGGGTGGCCTACGTCATCCCCGCGCCGGTTTGGCGGGTGTCCTACCGGCTCGCCCTCACCGACGCCGAGGCTGGGCACCCCGAGGATGGCGGCAAGGACGAGGGCAAGTCTGACGCCGTCGTCATGGCCTGGGGCATCGTGCACAACCCAGCGGACGAAGATCTCGACGACATCGAGCTGACGCTGACCACCGGGCAGCCCGTCAGCTTCGTCATCGATCTGTATCGGGCCAAGCGGGTCGAGCGGGTCGTGGTCGAGGAGAAGAGCCGCGCGGCGTCGGCGCCGCAGCAGTTCGAGCGGGGCTACGGCGCGCCCAAGCGGGCCCGGGCTCGCGCAGCACCGGGCGGACCGCCGCCCATGGCGGCACCTGCACCCGCAGCGCCGCCGCCCGCCGCTGGCATGGCGCCACCACCCCAGGCCCTGGCGGCCCGGGAGATGGCCGACTCCTTCGCCGAGGCAGCCGAGGACGCGGCGAGCGGCGTCGATCGCGGCGAGCTGTTCGAGTACCGGCTGACCGAGCCGGTGTCCCTCAAGCGCGGTGGCTCGGCCATGGTGCCCCTGGCCACGGCCAAGCTCGGGGCGCGTAAGGAGCGCATCTGGCGCGACGGCAGCGAGCCCAATCCCGACCTGCTGGTCACCTTCGACAACGACAGCGATCTGGTGCTCGAGGAGGGCCCGGTGGTGGTCTACGACGAGGGCGGCTACGCCGGCGAGGCCATGCTCCCCTACAGCGCCCGGGGTGCCGAGGTGAAGCTCGCCTACGCCAAGGATCTGGCGGTGCGGTGCCGGCGCGATTCGAAGACCCACTACGAGGTGGCCTCGGTGACCCTCGCCGACGTGGGCTTCGTGCAGGAGCAGCGGGCCAGCCTGATCCACACCCTCAAGGCCGAGAGCGATCACGACGAGGCGACGGAGGTCATCTTCGAGCTATCCAAGGTGCATGGTCGGGATCTCGACCCCGAGGGTCCCAAGCCGCTCGAGGTCACCGCGACGCGCCGGCGCTTCTCCCTCACCGTCCCGGCCCACGACAAGGCCGAGCTGAAGGTGCGGGAGGTGTGGACGACCAGCCAGACCATCGAGTACCGCCACATGTCCGCGGCCCATCTCGAGAGCTGGCTGGCCGACAAGCATCTCGACAGCAAGACCGTCGCGCAGCTGAGCTCGGTGCACCAGGCCTGGGAGGAGGCCACTCGGCTGGACCGGGAGCGGTCCCTGGTCGAGCGCACCCGCAACGGGGCCTTCGAGAAGCAGTCCAAGCTCTCGGAGCAGCTCGGCGTGCTGCGCGACACCGGCGAGGAGGGCAAGCTGCGGCTGCGCTACGTACGGGAGCTCGGTGAGGCCCAGGACGAGGTCAACCACTGCGAGCAGCTGATGCGTCAGCTGGACAACCAGGCGGAGCGCAAGCGCCGCGAGGCCAAGGAGCTGCTCCGTTCGCTGACCCGGTGAAGGGCGGTCAACCCGTGGCCGCGCCCGGGCCGCCGATGGCGTTCAGCCAGGGCTCGAGGTCGGCCAGGGCGCGATCGGCCATCTTCTGGTAGCGCGCCCGCTTCTTGAGCTTGCGCTGCGCGGGCTCGAGGGGCGGCACGTGAGCCCAGGTGATGTTGGACGGCTGGTAGCCCAGCCGCGGGTGGCTCCGTCCGAGCTGGGTGAGGATGCCCCCGAGGGCCGTGGTGGCTGGCGGCGGTGTGAGCGGCTGCCCGGTCAGCCGTTGTGCCAGCAGCACGCCGCACAGAAGGCCCGCCGCGGTGCTCTCGACGTAGCCCTCGACGCCGGCCAGCTGTCCGGCCACGAAGACCCCGGGGAGGGCCTGCAGCTCCATGGCCTCGCCGAGCAGGGCAGGCGCGTCGATGAAGGTGTTCCGGTGCACCGAGCCGAAGCGCACGATCTCGACCTGCTCCAGCCCCGGGATGAGCCGCAGCACCCGGCGCTGGGCGCCCCGGGTCATCCGGGTCTGGCAGCCCACGAGGTTGTAGGCCGTGGCCGCCTCGTCCTCGGGGCGCAGCTGGAGCACGGCGTGGGGGCGCCTGCCGGTCCGGGGATCGGTCAGCCCCACCGGCTTGAGTGGTCCGTAGCGCAGCGCGTCCTCGCCCCGGGCGACCATCACCTCGATGGGCAGGCAGCCCTCGAAGTGGCGGGCCTGCTCGAAGGAGCGCGGTGCGACCTCGTCCGCCTCGCGAATGGCCTGCAGGAAGGCGGCGTACTGGGTCTCGTCGAAGGGGCAGTTGAGGTAGTCGGCCCCACCCTTGTCGTAGCGCGACTGGGCCCAGACCACCGAGCGATCGATGGACTCGGCGCTCACGATGGGCGCAATGGCGTCGTAGTAGGCGAGGTGCTCGCTGCCCACGACCGTCGCGATGGCCGCCGCCAGGGGGTCGGCGGTGAGCGGCCCCGTGGCCAGCACCAGGGGCCGGTCGGCGGGGAGGGTCTCGACCTCGCGGTGGTCGAGCTCGATGCGCGGGTGGGTCTCGATGGCCGCGGTCATTGCCGCGCCGAACCGCTCGCGGTCCACGGCCAGGGCGCCCCCGGCGGGTACCCGCGTCGCCAGCGCGTGGGCCATGACCAGCGAGCCGGCCCGCCGCAGCTCCTCCTTGAGCAGGCCGACCGCGCCGGTGAGGGCCTCGCCGCGCAGCGAGTTGGAGCAGACCAGCTCGGCCAGGTGATCGCCGTGGTGCGCCGGGCTGCGCCGGTGGGGCTTCATCTCGACCAGCCGCACGGGCAGGCCCCGCTCGGCGAGCTGGAAGGCCGTCTCGCAGCCTGCCAGCCCCGCACCCACCACGGTGACCGTCTCGCTGCCGGATGGGGCGGCGGATGGGGCGGCGGACGGGGCGGCTGGCTCGTCGTCGGGCGGGGGGGGCATGGGCATCGGGTGCCATGCGCCGGCCCGGGTGGGTCAGCGCTGGCGGCGGTAGTGGCCTGGTGGCCCCTCTACTACCACCCCGTCCAGGCACAGGGTCAAGAGGGCCCTGCTCACACGCCCGTAGGAGAGGCCCAGCCGCGTGCAGAGCGCGTCGGCGTGGCTGGGCCCATCCCCGAGTGCCGCGAGGACGGCAGCGGCTGGCCCATGGAGCGGCGGTTCCCCTCGGGCTGGGGCATCGGTGGCGAGGTGCGGATCCTGGCCCGATCCAGACGAGGGCTTCGGCGGCCGCCTCGACGCCCCGCAGCGAGCGGGACGGGCCGCCGCCCACAGCTCCCCTTGCCAGGGCGCGGCCGGGGGCCACAGCGAGCGACCGGCGTTGGCCCGTAGCAGGACGGGCCGCAGCGCCGTCACCAGGTCGTCGGCCGTGGCGATGGGCGTAGCCCCCTTGACCAGCTCGCGGGCGCATCCCCCGCCCTTGCCGGACCAGGGCTCGGCCGGCACCACGAAGAGCGGTCGCTTGAGCCTCCGCGTCGCTGTGGCGGTGTAGCCTGCGCCGCTCTTTACCGGCGCCTGAACGACCACCGTGGCCAGACAGAGCGCGGCCATGACGTAGTTCCGGTGGACGAATTGGTACCGGCGCCGCGTTGCCCCATCGGCCTGGAGCGACAGGAGGGCGCCGCCAGCGCCCAGCACGCGCTCGTAGAGCTCGGCATGCTTGGGTGGGAAGGGATCGTCCAGCCCCCCGGCAGTCACCACCACCGTGGGCGCCCCTTCAGCGAGGGCCGCCTCGTGGGCGCAGGCGTCCACGCCCTTGGCGCCGCCGGACCAGATGCTGCACTGCTCGGCGGCCAGCGCTGCCACCAGCTCGGCGGTGAAGCGCCGCGCGGGCGCCGTCGCGTCACGGGTCCCCACCACGGCGACCCCAGGCTGGCTAGGTAGGCTGCCCCGCACGTGCAGGGGAGGGGAGCGCGCCGCCTCGCCGCCCCAGACCAGCTCGAGCAGGCTCATGGCTTCGGGGTAGTCCGCGTCGCTCGGGTCGATACGTCGGGTCTTCACATGGACTCATCGCCACGACGGCCGCCCAGTTGCGGCCCATGGCGTCGCCCCGCCCTCCTCTTGGTCGTCGGCACCGAGGGCCCGCCATGGTAGCTCGACGGCAGTCGGCCCCCGGGGGCGGCACCCCCGGTCACGAATTGGTCACACTCTGCCCGTTCGATTGACAGAGCGACGGCGGGCGGGTCCCTTGGTTGCATGCCTTTTCGCGCCAAGCGGCATGACGGCCCGCCGAGCTCGCCCGTCACCCATTTCATCGGGCAGCTCTATCTGAGGGCGGCCGGTTGGTCGACCGAGGGCGAGCTGCCACCTTCCCCCAAGGGCGTGCTCATCGCCGCACCCCATACCAGCGGCTGGGACCTGCCCTACATGGTGGCCGTGTCCTGGGTGTTCGGGCTCAAGCTCAACTGGCTGGGCAAGCACACCCTCTTCGCGGGCGCTCGGGGGCCCTTCATGCGCTGGCTGGGCGGCATCGCCGTCGACCGCCGGTCGCGCCACGGCGTGGTGGGCAGCCTGGTGGAGCGCTTTGCCGAGACCGACCGCATGTACCTCGCCATCGCTCCGGCCGGCACCCGCTCCCGGGCCCGGCAATGGCGGAGCGGCTTCTATCACATCGCCAAGGGAGCCCAGGTGCCCATCGTCTGCGGCTTCCTCGACTTCGGGCGCAAGGTCGGCGGCGTGGGCCCCGCCTTCGTGCCGACGGGCGACGTGAAGGCCGACATGGACAAGATCCGGGCCTTCTACGAGGGGATTGAGGGCCTGCGGGATGGCAAGACCACCGTGATGCGTCTGGCCGAGGAGGACGCTCCGTCCGAGGAGACGGCCGTGCCCGAGCCAGAGACCACGCCCGAGCCAGAGACCTCGCCCGAGCCAGAGACCACGCCCGAGCCCGAGCCCGAGGCCGCGCCGGCGGCGGCGGCAGCCTGCTGATCCGCCGCGCGCTCGTGCCGGCCCGCGCCTACCCACACCGGGGGACACGCTCGTAGCGTGGGTCCATGGCGCCCGCGTGGAGACTCGTAGGACTCTGGCTGCTGCCCGCGGCGGTGCTGCTCTGCGGCTGCACCGACGACGGGGACGATTGGACCGGGCCGGGCACGTCCACGCCCGAGGGTTGCGGCGACCAGGTTGTCGACCCCGACGAGGAGTGCGACGACCGCACGGCCAACAGCGACGTTCTGGCCGACGCCTGCCGCACCGATCCTGACCTGGCTCGACACCATCACCAGCGCCACCGGGTTGAAGTACGTCCACTGGCAGGCGGTCATCGGCGCCATGGACTACGGCATGATGCCCAACTACCCGACCGAGGAGCGCATCTCCGCGCTGGTCCAGGCGGGCTCGGCGGCCTGCCTGATGGACCTCTACGACCTGGACGGTCCACCCCACAGCCAGCCCTGGCACGGCTTCACCGCCTCACCGCCCCCCGATCACCCCGCTTACAACTCCCTGGACAAGCTGGCCGAGCGGCTGGAGGCCTACTACCAGGCGCCCATTTCGCTCGACGGCGGTTGACCCTTGCTCAGCGATAGGCCGCGTAGGCTCGATCGGCCTCGCGCAGCACCGTGTCCACGGCCCGCGGTCTCGGGTCGGACAGCACGCAGCCGCAGCCCAGACACTCGCGCTCGCGCCGCTTCGGAAAGAGACGGCATGGGAGCACCTTCCCGGCGGCATCGCGGAAGCGGCCGTGCGCCTGGTCGTTCGGCAAGAGCGAGGCATTGGCGAGGCCGAAGTAGAACCAGTTCGTCAGCACGCAGCCGCCGTTGTTCTCCGGCGTGGGGCAGCTGCAGATGGAGTAGGGCGTGTCGATCATCCGCATGGAGGTGAAGATGACGCCGCGGGACAGGTAGAGGGTGGTGCACAGCTCGAAGGCCAGCTCCGGGTGGATCGGGAAGGCCTTGCGGTTGGCGTGCATCGACCGGATCCAGTCCGGCATGTAGCCCTCGTGCACCGGCAGCAGCTCCCAGTCCGGATAGGTGCCCTCGATGAGCCGATCCAGGGAATAGGCGGCCGTTCCGGCGGTCCGCTGGGCGGCCAGATCCGACAGCAGCGAGGTGTAGCGCTCTGCCGTGTCGGTCAGCGCGCCCGCCGCGGCCAGCTGCTCGTAGCGGTCCACCACGCGGTCGAGCAGCCGCTGCTGCTTGGCCCGGGACAGCACGCTGAACACCTTGCCCCGCTGGTGCAGGTCGTTGGCGATGCCCGCGGAGCGACAGACGCAGTGCCCCAGGAAGACTTGCCGCGCCGTCAGCAGCTGCTGCCACACCAGCTGGATGGGCAGGACGGCCCCATTGGCGAAATAGGTCAGCCCGATGTCACGCAGCCGCTCCACCAGCTCGCTGGGGAGGTGACTGGCCCACCAGGGCAGCAGCGCCCCCAGCTCGTGCACGGCCGGGGTGGAGGGCAGGCGGTTGTAGAGCAGATACTGCCCCAGCTTGTCGGCCATGCGGCGTGCCACCGAGCGCTTCAGCGACCGTCGCTCGTCGGCCCGGAGGACCTCGTAGAGCACCTCGGACAGGCGGCGTTCCTGCTCGATGGGGAGGGCCGATTGGTCCGGCACGGACAGGCGGATGTCGCGGACGCGTTCGAGCAAGGCGCCCAGCTCGCGCACGGCGGCCCGCCAGCGACGCTCGACCTCGCCGGGCTCGAAGGCCTCGGGCTCGAGGTCCTCGAAACACAGGTCGGTCCCGTCAGCTGCGCCCTGGTCGTTCACGGTTGAGGTGGAACGGCTCCGGCGGGGCCGCTGCCAACCCCGGGAGCTACCAGGCAGCGGGCAGGGGGGCAACTTCGGGCGCGCGGGGCAGGTCGGGATCACTCGTCCCGCGCCCGGCGAAGCCGGGTCAAGACGGCGTCGTCGTCCGGTCCCCAGGGGCGCCGATAGAAGTAGTCGACGAAGGTGGGGTTTTGCTCGGCGACCAGGGTCTCGGCAATGCGGTCGGCCTCGTCGATGAAGGCCGTCTCGATCTCGCAGAGCGTCTCGGTGATCTCTCCCAGCTGGCCCGTGAGGGCCACGTGGCGGCAGCCGCACTGGCTCTGGCAGCGGTCCCGAAGCTCGCAAGGCGCACAGATCTTCTCGACCCGGTCCTTGGCGGCCCGCATACGGCCCAGGGTTTCGGCATCGAGGCCGGTGTCGACGTGACCAAAGGCGAGCGTGCCGTCCTGATCCTCGCCCACCATCTCGGCACAGGAGTAGATGCGGCCCGACGGCGCGACGGTCAGCGCGCTTTCCCCGAGCAGGCACCGGCCCGGGCAGGGCATGCCCCGCTGCAGATGAGCGAGGATCTTCGAATGGAACGGATCCACCTCGAGCGCCCTGCCCGAGCGGAACAGGTCCAGGTAGACGTCGCCGGCGTCTCGCAGTCCCTCACGCAGCACGGCGATGGAGTCCTCCGTCCACGGGGCACGGAAGTTGGCGCTCAGGGCGACCTTCTTGGGCTCGAGCGAGAGGATGGTGCGGAGCGTGTCGCCCAGCCGCGGTGCCGTCTCGGGATTGACCACGGCCAGTAGGCCGTAGGGAAGGGTTGCGGCGCGCAGCCGTTCGAGCCCGGCCACCACGGCGTCGAAGGACCCCTGACCCGACCCGTCCACGCGATAACGGTCATGCACGTCCCGCGGACCGTCGAGGGAGACGAAGACCGACCACTGGTCGGGCGGTGCCATGAGGGCGATGGCCGCCTCGTCGATGAGGGTCGCGTTGGTGTTCATCAGGAACAGCAGCTCGGGCGCCGGGGCCGAGCGATCCGCCAGGGCCTTTTCCACCTCCGCCACGCTCTCTTTCACGAAGTCCGGGTGGAGGAGCGGCTCGCCACCGAAGAAGGCCACGTGCAGCCGTGCCGCTGGTCGTTCGAGAGCCAGCGCCACCGCCTTCTTCATGGTGTCGCTGCTCATTCGGCGGGTGAACTTCTCACCGTTGTAGCAGTAGGTGCAACGCAGGTTGCACTCGTGGTCGACGAAGAGGGTCAGCTCCATGCTCGGCCCGTCATCCTGACCCGTTCACCGAGTCGTGCCAAGGCGCCAGGCGACGATCGCCCCGTGGCGCTCGTGAGGGTGGGCTCGTGCACGACTGCTAGTCGTCGAATGGGGCGGGGGCATCGCCGGAGGGGGCGCCAGCCACACCGCCACCACCGGCACCAGCGGCGCCGCCCTGGCTGCTGCCGCCGTAGCCGCCGAGGCCAAAGCCGCCGGCGGACACGCCGCCCATCATGCCGCCCATGCCACCGCCACCGATGTTGCCGCCCTCGCCGCCGCCGCCACCGGGGCCCTCGCCGCCGGGGCCCCAGGCGCCGCCGGAAATGCCGCCCATCATGCCGCCCATGCCGCCACCGGTACCGTCGTCCCCGTCGTTGACCACCGCCGAGCCCTCGCAGGCCGCGGTGCCGCCGGCGCAGGCCACCATCAGCGCCATCGCGGGCAGCGTCAGGCTGCGGGGATAGGCCGGGGTGGCGCGTCGTGCACGGGGTCGCGGGGGCCGCTTCTTCAATTCGGACATGGTGGTTCCTCGGGTCGGGGTAGGTGTGTCGGACGAACGCCTTGCAAGTCCTGATCCATGGATCGCTGGTCGGATATTGTTCGGGTTTGTGCGTCCGGCCGGGCGGGCGCTGTGCCAGGGTGAGCCACCCGTTGGCATGGCGCACGGTAGAAGTTGCGGCCCGGCCCGCTGGCGCCGTCGCGCCCGCCCAGCGGTTGGCGCCAGGTAGGTGCGTGTGGGGTCAAACGAGAAAAGCGAGAAAGACCGGCAAACGGCCGTGAACTCAGCGGTGACGATCCGCATCCATGTGTTAGAATCCCATATTGGTGGCGTGTATTTGGCATCGTAGCCAGGTGCGCGCGGAGGAGAGGAGACAGGCGTGGGCGCACGAACTTCACTAGGCAGCGTTGTGGTCGCTGCAGCCGCCATCGGGCTGATGGGGTGCACGAGCCTCAACGGAAACGACGGCTGGGAGGCCAATGGGGACTCCTATTACGACGATGGTGAGATCATCAACGTCCCCACCGATGTGCCGCCCCCCAAGGGGATGAGCTGCGCCTATCCGCAAGGGGCCGCCTTCGGTGTCAACGTGGGTCAGGTGATCCCGGTCGCCACGGGCTGGACCGGTCTTCCGCCCAACGAGGGGGAGCGTCAGTTCCAGCTCGCCGAGTACTTCGACTGCGATGGGATGAAAGGAGTGGATGCGATTCTCATCTCGACATCCCAATATGGGTGAGGCCCCTGCGCACAGGAAGCAGGTAGCTTCCCAGGTTTGCTGAATCAGTGGCGGAGTCAGGGGCTGAACATCCAGATCATCACCCTGCTGCTCGACGACCCCAACGAGGACGTCGTCGACATCGTCGAAGAGGCGCTCGAGGAGATCGAGGAGCGTGAGGAGTAACGACGCCCCTGTATGGCTGATGCTCGGCGCTGCGTGCGTGGCGGTTGGCTGCAGTGGGGGCTCGGCGGCTCGCCCCGAGTCCGCCAGCGACCCTGGCGTCGTGGCTTCAACTACGGCCACGGACGAGCCGAAGCCAGCGGCCGAGGGCACAGCCGTCCAAGCCGAGAGCTCGCCGCG
>Ga0180429_10004707_pt1 | contig 10875 bp, 6 predicted proteins | sample SS_ome_FD_132428 | JGI IMG/M metagenome (GOLD analysis project Ga0180429, IMG submission 132428) | Hypersaline lake sediment archaeal communities from the Salton Sea, California, USA - SS_1_S_1 metaG | ecosystem: Environmental > Aquatic > Non-marine Saline and Alkaline > Hypersaline > Sediment ... | reverse complement strand
TGCGGATGCCCGTGCTGGCGGTCCTGCTGGGCGACAGCCTTCCCCAGCCCGACCTCAGGCTCGGCGCCACGCATGCGCCTTCGATCCTGCCCAAGGGGCGGGGAGGCGTCCTGCGCGCAGAGATCCAGTCGGTCCAGGGTGCGCCGCGGCGAGGGACGCTGCGCCTCAGCGAGGGCGACAGCCTGATTCTGGAACGCGATTGGTCCATGGACGAGGGGCCCGGGCGCATCGAGCTGGAACTGCCCCTTCGCTTCGAGGAGGCCGGGCCCAGGCGGATCGTCCTGGACCTGCTCGCCGAGGGCCTCGACACCCGGCCGGAGAACAATCGCAGGGTGATCGGCCTGGACGTGCTCGACGAGGAGCTCGATATCCTGGTCCTCGCGGCCAGACCGGATTGGGATCTGCCCTTCCTCATGAACGCCCTGCGAGGGGAGAAGCAGCTCAGCACGCGGCTCGTGATCGGCGGACCCGGCGGCATCGCTCGCCTTGAAGACGACGGAGATCCCTGGACGACCGAGGATTCTCCCGACGCGCTGATCGTCCATTCGCTGGGGCCGGGATGGGAAGAGCAGCTCGGGGAAATGGATCCCGGCGGCATCCTTCTCCTGCCGGGAGCTCTCAGCGAACCCCAGCTCGTCGCGGGCATGGGTCTGGCCGCCTCGGGCCGGGGGGAAAGGAATGGGGAGTTTCCATTGGATTGGGCTCCGGACGCCTTCCGTCATGAGGCGCTCGGCGACCTGGAAACCCTGGGGCCCGGTCTTCCGCCGCCTCCGGATCTGGAATCTCTGTCGAGCGTCAACGCTCCGGGCCTTCGGACGATTCTCGAGAGCGAAGGTCGGCCGGTTCTGGCACTGCGGAACTGGGAGGGACATCGACAAGCCTTCCTGACCGGTCGGGGACTCTATCGCTGGTCCCTGTCGGGCGAGGAGGGACGCGAGGCCTTGGCCGCTCTCTATTCGGGATTGGTCCGTTGGCTGGCGCGGCGGGATCCACCCGGCCGCATCCGCATCCAGCCCGTGGCCGATGCGCCGCGCGAAGGTCGAAGGGTCGAGCTTCGGGCAGAGCTCTTCGATTCGGACTACGGCCCGGTGGAAACCGGCGGCCTGCGCTGGACGCTTCGAAGCGGGGATGCGCTGCTTGCTTCGGGCGCCTTCGAAGCGCCCTTTCGCGAGGGCGACGACTTCGCCGCCACGCTGCCGGCTCTGCCCGCGGGCGACTACGAGATGATCCTGGAGGCGCGCTTCCCCGATGGGGAGAGTCTCGAGGAGATCAATCCCTACGCCGTGCTGCCGGACGCGGGGGAGTTCTCGCGGGGTGAATCTTCGCCCGCCACGCTCAGATGGCTGGCCGCCGGCAGCGGCGGTCGCTACTTCCCGGAAGCCGACCTGGAGGCGATCCGGGAAGCCCTCCCCAGGGAAACGCGTCTCATCGAAAGGCGCCTGCGCCTTCGTGTGTGGGACCATCCCGTCTTCTTCCTCCTCTTTCTCGGCCTGCTCGGACTGGAGTGGGCCCTGAGAAAGCGCTACGGCCTAGTCTAGGACCTCGCCCTCCCGGCGAGGCCGGGGGAAGCGATGCTTCGCGCGATCCGATGCATGCCCATCTTGTTGCTGTCCGTTTTCGGTGCCGGGGCCGATGGGATTTTCCTGAACGAGGTGCTCTACGATCCGGAGGGCGGCGACGCCGGCCACGAATTCGTCGAATTGATCGGCGAGGCCTTCTCATCGCTCGAAGGAGTCGGCCTCGAGTTCTGCAACGGCAGCGATCCCGGCGACTGGACCCGCCTCTGGACCGGCCAGCCCGGTGACTTGTTCGGCGCCGACGGGCTATTTCTCATCGGCGAGAGCGCCCTGACGACATCGCCCGACGCGATCGCGGTCCTGGCCATGCAGAACGGTCCCGAGGCCATCCGGCTCACTCGCTTCGGCGGGACCCTCGATCTGCTGGGCTACGGCGCCGAACTCGATCCCTCGCTCTACGAGGCCTGGCCCGCCGCCGACGCGCCTTCGGGCCGGAGCCTATCCCGAATTCCAGACGGCGTGGACACCGATCAGAACGCTCTCGATTTCTTCTCCACCGAACCCACGCCTTCTCGATTAAACGATCCCGAGTTGGAGCTTCGCATCCGCGACCTGCATCTGCCCATGCCGCCGCCTGGGGAGGGCGTCGCCTGGATCCTGAGCGTGGAGATCGAGAACACGGGACGGCTCGCCTGGCCCAGTGTCGTGGAGATCCTCGCCGGACCGGCGACCTCGATCGAGCTGGAGCCTCTCGAGGCCGGAGAAAGGCGTTGGGTGGAACTGCCCATGCCGGGCTCTTCTTCGGGTCCGCGACCGCTGGCGATTGTCGCGCGTGGGGAAGGAGCCTTCCTGACCGACAGCCTCCATCTCACCCATCGCGTGGGGCTGGGCCCGCTACTGCTCAGCGAGGTTCAATTCGCACCCGAGACCGGGCGCAGCGAATGGGTCGAGTGCCTGGCCCCGGAAGGACTCTCCGTCTTCGGCGAGTGGCGCCTCGTCGATCTCGGCGGATACGAGGCGAGCTTTCCGCTTCCGGCCCTCGGGCCCGGGGAGCGGATCATCCTCTGTCGCGACCTCGAGGCGCTGAGGGCCGAGCATGTGGGGCTTCCCGCCGCACGCCTGCTCGAGGTCAGCCCCTGGCCGAGCCTCTCCAACGAGGGAGAGAATCAATCCTGGCCGCCATGGACCGACGGCCTGCGCCTCGTCGATCCTCAGGGCCTCGACAGCGACGGCATGCTCTATCGGGGCGACTGGACCGATCGACCGGGGCAGAGTCTCGAGCGACTCTATGAATACGGACCCGGCGCCGGCTCGGCCTGGGGCGCCTGCCCCCGGGGCAGCACTCCCCTGGCCGGACCCTCTCCCGCCGCCGATCCCGCATCGCGGGACTGGAGCCTCGAGCCCCAACCCTTCGATCCCGACGAGGGTGCGGTGGAATTCACGATGAGGGCTGCCGGCGGCGCGGCCCGCCTGCGGATCTTCGACGCGGCGGGACGCCTGGTGCAGGAACTCGGCGGCAGGCTCGGCGCGGGAAGCCTTCGCCTGCTCTGGGACGGCCGCGACCGCCGCGGCAGGAGTCTGCCCTCGGGCGCCTATCCCTACCTGCTCTCCTGGGACGATCTCGGCGGCGCTGAAAGGAGCCGGCGAGGCTGTTGCCTGATCCTCAGGAAAAAAACATGAGGAGCGCATCGCTCGCCATCGCGATGCTGCTCGGCGCCCTGAACGCGGGTGGGCAGATCCTATCGCTTTTCCCCTCCCGGGAGCCTGTGGAAGCTCTGCTTCTCGAGGAGGAGGGCAGCGCTCTCCACCTTGCGAGCCTGCAACCCTGGGGAATCGAAGACGCGCTAACGAGCCGCCTCGAGCTGAGCCTGTCCCGCCCCGGCATCCGGCTGCGGACCTCCCTGGGCTGGCAGGACTGGCCTGGGCTCCAGGCCCAGATCGGCGAGTTCGAAGTGATGGGGCCCGCGTCCATGCGCCTCCGCCCGGGCTTGCTGCTGCGCGCCGAGCTATTGGAGGGACGGCTCTTTCACGCGGTGGAGGTCCTCCTGCGGATGCGCGAGCCGGTGAACATGTCCCTGCGATTTCGCCTTCGCGAGCAGGGCGAAGCGGGCATCCCCGCGCGCTCCGGATCCGAGGCCATGGGAATCGCCCTGGGCGGTTCCTCGCTGCGGCTCGTCTGGTCGAGAACCTGGTCGCCTCTGCGAAGGGCGGAAGATCGTCTCGTCCTCCAATGTCGAGGCCCCTCCTGGTGGGCGCGTTGCAGCCTGGGATCGCTCTCGTCCCAGGAATGGGAACTCGGTTGGACGGGCGGGCGGCGCTTCGCCTCGGTCCGCGCGGTCTGGCATCCCTGGCTCGGAGTTTCCCGGGGGATCAGCCTGGGGATCCGATTGTGAGGCGGCCGATTCTCGTGGCGATTCTCATCGCCGCTACGGCGTCCGCGGAGGAACTGCCGTCCATGGATGAGCCGCTTCCCTATGACGATCTGATTCCCGCGGGTCGAGCAAGTCTTTCCCTGGGCTGCACGGAGAAGGGAGGACGCCTCCGCGGCGAGTGGCTCGGAGGCGGTCTTCACATTTTGGGCGACCTGCGCCCCGGCCCCGCGGGCCTTCGATGTCTGGGCGCCGTCGATCGCTCCGGCTTCAGGCTCGAGCTGGGATACGTCGGAAGCTCCGAGGGCCTGCTCGGTCTGGAGAGGCGCCGTCCGCATCTCATATCCATGCCTCGACCCGGCCTCAAGGAACGCGGCATATCCCTGGGAACCGGAGGAGCCGGCGGGCGCCTCGTCTGGCGCGGCGGCCATTCGAAACTGGCTCTCGGCTGGGACGACCGTCGCGGCTCGCGCCTGGAGCTCTTGCGCGGCCCCTTGCGGCTAGACCTCTTTCCCGGACGCGGGGGCGAGGGCGGCGCTGTCGGTCTCGGGCATCTCGCCGGAGGCGGCGAGGCCTCCGTCGGCCTCGAAATCGCGGCCGCGGGTGCCGCCCTTTCGCGCAAGGGTCTGCGTCTGGTCGCCGCCGCTCCGCTCGGTCCACTGGATCTGGGTCTGGAAGGACTGCTGGTGGAGGGACCGAGGCCGGGCCTATGGAGCCGTTTGGGATGGATCGGCTCGGAGGGTGGCGGGGAAAGCCGCATCGCCGCCGCCTGGGAGAACGGTCCTCTGCGCCTGCGGGCCGCCTCGCGCTGGCGTGAGGGTATCGGACTTTCGGCGGGACGGCAGCGTAGGGAATTCCAGATCTCCGCGGCTCTGCGTGGAGAAGGCCTGTGGAAACTGGAATTTCGCCGCCGCGCCGATCGCGACTGGGATACGCAGCTCGCGGGATCGGCCTTTCCTCTCTGGGAATCCAGCGAGCAAAGCCGCTGGGAAACGCGGCTCTCCTTCGCTGAGCGTTCCCGCTGGATGGCCGTCCTGCGCTCGGGCGGAGAAGATGTGTCCTCCTTGCTGCTTCGCCTGGAGCCCGCCGAAAAAGAGCTTCGCTCGGGACTCGGCCTGCGCGGTCGCCTGGACCTGTTTCGCACTCCCGAATCCGACTCCTTCCGCTTCGTCCGCGGCGACGCGCTCAGTCGTCGCAGCCGTGCGCTCCGGGGCAGAGGCTGCGCCCTCGCGGTCACCCTGCGCTGGCGGCACGGCTGCCTCGAGGCCCGCATGGATGCGGACGCCGGTTCGCAACTCGCACCCGCCGCGGGACTGTCCCTGCACTGGCGCCCCGCGAACTAGAAAAACATGGCCGCTCTCCTGCGGCGCGTTTAGACTTCCCCCTGAATTGGAGGCGGCGTGTCTGAAGCAGTCCACTATCCCGAGCGGCGGGTCATCGGCCTGATGAGCGGAACCAGCCTGGACGGCATGGATCGGGTCCTCGTGCGCTTTTTTCCAGTGGATGGACCGGCACCCGGCTGGGAACTGCTCGATCACGCAACTCGGCCCTGGCCGGAGGACCTTCGCGCCCGCCTGGAGCGGACCGCGGAGGGCGAGGCGATTCCCGCCGCGGAATACGCGGCCCTGCACTTCGAGGTGGCGGAGTGCTTCGCGGAGTTCGTCCTGGACGGGCGCTACGAGAATCCGTCCCCGGACCTGGCCGCCTTTCCCGGGCAGACTCTCCATCACGCGCCGGACCGGGGCTACGGCCTACAGGTGGGCAATGCCTCGGTCTTCGCCACGCTGACCGGAATCCCCACGATCGGCGACTTCCGCAGCCCCGATCTCGCCCTGGGCGGGCAGGGCGCTCCGCTGGTTCCCCTGGCCGACGCGCTGCTTCGACGCCACCCCGGCCAGTTCCGCGCCATCGTGAATCTGGGCGGCATCGCCAATCTGACCCTGCTGCCGCCGGGCGAAGGCATCGAGGGAGTACGTGCCTGGGATACGGGACCGGGAAATCTTCTCATGGATCGCGTCGCCCGATTGCTGCTGGATGTGCCCTTCGACCGAGACGGCCAGGCGGCGGCCCGAGGCAGGGTGGACGGGAAACACCTGGCCGCCTGGCTCGAGCATCCCTATTTTGCCCTCTCGCCCCCGAAATCCACGGGGCGGGAGACCTTCGGCAGGGCCTTTCTCGACGATGCTTCCCTGCGCCGACTGGCCGGGGAGATCGGATCCGAAAGCCTCCTGGCTACACTGCTCGAGTTGACCTGCGAGTCTCTGGCGCGGGATCTCGAGGAGAGCGGATGCGAGGTCATCTACCTGGCCGGCGGAGGAGCGCGCAACCTGCGCCTTCGAAGTCGTCTTTCGGAACGGCTGCCATCGATGCGCGTAGAGGACATCGAAACGCTGTCCTGCCCCGGCCAGGCGCGAGAGGCTCTCGACTTCGCCTTCCTGGCCTACCTCGCCAGCCTCGGTCGGCCCGTCTCGATGTCCCGGGTGACCGGCGCTCGCGTCGATGCCTTCGCGGGGAGCCTCTCACCCGTACAGCCCTTCCAGGAGTGAAATGCGTCCCCGTCTGATCCTCCTCTTGCCTCTTCTGCTACTGCTGCATGCCTGTACGCCCCGCGTTTCCGCGCCACCGCGTCCGCCTTCGACCGGAGTCGATATCGATGGAGGCAGGCCCGTCCTGGTGGCCGGCGAGGAGCCGCAGGTGCGGATCCTGTTGGCGAGAAGCGTGAACGCCATGAAGATCGAGAGCCCGCAGTCCGTGGAAATCTATGACGCCAAGGGGCGGCGCCTGATCCGGCTGAAGGGCCGCAGGGTCTATCACCTGTTCCAGGATCCGAAGCATCCGGAGGAGCTTCGGATCTTCGAGTCCGTGCACGGGGGCAGGAGCCTGGAGGCCGAGGGGAAGATTCCCCTGGAAACGGGAACGCGGCTCGTGCCGGGGAGCGCCTCCTTCGAGCTGAACGGCAAGCGCTACCGGGGCAGTCTGCGCCTGATCCGGCGCGGCAGTCACTTCACCTGCGTCAATCACCTGCCCATGGAGGAATACCTGCGGGGAGTGGTGCCTCACGAAATCGGACATCTGGGGCGGGACGGCTACGAGGCCATGAAGGTTCAGGCCGTGGCCAGCAGGACCTACGCCGTGCAGAGGCTTCGGGAGAGTCGCGGCGCCGAATGGGACATGGTCGATACGATCTACGATCAGGTCTATGAGGGAGCCGGGAGCTGGGAGCCGGCCGACCGGGCCATTCGCGCCACCCGCGGAGAGCTCGTGGCCCTCGGCAAGGAACCGGCCGAAGTCTATTATTCCTCCACCTGCGGAGGGCATACGGCCGACATCGGCGTGGTCTGGAATCATGCCGGCGCTCCGCACATGGAGGGGGTCCGTGACGCGGATGCCCTGGGACGGAGCTGGTGCAGAAGCAGCCGCTATTTCCGCTGGACCCACAGTTGGTCCGCCGCCGAACTGGGACGCATTTTCCGCTCCTACCTTCCCGGAGCCGCGGGCCTTCCCGCCGGCACGCGCATCGGTCGGCTGCGCGATGTCCGCATTCTGGAATACAGTCCCGAGGGAAGAGTGCAAGTGCTGGAGGTGGTTTCGGATCAGGGCCGTTTCCAGGTGCGGGGCGACCGGGTTCGCACGGCCATGAAGCGGAACATGAGCGGGCTGGCTCTCCGGAGCACAATGTTTCGTCTCGGCAAGGAATACGACGAGGAGGGGCGTCTGGTCCGCGTGATGGCCCATGGCGCCGGCTGGGGTCACGGGATCGGACTCTGCCAGGTGGGGGCCATCGAGCGCAGCAAGGCCGGTCAGGACTATCGCGAGATCCTGAAAGCCTATTTCCCGGGCACTACCATTCGTCGCTTTTGGCCCTGAGGGACATTCCGGCGCCTTGACTTTGGGCAGGGCCTTTGCTAATTTGCGCCACTCGCAGCGTTTGGGGGCGTAGTTCAGTTTGGTTAGAACGCCTGCCTGTCGAGCAGGAGGTCGCGAGTTCGAGTCTCGTCGCTCCCGCCTGCCCCGTGGCCAAGACCACGGGGCTTTTGTTATAATGGGCACTCCCATTCCTCGTGGAGGCCCCATGAAACGCGTCTTGATCCTCGCCGCGGCCGTCCTGGCCTCGCTCGTTCTCCTGCTCATCCTTCTGCCCGACCGCCATTCGTCGCGGGAGCCCGGCGCCCATCCCAACGAGTGGTTCTGGGTCCAGAGGGCCTGGCCTCAGGGAGAGATCAACATGGAAGTCTATCGCGAGGCCGTCGAGGAGGCTCGACGCATGCGCGGAGAGGCCGAAAGGGACGGGCTGGTCTGGGAGGCCGCCGGGCCCACGAATATCGGCGCCCGGGTCACGGATATCGCCGCCGATCCGGTGACTTCCGGCCTTATCTACGCGGGCATGGCCAGCGGAGGCGTCTTCAAGAGCGAGGATTCCGGAAGCCACTGGACGCCCCTCTTCGACGAGGAGGCGGCCCTGTCCATCGGCTCGGTGGCGGTCGATCCGAGTGACCCGAACACGATCTGGGTGGGGACCGGCGAGGCCAACGCCGGCAGTTACAGCTTCTTCGGCATGGGCATGTTCAAGTCCGGCGACGGTGGAGCGAGCTGGGAGGCCAAGGGCCTCGAGGAAACCCGCTACATCGCCCGCGTGGTCGTGGATCCCACGGACGGCGACCGCGTCTTCGCGGCCTGCACGGGCGAGCTCTTCGGTCCGAGTCCCGATCGAGGCGTCTATCGAAGCCTGGACGGCGGCGACAGCTGGCAGCAGGTGTTCTCGCTGACCGACTCCACCGCGGCCATCGACCTGGCGATCGATCCCCAGGATCCGGACATCCTCTACGCGGCCATGTGGGAGCGCGTGCGCGGCCTGAACTACCGGCGCAGCGGAGGACCCTCGAGCGGCATCTGGAAGACCACCGACGGCGGCGACACCTGGAGCGAGCTGACCGGCGGCCTGCCCACGGGCAGCGACGTCGGCCGCATCGGGCTGGCTCTCTGCGCGTCCGAACCAAACATTCTCTATGCCATCTACGCCGACGATCCCGGCTACTTCGACGGCGTCTATAAGACCGTCAACGGAGGCGCCACCTGGACGCGAACCAGCGACGGCGCCCTGTCGGGCATCTACAGTTCCTACGGATGGTGGTTCGGCAACATCCGCGTAGCGCCGGACGATCCCGATCTCGTCTTCGCCCTGGGCCTGGACTTCTACCGCAGCACGAACGGCGGAGGCAGTTGGAGCAACGTGGGCGGGTCGATGCACGTGGATCATCACGCGCTCGTCTTCGATCCGCACCAGGGAGGCCGCATCTTCGAGGGCAACGACGGCGGGATGTACCGATCCACGAATTTCGGCGGCGCCTGGACGAAGCTCTACGACCAGCCCGCGAGCCAGTTCTACGCCATCGCCATCGACCCCCAGAATCCCGAACGGCTCTACGGCGGCACGCAGGACAACGGCACGCTTCGCACGCTCACCGGAGCCGTGGACGACTGGGAGAGGATTCTGGGCGGCGACGGCTTCTACTGCCTCGTGCACCCGAACGACGCGAACAGGATCTGGGCCGAATACCAGAACGGCGCCCTGTATCGATCCACCAACGGGGGCGGTAGCTGGAGCAGCGCCACGAACGGAATCTCCGGCTCCGACCGGCGCAACTGGTCCACGCCGGTCGTCATGGATCCGAGCGACCCGGAAACCATGTACTACGGCACCTATCGACTCTATCGCAGCACCGACGGCTCGAGCGACTGGGACGCGATCAGCGGCGATCTCACCGGCGGCAATCACGGCGCGAACTTCGGAACCATCACCACCGTCGCCGTGGCGCCGAGCGATCCCTCGACGATCTACGTGGGCACGGACGATGCGCATGTCTGGGTGACCAGCAACGGCGGCGGAAGCTGGACCCTGATCTCCGGCGAGCTCCCGACGCGATGGGTCACGCGCGTGGCGGTCGATCCGAACGACGCTTCCACGGTCTATGCCAGCTTCTCGGGTCTTCGCTGGGACGAGCCCCTGGCGCATCTCTACAAGAGCAGCGATCGCGGCGCGAGCTGGGAGCCCATCAGCGCGGGCTTGCCCGAGGTTCCGGTAAACGCCTTGGTCGTGGATCCGGACTACGCCGACCAACTCTACGCGGCCACGGATCTGGGCTGCTACACCGCCTCGGCGCCGGGCTACTACTGGCAGACGCTCGGCACCGGGCTGCCCAACGCGCCGGTCCTGGACCTGCAGTTCCACGCCCCGACGCGCATGCTGGTGGCCGGCACGCACGGACGGTCCATGTTCCGCCTGGATCTCTCCCAGTTGACGGACGCGTTCGAGCCGGATCCGCTTGCCCGCCTGCTGGGCAGCTTCCCGAATCCCTTCAACCCGAACACGGATCTGCGCTTCAGCTTGGGTGAACAGGCGAGCGTAACTCTTGAAATATACGATGGTTCCGGACGCCTGGTCCGAGAGATCCTGAGCGGCTCAACGCTGCCGGCGGGCGAACACAGCCGACGCTGGGACGGCAGGGACCGGCAGGGTCGGCCCGCTCCCTCGGGCGTCTATCTGGTCCGCCTCCGGGCCGGCGATCTCAGGGACGCCCTGAAGATCCACTTGATTAAATAGACGGATTTCGCTCTTTCGAAAGGCAAAGGCCGGTTTCCTAGGCGGGGAACCGGCCTTCCGCGAGGTTCCTGCTGTGCCTCGGTCCGCGTATATGGTAGAATTAGAGGTCGAATTATCTGAAAAGCCCGGATCGGGCGCTAGCTGCTCTTTTCGAAAGGACCGGAGATGAGATTTCCGAAGGGTCTGTTCATGTTTGTCCTCGCCCTGCTGGTCGCCATGCCCGCAGCGGCAGAGTTGACGACCCTCCCCATAGGGGATGGGCCCAATGCCTTGACGCTGACTTCCACCGAGGAGAATGCGCTGCGTTTCAGCGCCGCCCTGGGGAATCTGGAAGCCTATGAAGTGACGACGCCCGAGGGAGTCTTCACGCGTCTCACCATCCCGGGCT
>Ga0180429_10004706_pt1 | contig 10878 bp, 9 predicted proteins | sample SS_ome_FD_132428 | JGI IMG/M metagenome (GOLD analysis project Ga0180429, IMG submission 132428) | Hypersaline lake sediment archaeal communities from the Salton Sea, California, USA - SS_1_S_1 metaG | ecosystem: Environmental > Aquatic > Non-marine Saline and Alkaline > Hypersaline > Sediment ... | reverse complement strand
CCCCCTTGGAAACCGAGCGACAGCCGGTAATATGGTCGCATGGTTGTAGAGGTCATTCACAAGCGAGACTTCACTGTAGCGAGACCCTGATGCTAGTAACTCTGAAAGAAGTATTGGACCACGCCCGCAAAAACAAGTATTGTGTTGCCGCGTTCGACTGTATCGAAGACGTGATGCCCCGGGCGATCATGGAGGCGGCCGAGGCCGAGCGAGCCCCGGTGATCCTCATGGTGCTGAATTGGGACCTGGAGACGGGCAACGGCTCGGGCTGGCACTATCAGATTCCCCATATCAAGGCGGCGGCCGAGTTTTACAACATACCCATCGTGCTGCACCTCGACCACGCCACAAAACTGGAACCGGTGAAGAAGGCCGTCCAGTGGGGCCTGACCGGCGTAATGATTGACGGGTCCAGCCTGTCGTTCGACGAGAACGTCGCCCTGACAAAGGCCGCTGTCGAGATCGCCAGACCGAAGGGTGTCAGCGTCGAGGCCGAACTGGGACACGTCGGCGGCCTGGACCTTGCCGAGACGAAGTGCGCCGAAAACGTGCTGACCGAGCCGGACGAGGTTCAGAGGTTCTGTGAACTGACCGGGGTAGACGCACTGGCCGTTTCGATCGGGACCTCCCACGGCGTCTACAAGGCCGAGCCGACGCTGAACATCGAGCGGCTGAAGGAACTGGATGCAATCAGCCCGGTGCCCTTGGTGCTGCACGGCGGATCAGGTACGCCCAACGATCAGATCCAGGAGTCGGTCCGTAACGGCATCTGCAAGTTGAATATTTATTCCGACGAGCGTGAGGCGATGACCCGAGGTCTGGAGATTTCGTCCAAGTCGCAGACCCGGCCGGACGCCATACCGCAAGACATATTCGGCCCGATCAAGAACGAACTGATGGCCGTGGTCACCGAGAAAATCAGGCTGCTGTTTTCGGACGGGAAGGCCGGGTAGATCATTAGCAAGAGCTTAGTTCACACCGTTTAGCGGCTGAGCACCGCTCGCCGCTTAGCACGCCGAGAAGCGTCGAGTGTTGCTCGACCGCCAAACGGCCCAACTCCACGGAGGATCCCCGACATGAAAACCGTGTTACTCGCTCCGCACAAGTACGTGCAAGGGCGTGGTGTGCTGAAGGAACTCGGCGCCTATGTGGCCCCGCTGGGGAAGAAGCCCCTGGTGCTGTGGGATTCGGTCGTCAAGGGCATCGTCGGCGAGACGCTACTGGCCAGTCTGCGGCAGTCCGGACTGGAAGTGGTCGACGTCGACTTCCAGGGCGAATCGAGCCACGAAGAGGTGGATCGCGTAACGCAAATCGCCAAAGACAGCGGTGCCGACGTATCGATCGGCGTCGGCGGAGGAAAGACGATCGATACGGCCAAGGCCACCGCCGCTGCCGCCGGCATGAGAATGGTTACCGTGCCCACCATCGCCGCAACCGACACGCCCACCAGTTCCGCAACCGTCTGGTACGACGCCGACGGGAACTGCACGGGGTTCGAGTGTTGGGCCGCCAATCCCGACGTGGTATTGGTCGATAGCCAGGTGATCGCCTCGGGGCCGTTGCGGGCGTTCGTATCCGGCATGGGCGACGCCCTCTCGACCTGGGTCGAGGCCGAGGCCGCATACAAAACCCGGGCCACGAATCTCGGCGGCGGAGTCTCGACCATGGCCGCGATGGCCATCGCCCGTCTCTGCTTCGAGACCCTGCTGGAGCACGGCCTGGAGGCACGACGGGCGGTCGAAATCAGCGTGGTTACGCCGGCCGTCGAAAAGGTGATCGAGGCCAACGTGCTGCTATCGGGATTGGGTTTCGAGAGCGGCGGGCTGGCCACCGCGCACATGATCGGCAACATCCTCTCCTCATACGCCGAGTGCAAATCGCTCATGCACGGTGAGAAGGTCGGCTTCGGCATCATCAGCCAGCTTTGTTTGGATGACGACGTCGACATGGAGGAAGTGCACGCGATCGTCGATTTCGAGATCGCCCTCGGGCTGCCGGTCACGTTTGCCGACCTGAACTTCACCGACGTCACCCGCGAAAAACTCAAGATAATCGGCGACGTCTGTGCCGGCGAAGGCTCGCTGTGCGCGAACCATCCGTTTGAAGTTACCGTCGACGGCGTGATCGACGCGATGATCGCCGCCGACGCGTTGGGCCAGATGCGAAAGTTGGCCCTCGGCGAAACCTAGGCGACATTTAACAGCCCGTTGAAAACGGACCTGATATCGTCTCTACAACAACACCCGTTTGAAAAAGGAGTTCGTCTGATGCTAAAGAATCCTGACCCTGTTCGTCTCTCGGCCGTGGTGGTTTCGCTACTGGCCATGCTGGTTCTTGTCGGATGTCCCGCGCCTCCGGCAGACGACCCGGCCGTCGAAGAACCCGTGATTGAGGAACCCGTCGTCGAGGAACCGGCGATCGAGGAACCGGCGATCGAGGAGCCGGCAGTTGAGACACCGGCAGTTGAGACACCGGCAATTGAGACACCGGCAATTGAGACACCGGCAATTGAGACACCGGCAATTGAGACACCGGCAGTTGAGACACCGGCAGTTGAGACACCGGCAGTTGAGACACCGGCAGTTGAGACACCCGCAATTGAGGTGCCGGCAATTGAGCCACCGGCCGTCGAGACACCGGCCGTCGAGACACCGGCAATTGAGGTGCCGGCAATTGAGCCACCGGCCGTTGAGACTCCGGCAGCCGTGGAACCGTTGGCGAAGGCCGAACTGTTGGTCGAACTGGACGATGCCTATAGTACGCCCGACGGCATGTGCCTGTTGCCCAACGGCGACGTGCTGCTGGCAGTGCCGAACGTCAACAGTTGGCTGGCCGCCGTGGCCGAGGACGCGGAGAACGCCAAGCAGGATCCGCCGCCGATGATTCTGAAGATCACCAAGGACAACAAGGTGGAGAAGTACTACGATCCGCCCCGGCACCCGGTGACCGGCACTGCGTTCCCGTTCGGCATGTGCGTCGATCCCGAAGGCAAGAATCTCTACATCACCGATCTGCAATGGTTCTCGAATACGGAAGAGCCGGGCAACAACTCGCGCGTGTTGCGGATCCCGCTCGACGAGGACTGCAATCCGGCCGGTGAGCCGGTGGTGCTGATCGAAGGCATGGTGGTGGCCAACGCGGTAATCATCCGCGACGGATACCTCTACGTAACCGACACGAGCATGGTGCCGAAGACCAATCCCGACGACCCTCAGATCAGCGGCATCCTCCGCGTCAAGTTGGACGCGGAAGGCACAAAGCTCACGCTGCCGTTGCTCGAAGATCCGCACCTGGTCGCCACGGTGAAGACGTTCAACCCGAAAGTCGCCTTCGGAGCCGACGGGCTGACCTTCGACAGCAAGGGCAACCTGTACTGCGGCAACTACGCCGACGGCACGCTGCACAAGATCGAGTTTGATGACGAGGGGAACTCCAAGGTCGAGGAAGCCCCGATCTGGGCACAGGACCCGACGATGAAGTGCTGTGACGGCATCTTCTGTGACCTCAGAAACGACAAGATCTACGTGGCCGACTCGCTGGCCAACGCCGTGCAGATAGTCTCGCCCGACGGCTCGGTGCAGTGCCTGGCCGTGGACGAAGACAACGACGGCAGCGGCGGACGGTTGGATCAGCCCTGCGAGGTCCTCATTCGTGGCAACGAGGTGATTGTGTCGAACATGGACTTCCCCACGCCCGGCGGGGTAAACAAGATCTGGGATAAGCCCTACACGATCTCGGTGATCAAGCTGCCCGCGGAGTGATTCGATCAGATTCCGTAGCACGCGTATGTAAGCAGTCGCGCGTGAGAAACACCCCGGGACTTCGGTCCCGGGGGATTTTTGCGGTGGGCATTGGTTCCCCCGCAAGCTTTACGTGTATTTCCCCACCGGTGGAATTTGACTATGCTGCCGGCAACTATTAGAATTGTTCTATACGTGGAGTGGGGCCTGAACTCCCATCGATCCGCGGTAGGACCCTTTTTCGCAAGAGGAGTTGAAGATGAAAGAGTTCCACCACATCGGATTGGTCACCGACGAGGAGAAGCCGGGCGAGATGTTCTTCGAGATGTTGCAGGTTTGGGGTACCAGCCCTGACGCCGATCCCAACAAGATAGAATGGGTTCGCTTCAAGCCGGAAAGCCCGCTGGCCGACACACCCGTGGCCAAAATGCCGCACATCTCCTGGAAGGTCGACGACCTGGATCAAGCGATCAAGGACGAGGGCATCGAGCCGGTGGTCGGGCCGCTCACGGCGGTCGAGGGAGTTCGCATCGCCTACTTCATGATGGACGGGGCATTGGTCGAGTATCTGGAAATCAAGTAGGAGTGAAATCTCCCCGCAAACCAATTGAAAGGGTATCGTGATGAAGAAGAGTTTAATCACCAGGCGTGAAGCCGTCGGCGGCGGGATCCTCGCGGCCGCCGGAGTGGTGCTGGCCAAGGCCGGCTCTGTTTTGGCCGATAGCGGCAATCGCGTCACTAGAAAGAAGAAAGTTCCCATGCCAGAGAACAAGGATTTTTACGACGCACAAGGCAAATTCCTGCCCGAGAAGGCCCGCCAGGCATACTACGACATGTTCAAGCGGTTCGGTTACCCCAATCCCAAGCCGCAGCAAGAGTTGATGTGGGTGCAGGACTTCGGGCTGGGTGATTTCGTACACGCCGGCATGGCCGGAGTCTTCTGGTGGAACAACAAGGAGGCCAGCTACTTCGGCCACTCGATTTATCTTCTGCCGGGCCAACAGATCCCCGAGCACAAGCACGTCAAGACCAAGGACGCGGTGGCCAAAATGGAAGCGTGGCACTGCTGTTACGGTATGGTCTACACCGTCGGCGAGGGTCCGGAGACGAAGCCCTGTCCGGTGAAGTTGCCCGAGAGCCAGGAGAAATTCCGAACCGTCAAGAACGTATTGCCGCTGATGCCCGGCGAGGTTCGCGAACTGAACCGTGCCGAGGCGTTTCATTTCATGATCGCCGGCCCCGAGGGTGCCATCGTGAATGAATACGCCACGTATCACGACGGCAACGCGCTGCGGTTTGCCAATCCGGGCGTGAAACTCGAGTAACCCGTTGAGAATCGTGATGGAACGAACGCTCGTGTTGCTCAAGCCCGATTGCGTGCAGCGGCGGTTGATCGGCCGTGTGCTGACGCGGCTCGAGGACAAGGGACTGAACCTGGTCGCCATGAAGCTGATGCGAGTGACGCCCGAGTTGGCCGGGCGTCACTACGCCGAGCACGTCGAGAAGGACTGGTATCCGGAACTCGAGGAGTTCATCACCAGCGGTCCCGTCATAGCGGCGATCGTCGAGGGGGTCGAAGCGATCCGGCTGGTTCGCGACATGGCCGGCGCGACCAACGGCCGCGCCGCCGCGGCGGGCACGATCCGGGGTGACTTCAGCAGCAGCCAGCAGAAGAATCTGGTCCACGCCTCTGACGGCCCGGAATCGGCCCGGCGGGAGATCGACATCTTCTTCAACGAAGACGAGATCCACACCTTTGAGCCTACCATTCGCCAGTGGCTCTACTCGCCCGACGAGGGTTGAGGGGGCCGATCGACAGACAATCTCCTCGTTTGACCCGAAGCCGAAGGCGCAGGCGTTTGTTGCGTGGCTATTTTGCAGGACACCAACGCCTGCGCCTTCGGCTTCGGGTTAAACGACCGGCTTCGGGTTAAACGACTTGATGGAATCCGGGGGCGGTGCGTTCACCGGCGGGCCAGCTTCACCAGCACTTCGATCCCTCGCTCGATCACTTCGTCGGGTGCGGCGTAGGAGATGCGAAAATGGGTGTCGTGGCGGCTGAAGATGTTGCCCGGTATGACCAGCAGGTTGTTCTCGATCGCCCGTTGGACGAACTCCATACCCGTGCCCCATGGCAGTTTTGGGTAGGCATAGAACGCGCCGCCGGGGCGGACCAGTTCGTAGTCGTCGGCCAGGCCGTCAGCCAGCAGGTCCCGCTTGCGGCGATAGGCATCGATCTGCTCGGTCACGTCCACGTCGAGGGCCGCCGCCCCCGCCCATTGAAACGGTTGCGGGGCACAGACGAAACTGTACTGCTGAAGCTTGATCATCTCGCCGATTATCTTCGAAGGGCCGTGGGCGAACCCCAATCGCCAGCCCGTCATGCCGTGGCTCTTGCTGAAACCGTCGACTACCAGCGTCTGTGGATTATACTCGGCCGGCGAAACGGCCGGCTCGTCGTAGCAGAACCGGCTGTAGATCTCGTCGCTCAGCAGCAGCACGTCACGCTCGGCCGCCAACTCGGCCAGCCGGCGGACTTCTTCGCGGCCGATTACCACGCCCGTCGGATTGGCCGGACTGTTAAGCACTATCAGCTTGGTTCGCTCTGTAATCGCGTCGGCCACGCGATCCGGATCGATGCGGAAATCTGGATGCGTGTCGACGTACACCGCCTTGCCCCCGGCCACGGCGGCCAGCGAGTCGTACATCACGAAGTACGGATCGAAGACGATCGCCTCGTCGCCCGGGTTGAGTAATGCGAGCATCGCCAACATCAGCCCTCCGCTGGTGCCGCTGGTGACGAACACCCGGCGGTCGTCGTGGCCGTACTGCCGGTCGATCCGGGATTGCAGTTTTTCGCGCAGCAAGGGCACGCCCTGCGAAAGGGAGTATCCGTTGCGGCCGCTTTCGATCGCCTCGACGGCAGCCCGACGGACCTCTGCGGGCACATCGAAGTCGGGTTGCCCGATCGACAGGTCAATAGGGTCGGTCATCTTCGCGCCAAGCTCGAACACCTTGCGGATGCCCGAGGTGTCGAAACATTGCATGCGGTCGGCAAGCCAGTGATAAGGCATGGCGCTGGAGATTGGGGGTGTTTGGTGTGGTATACCGCTCGCGGGCATAATCCGCGGTTTCGTACGATGGGCCTCCGAGCCCGCCGATCGCCAGTCAGTTACTATACGAGGGATAGCTGTCAGCCGGTGTAGCCGGGACAATCCTGATTGCCTGTCCTCCTTTGGCCGTCAAGGGTGCCTTAAGGACAGTGTTTGCGTCTACTATGAACCTGTCAATTCTTACATGAGTACGTGTGTTGATTTCGCTGTCATCGGAATAGACATGGGCAACGTGCTTCTTCATTGGATGCAGGAAGTTGAGCGGCACTTTGAATGTCCTGGCTTCTCCGCTATTCATGCATCCCAGAAACCAATTCTCTCCGGACCGACGCGCAATTACCGCGTAGTTCCCTATGCTGCCGTGAATGACCTTTGTGTCATCCCAGACGGTCGGCACATGATCATAAAATTCCAATTCCGGCTCGTCTCCAATAACTCCCATCTGACCTCCGGCTCCGCCCTTCTTTCCAGGCGAAGCTTGGGGCCGGTCATACCAATAGAGAAATTGCCACGGACTGTACAAACAAACCGCCTTGGCAAGTTGATAGGCATGGGAGGCATTCTTGTCAACGCGATTGTCATAATAGCAGATGGTATTGTCTCCGGCACCGGCAAGCATCCGTGTAAAGAGTATCGTCAGGGTTTGGTTGTTTGACGGCGATGTCTCATCACCGCCGATCCCTTCCTGTGTCATGAAGTTCGGATACGTACGGCTATAGCCGGTTGGACGGTACTCATCGTGCGCGTCTATCATGAGCTTGTGCTTAGCCGCTTTGCGTACGGCCTCATGCAGCCAGACAGTCGATTTCTGGGAACCAACGGGTACAAAACCATATTTCAGGCCCTTGACTGCCCACTGCTCATACAATGGCAGCAGGTCATCGAGCTGACGCTCCAGTGCGCGCCGATTCACATAGAGAATAATTCCGACTTTGCGATCGTTGGCATACCGGATCACCTCAGGCAAATCCAGGGGACCGGGCGATCGCTTTGGGTCAACGGTCACCGTCTTGGCGTCGGAGTTATTGCTGTATTCGTGGCCGTACCAGCCGGCATCAAACTCCACGTATTGCAGGTTATGCTTGACGGCAAAATCCACACATGCTTTGCCACCCTGTGTTGTAAGCGTCACCTCCCGAATCACTTTGCCCGGCTTGATCCACGAGGTGTCCTTGATTGCGCTGGGCTCATTCAGATTCAGGATGATGTCGTTGTTTTCCAGCAACCGCCCTGGACTTTCTGCAATCATGACCACTCGCCATGGAGTTGTGAGCGGCAATGCGGCTTCAACGGTGCCGCTCAACTCACTGACAACAGAATGGGGGCTCTCTTTTGATCGCCCCAACTTCATCCTGGCGTAGTCAATCAGCCTCGCTTCCGCAATTGCAACGTATGTGCCGTCATCAACCTTGAGAGTCAAAGGGCGTTCGACCTCGGACCCTATTTCACTGATGGGTGTTCTTGAGTATTTACCCTGAGAACTGGTAACGCACCACGCAACATGATCGGCGTGAAATCTGAACTCCGTATTCTCTCTCTTGATGTCGATCTCGTCTCGCGACGCGCTCTTGGGGATCCTGTAGCACATGGCCACGCCCGAATCATAGCAGCGGAAAACCAGTTCCAGTGCGTCCGATGGGGTCTTCTTCCGAGAAAGGTTGATCCTCATCTGATTGTAATTGTCGCGGATAGTGCTCCGCTCACCATAAACGGGCTTCCACGTACCGTCATGACTGCTGGTGTCTGTCGACCGCACTTCAAAGCTGTCGTTTAGTGCTGATCCATCACTGAAGTCAAATCCGAGCCGCGACTGAGCGACGATCGGCTTGCCCTTGAACGAAACGCTATACGTTGGGCAGTTCTTCACTCCGCCAACATCTTTGAGGTCAAACAACAAGGCTATCCGTCCATCCGGCGATTTGATGGTGCCTGCAAGACAGACGTTCGCAACGAACAAGACCACACAGGGAAGCATCCATTTTGTTTTCATTCATTATCTCCACATAACTTATTGTTCTACCCCGACTAGTGGGCGGCAGGTTCTTGAAGCGGTGGGACTCTGCCGCAAGAGGTTGAGGCGAATCGGTTTACGCACTGAGTTGGAACTCCGAGGGTACGTTGTGGTACTATTCTGCCCGACCGTCGTGCTCAACACAACCTGCTGAGGTTGGCGGTAGAAGTGCGCCTTGGTCCCTTCAGCGAAATATTCCATGTGATTGGCTGCAGCATAAGCTCGAGCTTTCTGGCCGGTGTATAGCAGCACCTTGTCATAAAGGCCGGCCTTCATCTCGATATCGGGGTGGTACGGTCCCGGTTCCACGTTGATGTCGGAATGGTCGTGCTCGATCCAGATCTCCAGCTTCCGCGTCTTTTCGAGACGGTCTTCCGGCATCAGGATCGCGATGCGTTGCAGGTGATTGGCGAGCATCTTCAGCGCCCGGTCCCCCGCCACGGCGTGCTCGCCTTCGAGCGTCGGCTTCGCCCGCCGTGGCAGGAAGGACGACCAACGTCATCACCATGGAGACAAGTAGCAGTGCGGCTGCAATTCCGTCTCTTTTGGTCATTGCCTTCTCCTTCATATGACCGGCCACGTGTCGGTGATCCGATAGCCTTCGGGCCACGGATCGTCCGGGTCTAGCATGAGTTGATGCGTTCCCGTGATCCACGCTCGGCCCGAAACGGTCGGCACAATCGCATCCGTTTTGCCCAGCGAAGTTAGCGAGTCGATTCCGCATTCGAACTCGGAGCCGATGATCGACCGCGCTCGATAACGGTCCCCGATCTGCATGCGTCCCTGAGCATGCAGAACCGCCATTCGAGCCGAACAACCTGTGCCGGTTGGCGACCGGTCAATCTTGCCGGGGCGGACGCACACGGCGTTCGGCCCCACCAACTCGCCATTCTCCTCCGCAAGCGGGCCGGCGAACTGGCAGAACGAGATGTGGCTCCATTCGGCATGGACGGGGTGCCTGAACCCGAGCTGCTCGTTGGCCGCGGCCGTGATCTTCATGCCGGTCGCGACCAGCGCCCTGGCTTCGTCCGGCACGATTTCAAATCCCAGCGCTTTCGCATCGACGATTACGAAACTGTCGCCGCCATAGGCGGTATCGGCCGTGAGGGTGCCGAGTCCTTCTACTTCCAGTGGCACCGCGAGCTTGTCAGCAAACGAAGGCACGTTGGTGATCGTGATGCGCTCCGCCTTGCCGTTACGACAGATCGCCCGCGCCTTAACCAGGCCGCCCGGCGCTTCCATGATGAGTTCCGTTTCTGGTTCGGTCATGGGGACGATTCCGGTGTCGAGCACCACGGTCGCGACGCAGATCGAGTTCGACCCCGACATCGGCGGCGTATCGGCCGGCTCCATGACGATCCAGCCGACCTGCGCACGCGGATCCTTGGACGGCACCAACAGATTGACGTGCCGAAAAACACCCCCACGCGGCTCATTGAGCACGAATCGCCGCAGCCGATGGTCTTTTTCGATAAAACACCGCTGCTCCCAAATCGTGTTGCCGGGCGGTGGTGCTACGCCCCCAACGATCACATCGCCCACTTCACCTTCCGCGTGGCAGCTCACTACATGAATCACCTTGGATGTTCTCATGGCTTGTCGCGGTCCCTTTCAGTTCTCTTTTGACCGTTGTGTTGAATCACCAGGCGGGTTTACTCCCCTGGGCGGTTCGTAGCCACCAATCCTCGTGGGTCGTCCATTTCAGGATATTGGGGATGTTCTTTTCGATCAATTCTATCGGGGCATGGCTCAGCGCGTTCAGCGCCCCATCCACAACAAACCACGCTTCATCGGGATCGCTGAGCATCTTCGAGATCGCTTCGTCCATGGCAGGTGTGAATTCATCCGCAGCGAGTGCGTATCTTCCCACCGTCGGACCGGTGAACCACGGGCGGTTGTCGTTGATGCCGTCCAACGCGGCCCTGCGAAGCGGCGGGTCAGCGCACCGTCGGCTGCTTCGGCCTGCGTCAGCGCCGTGCCCAGCGTCACAAGCGGGTTCTTGCCCTTCAGCAAT
>Ga0180429_10004703_pt1 | contig 10882 bp, 7 predicted proteins | sample SS_ome_FD_132428 | JGI IMG/M metagenome (GOLD analysis project Ga0180429, IMG submission 132428) | Hypersaline lake sediment archaeal communities from the Salton Sea, California, USA - SS_1_S_1 metaG | ecosystem: Environmental > Aquatic > Non-marine Saline and Alkaline > Hypersaline > Sediment ... | reverse complement strand
GGGACGTCCGTATCGACGGGTCCGGCGGTGAGGTACTCGTCGTGGGCGACGACGGCGACGTCGTCATCGTGGGGGCCGACGGGACGGACTGCCGGATCGAAGTCGACGACGGTGACGTGACGGTCAAGGAGTCGTCGGGTTCGTTCGACATCGCGGTCGAGGACGGCGACGTTGCTCTCCGCGACGTGGCGGTGAGAAGGCTGGAGATCAAGACGGAGGACGGCGACGTCGACGCGGGCCTCGTGAAGACGGCGAGCCCCGACGTGGAGATAACGACGTCGGACGGCGAGGTGATGCTCGATCTCCAGGAGGGTATCTCGGCCGCGTTCTCGATTCGGGTCGCGGACGGCGACATCGAGACCGATCTGTCCGGCTGGGACAAGCTCGAACAGGGCGACGACTGGCTCTCGGGTGAGATCCACGGCGGGGAGGGGCGGATCCGCGTGAGGACCGACGACGGCGACGTGTTCGTGCGCGAGACGAGGTAGCGAGAGCGCGAGGAGCTAGACACCAGCGGCCGCCGGGCGCGCCCCGCCTCAGGGCGAGGGTGCCTCCGGCGGCGCTATACGTGTGGCGCGCTGAACCGTTGAAACAGCCTGACGGTGATGAAGACGATCGCCGCCGTGAACCCGAGCGTGACGGCCCAGGTCACCTTCGGCAGGATGACCGGCCCCTCGACGAGGTTCGCCCGGATCGTGATTTCGGCGACAGCGACGAGGAACGCCAGCGTCAGGTTGTCGTACCAGAGGATGAAGTCGGTGAGAGCACGGATGCTCGCGGGCTTCCGCTCGCCGGTGAACCAGTAGTCCTTGTTGGGGACGTTCGAGTACTTGATGGGGAAGCGGTGGCCGAGCGTGACGGCGAGCAGGCCGAGGACGAAGAACATCGCCTCGATGCCGCCGTAGAAGAGGACGAAGAGCGACTTCTCCTGCCACCCGTTCGGGTGGCCGCCGGATCCGAAGTGGACGGCGAGCGTCGCCGGGAGCCGCGGGTAGTAGTGAACGAACTGGACCGCGGCCAGCGCGGCGAGTACGAAGAGCACAAGGACCGGCGTTCTGTCGAGGCGCATCGTTCTTCTCCCGAGGTGACTCCTAGAGCGTCAGGCAGACCTCCGCGGCCAGCCGAAAGAGGTCCTCACGCGTCTCCGTTCTCCTGTCCCAACGGCGGCGATCCCAGGCGTCGCCGCTGACGTCGTCACCCGCGTACAGGATCTGTCCGAACACAACTCCCCGGAACCGGGCGACGGCGAAGAACCCGGCCGCCTCCATCTCTACGGTCAGGCATCCCTCCTCCCGACGCCGGCGCACCTTGCCCGCGGTCTCACGGTAGATCCCGTCCGTCGTCCAGGTCTTCCCTGTGAGGTAAGCGAGTCCGCGCCCGCTCAGGACGCGCTCGATCGCCTCGACGGCCTCGCCCGTCGGCTCGACCTCGCGCGAGGGCGGAAGGTAGTGATACGAGACGCCCTCGTCGCGGACGGCGGCGGTTGGAACGATCAGCGTTCCCGGGGCGATGTCGCCGCGCAACACGCCCGCCCCGCCGCACGCGATGAACTTGCGGCAGCCGAGCGCGATCAGCTCTTCGAGGAAAGCCGCGGCGAACGCCGAGGTCACCGCGGGCTGGAAGACGGCGAGGCGTCGCCCCGAGACGTCGAGCTCGTGAACCGGGTGGTCGCCCATTTCGGATCCGAGACAGGCGACCTGTCTGAGGCGCCCGTCGCCCGCCAGCCCGTCGATGACCTCCCGGAAGAACGTCAGCACGCAGTGCTCCGGGACGTCGACGGCGGCGAGCTGCTCGGTCGGCTCGATGATCGCCCGGGGCGCCGGATCGAACTCGAGGATTGGGTACTTTTCTTGCTTCACAGCCATACGGGCCGCCAAGGCCGGGGTGCGGAAGTGACCGATTCAAGGCCCTTATAGCACGCGCGGCGGCTCCGACGTGAGCGGAAAGCGCGTCCGGGGCGCGCCCGCGGTGGCATCTGTCGCGTTGCGCAACGGCGGGAGGTGGTACCGGGGTGCCAGCGGGCGCTAGGATATAGTGAGCTTCGATAGTATATGGTGTAGGTGCCGCGCATGAGGACTCGCAAGCGAGACGCAGACAGGGATCCGACGCCCGAGCGCTGGGCACGGATGCAGAAGCAGATCCTCATGCTCTCGCTTCTGGCCGTCGTTCTTGTCTGGGTGGCCGACGCCGGCATCGGGCACCTCCTCAGCCCCGGCGGCAACTACATCGACCGCCTCTTCCTCGAGGTCTCGGCGCACGACATCTACACGCGGGCGATCGTCATCGTCGCGCTCCTGTTCATGGCCTTCGCCATCTCGAAAGTAGTTCGCCGTCTCGAGAAGGCAGAGGCCCGCACCAAGCACCTGAATCGCGTCCTCCGCGCGATCCGGATCGTCAACCTGTTCATCACCAGAGAGACCGACCGCGACCAGTTGATCCAGGGCGTCTGCACGCGCCTGATCGAGCGCCGCGGCTACGAGGGGGCGTGGATCGCCCTCCGCGGCGCGGGGAACGAGATCACCGCCTGCGCGCATTCGGGCTGCGGGAAGGACTTCCAGCGGGTGCGGGACCTCTTCGACAACGGCATGCTTCCGGAGTGCGCGCGCCGCGCCTTCTGTCAGTCGGACGCCGTCGTCGTCAAGACGGCCGGAACGACGTGCAAGGGCTGCCGGCTGGCCGACCGGCACACCGAGACGGGAACGATGACCGTGCGGCTCGAGTACGGCGGCACGATCTACGGCGTGCTGTCGGTCTCGCTCCCGACCCAGCTCGTGGTCGAGGCTGAGGAGCGGGGCGTTCTCGAAGAGCTGGCCGGCGACATCGCCCTGGCGCTGAACTCGATCGAACTGGAGGAGAAGCGGCGGTGGATGCAGGACGTCCAGCACGTCCTCTTCGAGACCGCCAACGCCGTCCACACGGCCGGCGACCTCACCGATCTCATCGACAAGATCCGCCAGGAACTCGGCATCGTCCTCAACACCCAGAACTTCTTCGTGGCCCTGTACGACAAGGAAGACGACACCATCTCGCTCGCCTACTTCGCCGATGAGAAGGACCAGGAGACGTACACGAGCTTCCCGGCGGGGAAGACGCAGACGGCGTACGTCATCAGGAACAACACGCCGCTCCTGGTGACACACGACGAGGCCGTCCAGATGATGCGCAGGGGCGAGATCGAGATGATCGGCACGCCCTCGAAGATCTGGCTGGGGGTTCCGCTTCGCGCGCGCGACGACGTCATCGGCGCGCTGGTCGTGCAGAGCTACGACAACGAGAACGAGTTCGGCGAGGACGACCTCGAGATGCTCACGTTCGTCTCGGATCAGATCAGCCTCTCGATCGAGCGGAAGAGGGTCGAGGACGAGGTCCGCAAGCAGAGGCGGGACCTCGCGACGATTCTCGACTCGGTCCCCGCGTACATCTTCTACAAGGACCGCGAAGGGCGCTACGTGCGCGTCAACCGGGCCGTTGCTGAGATGACGGGCATCCCCGAGGACGAGTGGATCGGGAAGACGACGGGAGAAATCCTCCCGGAGTTCGCCGACTCCTACGACGCGGCGGACCAGGATGTGCTCCGGACGGGCGAGCCGCGCTCCGGGACCGTGGAGCAGATCGAGACTCCGCGCGGCACGCGCCAGACGGTGACCGAGCGGATTCCGTACAAGGATGCGGAGGGCAACGTCGTCGGCGTCGTCAGCCTTGCGATCGATGTCACGGATCGCATGAAGGCCGAGGAGGCGCTCGAGGGCAAGGAGGAGGAGCTCCGTCAGTCACAGAAGATGGAGGCCGTCGGGAAGCTCGCGGGCGGAGTCGCCCACGACTTCAACAACCTGCTGACGGCCATCTCCGGCTACACGGACCTCTCGCTCGACATGCTGAAGGACGACGATCCGATCAAGGAGAACCTCGCGGCCGTGAAGCAGGCCTCCACACAGGCGTCCTCGCTGACGCGCCAGCTGCTCGCGTTCAGCCGCCGGCAGCCGCTGACGCCGACGGTGCAGAGCCTGAACGACATCGTCGGTCAGATGCGCGAGATCCTCAGGCGGCTCATCGGCGAGGACGTCGAGCTGGCGACCGATTGCTGCGACGAGCTACCGAGCTGCAACGTCGACGCGTCCCAGGTCGAGCAGGTGATCATGAACCTCTGCGTCAACGCGCGCGACGCGATGCCGGAGGGCGGGACGCTGACGCTGAAGACAGAGGAAGTCGTCGTCGGTGCCGAGGACTGCGCCGCAGTGGAAGACGCCTCGCCGGGCCGTTACGTGTGCCTGTCGATCTCCGACACCGGTGTCGGCATGGACCGCGAGACGATGGCCCAGATCTTCGAGCCGTTTTTCACGACGAAGGGCGCGGGGCAGGGTACCGGACTCGGCCTCTCAGTCGTCTACGGAAACGTCCGGCAGCACGGCGGCTGGATCCACGTGTACAGCGAGCCCGGCCGCGGCTCGATGTTCCGGATCTACATCCCCGCGGTCGAGACCGAGGGGAAGGCCGAGGCCGTCGTCGAGACGTCCGCCGCCGCCGTCCCCGGCGGCACCGGCGAGCGCATTCTCCTCGTCGAAGACGAGAACGTGGTCCGCGATTTTGCGGTCCGGGCCCTGAAGGCCAGGGGGTACACGGTCGTGGCCGCGGAGACCGCCGAGGAGGCGCTGACGATGTTCGAGCGCGAGAAGGGCGCGTTCGAGCTCGTGTTCAGCGACGTCGTTCTTCCCGGGAAGAGCGGCGTTCAGCTCGTCGACGAGATCCTCGCGCGCAAGCCGGAGGTGCCGGTTCTCCTGAGCAGCGGCTACGCGGACAGGAAGTCCCAGTGGCCGGTGATTCAGGAGCGCGGTTTCCACTTCCTTCAGAAGCCGTACTCGCTGATCGACCTCCTGAACAACATCCGAGAGATCCTGCAGTAGCGACCCTCATATCGGGAAACGGCCGGGACGGGCGCGATGTCCGGCCCGGTTCCTGTCTTGGAACGCCCTTCTCCGTGTGGTTCAATCGCTGTGACGGCGGCCGCCGGCGGTTCGATCTCGGGCCCGCGACGCGCGGGGACCAACGGAGGAGCGAGCGATCGCGAGCTTCGAAGACATAGCGAGGGGGCGCGTCGTCGTCCTCGGTGTCGGCAACACGCTCAAGGGTGACGACGGGGCCGGGTCGCTCGTGGCCGAGCGGCTGCGGGAACGTTTCCCCGACGTCGTGTTCGACGGCGGGTCCGCGCCCGAGAACCTGGTCGGCCCCGTGAGGAAGGCGCGGCCCGACAGCGTGCTTCTCGTGGACGCCGCGGACTTCGGCGGCGAACCCGGGGAGATCCGCGTCGCGAGCGCCGGCGGAGCAGCCGCCGGACTGCCTGGAACGCACGCCGTCTCCCTCGGCACCTTTGCGAGAGCCCTCGCCGAAGAGGTGGGGGCGGCGGTCCACCTGATCGCGATACAGGCCGGCGCGACCCGCTTCGGGGATCCGATGAGCCCGGCGGTGGCGGGGTCCGTCGAGCGGTTGATTCAGGAGATCGGCGATCTTCTCGCCGGGAAGGAGAACAGATGAACACAACGCGCGCCCGAGCGGCGCTCGTCGTCGTGTTGGCGGCGGCCCTCTGTGTCTCGTGCTCGAGCATCAAGTCGCCGAAGCTGAAGCTCAAGGACGTCGAGTTCGACTCCCTGAGCACCGACGGCATGGAATTCGATCTCAAGATCGAGGTCGAGAACCCGAACGGATTCGAGGCGCAGGCGGGCGCCCTCGAGTACGAGGCGTTCGTGAACGGGATCTCGGTCGCGCGAGGGGAGCGGGCCGAGGAAGTGACAGTCCCGGCCAACGGCGCCGTGACGGTGAGCATCCCGCTGACGCTGACGTGGGAGGGGTCCAAGAAGGCGCTCAAGCAGGTGTTCGCGGGGGAGGAGAAGATGGACTGGGGAGTCACGGGGCGCGTCACGCTGAGGAAGGGCGTCTACAAGAAGAGCTTCGAGTTCTCGGAGAAGGGTTCCTTCGACATGCCCGAAGGGGCATCGGAGGACACGTAGCATCGGAGGTCTCGCATCAAAAGGAAGTTCGTGCCGAAGGACGAGCAGGCAATCCTCGTCGGCGTGAGCCTGCCGACGACGAGCGTCGAGGAAGAACACGAGTCGCTCGATGAGCTGGCGCAGCTCGCGCGCACCGCGGGCGCGACAGTCGTCGAGCGATTCGTTCAGAACCGAACTCGCATCGACGGCAGGACATACGTCGGGCGCGGCATGGTCGAGCGGATCAAGCAGGCGGCGGCGTTCCACGACGCCAATCTCATCATCTTCGACGACGATCTCCGCCCGGCTCAGGGGCGGGAGATCGAGAAGGCGACCGAGATCAAGGTGATCGACCGCACCGAGCTGATCCTCGACATCTTCGCCGCCCGGGCGCAGACCCAGGTCGCGCGCATCCAGGTCGAGCTCGCGCAGCTCGAGTACGAGTTGCCGAGGCTGCGTCGCCTGTGGGACCACCTCGAGCGACTCGGCGGTGGGATCGGGACGAGGGGCCCCGGCGAGACCCAGCTCGAAAGCGACCGGCGCGCCGTGCGGAAGCGCATCCAGATCCTGAAGAAGATCCTGAAGGGCGTCGAGGTCGACCGGGCGGAGCAGCGGAAGCGCCGCGGCGGGATGACGCGCGTCGCGCTCGTCGGCTACACGAACGCCGGCAAGTCGACGCTGATGAACGCGCTGACGGACGCGGACGTCCTGACGGAGGATCTGCTCTTCGCGACGCTCGACGCGACGACGCGACGGCTCGAGCTGCCGGACGGGAACTCGGCCCTGCTGACCGACACGGTCGGCCTGATCAAGAAGCTCCCGCATCACCTCGTCGTCAGCTTCCACGCGACGCTGGAGGAGGTCGCGGAGGCCGACATGCTCCTTCACGTGATCGACGCGTCGCGACCGCACTGCGAATCCTACCTTGAGGCCGCCGACCGCGTCCTGGCGGAGATCGGCGTCGAGAAGCGGCCCGTACGCTTCGTGTTCAACAAGATCGACCGGGTCAGCGATCCGGCGCATCTCGATCGACTGCGCGGCGTCTATCCCGGGGCCCTCTTCACGAGCGCGACGGAGGGCGAGGGGCTGGACGAAGTGCGCCGCGCCATCGGAGCGTTCGTTGAGGAACGGGAGGAAGTGATCGAGGTCGAGGTTCCCCACACCGACGGGAAGACGATCGCGCTCCTCTACGAGCGAGGAGAGGTGCTCTCGAGCGAGAGCGGGGAGAGCGCGATCCGGATGCGCGTGCGCATGTCGCACGCCGAGGCCGCCCGGCTCCGGAAGGCCGGCCTCGCGGGGGGAGACGGGACGGCACGGGATGCCTGAGTCCACGCTGAAGGCCGTCGAGGAGACCCGGGATGCCGCCGTTACCGCGGGGGCGTCCGTCGGCGACGGCCGCCCACCCGGCGCCGAGGGGCGGTTCCCGCTCCCCGAGGACCCTCGACCACCGGTTCTCCGGAACAGGAACTTCCTGCTCCTCTGGCTCGGTCAGCTCGTCTCGCAGATGGGCGACCGGGTTCACTCCATCGCTCTCATGTGGTGGGTCCTCGAGAAGACCGGCTCGGCGGCGCTCATGGGCACCGTCCTCATCTTCGCGACAGTGCCGACCGTCGCGCTCGGCGCCTTCGCCGGCGGCTACGTCGATCGCTGGGATCGCAAGGCGGTCATCGCGGGCATGGACTTCGTTCGCGGCGCCGCCGTTCTGGTGGTCGCCTTCCTGGCCATCCGCGGCACGCTCGAGGTCTGGCAGATCCTCCTCGCGACCGGCTTCTCGTCGGCCGCGTCTGTCTTCTTCGGGCCGGCGGTGCAGGCGACGATCCCCAATCTCGTGCGCAAGGACGAAATCACCCGCGCGAACTCGCTCTCGCAGATGACCGTACAGGGAACGGGCATCGTGGGCCCGGCCCTCGGCGGCATCTTCGTTGCGATCTGGGGGGTAGGCGGCGTCTTCCTCATCAACGGCCTGAGCTTCGTCGCCTCGGGGATCTCCGAGCTGTTCATCGCCGTGCCGCCAACCGAGCGCGGCGTAACGGAGCGGAAGCACATCCTGATGGAGCTCAGGGACGGGTTCCGGTTCGTCCGCGACCGCCCGACGATCTTCGGGATCCTCCGGGTCGCCGCGGTCCTCAACTTCTTCACCGCGCCGTTCGCCATCCTGCTGCCGATCGTCGCGAAGGATCTCCTCGGCCGCGGCGCCGAGGCGCTCGGGTTCCTGATGACGCTCTTCTCCGTCGGATTCCTCGCGGCGTCCGCGGCGCTCGCCGTCGGGCGGGAGCGGAAGCGGAAGCATCCGCTGATCATTCTCGGAATCGCGCTGACGGGCGTCTGTCTCATGGTGATGGGTCTCGTCATCTCGTACCCGAGCTACCTGATTCTCATGTGCGCGATGGGGGTGCTGCTCGGGTTCGCCAACATCTCCATCATGGCGTACTTCCAGTCGGTCGTTCCCGACGAGATCCGCGGTCGTGTCTTCGGGTTCATGACGACGCTCGTGGGCGGGCTCCAGCCGCTCGCCTTCGGAGTCATCGGCGTCCTGGCCGACGTCGTGCCCGTTTCGGTCGTCTTCCTCGTCAGCGGGTCGGCCCTCGTGATCGGTGGGCTGTCGCTCTACGGCGTCCGGGGCATGCGCCGGGTCTGACCGGCGCGCCCCGGGGGCATCCCCTTCCTGTGGTCGCCCGCGGCCTCCGGGGCCGGTTCCCCCCATCCTCCTTTACACGGGTCCGCCGCCGTGCTAGTATCCCTGAGGCGCGTATGCGGGGAATGGGCCCGTCTTCGGGCCTTTTTTGAGGCACCGTCTGCCCACTGCGGGCAAGGAGCGGGGCATGGCGATTCTGAACTCGAAGACCGGAAAAGCGCGAAAGGAATACTCCGTCGCGGAGCTCGAGACCGCGGCGAACGAGATGCGCGGCTACAACCTCATCTCACTGAAGGCGGCGGGGTCGGGGCACTCGGGCGGCACGCTCTCCATCATGGACATCACCGCTGCTCTCTATCTTCACACGGCGAATCACGATCCGAAGGAGCCGTTCTGGCCGGATCGCGACCGGATCCTCTGGTCGGGCGGGCACAAGGCTCCGGCGCTCTACCTCGGTCTCGGCGCAGCCGGGTACTACGACATCGGAGACGTCGTCAAGCTCAGGAAGCTCTACTCGCCGTACCAGGGACATCCGCACTGGCTTAAGCTCGACGGCGTCGAGGCCTCGACAGGCTCGCTCGGTCAGGGGCTCTCGATCGCGGTCGGCAGCGCCCTCGCGGCGCGGCTCGACAAGAAGGACTACCGCGTCTACTGCATCATGGGCGACGGCGAGCAGCAGGAAGGGCAGATCTGGGAAGCGGTGATGGAGGCGGGGCACTACGGTCTCGATAACCTCTGCGGCATCATCGACAAGAACCGCCTGCAGATCGACGGGTGGGTCGAGGACGTGATGAACGTCGATCCCCTGATCGACAAGTACCGCGCGTTCCACTGGCACGTCATCGAGATCGACGGTCACAACATCCAGGAGATCGTCGACGCGTTCGAGCAGGCGAAGACCGTCAAGGGGAAGCCGACCCTCATCCTCGCGCACACGGTCAAGGGCAAGGGCGTCGACTTCATGGAAGACGTCGCCGGCTGGCACGGCAAGCCGCCGAACGAAGAGCAGATGTGGGACGGCCTGAAGCAGCTCGGTCTCGACAAGACCCTCCCGGTGAAGAAGCTCCTCAAGGTCGCCGACGATTACCAGAAGCAGGCGACGAGGAAGCTCGAGGCGAAGCAGCCGAAGTTCTCGAAGGACTACTTCTGGAACACCGGGAAGAAGATGGCCGTCGACATGGACCCGACGCGGAAGGGGTTCGGCCGCGCGCTCGCGGAGAACGGTGACGACGAGCGGGTCGTCTGCCTCGGCGCCGACATCTCCGGGTCGATCACGATCAGCCAGTTCTACGAGGGTCACCCGGATCGTGAGAGTCGCTGGCTGTCGATGGGGATCGCCGAGCAGTCCGGCACCGGCGTGGCCGCGGGCCTCGCGAAGGAGGGAAAACTCCCCGTCTTCGGAACCTACGGCGTGTTCGCGTCCGGCAGGAACCTCGATCAGCTCCGCACGACCGTCTGCTACGGCGAGTTCAACGTCATGATCGCGGGCGCGCACGGCGGCGTCTCGGTCGGACCCGACGGCGCGACGCACCAGGCTCTGGAGGAGCTCTATCAGATGTGCGGGATCCCGAATATGAACGTTGAGGTTCCGTGTGACGCCGTCGAGACGAAGCGCGCGACCGAATTCCTGCTGTTCAAGGTGAAGGGACCGAAGTACGTGCGGTTCGCGCGCGAGGCGACCCCGGTCGTGACCGACGCCAAGACGCCCTACCAGTGGGGCAAGGCGAACGTGATCCGGCTCCGCGGCGTGAAGGCGAGATTCAAGGACGCGTTCGAGCACCAGCTGGCCTCGAAGTACAAAAGCGAGAACGAGGACATCGCGATCATCGCGTGCGGGCCGTCGGTGCCCGAGGCAATGCGCGCCGCGTGGATCCTCAAGGCCGAGTACGGCATCGAGACCCGCGTCGTCAACGTCCACACGGTCAAGCCGCTGGATGAAGCGGCGATCGTCAAGGCGGCGAAGGACACGGGCGTCGTCGTCACCGCCGAGGAGCACCAGGTCGGCGGGTTCGGGAACCAGGTGGCCGCCGTCGTCTCGAAGTCCGAGAGAGTCTACGGTCGTCCCGTCATTCTCGGGATGATCGGCGTCCAGGACCGGTTCGGTGAGTCCGGGAAGCCGTGGGAGCTGGTCAAGGAGTTCGAGGTCTCCGCCGAGCACATCGCGGCCGAGGCAAAGCGGCTCTACGACCTGAAGGTTGAGGCGGCGCCGAAGCCGGCGAAGAAGGCGGCCAGGAAGAAGACCGCGAAGAAGAAGCCGGCGAAGAGG